>Ga0116151_10000834_pt1 | contig 28555 bp, 19 predicted proteins | sample AD_UKC117_MetaG_FD_89893 | JGI IMG/M metagenome (GOLD analysis project Ga0116151, IMG submission 89893) | Active sludge microbial communities of municipal wastewater-treating anaerobic digesters from Hong Kong - AD_UKC117_MetaG | ecosystem: Engineered > Bioreactor > Anaerobic > Digestate... | reverse complement strand
TGATCCGCTGGGAAAAGAAGGAAGAGAACTACATCGCCGTCCTGCATCTGGCCTCCGCGATCATCGCGTTTCAACAGGCGGGACAGTTATTGGGATAGGCTCTAATGACTTTGAACGCATGCGTACTAGTTACACAACACATGGGTTCCTGGCCGGTGTACCATCTGCCATGGTCGGCGAATTTGGTGGAAGCAACTTGATCTCGGATTATACATTCAAGCTACTCAGCAGCCATCTAGGCGCTGGTGCATGGTTCAAAAGGATTAACGAATCAGGTAAGTCAAGCATCGCGTGGGACCGAGGCTACCCAAAACTTAGCCCTGACAATTCTCGCGTATTATGCAAGGACTCACACAACCACGGTGGAGACCGACGCCCCTACTTCTTCGGAGTACGGTATATCATACGGGTTGAATAACGGATTCTCGTGGCGGCCTCTTTCGAATACACGGCCGTGGACAGTCAAGATTGGGTTTTGTCAATGACACCATCAGGCTTTGATTGCGATTGTATGAAGGGCCTGATCAGCGTTCATGTTGTGACACACCCACGGTGACATTGGCGGTGCAGCAGAGATGCTCGCAATCGCGTCGCCAGTCCCGAGCGCGCCAGATGCGATCCCGACTTCCCGTCGGAAAACTACTTGACGCGAATAATCCAGACCATCGAGGAGTTGACCGGGCGGGTCTCTTTTCCGTGGCGCGGCTCACCGGCACCCGATTTCGAGTCAGTAGGGTCGCCGAGATTTGCATTCCCTACAGTTGACGTCGAATTGGATATGCAGGGGTCTTTCGGGTTTGGGTGCAAACCATTGGATCCACCGCCCCCAATCCGGTCATTTGTTGTATTATGTTGGTGTCCCGCATCAAGATGAGTGTGAGTTTGTAATTGGTCTTCCTGAAGCACACCAGAGTTGATTCCGCCTCGTAGGAAGCGCCTCTCAGTATTCAAGTCCGGCGTTCTTCGCATGCCAAGTTTGTAAAGCGGGCTGTCAGACGGGATTTCCTGCTTTCCGTCACAATTCATCCACCCACTGGGCAGGGGCAATGAAGGACCCGGCACGTATGTTCGGTCCGCTGTATATCGACAGCCGGGGTTCATGTGCCACGCAATGACCGATCCAATCGGTGGCACGGCCTCACTGTTGGACGCAGCTTGCTTGATCAATCCGTCCTCTTTTCGGGGTGGTTCCTGCGCTTCGAAGGGCAAGAACAGGGATCCAACAAGTCCGCCAAGTACAAACATTGCAACTTTCGCCATCTTCTCATCTCCAATCGATCGAATGAATACTACCAAACTTGTACAACCCGATCACTCCAATTCTTAGTCGGCGAGATCGTTTGCTCCAGACATATCTACTCCGTTGCTGCGCGGGCAGCCTGCCGAACGCCTGGCCCCGGTGAACAACAAACCAATGCAACGGCAACCTAATGGCACGCACCAGCAAGCCCCGAGACAAAAGGACCGTCTATCGCCAGCGCTGTATTACGCCCATCGGATACGACGAAAGGCCTCGTTGCTTCGGCCTGCTCAAGGCCAGACAAGCCTCCAAGATCCACACACCCCGTGACTCAGTGCGATGTTGGCTGCCAAGAGAATCAGGACTGCAGCAGCGCATGCTGGATCCGAGTTCCTCATCGTCGCGTTCTCCGATTCGAGATCTAGTAGCCTCGATCGGGATTGGAGGACATCAACTCTCTCGATCCGCTAGGGCGACGTAATTCTCACCGCAGCGCGGTCAAGAGTTCTTGGTAGTTCTTCGACCTTGGTGGGGAGCTTGGCTGGCTTGTAATCAGCGGGGGTCGCGGGAATCCCCCTATTTAATCCCTCTTCGGGCACGAGAGAGATCAGGTGCTCAATCAGTTGCAAGGCGATCGCCGACGAGTCAATGGTTGTGTGCCCTACGCCCTTGAGTGTGTATTCAACGTGCTGATGCCCGCCAACAAGGGTTGCGCGACGAAGGAAATTTGCGGAATCGAGCCTATCGGTAGGGGCCGCCCGAATATGGGCCACGGCGTAGGGAAAGGCGTCTCCAAGATCGACTTTCAAGCTGACCCCGAAATACTCCTCTACGAGGCGTCGGACTTGTGTTGAGACAACTGCCTCCGCGAACTGCTCCCTCACCGAGACCGCATCGAGAGCAACAACAAGGTCGGGGCGGCAGTCAGCCTTCATGAGCTGTTCCACCGCATCTTGCAGGAATGCGGCTCCCATCGAATGGCCAATGAGAATGAGGGGGCGCCCATGGTTGGCCGGCTCCTTGTAAAGGTCTTTCACAGCACGAACGGCGGCGCTGATGTCTGATCCGACACCGGCAAACGGATTTGGATCCACATAGAAGAACCTATCGTGCTCTTTCACCGAGCAATCGTCATTGATAGTCCAAATGTCCGGGCGATATTCCATACCTTTGTCCTTGCGCCACGCTTCAATGGAGCCAGACGACCAATTGAAGCCGCGAATCATGACTAAGACCGCTGTAGGACGCTTTTGCGTCACACATTTTGCTAATTGCAGTTGTGACTCCTGCACCGTCGGCGTTGGTGCGACCTTTGGTGCTTCATCGCCGAAGAGCAGTTGCGCCAATAGAAACGGGAAGATCACGCCCAACTTCCGTGTTCGTCGATTCATGTGTTACACCTCCAATCACGAGTTCGTGGAATCAGCGAGAGGCAATTGTCAATACGCCGTGCGATTTCTCAAATGTAAAATGCATAAAACCTGTTCCGCGGCGTTTTTTCGCGGTGCGGTGGGGAATTGTGCCTTACGTTACCACGCATGAAATTGCACGCTTATATGCCCGAGGGCTTGATTCCTGATTCGCCGAGGAGCCTGGTCGGTGTTCCTTACTGCGGATCTCAATCAGTTGAAAAAGAAGGTTGTCGACCTAGCAATCGGTCGAAGGATTATCTTGCGTTTCGTGGAGATTGCGACATCTAAGAAGGCATGTCGGTCTGATTGATCGCCACGTCAAACGCGGGGGAGCTAAAGAACAGGCCGCCTGGTATGCGTCCCGAGTGAGGCGCAGGTCCAAACAAATGTGTATGATGAGTTGCGAATTGATCCAAATGGAAGCAAGATCGGTCCACGCCGGCGGCGTGTCCTTCGCCGCGTATCTGTTCCGTTGCGTCTTCAGCGGCAAGCCCAAGGATCAAGATGCCGGGGTGGATTGATGTTGGCGGGATCGCCTCTGCAGCCAATCAGTGGATCGACGTCCTACGCCGAACTATCGTAGTACCGCGTGGTTCGCAGCCCGAATGGATCGATCGTTCACATGATTCGGTCGGGAAGTGACCAAGGCCTTTTCGCCGTGGTCCCATTCGATGCCCGATGTGTGTCGCATTGAATGTGATCGCACTGGAGTATACGGAAGGAAACAGACCTTAGGACGGATCCACGGTGTCTGCATGCGGACTCCTCCATACCGTTCGCACCATTAGATACAAATTGGCGGTTAAGGCCAAATCCGGCTCGCGCACAGCATACGGTCGCTGTAGTGTTCCGGCAGCAATACTCTTACGAGTTGCCACTGCCAACGTCCTCACCTTGATGCTATTCGCATGTCATTTCACTCTGATAATCCAAACAATGCTCATGTTAACCGGGCGTGTCTCTGTCCCGATCCGAGGCTCATCGTGATCTCCCGTCGTTGGGTTTCGAATAGGTTTATTTCCACCGTGCGCTGTGTTCCCAGTGCTCGAGAACCCTTTGCCTCCGACCGTCGCGCCGACTTCCATGTCCCATGCGCCTTGATGCCAATGGCCTTGGAACGTATCGTCCTGCAAGAGTCCGGTCACAGAGTTGGTTCCTCGCAGGAACCTCCTTTGGGGGACCCCATCCTTGCAGGCTCCGTTCAAATCCGGGATACGAGTTTCATCAATGATGGTCGTGGGATCGTCTTTGTCCAGGGGACCGTTGCAAACCAACCACCCGTCCGGCAATTGCAAGGGGCGTTTGCCGCCGTGAGACTCATTCGGAACGGCAGGGTCGTTCACGTCCCGATGCCACGCGACGATGGAGCCGATCGGAGGCAATCTAGAGGATTGAATTGTCTCTAGTTTCTGCTTGAGCAGCCGAATCTCATCCAGGACGCCGATTGTCTCACGTGTGATATCTCTGACTTCGCCTTCATCACCTCCTGTTCCGAATACGAACACAAATGTGATGCACGCGATAGCGGTGATTATCTTCGACATTCTTCACCTCCAACTAGTCCATTTGCTTTCCGAAATGTCAGTTGCGCTAATTCACAGAGAAGCCGCGTTCAGTTCTCAGACCGGAGAATCCTAGTGTCGTCTGAGTCTACGGGCTTCTATATCTTCCCACAACACGTCGCGATTTCGGTCAAGACCTCCGTAATCCTGAGCTAGTTTCGACTTGTCTCATGCTTGCTCCGTAACCGATGGAAGTCAACGATGCGTGGCTAGTCGGGCGCGATTGGCCCGTCGCCGCTGACTTGTCCCCGTATTTGCCTACATCTGCTCGCAAACAACCTTGTAAACGGGCTTACTCGCCAGATCCACCGCCATCTCCAAGGCATCGGGAGCATCGTCATGCTTACCCACCGGGAACTGTCGAAGCTGATCGATCAACAGCTGATGCCGCTTGCAGAATCGCAAGTGCCCCTGGGCGACATCTGGTTCAAGGCTGGCAATGCGCGATTGCTTATTCGTGCGACTCGTAATCGGCTTGATCTTGAGTCTGTGCCCCGCAGCGCGAACCTTGTCCTCCAGATTCTGGATCATGAGTTGCTGAAAGTGGTTCGATTCGACGGCGAAGGATTCAAACTTGTATCGTTCGACGTACTGAACGATCCGCCGAATCGTCTCGTCCGGTGATCGCCGCTTCAGGTCGGCCGCGATGATGTAGTTGACCTTCGCCTTTCGATCGCGCGCCAGCACGATGATCGCGCTGAAGTCTCCATGCTTGGTTCCCAGTGATGGATCGCAAGCGCCATAGAACCGCGCGTTGTGACCGAGTGCGTCGAGCAGGTGTCTCTCATCACGGAACTCGTCATCCCAATAATGAAACGTGTGCCCCGCAAACAGGCACTGCTCCGGATCGAGCGGCTCGTTCTGCTTCTCGGCCTGAAAGCTCGCCCTCCCCTCCGCTTCACGCATTTCCATCAGATCGAGGTAGCTTTCAAGCTCGGGCCAGAGCACCTTGGCGCCCATGAGCATTGGTTCCCGATTGGCTTCGAAGAATGCCCGGGCCGCGTCGCGCCCCGAGTGCCCCTCGTGTTCGGCGCGATCGTGATAGATCGCCGCCCATCGTTCCCAGAGGTCTGCACGTTCGCTGAATGCCTCCACGGCCCGGTACGTCTTTCCCTTCCATCCGCGATGGATTTGCGGATCGACGAGTTTCGCGAGCAGGGATTCGTGATGCAGGATCGTCCCAACCACAACGACGTTCGTATCGGGATGTCCGGCCTTCAGAAGCGTGCCGTTGAACCAGGAGTCCAGCTTCTGGCGCTGTTCCTCAACGATCACCTCTTCGGCATCTTCGAGGTCATCCACGACAATCAGCCCCGGACGATGATCACCATGACGCGTGCCGCGAATCGCCTGGCCCGCGCCGTACGCACGTATCATGACGCCGTTCTTCAACCGAACTTGGTTGTCGCGCCATGGCTTGGGCTGACCGCGCCCACCCTCACGATGGCACGACTCCGGGAAATCCAAGAGCAGTCGCTCATTTCTCATCACCTGATCCTTGACATGGCTGAGCAATGTCGTTGCCTGCGGCTTCGTTGCCGAGATCAATAGAATCAGGTGTTCCTTTTCGTACAGCGCGCACCAAAGGACATGCGCCAAGGCCACGATTGTGCTCTTGGCGTGTCCTCGTGGCGCCGCGACGGCAATCCGAGCGCCGCGCGCCTGCTGTGCATCGAGCAACATGTCGAAGAGCTCGCGATGCATCCGCGAAAAGGGCCGATTGCACGTCGATGCGAGATACACTCGGGCGAACATTTCAGGCGATTGGGCAGCCAACCGCCGTCGCTCGGCCCGAATGCGCGATTGTGAAAGGTGATATGCGCTAATTGTCGCCTGGTTCATCGTTCAAATCCTCGGCAACCGTAGGACGATCCGCGGAATGCCCGATCTCGCGCAGCTCTTCGGCGATCCGGCCGCGCTTGATCTCGTCGGCGATCTGCGTGATCCGCTGTGTGGATTCGCCGTTTCCATCGTCGTTCGCAGACATGGCCAATTGCAGCAGGCGACCGGATTCGGATTCGAGATCCCGGTACTCCGGAAGCGTCCCCATGTGGTGAATCATGCCGGCCTCGACCTGCTGCTTGGCCGTCGGGAGGTATCCGAGGCCTTGCATCCGTTGTATGAAATCACTGAAGACTTGGTAACAGCGGTGTTCGGCATCCACCCTCACGGCTGCAGGAACATCCTTTGCCCGTATGGCGCGTCGAATCCGCTGGATGACCGTCTCCGCCTCCACCACGAGTCGGCCGGCCATCTGCGAGACGAGCTTGGGATCTTTGAGGAGGACCGTCGACTCGCGAAGCGCCTGGCGATCGCGTTCGATGGTTCGATCTGACGTCTTGAGGATCTTGGCCATTTCCGGCGTGGAATAGCCATCGGACAATAGGGCCGCGACGAGTTGTTGGCGCGCCTGACGCCCGATGTTCCTCGGATCGGTTATTCCAGATTGAATCTGCTTCAACAGGTCGAGCGTGACTGCGTCGCCTGTATCGCCGTTATCGCTTGGAGTTTTCCCATCGCTCACGCCGACACCTCCTCGGTCTCGGCGATGCGATAGCGCTCGACGAGATCCGCCGGCGCATTCCGCTCGCCGACGCAGTTGATCCAGCGCCGCACAATCACGTCGCAGTAATGCGGGCTGATCTCGATCGCGAAGCACCGCCTTCCCAGCTTCTCGGCCGCGATCAACTGTGATCCCGAGCCGCAGAACGGCTCGTAACAGATCTCGCCACGGCGTGTGTGCTGGCGCATCGGGATTGCGAATACCTCGATCGGCTTCGACGTGGGGTGGTCGGTCTTCTGACCGGCCGCCACCGTCGGGATCTGCCAGATCGTCGAGATGTGATCGTCGCTGACCCGCTTGGGCTTGTTGGGTTTCACCCAGCCGAAAAAACATGGCTCGTGCTGCCAGGTGAACCACGATCGATTCAAAACCGGCCGGTCCTTGACCCACACGATCTGCTGGTGCACGAAGGCGCCGAATTGCTGCCAGACCGATTCAACCATCGACTGTCGCCGGCTGGCGTGCCAGCAATACCACGCTGCATCCTTGGTGATTGCCTCGGCGACGGCGACGCGGACGAACTTCTCGTACAGGTCGGGGTTGGCATCCGCGTCATCCCAGGTGATGCCGTAGCTGCCCGACCAGTCCTTGTTCTTGTCCTTGCCGGGGCGTTTCTTCTTCTTGGCGGTCGGGTGGTTGGTCCCGTCGTAGCCGACGAGGTAGGGCGGGTCAGTCGCGAACAGGGTCGCCTGGTTGCCATCCATCAGCCGCTGCACATCCTCGGCGTTCGTCGAATCTCCGCACAGCAGCCGATGATTGCCGAGAATCAGCAATTCGCCCGATTCCGTGACGGCGGGCTTGTCCTTCTGCAACGCCGCCTCGACGTCAAAATCGTCCTCGCCCTCGCCGCCATGCTCGTCGAGGAACTTGCTGACGATGTCCTTGAGTTCGCCGTCGTCAAAACCAGTCAACTCAACGTCGAAATCCGGCATCCCCTCGAATTCCTGGAGCAACGAGACGAGTTTTTCCTCATCCCAATCGCCCACCGTCTTGTTGAGCGTCAGGTTGAGGGCCTTTTCTTGTTCCAGCGGCAGGTCAACGACGATGACGTCTACCTCTTCGTGCCCCAGGTCCTGCATCACCTTGAGGCGCTGATGACCGCCAACGATGTGATCGGTGCGCCGATTCACGATGATCGGCTGCAGGTATCCGTAGGTTTCGATGCTGAGCTTCAGGCGATCGTAAACGGCGTCGCCGGGTTTCAAATCGATGCGCGGGTTGTATGGCGCTGGGTTCAGATCCTCGATCTTGGCTTTCGACAGTTTCACTGTTGTGTTCTCCTTCGGGCGCACCGGTGGCGCACTGTTTCATCGATTCCGATGCGGGCCGGGATGCTCGCGTTCCCCTTCCGCGTTCGTGTGCAGATCAGCTTGGGGCCGTGCGCAGATTTTTTGCGCATTCTTGGCGCAGCCGTCGAGCCGACCGGCACGTGAGATGGATTGTTCCTATACTGGTTCCTATGCTGGTGTCTTGGCCTCAGCTTCTCGCATCGGCCGCGGCGATTCGCCGGCGTCTCGCTAGCGAACCGCCCAGTCGCTTCCACCAATAGCATTGCGCTAAAGGCTCGGGGCATCTCGCCCCTAACGACCGGACATTTAGATTAGTAGCACACGGATAGGACCTTGGCAAACGTGTTCTTGTGAATTTTCTTGTCGTGCTACTTGCTTTGCGCAGTATGGCTGATTTTTCTTCCCGTACCCTGCCGCGGGAGAATCTACGCCAGCCCTTCGGCGTTGCCGACGTGATCAATTGTGGGACGCGAAAAAGGTCGGCGATCAGCCTTTGAGACTCTGCCACTTTGTTGACAGTTCTGTGCCCACCAAACTCTGGTGTCGGGGCCGACATGGCTCTTGATCGCACGTGTCAATCGAGTATCGTGACCAATGTCCCAATGATGAATTGTCCCAGCGTTTTCGCGGGCAGAAGTCGGTCCCCAACGGGCGCGTTTGGGTTGCTCACACTGAAACCCGCCATGCCGGAAAACCGATGTCGCCCCCAAGCGGCCCCGACACTCGTAACTCACAACGTAACCAAGAGTTACGCGATTTGGCGGCCCGGAAAACCCGACAAAAACGACACACATTTGGGCCAAAGAAACCGAGAGGAACCTAGGCGTGCAGGGCCTCCCCGCCAGTCGATTCCCTGCTTGCGTACAGAATCCGTAACGGCTCAGCGAGTCGTGGGCTCCGAGTCGGATTCCCCCGTTATCTTACCTTGCACAACTCGGGCCGCTGTCTTGACTTGTGCTCTTGTGTTCGGATGGGCGACTCGCGAGCATTTTTTCCGCGATTCCACTATGACGTTCTCGATACTGAAGCCGTATAGGGTTCGACAAATGCCCTTTCGACGTGATGGTCGAGGTTCGATCCGCGGAGGATGCCCCGGCCGCGCCAAGAAACCTGCCCTCACCGCTATGCGTCATGTCTATCCGCAATACCGAACGAAGCCGTCCTGTACGGCCAGATCATCTCGCCTGGCAGCGAATCGAAGTCCGGATTCGACGGAACTACGAATCGACTGCCCAACTCTCTGGAATCCCAGAATCGCAGCCACTTCCTTGATCAACGCATCTTGCGGAAGGCTGATCTGCCTCCTAAGGACATAAGCAATTGCTGCCGCAATTTCCTCAGGCGCTATTTGATCGATGTCACGCTGATCTTCAGACCTGTTTCCCTGTATACGAAACTCATCATAACTCGATGGATCGCGAGACTTGGGCCACAGAAATACTTGGCCCTCATGCTCAACCACCTGCAGCGGCGTCAGCGGAAGGAGCGCTTCAACGCGATTGCGTATCGCCGAGCCGAGCCGCGACATGCCCCAGCGGCTTATCGCGCGCCGAGTGGCGACGTCGATGTGGATAGGTCCTTCGTGTTCCACGATTTCCTGAAGCAGGTGGGTGATCATCTTGTTCGATGATGTATCGTAGAACTCCGATGACGGGCGCAGTGATCCAATCTTTCGAAACGCGGAATAGACGGGGAGCGGATCAAGCGGGCCATCGTTGGCGACCACATCCTCGAATTCATGTACCTCGGGATCCGCGGGAGTTTCCTCAGTGAGCCGGGATTCATCCGGGGCATCGTCATCGATTTCGATATGGCGCCCTAATTCAATGGCCGCCTGGATAGCAGACTCGATCTGCGTCATGCACTGATCGGGATCGGTCCACCAGTCTGAAGACCAGACGCGATGAAGCCTCCAGCCCAGGCCTGTCAGAACGTCTTCACGAAGGCGATCTCGATCTCGCGCGGTCTTTGCACTATGATAATTTGCACCGTCGCATTCGATGCCAATGACGTATCGCCCCGGGTTGTCTGGATCCCGGACGCCCAAATCGATGCGATAACCGGAACACCCCACTTGTGTATCGACATGGAATCCCCGTGCTCGAATGCGATTGCATACATCCTGCTCAAAAGGCGACTCAAAGTCGTCGCCCCCGCGAAGGGTAATGGCCTGTGAGATCGCAGCAGGCCCACGTTCGGCATAGTCCAGAAAGCACCTCAGATCCCGAACGCCTTGCTGTCGTGTGCGCGACAGGTCAATTTTCTCGGGACGCAATGACGAAAACACGATCACTTCCTGTCGGGCGCGCGTGATAGCGACATTCAGTCGTCGTTCTCCACCATCACGGTTCAGAGGTCCAAAGTTCATCGACACCTTGCCTGCCTGGTCCGGACCGTAGCACACCGAGAAGAGAATCACGTCTCGTTCATCGCCCTGTACGTTTTCAAGATTCTTGATAAAGACGGGTTCATCAGCTTCGTCGCCGAAATAGGGTTCGATTTCCGGATTCGCGCGGATGGCGCAGTCCAGCAGATCCTCCACAAGCGTCTGTTGCGCCATACTGAACGTGACAATGCCGATGCTGTTTTTCGAACGCTGCGGGTGCTTTAGTCGATCCAGTACTTCCGAGACGACGGCTTCCGCCTCCGACCGATTGGTTCGTGACTGGCCCCGATCGTAGATGCCCTCAGGGACATGCCGAAGCGACACTCCCTGCCCAACGTACGGCGACGGAAACGTCAGGAGCTTGTTTTCGTAGTAATGGTAGTTGCTGAACGTGATCAGGCTTTCGTGTTGAGATCGATAGTGCCAACGGAGGTCAAGCCCAGGCAGATTGGCAGACTGGCATTCATCGAGAATGCTCTCCATCTCCTGAACCAGATCGTCATTGTTCTGTTCGTTTTCATCGGCACGTTGGAAGAAGTTTGTCGGAGGCAGCTGTTTGGGGTCGCCGACAACCACCACCTCCTTGCCACGCGCGATTGCGCCGACAGCATCCCAAACCGGGATCTGCGACGCCTCATCGAACACCACCAAATCGAACGGCGGATGAGAAGCGTCTAGGTATTGAGCGACAGAGATTGGGCTCATCAAGAGGCAGGGCTTTAAGCGAGAGAGGAGGTTTGGGATTTTCTGAAAGAGCCCGCGAATCGGCATGTGTCCACGGCGTAATCTACGCTGCCGGTTCAACACACCCGTCTCAGACTGCTCGTTTGCGCCAGGCGCCGCGGGTGGTTTCTTGGCGCTGATTCGACTGGTGAGCTCGCGCCGCGTCAGCTTGAGATACTGATCGTCGGTCACACGGAATTCATGCACTTTGCGTTCGTGCTCGGGACTGAAGAACCGGGCAAGGACCTCGCTCTGTTGAGTGGCCCATGAGACCCATTGTTCGTAGAAGGTGCGATCGAAGCTCGTTCGGAGTTGCTCTGTTGCGACTTCGCCGGATTCGTACGCTTTGGTGAGTTCGCTCAAGTCCGCCTTCATTGCCTCCGTGCGTACCAGTTGCCAGTTGCACCAAGCGCGGAGGACACGCATGTTCGAACTCAGATTGGTGAGCCGCGACCTCAAGTCCGAAATCCGAAGGCGGGAATCGTCTGTTTGCCAGAAAGCGGAGTCATCCGTCACGCCGAGTCGCGCTTGAAAATCTGTGCGTGCCGATTGAATCGCCCTAAATGTTTGAGAGAACCGATCAATCAGATCTCGCAAATGGCCTCCGGAATCCAACGCTTCGTGATGCTCCATGAGCACCTTGGTCCAGTGCTTCCTGAATCCCTCTGCGTTCTCGTGCCTGGATCCAGCTGCTCTCGTGGCAAGATCGCGAAAGCCCGAAGACCAGGTCATCACGTGTTCAAGCGATCCCCAATCGACAGCGCCGGCGTTCCAATGAGATCCCAGGAGCGCCGAGCAGCGGTTTTGAGCAGTCGCAAACCACAAGTTGAGTTCACGCAACGACCTCGCCGTCGAGAGGTCCTTTAGAACTCGATCCTTGTCGATTTTCTGGTTTTCCTTGGCTACGGTTCGTAAGGCGCGCTGTACTCTGCGAATGGTGAAGAATCGGGGAATAAACCACGAGACAGTCGCCTTGTTGTATTGCTGTAGCAGGGCATCGAGATCCAGGGAAAGAACCGCTTCTTCGTAATTCGCAAAGACGTTGCATCTAAGTTCGTCGCGCTCACGCCCTCGTTTAATGACGCCCGCTAAGTAGGTCGACAACTCCGACCATTCCGGATCAAGCAGCAGCGGGGAAGGAGCTTGCGGCGGGCTAACGAAGAAGTTCAGTAGTTTGTCGACAAACGCCAATTGGCTCCACGCCCAATCGGCGCCGAGTGCGAATGTGGGGCCGAGTCGAGACGAGAGCTGCTGCAACTGATCACAATATTCGACGAGGCGACCGAGGTCCTTCTCGACTTCGGATTGCAATGCAGGTGTCCATGCGGAAATGCCTGCGCCGGTCCATGTGTTGCCTGCGATCTGTCCGCATGCATGCCCCGCGGTTTGCATTCGCTGAATCAACTCTCGCCATGCATCAAGCATGGACCGGTCGATGGATTCTATCCCGGGAAACTTGATTCCAATGTGCATTTGGCTCTTGAGGCCAACGAGCTTCGATGTCGCCTGGAACACGGACTCGCCAAAACTACCCAATCGGTGTAATGCAGAAACATACTCGTTCAGGTCCATCCGGAGGCGTTGGAGTCGGTCCGCTGTACGGCTCCACTCTCCCGACGATGCCGACGTCCGAAAGTCGACGGCCTCTCCGAGCTGATCGATGATGTCACGCTTCCGCGATTTGTTAGAGTGGATTTCCATACAGAAGGGGCCGAGGCCGCATCGCTCCAGCCGGTCTCGGACTACACTGAGGGCGGCCATCTTTTCGGAGACGAATAGAACGCTTTTGCCCTCGGCTAAGGTATGAGCGATCATATTCGTAATGGTCTGAGACTTGCCGGTTCCGGGGGGACCAACGAGTACGAAGCTCTTTCCCTCTGCGCCCGCCATGACCGCCCGAAGCTGTGACGAATCGGCTGGCATTGGACAGCAGACAGCTGAGGGCGGGTATTTTGTGTCCAGATCCTCGACCGCCGGAAACTCGCCGTCGGATGCGAACTTCTCCGTACTCGTGTGTATCAAATGGCGGACGACCTTGTTCTTCTGAAGGTCCGCCGTGCGTTCCTCGAGGTCCCGCCACATCAGGAACTTGGTGAATGAGAAAAAACCGATACTCGTGGACTCGATAACATCCCATCTCGGCGTGTCCTTGATGGCCTGCCTGAAGATCGTGAGGATCCGCTGAACATCCACGCCATGATCGTCATGTGGTATCGGATCCAGTCCTTCCAGCCCAAGCCCGTGGTCTTTCTTAAGCAACTCCAGCAGCGTGATATTGACCCTGGGTTCTTCATCACCTTGGCAGATGCGAAAGCCCTCCTGAATCGAATGGCGATGCACTTCAACGGGAATCAGGATGATGGGAGCCAATCGTGGTATTTCTGATACGGTGGTTTCATACCATTTCAGGAATCCGGCGGCCAGGTAGAGCGCGCTGGCGCCGCCTTCCTCTTTTGCGGTGCGGGCTGCGCGGAAAATCTCGGTGAGTCTCCGGCTCAGATCATTCTGGTCGAGATCCACATACAGTCGCCGTGCCGCAAGTTCCGCGCGCAACAGTTCATTGAATGCATCACTGCCGGTTCTGACATGATGCAGTTCGGCGCTGCGATCGTCGGATTCGCTGAATTCACTTGGACGCGGATTGATACGGAATTCCATGCCGTCGGCAAGCGCATCCTCAAGACCCCCGATGTCCGAACACAATACGGGGACTGTCTTCTTGGTGTTGGATTTGAAGTTGATCAGTCGATTGTGCAGGGAAAGATCGAGTAGCTTGCGCTTCCAGCGATCAAGCCGCGTCGCCGCCGTTTCAGAATCCGGCTCATCGCTGCCTTCGTGCACTTCTGGAAGATCAAAAACTCGAACATCTCCGGTGGTGGCTGCGGCGCCATCCTCGGTGGGGTCGATTTCGCCATCGCCGCGGCGGGATGGCAGGGGCCTGATCCGGCTTTTGCGGCAACGCTTGATATCGATAACGGCGCGAAACTCCTCTTCGTTGATGAGTCGCCGCCTCGCCGCCTCTACTGCGGTGGTGAAGTCATTCGGGGGCGCTGATGTAACGATGGTGGATTCAATTACAATAATCTCATTCAGATCGATCCGCTTGCGTACCCTTAACAAGTCGTCCGACGCACAATCGGCGAAACACTCTTCGATAAGCCATACGCCGACAAAGGCGTGGCCATCGATGATCATGAGGATCGGATTCAACCCGGATTGTTCCAGACAGGCCGCCATGAGTAGCGCCAAATCCAGGCATGTGCCCAGCCTGGTCGACATGATGCGGTCCGGGAGGCGCACCTTCTGGCCGGTCACCTCGAAGCTCGCAGGGGGGCTGCAATAGGCAATACCACGAGACTGGATTGTCTGGTAGATCGCCTGTGCGATTTGTCCGATGCGTTTTGGGCTTCGCGATTGGTACCCGCTCAGCGATGAGCTCCCGGTGTTATCTTTGAGCCAAGCCGCCGCATCTTTCAACAGGCGCTCGACTACAGGATCGTTGGGGAGAACAAATGCTGCGAGCAGTTCTGGAATCGAACCGCCGAGTCCGCTCCATTCGTCAAAGGCCAGGAACTCGATAGAGTCTGACTTCCGCGCGATGACCTGCTCGCCATCAACCACATCGATAACAAGTGACCCCCGGACTCGCTCGGTGATGTCCATCAGGAATCTGGCCGACGGTCGAATATCCAATGGCCCCTTCACCCACGTGCCGCCCGGCGCTATTTCGCTGACGTTTAGTTCGTATGGTGGGAAGAACTCCGGTTCACTTGAAATGCGGATTCTCAGGTCCCTTGAAGCCTCCTCAGCCGGATTGGATACTCGGAGTTGCTTGATGATCGCGATGTCATTCTGCTGCATCGCGTAATTCACCCTGTGGTCGAGGTCCAGTTCAACTTTCAATGATGCCGACGGTTGTCGAGCGATGATTGTCACTTGGTGTATCCTCTTCTGTGGGCGCGCCGCTAATAAAGCTGGGTTACAGTCGCACGCCCGGTGCATGAGCGCCGTCCAGGCGAACATGGCCTGTCCGAATGCAAAGCCAATGTACGGTGTGTTGCATACCCAGCCCCAAGAATCCCTCGAATGTACACTCATTCCCTCGAGCGGTTCAAGCCCTGGCTCGGCTTCGGTCGGCCGTCTGTGAGATAAGTTAGGGATTCTTGAGGAGGCTCGTTGATTCAGCGGACGCCTTGCGATCGCGTTCATTGGCTCAATTCGAAGTCTTGAGGATCGTGACCATTTCCGATGTCGATTGGCCGTTCGCCAACAGAGCTGTGACGGGTTGCTTAGTCGATGCGAATGCCGACGGCCGTATCGATGGCCTCGATATACAGGGCGTATTGAGCCGGCTCACGCAGCGCTGAGGCGGGCGTGTGTCGCAGGCGGACACGGATCGCGTCCTCGTCTCAGGGCCAGTCGATTGCTTCGTCGCGGGTCCCCCTAATCTCCCGTCGATGTTTCCGGCGCCACAATTGGCAGCGCCCTGTCCGCCGACCATTCGCCAAAGCTCTTGTAGTAATTCATGACCGGTCCGTACCCGGCGCGCTCCGCGGCGAGGGCGGTCAGGGACGCGCGACCGCCGCTCTGGCAGTGCGTGATGATCGTTCGGCCTTTCCTGAATCCGGCCCGCCTGAAGAGCTCCGCCAGTTCTTCCTTTGACTTGAGTCGACCCTCGGTATTCAGCAGGTCCTTGTGGGGCAGGTTGATTGCGCCGGGGATGTGACCGCCTCGCGGGTTCTTGCGCAGGTCGACGCCTTCGAATTCCCCCGCGGTTCGCGTGTCGAGAATCTGGACGCGCGGATTGTCCAGCGCTGACATGAGTTGCGATCGATTCGCCAGGTCCACGGCGGCTTCGCGATTATCCGGCACGAATCTGACGGCGACGGGCGTCGTTCGCGTCCGGTTCACGCGAATGCGCCCCGCGTCAATCGCGGGCGCAAGGGCCGGGTAGCCGCCGTCGAGCACCGCGACGTGTCGAACGCCGAAATGCTGCAGAATGAACCAGACGCGCGACGCTTCCGTCATTCTGCCATCACCATAGATCACAACGTGGCTGTCGCCGTTGACGCCGAGGTCGCCAATGCGCCGACGCCAGTCGGCGATGTGGGTCAGGTCCGTCGCGTCGGCGAGGCTCTCCGTCTTCCATCGTTTCGCATCGACATGGATGGCGCCGTCGATGTGCCCCGCGTCGTAAGCGGTCTCGTCCCGAACATCGATCACCACAATGGGGCGCGGCGCCGGCGCGGCCAGCTGTTCGGCGAACGAGTCGCGTTCGACGACGATGTCCCTGAACCGTCCGGATCGTTCGGCGCAGCCGGCGATCAGCGTGGCGATCAGAACGGAGACAGCGTAACGGCGGCGGACGGGACCTGTGCGCATGGGCGCTCCTTGGAAAGCGGGGCGGTCATTATGTCAGACAACGACGAAAATCGTGGGCCATCGGCATTCACGCGTCAATATCACGGATGTCACAGCGTCGTCGATCGACGTCATTTGGCGACCCCTGACTCCGTCGGTATGCTTGCCGGCCAATGGCGGCATGCGAACGGCGCCGGGCGCGTGCGCAGCGTGTGTCCGCATTCATGCCGCACGAACGGATGATATGGATGTCATCTCGCGGCGGCGCTCAGGGCCTGGATGGCGATGGCGATGGATTTCAGCGAATTCAGCGGCAGGCGAGTGCTCATCACGGGCGGTCTCGGTTTCATCGGAAGCAACCTGGCGACGCGCCTGGTGAACGCCGGCGCCAGCGTCACGCTCCTCGACGCGATGATCGAGGGGCACGGCGGCAACTTCTTCAACATCGAGTCGATTCGCGATCGCGTGATTGTCAACCTGAGTGACATTCGCGAGGAGACGACGCTCGCCTATCTCGTTCGCGACAAGGACTACATCTTTCATCTCGCCGGCCAGAACGACCACGTTCTGAGCATGACGAATCCATTCCCCGACATTGACATCAACATCAAGGGATCGGCGGTCCTTCTTGAGGCCTGTAAGCGGCACAACCCAAAGGCCAGGCTTGTCTATACCGGGACGCGCGGCGAATACGGAACCGCTGTGAAGCTGCCTGTCGACGAAGACCAGCCGATGCAGCCACGCGGTATCTATGAGCTCTCCAGCCTGACGGCGCAGCGGCTCTTCCAGATCTACCATCACAATCACGGCGTGCGATCTGTCACGCTGCGTCTGACAAACATCTACGGTGAGCGGGCCCAGATGCTGCACCATCGCTTCGGCGTCGCGAACTGGTTTGTTCGTCTGGCGCTGGACGACGCGACGGTCACGGTCTACGGCGACGGCTCGATCATGCGGGACTTCCTGTACGTGGCCGACACCGTCGACGCAATTCTGATGTGCGCCCTTTGTGATGACGCCTATGGCGATGTGTTCAACGTGGGCAATGACACGACGTCGAGTTTCGGTGAGCTGGCGAACGAGATTGTCCGAATTGCGGGGACCGGCCGAATCGCGCATGTTCCCTTTTCGGCGGAGCGGGCGGCGGCCGAGCCGGGTGACTTCTGTTCGGATATCCGTAAAATAGGGCGAATTGTCGGTTGGAGACCGACGACGACGCTTGAGGATGGTCTGCGTCAAACCATCGACTTTTATCGCGAACACAAACAGCACTACTGGTCCTCGGAATGAAGATCCCGTTTCTCGATCTGAGCCGCGAGCATGAGACGATTCGCGAGGCGCTGCAGGGCGCCGTCGATCGCGTCATCCGCAGTGGGTTCTACATCCTGGGCCCCGAGCTGGAGGCCCTCGAGCGCGAGTTCGCGGCCTGCTGCGATGTCGAGCACGCCGTGGGTGTCGGGTCCGGAACCGATGCGATTCACCTGGCCCTGCGAGCCGCGGGTGTTGGCGCAGGCGACGCCGTCGTCACGGTCGCGCACACGGCGGCGCCAACGCTGTGCGCGATTCAGCAGGCGAATGCGACGCCGGTCCTCGTCGATATCGACCCCGTCACGATGACGATGGACGTCAATCGTCTGGCCGAGTGTCTTCAGTCCCGTCGCGATATCAAGGCGATTGTGCCCGTCCATCTTTACGGCCATCCGGCGGATATGGATCCGATACTTGCGCTGGCGGCGGAACATGGCGCCGTCGTGATCGAGGATGTCGCGCAGGCGCATGGCGCCCGTTATCGGGGGCGGCGTGTCGGCTCGATCGGACAGGCCGGCGCCTTCAGCTTCTACCCCACGAAGAATCTGGGGGCGCTGGGCGACGCCGGCATGGTCGTGACGCGCGACGCCGATTTTGCGGAACGCGTGCGGTGTCTTCGAAACTATGGCGAAGTGAGCAAGTACCGAAACGCGAGCTTCGGCGTGAACAGCCGGCTCGATGAAATGCAGGCCGCGATTCTTCGCGCAAAGCTGCCGCATCTGGACGCGTGGAACGCCGCGCGTCGCCGCGTCGCCGGCTGGTATCTTGAACGGCTCGGCCCGGACGCCGGACGCGCCCCGCAGACGGCGGCGTGGGCCGAACATGTCTTTCACCTCTTCGTCCTGTGTCACGAGGGGCGCGACGCGTTGCGAACGGCGTTGCAGGCGCGCGGGATCGGAACGAGTGTCCACTACCCCATGCCACTCCATATGCAGGAGGCGTGGCGCGGACTCGGCGATCGTGGCGCGTTTCCGGTCGCGGAGCGGGTCTGCGAGACGTGCGTGTCGCTGCCCATGTCTCCCGCCGTGACGGAGGCGGATGTGACAGTCGTCGTGGAAGCGATTCATTCGATCGTCAGGGAGGAGCGCATGGCCGACGTCGGACCGATGGCGCCCCACGGGAAGGTCAGGGCGGATTCATGAGCGAAACAGCGAGTGGGGCGGCGCCCGTGAAAATCAACCGCGTGATCGACACATCCGCTCGGTTGCGTCATGAAGGCGGGCCTCTGTTCCGTCGCTTCGCGCGACACCGCCGCGGCTGGAAGCCGCTGAACGATCTGCAGAAGGCGGGCGCGGAGACATTCCGCAGAATGGTCGCCTCGGGCGAGCTGACCTACGAGACAATCGCCTGCCCCCTGTGTGACGGAGAGCAGTCACTCCGCCTGAGTGAGATCGACAAGTACGGGCTCGAACAGTGCGTTGTCATCTGCCGCACCTGCGGGTTTGTTTTCAATAACCCGATGCTGACGGAAGCGTCCTACATCCGCTACTACGACACGATCTATCGCCAGATCTACATGGGCTACGAGCGGCCCGTCGATTCCTATTTCCAGGAGCAGTACGAGGAGCGCGGCAAACGCCACGTGGACTATATCCACGAAGTTGCATCCAATGATCTTGACGGCCGACGCGTGGTTGAGATCGGCTGTGGTTCAGGCGGCATCCTGCAGGCCTTTAAGGAACGCGGCGCCCATGCGCTCGGCTTTGACTTCGATTCCCGATTCGTCGAGTTTGGCGCCGAACGACATGGCCTGGAGCTCTACTCGACCGATTATCGCGACTTTGCGTTCGATCCACCCGCCGATGTCGTCATCCTGTCGAACGTTCTCGAGCACATCCTGGGGCCCGTCGCACAGCTTCGTGATATTCGAAAGATCATGGCCGGCGACGGTCTGCTCTTCATCGAGGTGCCGGCGCTGGAAGGGCGGCGATTCGGCTGGTCGCTGCAGCTCGCACACGTCTCCTACTTCTCGGCGGACACGCTGGACTGCGTGCTCCGACAGGCGGGATTCAACGTCGTTGATATTCGATACCATGAGACGTTCATTAACTGTGTGGCGCGATGCGCCGAACCCGATCCCTCGGCCCGCCCGGAAAAGAGCTATCGCGAAACGCTTGCGTTCCTCAGACGGATGGAACGAATGGGCTGTCTGGACTACCACAAACACCAATGGTATTACCCCTACACCGTCGGTCCCCTCGACATGCTGATCAAGGCGGTGCGCAACCCCCGCCTGGCGATGGATGTTCTGGCGGGACGCCGATCGCGGGCGCATTGATCGGCGATGCGTTGCAGGTCAGGCGATTCGATCGTCGCCCCGGAGTTGAAGTCCCAGTGAGTCGCGCGGCGGCCGTCGCGTAACGGTGCAATCCCATGGCGCTCCGCCGCAACGTCTTCCATCTGTTTCTCTACGGGTTGTCGACTGTCACGACGCAGGGCCTGACCTATTTCGTGCTGATCCCGACCGGCACGCGCTACCTTTCCACGGATGAATATGGCGCCGTCGAGGCGCTTCAGGCCTATTCCGCGATTCTCGTGATCTTCTTCTCGTTCTACCTCTCGTCCGCCTACACGCGGCAGTATTACGAGGTTCGTGACGATCGCTCGCAACTGGCGCGACTGACGTCCACGATTCTCGTGCTCCTTGTCGCGATGGGCGCCCTGCTCGCCGCGCCGGCCTACTGGGCGGGGCGATACTACCTGCAGGGCATGCAGGTCGAGCCCGGGCGATACACGCTGATCCTCGCCGTGCTGCTGCCGTTGATCAATATGCTCATGGCCCTGGCGAATGTCGGGACGGCCTACCTGAACCAGGTCAAACGCAACGTGGCGATCAACGTGGTCAGCGTGATCGGCGCCGTGCTGTCGACACTCGTCGGCCTGATCGGCATCGTGTATTTCGACGTTCGAGAAGAGGCGTTCTTTGCCGCAACACTGATCATCAATGTCCTCTCGGCGGCCTATTGTCTGTACGCCCTCTACAGGGAGTCGCTTCTCGTCTGGGCATTTGACTGGCGCCTTCTCAAACCCTGCCTGGTCTTTGCCGTGGGGACGCTGCCGTTCTCCGTATGCGGCTTCATCTGGAATCTGTCCGATCGCATCGTCCTCGGCGTTTATGAGGGGGTCGAGCTTCTCGGCAAGTACGCGCTGGCGTACAAGGTCGCAATGCTGCTCCAGCTGCTCTACAACCAGTTCTGGAAGGTTGCAAATCCCTACCTCCTGTCGTGGCTGGCGGAGCACAGGGAAGAGGATGAGCGTGACCTCCATCGACTGATTGCGCTGTACACCTACATGCTCGGTTTCGGCGGTCTGTTCCTCATCTACTTCGGACCGGCGCTGCTTCGATTCATGGCCCCGCAGCAATATCAGCTCGATCCGGACATTCTGACGCTCTGCGTGCTGGCGATCGTCCTGCTGGGCGTGCGAAAGTGCTGCGACAGCATTCTCTGGTATCACAGGAAGCTGATGTCGATGTTCCTGCTCGTCGGCCTCCTGCCCGCGTTGCTGAACCTCGTCGGCAACATCATCTTCATCCCGATGTTCCGCGAATACGCCGCCGCCTGGAGCACGCTCGGCACGGCGATCGTGGTCCTGATCATTTCGATCCGAGTGAACTCGCGGCTCGATCGAATTCCCCATGTCCCGCGAATCACCTTCGGCATGATCTGGATGATGGGCGCGGGGCTCGTCGCCTGCCTTGGCATCCGACGATTCGCCGCCGACGCCTGGTCCATGCCGGTCCAGTCGGCGGCGCTGGCGGCCGTCTTCATTGCGCTTCTGGCAATCGGCGTGCGGCGGCTGGGCGGTCTCGCCGCGATCCGCAAGGAGATGGCGCTTGGCGCCCTGGCCCGCGAGAATCGTCCGGCGCCAGGTGGGGGGCCGTCGAGTGACTGAACGCGCGCACTACTGTCAGGCCTGTCACGGATCGACACTCCGTCCGATGGGCGGAGGTCCGTCAGAGCCATCCGTCGCAATCTGCGCCGACTGTGGAACAGTCTATAACCGGGCGTCGCGCGATGTGTCGTCCGATGTTGTGTCGGTTCCGGCCGAGGCCGCGATTCGTGAGTTCAGCGCGTACAACCTGGGCGCCTATCAGAATGGCTCGTGTGATCGGATCCTGCGCGCACACGTACCACCGCGAGGTCGGGCCCTGGACATCGGCTGCTTTGACGGCGCCTTCGTGGCGTTTCTGAAGTCCCGCGGATTTGACGCATTCGGCCTGGAGATGCAGGAGGACATGGTTGCGTTCTGTCGTCGCCAGGGGCTTGCCGTGTCCGCCGGGATGTTTCCCCACGCCCTGCCGGAGGAGATGCTCAGGGGGCGTTTCGATCTCATCACGTCCCTCGAAAGCGCTTATTACTGGGATGATCTCGAAAGTTGCGCTGAATCGCTGAACACGCTGCTGAATGCCGACGGCCACGTGATGATCAAACTCGTCCAGGGAACGTCGGATTACTTCAGTGAAGTTCGACGATACGACGAACGCACGCGCGACTTTCGATCGCTCCTCAACATACGGGCGCTCAGGGCGCTGTTATCGCGATACGGATTCGACTTCGTCGCGGCGACACCCCACGCCTACATTCACGATCGACGGCGCTATCATCCCAACCCGATTCTGCGATGCTGGTATCGCAACTGGAATCGTCTCCGGAGCCTGTGGGCCGCGAAAATGTGGCCACCCGAAAAGTGGGACAAGATCGTTGTGCTCTTTCGCAAGCGGGCGTGATCGCGTGCGAAGGTTCGGGGCGACAGCGACTCGGTGTTACTTCATCGCCGGACAGACAGCCGTATAGACGACGTAGTCGGCCCGATTCCGGTCTTCCTCGCGAAGCGTCTCGGACATGCCCCGTTGCAGGCTGAGAGTCATCACGCGCACCCCGGGCCGCAGTCGCCGCAGCTGCTGGACGAGACCGCCCTGAAAGTCGCTGTGGAACTGGCCGACGAGATGGATGACCCGGCCGTCGCCGTTTTCCAGGGCGTCGGCGATGGAATCCGCCATCGTCGCGTCCATGACGCACTGCGCCCGATAGGCGCCCATGAGCGGTTCGTTGTCCGTGTTCTTTGGGTTGTGGGGCGAGTCCTTTGCGTCCGCGCTCGATCCGCCCGTCATCACACCGAAGAATCGATCCCGATAGCCGTCTTCGGGAAGAAACGCCGGAGTCTCCACGAGCGCCCGCTGGGCGGGTGTCAGTTCGGATAACCGCTCGAATCCCTCCTTGTTGGCGATGCTCTGATACCGACGCCATGGCGTATTGGCGGCGATGACGCGCGTCCTGGCGCCCTGCGCGACGTCGATGATCGGCTGGTAGTTGTTCATCCAGTCGGGCCAGCCCATGGAGAAGGCGCGATCCTCAAACGTCGCCCGATCGATGTCGCCGGCAAGATAGGAGCGCGCGATGGCGCGGAAATTCGTCGTCGCCACCTCCTGGATGAAGGTGTCGCGATCGATGATTCCCGCGACGTAGTCATCCGCCGTCGCCTGCCGCCGGCGATCGAGCATTTCCAGCGAGAGCGCCGTGTCCGGCCATCGCGCCGTCGCGTCCTCGACGAATGCGAGTTCTGTCGCATGGCCGACGGCGTCGTCGTGCTGCTCCCCGATGATGATGACATCCTGACGATCGGCGGCGCGGATCATATCCTCCCAGGAAACGCGCGAACCCGACGCATTGAAGATCGGCAGCGACTCTCGAAGCGAAGTTCGGGCGCCCGAGTCAAGGCGTGGGTCGATCGTGATGTGTTCCGTCTTCTGACAGCCCGGAACGAGCGGCGAGCTCGCGATCGCAATGGCCACGAGAAATCGAGATGTGTACAGCGCGCGACGTTGGTGAAGTGTTTCGTTCATGGCGAACGCGTCTCCGATTGAGATTGGATACGCAACGCGCAGCGCCAGTCGGCGCCGCGATGTCGCGAGTGAATTCGCTCTGTCGTTGAGAATCTCGCCGAAGGCGTGTCCGTCGTCAAATCGGCGTCAGGCGAACCGGAATGGGGGAGCGCGTCGTCTAGTCCTGTGCCGCGGCGGCCGGCGCCGGCAGCGGGCAGCTGCTGACGGCCCATCGCAGGATGTCGCGCTTTGTGACGACGCCGACGAGCTTTCCGTCCGCGTTGACGACAGGGAGACAGGACACACTTTCATCGAGCATCTGCTGGGCGGCGGCCGAGACAAACGCGTCCGGCGCGATCGTGACCGGCTTCCGCGACATGATCTGATGGACGCGTCGCTTCAGCGTGTTGGCGTCCTGCGATCGCTCCATCGAGGCGTTGCCGACAAACGGACTCAGCTCCCGAAGCACGTCGCGGTCCGAGACGACGCCGAAGACTCGCTGCCTCTCCAGGACGACAACGTGATGACAGCGATGCGAACTGAAGCTGTCACGGACCGTCTTCAGAGAGTCGTCCATCTGCACGGTATGGACCGGCGTGGACATGATGTCCTGGATCGTGACGGCGCACGGGTTGTTGTCGTTTGAGAGCATATCGGCCATCCCGGAAATGACGCTCGCGGCGCCTATCTCAAGGAGTCGGACGACCTCGTCGCCGGCTTGATCGGGGGCTGTCCGGGAAGGACCAGACGCCTGATTCTCGGGCCCGGGGCGATGCGCTCAGTTCTGGTCGGAGACCGACATTCCCGGAGCGAAGCCCAGCGGGACAAAATTGAAGTCGCCGACCTCGTCGTCGTCGGCGTCCATTCCGTCGAGACGCGGAAAGAACGACTGATCGCGCTCGCTGAAGGGTTCGAGCTGGTCGAACCAGGAGGCGGTCGGATCGAATCGGGCGAAGAAGGGCTGGCGAACCAGGCTCGGATCACGGGCCTGCAGGTACTCGAGCACGAAGACGCGTTCGTCGCCGATCTCTGTCACGCCGAGTACGTGGACCTTTCCCGGGAAGGCGGACATCGAAGGCCCGCGGACGGTTCGCGCGAGTCCCGAGACGCGGCTGTACGCCTTTCGGTAGATCTCCCACGCCTTGACGAGCGGCACCTCGAAGTAGCGCCGGGCGCCCGTGTCGCGCTCGACGAACATGTAATAGGGGATCGCGCCGAGTCGGACGCCGCTGCGCCACAGGTCGGCCCACGCCGTCGCGTCGTCGTTGACATGTCGAATCAGCGGCGACTGCATGCGTATGTTGGCGCCCGTCGATCGAATCCGGCGCACGGCCGCCTGCGCGATGTCCGTGGAGAGCTCCGTCGGATGGGAGTAGTGGCCCATCAGCGCCAGGTGTCTGCCCGCCGCGACCACCTCCTCAAACAGCCGCATCAGTTCGTTGGCGTCGTGATCCGTGACGAAACGCTGCGGCCAGTAGCCGACGGCCTTGGTGCCGATTCGAATTGTCTGGACGTGTTCGAGATCCGGATGGAGCAGGGCTTCGAGATATCGTCGGAGCGTTTTCGTTCCCATGATCATCGGATCGCCGCCGGTGAACAGAACGTCCGTGACCCAGCGATGTTCGCGGAGATACTGCACGAGCGTTTCGACTTCGTGGCTTGCGAATTTCAGGTCGTCATCGCCGACGAATTGCGCCCATCGGAAACAGAACGTGCAATACGCGTGGCACGTCTGGCCGTTGCTCGGGAAGAACAGGCACGTTTCGCGGTACTTGTGCTGCACACCGGCGACGGGCTCGCCACGATGCCTCGGGACGTTATGCGTCATCTGGCCGGCGGGATGCGGATTCAGTTGCCCGCGAATTCGCTCGGCGGCGTTTTCGATTGCGTCGGCCGGGGCGTCGGCGCGAACGAGTCGCGCAATGGTCTCGTAGTTGTCCTCCCGAAGCATGCCCTTCTGCGGAAATGTCAGCTGGAACATCGGGTCGTGCGGGACACGATCCCAGTCAATCAGTTCACGGGCGACGTATTCGTTCGAGCGAAAGGGCAGGACGGCGGAGACAACCCGAACGGCTTCCTGAAGCGCCGGGGAAAGTCGGCGCCAGTAGGGCGTCTTTTCGACATTCGCCCGGGTAATCGGCTTGAATCGCTCGGCCTCGGATGGGTTGAGGGGCTGGTACATCGCGAGCTCCTTATTGATTGAGACGACGAGGCGCCGACCCCGGCTCTCGGGGATCCGATGGTCCGCAAGAGGAGGTTCGAGGTATCCCTGCCGTCGGGACTTTCGGGGCCGCTGACGTGGGTCGCCAGGAGGATCGCGGCTCAAAGCCACGACTGCGCCGAGGAGCGTTCAGGTGGAGAACGCCGATGAGGCCCCAGTAAATAGATTATACGATTTTTTGGGAAGTTCGACAGTCACGAACGCGTGAGGAACTCGGCGTGCGTTTGTAACACACGGCGAGGAAATGCTTTACAGCGTCGATCGGGATGGGCGCCGAGGTGGGTCGCGCCGGGGCGAAGGGGCCGCGGACGCCGTACCGGGGGCCCGTGAAGCGTCCGATAAACCCAATGCCGTTTCAGTTGTCGGAAGCCGCGCGAAGGGCGTCTTCGCTCGGCGTGCAGGCGACGATCGCTGTGTCACCTCGCAGTTCGCGGACCCGAACGACCGACAGCAGCTGACCGCTCGTGTCACCGCCGACGATTCGGATCTTGTCGCCGGGGGCCGGCGCCAGGTCGAGCGACGTTGTGAACGCGATCCCATTGATGGAGCAGTCACAGAGCCAGCCGTCATTGGCGCGCATCTTCCCCGCATCCGTCCAGCGGATCAGGCCCCGCGTCGCGTGGCGCTCCATGACTCGGCGATTGGTCGGCGATGTAAACATGATTCCGGTCCCCCTCTGTCGCGCAAGATCGGCACGAACTGCGCCGTGGATGATGATCCGTCGGCGGTTTTTGCCGATCGTTGCGGACCGTCCGGAGAAAATACCGCAGCAGCGGCGGGGGAGATGGATTATGCGACGCGGGCGCGGCGTCGCCGCGGCGACGCCGCCACGGCGTCCGCAAATCTCGGGAATCGATGAAGGTAGGCGTCGATGATTGCCGCCCGATCGGATGGCGGCACGGCGTACGCGTCGCAGATGTGTACGTGCCCCTCCTGGATCAGCGATGTCGTGGACACGCCGGTCTTCAGACGCGCCAGCAGGCCGGCGCCAATGGGTGTAAGTTCGGCAAGCAACGCGTCAAACGCCGAGGGGACCGGCAGGGCGTTGAGCCAGGCGATCCGCACCTGTGGAAGGACGGAGCGCTGTTCGCCGCCGTCGAGGGCGTAGAACAATCGAACGAGCGGGCTGTTCAGGAACGCCATGAGCCCGGGCAGCCTGGGCGCCCGATCGCCGCGGAGGCGAATGCAGTGAACGGAGTTCAGCGCCACGAGCCCGCCGTGCGCTTCGAGGGCGGCGATCAGTGTGTCGGCTGTCTGACGCGTAACGACTTTCGGCGCGTTGAAGATCGCCGGATCGCGAAGCGACGCGCCGGCGCGGCGAGCAGCGTCATCGACCAGCGACGGGTCATAGAGAATCGTTCGCTGCGTCGCGCGCAGCGTGTAGCCGCGAGGATCAATGTCGCCGCCTTCGATCAGCGATCGCCGAAGCGCCGAATGTGGCGTCGGCGCCAGCAGGACATCGCGCATCCGACGAGGCCCCGTGTTGACGCCGTCGCGAACCTCCGCGAATGCGTCGAGCGTCGTCCCGGCCGCCTTTCGAAAGTGGCGCCAAAGGCGCATTTCAAAAGGGCTGTCGAAGAAGAGAATTTGCGCATCGTCGCCGCGCGCCGCGTGGGCGGTTCCTGCGGACACGGATTTTGGCCCGGCCGATGAGAGATTCAGGATGGAAGCGGAGAGACTGTCCGTGGCGCGCGACGCCGTCAGAATCACGCTGCCGACCTGCGCCCTGAAGACGCGATCGTCAATGCGGGTCCAGTGCTGCCGGGTGAATCGATGGGAAACCGCGTGTCGCAGTTTTGCGTACGCCGTGGCCGACGCGAACGTATCGGGGACGATGTACGAGACGACGCCGTGGGCCTTCGTCATCTCCAGCGATCGAAGAATAAAACAGCCGAACAGGTTCAGGCGCCCCGCATGCCCGCGGCGTTCGGCGAAGGCGCGAATCGGCGCTCTTAAGTCGGCGCGAGATTGGCGCGAGTAGGTCGGCACGTAGGGCGGGTTCATCAGGAGGATGTCAAACACGCCGTCCATGTCGCAACCCGTGGACGCCGACTCCAGCGTGTCGGACACGACGACGTTCCGGCGGACACGCTTCTCGATTTCCGGATCGGGGGCGCCCGCCGCCCAGACGCCAATCCCGAGTCGGGCGATCGCAATGGCGCGTTCATCGATATCGCCGCCGTAGAGGCGCTCTGCTGCAATGCGCGCTCGCAGACGTCGCATCCCGGCGTCGTCGTCTCGCCGGACGTTATCGACGCGAGCTTCAAGCTGCGCCAGCGTTTCGGCGGCCGCGATCAGCAGGCGCCCGGCGCCGCACGCAGGATCGCAGATGCGAATCTCGCCAAGGAGTCGGCGGATCGATTCGCGATCGCCTGTCGGAATCTCGCCTTCACCTCGCACGATGGCTGTCGCCAGCGCCGGCTCGATGCTGCGGCGGGCCACGAGGAGTTCGGCGAGCGCCGACTGCGCCATGTAGCGCGCCGCGCCGGCGGGTGTGTAGTGAACGCCAACGCCGTCCGCAGTCGCCAGTTGCTCGTGTACGCTCGCGAGCAGCTCGGCCGACGATTCGTGTGAATCGAGGTCCGGGAGGCTTGCAGTGACTTCGCGTGTGAGTGTGTCCAGTGTCGGGTCGATGGCGCCGTCGTATCGCAGGGCGGGGGCGAGCG
>Ga0116151_10000832_pt1 | contig 28627 bp, 41 predicted proteins | sample AD_UKC117_MetaG_FD_89893 | JGI IMG/M metagenome (GOLD analysis project Ga0116151, IMG submission 89893) | Active sludge microbial communities of municipal wastewater-treating anaerobic digesters from Hong Kong - AD_UKC117_MetaG | ecosystem: Engineered > Bioreactor > Anaerobic > Digestate... | reverse complement strand
CGCAAAAAGAAGAACCGCAATTCGTTTCACTTTTGTCTCCTTTCGTGCAGATTGCGCCACATTTTCTATAAAATACAAATGCATACTGTAAACGGCTGAAAGCGCAGGCCGCACTTTTCGACTGTTTGCATTTTACGGCACGAAGATTGAATCAGACTAAAAGCGTTTTTCAGGTTTTTTTCAGTTTTATCCGATAAAGTAACGGGAAGGGAGAGGACGCATGCGGATTCTGGTGGTGGAAGACGAAGCGCGCCTGGCCGAAACGCTGAAGGACGTTTTCAGCGAGAAGAACTACAGCGTGACGCTTGCATTCGACGGAGTGAACGGGTACGACGAAGCAGCCAGTGGCGTATACGACGTGATCGTGCTGGATGTGATGCTGCCGGGAATGGACGGGTTTGAACTGGTACGCAAGCTCCGCGCGGAGCGTGTGCCGACGCCGGTGCTGATGCTTACCGCGCGCGGAGAGACCCTGGACAAGGTATACGGGCTCGACTGCGGCGCGGACTATTATCTGACCAAGCCGTTCGAGGTTAACGAGCTGCTCGCCTGCGTGCGTGCGCTGCTCAGAAGGCCCGGCGAGGTGCAGGGCGAGGAAATCGTCTACGGTCTCACAAGGCTGAATCCGTCGAGCTATCTGATGCTCTGCCGGGGCCGCTCGATCCGGCTCAGCGCACGGGAATTTGAGATGATGCGCCTGCTGATGCTGCAAAAAGGCGCAATCATTTCCAAGGAGCGCATGCTGGTTAAGGTTTGGGGATACGACGCGGAAGTGGACGAGAGCAGCGTTGAGGTCTATGTATCCTTCCTGCGCAAGAAACTGACGCGGATTCATTCCGACCTGGAGATCAAGGCGGTGCGGCGGGTCGGCTATCATCTGGTTCTGCAGAACGAAACACATGCGGACGCCAGGTCCTGCGCGGCTTCCATGCCGCGGGAATGAGGGCCGTTAAGCGGGGGGACCGTTGAAAAATGATCAGGAGACTTCGGCGAAAATTCGTTCTTATTAATATGAGTATCGTCACCGTAATCCTTACGGCGGTATTCGTCGTGCTGCTGAGTATGACGAAAGCGGGCGCCGTGTCCGACAGCATGCTCGTGCTGCGCCGCGCCGCGTCCAACGACAACGCGATCAACGCGCTCTCGGAAAACGCGTCCCAGATGCAGATTCCGTTTTTCGCCGTGGACGTGGACCGCGCGGGTCACATTGCAATCCTTAACGGCAGTTATTACGACATGGCGGACCACGAGTCGATTCAGAGCATCGTTGCAGAGAGCATCCGCCAGAACGCTGAGGTTGGCACGCTGGACGAATTTGGTCTTCGCTACTACCGGCAGACGACGCCGTTCGGCGTGCGGATTGCGTTTGCGGATATATCGCTCGAAAAAAGCATGAGCGAGCGGTATGTGCAGAATGCACTGATGATCGGCGGCGCGACACTGCTGCTGTTCTTCGGCATCAGCGTGCTGCTGGCGCGCTGGGCGGTCCGCCCGGTGGAGGACGCATGGAAGCGGCAGAAACAGTTTGTGGAGGACGCGTCCCATGAGCTTAAAACGCCGCTGACGGTCGTGCTGAGCAACGCGGACCTGCTTTTGCGGCACACGGGCGGCGAAGCGGAGCGTTCGGAACAGTGGATCCGGAATATCCGGGCGGAGGCGCTGCGCATGCGCACGCTTGTTGAGGACATGCTTTCGCTTGCGCGCGTGGAAAACACTGCAAACGCGGGGATTACCTTTGAGCGCGTCGATCTTTCGGCGGCTGCCGGCGACTGCGTGCTGCAGCTGGAGGCGACCGCGTATGAAAACGGCAAGACGCTTGCGAGCGAGATTGAGGAAGGCATCTGCGTTCAGGGCTGCCTTCAGCAGCTCCAGCAACTCACAGAGAACCTTTTGAGCAACGCTGTGCGATACTCGGACAAGGGCGGAAGCGTGCTGCTGAAGCTCTCCAGACGCGGCAAAAAAGCGGTGCTCACGGTGGAAAACACAGGCGAAGCGATCCCGAAAGAACGACTTGGGCGCGTGTTTGAGCGGTTTTACCGGCTTGACGGCGCGCGCAGCGAAGGCGGGTGCGGGCTTGGGCTGGCAATCGCCAAGGGGATTGCCGAGCGGCATCACGGGAAGATATGGGCGGAGAGCGGGGAAGGCATGGTTCGCTTCATTACTGAGCTGCCGTGCCTGGCGCAAAGGGACTGTGAAGACGAGGAAGAGGACGGCAAAGCGTGAGAAAACAAACGTTATCCATGGTTTGTGATGTGTAAAACAGGCCGAAATTGGATATTTTTTGCAAATTTAGGTAGAAAATATCGAAAAAGTATGTTTTTTTGTGCTCCTGGCTCTTTTCTTCCGTCCACAAGTATAGTACAATAGGGCGTGCAGTGCCTTACAAAGTGTGCTGGTTGCATTATTTCGAGGATAACGCCTTGAACGATGCGGCATTTCGCGGTTACGCACGGTTGCTGTTTACGAGCGTATACTGTTGAAAGATATGCGGAGGAGTAGAAAGACATGGACATTGGTGCGAGCATTAAAAGGCTCAGAAAATCACATGGTGAAACACAGCAGCAACTGGGAGAAGCCGTAGGCGTTGTGCAGCAGTCCGTAGCTGCATGGGAAGCCAACCGCTGTATGCCGGATATCGCGTCTCTGGTAGCGATAGCGACCCATTATGGGACGTCGACGGACAGCATTCTCGGTTTAACGGAAGAACCCAGTTACCTGATGGACACCGAAGGGATGCAGTCCTACCGCAACGACGTTGCGCTGGCGGACCGGCTCCCGCAGGACATCCGTGAAGGCGTACTTGCGCTGATCCGTTTGGAACGCGCAAAATACGGCAGATAAACAGGCCCGGCAGCATTACGCCCGTCTTGTAACCCCGTCTGTTGAATCGATCACCTGAATCGGAGGAACATCAGAGCAAGGAACAGCCCCCCGGTGTTCCGGCCAGGCAGCAATGCAGCTTGGCCGGAGTGCCGGAAGGTCTGTTTTGCATACGTAAAAAACAAACGCCATGCTGTGCTTATCCGCTTGGCCTAAGAAGCGGAGGGGGTTGCGCATACCGAGCGGTTCATATTATAATATCTGCGGACGGCACATCACCGTTATTTTCAAGTCGCAATTTTTTATGAGGTGAATTATGGATTACAAAGCCATAGCCGATCGCATGGGGCCGCGCGTAGGCGCCACGCAGGAGTGGATTTTTCATGTGCTGCGCGAAGGAATTGTCAGCGGACAGCTTCCCGGCGGAATGCAGCTTAAGCAGGACGAAATTTCCACCGCGCTCAACGTCAGCCACATTCCCGTGCGCGAAGCGCTCCGGCGGCTGGAATCGCAGGGACTTGTGCGGATTCATCCGAACCGCGGCGCCGCCGTAACACAGCTTACCCGTGAGCAACTGCTGGATATGATGGAGGTACGCGCAACGCTCTCGGTCATGATGCTCAAGAACAGTGCGCCGCTGCTTACACAGGAAGATTTTGACGCACTTGAAGAGGTTGTCCGCCAGCAGCGGGAAACCCCGGACGACGATCTGATGCGCTCCGAAGAGCTCAACTATAAATTTCACGACATCCTCACGTCCCGCGCGGACAATTCCATGGCGGACCTGATGCTTGAACTGGTGCATGCGAATATCGACCGGTATCTGCGCGCGAGTTTCTACGGAACAAGCCGGACGCGCGACGTTTCCATCGGACAGCATGAGGCGATTATAAAAGCCTGCCGCGAAGGCGACTTTGAGGCGGCGTGCAGTATCCTGCGCGACCACATCTTAAACGCCAAAGAGTTTATCCCCGCGTCGCTTAAATAAGGGTGGCGCCATTGCATTAAAGCAAAGCCTTTCGGATTCCGAAGGGCTTTTTTATGTTTAAAATTCTATTGTAACAGGGGATTGGAAGAGAGCGGAAAAGAAAGTTAGACTGTTCGAACTTTTTGCTTGACAAATCCTAGTAAAGAACTATTATATAAGCAGTGGTTTATATAAAGGAGCAATTATGAACGATACAGCAAGGTACCCGCTCTGCGGCGGGGACCATATCGACAAACTGCACGAGCAGAGCATGATTGCACATCTGCCCGACGAAGGCAGTGCCGCGGACGCCGCGGCGCTGTTTGGCTACCTGGCCGACTCCACGCGCGTGCGCCTGCTTTCCATGCTGTCGGCGGGCGAAATGTGCGTGTGCGAAATGGCGGACGTTCTCGGCATGAGCCAGCCGGCGGTGTCGCATCACCTGCGCGTGCTGCGCCAGTGCGGCGTCGTTGGCTTCCGAAAGCAGGGACAGCGCGCGCTGTATTTCCTCAGCGACAATGAGACGGGCCGGACAATCCGCCGGTTGCTGTCCGTCGCTACTGGCGGGGAGGAAGAAGCATGACTGACAAAAACCGGTTTATCGACGGGAAATGCCGCTATTGCGGGATGGACCCCAGGCATTGCCTCTGCGGCAGTGCGGAAGGCGAAAGCTGTTCGCTTGGCTGCGGGGACGGGTGCTCCTGTGCAACGTCGCATACGCACGCCCATACGGGCGGCGAAAACGAAACGGAGTGGAAACAGTTTGCCTTGATTGGAACTGCCGCGGGACTGCTGATCGGCAGCATTTTCCTTGCGGGGACGGTACAGACCGTCCTGCGCCTGGCGGCGTACCTGCTTGCGGGGTACGAGGTGCTCCTGCGCGCGGGCAGAGGGCTGATCAAAGGGCGGTTTTTCGACGAAAACTTGCTCATGAGCATTGCAACGATCGGCGCAATCGTCCTTGGAGATTTTGCGGAAGCCGCGGCGGTCATGATTTTTTACGGCGTTGGCGAAGGGCTGCAGGAAGCGGCGGTCCGTTCGAGCCGCAGGCGCATAGCGGATGCGGTCGAACTGCGGCCCGACCATGCGCGCCGGTTGGAAAACGGCGAAGAAACGCAGGTAAAGCCGGAGGAGGTCGCCGTCGGCGAGACGATCCTCGTGAAAGTCGGCGAACGCGTGCCGCTGGATGGCGAAGTGCTGGAAGGCGAGAGCCTGCTGGACGTTTCCGCATTGACGGGCGAGCCGAAGCCGGTGCAGGTAAAGCGCGGCGCGGAGGTCTCCGCAGGCGCGGTCAATACGACCGGCGTTCTGACGCTGCGCGTAACGCGCCCTGCGGCGGAATCCGCAACGAGCCGCCTTCTGCGCGCCGTCGAGGACGCGACGAAGAACAAACCCGCCGTCGAGCGGTTTATCACGAAGTTTTCGCGCTACTACACGCCCGCCGTCATCGGCGCGGCGGTACTGGTTGCGGTGCTGCCGCCGCTGCTGGGCGCAGGCGCCTGGAGCGAATGGGTCCACCGCGCGCTGATTTTCCTTGTCATCAGCTGCCCCTGTGCACTGGTGCTGAGCATCCCGCTGACGTTTTTTGCAGGGCTTGCGATTACGTCCCGCAACGGCGTTCTGTTTAAGGGCGCGGACGCGCTGGAACGCCTGCCGGGAACGAAAGCCGTTGTGCTGGACAAAACGGGTACGCTGACCGAAGGGACGTTTGTCGTGCAGCGTGCGGAAAGCGTGGCGATGCCGGCGGACGAACTGCTGGCGATTGCGTCCGCGGCGGAACAGGGCAGCCTGCATCCCGCTGCTGCGGCGATCGCCAAATCGGACACGCGCGGACGCCGCGCAAACGACATGCGGGAATTTGCCGGGATGGGCGTTTCCGCCGAGGTGGACGGAAAGCGGGTGCTCGTCGGCAGCCGCGCGCTGCTGGAGCAGGAAGGCATTACAGCCGATTCGGACGCGAGCGTGCTGGTGGCTGTGGATGGCAAGTACGCCGGGGCGATCTACATTGGCGACCGAATCCGCGAGAGCGCGAAACCCGCCATCGAAGAACTCTACGAGGAGGCCGGGTATACGGCTATCCTCACCGGAGATGCCGAAGCCGCGGCGAAAGCCGTCGGCACGCAGGTGGACGTGGACGAAGTATTTGCCGCGCTCCAGCCTGCGGACAAGCTCCGCGTCATGCGCGAAATCCGCGCAAAGCGCGGCAAAACGATGTTCGTCGGCGACGGCATCAACGACGCGCCGGTTCTCGCGGGAGCGGACGTAGGCGTTGCGGTCGCCAGCGGGACGGACATGGCCGCCGAGGCGGCGGACGCGCTGCTGCTCACGAGCGATTTAACGCGGCTGCCGTTCGCGATACGCGCCGCGAAGGAGACCGTGCGCACCGCGAAAGAAAACATCGGCATTGCGCTGACGATTAAAACCGCGGCGCTGGTACTCGGCGCGCTCGGACTGGCGGGCATGTGGGTCGCGGTGGTTGCGGACGTGGGCGCGGCCTGCATCTGCGTACTGCATACGCTCACGCTGTTTTATAAAACAAGAGAGAAGTGATAGCGGGTGCCGACCGTCATGAAACCTGCGTTTGGCGGGACCACCATGTTTTAACGGGGAATGGCAAAAGCGCAAAGACAGCGCATGAATCGCGCGACAGGGTATGCCGGACGAACCGGCGCGGAGGCAATCGATGGACGCCAAGCGCTGCGATACGCAATAATACCTGACGGCGTTTTGATCGGATGCCTTTACCTATTGTATATGCGACGAAGCAAATCGAACGGCGGCTCCGGATCCATTCGGCCCGGCGCCGCCGTTTTCGCATATCGAACCGCAGGAAAAAATATCGCTTGCGCGCGGCATGCGGGCGCAGTATACTCGTATGGCCGCAGAAAACGGTAAATCACCCGAAAAAGCAAGGCTGCGGCGGCAAATTTGCAGTTCTTGGCCGGGATTTCCGAAAAACCCGAAAAAACACGCGTTTTTGTAAAAATAATTCTTGCAATCATAAAAACACTCGTGTATCATATATCTGTTCGCGCCGCAAAGGCAGTTTCTTTGCGCGCGCAGGGATGAACGGGAGGTTGCCGGTTCTGCCATCCGGGTAATTTCCGCTCAGACCCAACGTCCGGCTTACCGGGCGAAGGCGAAAAGCAAAGCACCAACGTGCAGTCCCGAACGAACGAGGCACAGCCGAGAGGCTGCGCATGGTTTATGAAGAAGGAAACACACGGCTTTGTGTATTGCCCGATTAAAAAGGAGGACATCAATAATATGGCAAACAGAATTCGCATCAAGCTCAAGGCGTACGAAAGCTCTCTGATCGATCAGAGCGCGGAAAAAATCGTTGAGACCGCCAAGAGAACCGGCGCGCAGGTCAGCGGACCGATCCCCCTGCCCACGGAAACGGAAATCGTTACCATTCTGCGCGCAACGCACAAGTACAAGGATTCGCGCGAACAATTCGAGATGCGCACGCATAAGCGCCTGATCGACATCCTGCAGCCGTCCGCAAAGACCGTGGACGCGCTCATGAAACTCGATCTCCCCGCAGGCGTGGACATCGAGATTAAACTGTAATCAGCGGAGGTAAACCATGAAAAAAGCCATTTTGGGCAAAAAGATCGGTATGACGCAGATGTTCCGTTCTGACGGTACCATGATCCCAGTGACAGTCATTGAAGCCGGTCCCTGCCCCGTAGTCCAGAAGAAAACCGTCGGGACCGACGGATACGACGCCGTCCAGGTCGGCTTTGGCGAACTGCGCGAAAAGCTCGCCAACAAACCGAAGACGGGACACTGTGCCAAAGCGGGCGTAAAACCCCTCCGTTATATGAGAGAGTTCAAGCTCGACGACGCGGCCGCTTACGAAGTCGGCCAGGTGATCAAGGCGGACGCCTTCGCCGAAGGCGACAAGATCGACGTTCACGGCCGGAGCAAGGGCAAAGGCTTCCAGGGCGTCATCAAACGGCACAACCAGCACCGCGGCAAAATGACCCACGGTTCGCACTATCATCGCGGCGTCGGCTCGCTGAGCGCATGCTCCAGCCCGTCCCGCGTGTTCAAGAGCAAGAACCTTCCCGGCCACATGGGTTTCGAGAACGTCACCGTGCAGAACCTCGAGGTCGTGCGCGTGGACGCGGAACGCAACCTGCTGCTCATCAAGGGCGCGGTCCCCGGCCCCAAGGGCGGACTGGTCGCTCTCACGAGCACTGTGAAGTAAGGAGGAGCAAAAGAATGCCTAAAGTAGCAATGGTCGATATCACCGGCAAACAGGTCGGCGAATACGAGCTCTCCGAAAATACGTTTGGACAGCCGGTCAATCAATATGTTCTCCACGAGGTCGTCAAGGCGCATCTGGCCAACTGCCGTCAGGGCACGCAGAGCGCGCTGACCCGTGCGGAAGTCCGCGGCGGCGGGATCAAACCGTGGCGCCAGAAGGGCACCGGCCGTGCGCGCCAGGGTTCCACCCGTTCCCCGCAGTGGCGGCATGGCGGCGTGGTGTTTGCACCCAAACCGCGCGACTACAGCATCCGTGTCAACAAGAAGGTCAAGCGCATCGCCATGAAGTCCGCGCTTTCCGGCAAGGTAGCCGACGGCGAACTGATCCTTTTTAACGAGCTCGGCATCAAAGAAGCGAAGACCAAGGAAATGGTCAAGGTTCTTGCGGCGGTCAAAGTTGAAAAAGCGCTGATCGTCCTGCCGGAACCCAACGCCGTTGTGGAGCGCGCCGCGCGCAACATCCCCGGCGTGAAGACCACGCTGGTCGGTACGCTGAGCCCGTACGAAATTCTCAAGTACGACAATCTGATCCTGACCGAAGCGTCGGCCAAGAAGATCGAGGAGGTGTACGCCTGATGAAGAGCCCTTACGACATCATCATTTCGCCGGTGCTGACCGAAAAGAGTTACGATCAGTTCCCCGGCAAGACTTACACGTTCAAAGTGGACAAGTCCGCCAACAAGATTCAGATCAAGCAGGCGGTCGAGGAGATTTTCGACGTGCAGGTCGAGAGCGTGCATACGGTTAACGTAGACGGGAAAGTGCGCCGCCAGGGCGCTTCCGTCGGACGCACCTCTTCTTACAAAAAGGCTTATGTGAAGCTGACGGAGCACTCCAAGGGTATTGAGTTCTTCGACAGCATTTCGCAGTAAGGAGGAAGAACCATGGGCATCCGCAAGATCAACCCGACGACGCCGGGCCAGCGATTCATGACGGTTTCCTCGTTTGAGGAGATCACAAAGAAGACCCCCGAGCGTTCGCTCGTAGAAGATAAGAGAAAGAAAGCCGGCCGCAACAACAGCGGCAAGATCACCGTCCGGCATCAGGGCGGCGGCGCGCGCCAGAAGTACCGCATCATCGACTTCAAGCGCAACAAGGACAGCATCCCGGCGAAGGTCTTCTCGATCGAGTACGACCCCAACCGCTCGGCCAACATCGCGCTTCTGCACTATGCGGACGGCGAAAAGCGCTACATCATCGCGCCGCTTGGCCTGACGGTCGGCGAAACGGTCATTTCGGGCGAGACCGCCGACATCAAAGTCGGCAACGCACTCCCGATTGCGAACATCCCGGTGGGCACCATGATCCACTGCATCGAGCTCAAGCCCGGCAAAGGCGCGCAGCTCGTGCGCTCCGCGGGCAACGCCGCGCAGCTGATGGCAAAGGAAGGCGCATATGCGCAGGTCCGTCTGCCCAGCGGTGAAGTGCGGCTCATCCCGATCAACGCAAAGGCCACCATCGGCCAGGTCGGCAACATCGACCACTCCAACATCCAGATCGGCAAGGCCGGCCGCAAGCGCCACATGGGCGTACGCCCGACGGTGCGCGGCAGCGTCATGAACCCCTGCGACCACCCGCACGGCGGCGGCGAGGGCAAGAGCCCGATCGGCCACCCCGGCCCGGTCACCCCGTGGGGCAAACCCGCGCTCGGTTACAAGACGCGCAAGAAGAAGAACCCGACCAGCAAATACATCGTGCGCCGTGCACGCGGCAACTAAAGGGAAGAGGAAGGAGAGAAACAATGAGCAGATCGGTTAAAAAAGGCCCGTTTGTCAGCGAACGCCTTCTCGGGCGGATTCAGGCGATGAACGTGAGCGGAAAAAAGACCGTCGTCAAGACATGGTCTCGCGCTTCCACCATCTTCCCGGAGATGGTAGGTCATACCATTGCGGTGCATGACGGAAAGAAGCACGTTCCCGTGTACATCACGGAGGAAATGGTCGGCCATAAGCTGGGCGAATTCGCACCCACCCGCACGTTCAGAGGTCACAAGGGCTCCGAAAAGTCCTCGTCGGCCAGGTAAGGAGGAGAAAGCGATATGGCAACCAGAGTCAGAGAAAAATCGGCCAAGCGCGCCGCCGCTGCGGACAAGCGTCCGCACGCGACCGCAAAATATATCCGTGTTTCCTCTCGCAAGGCAAAGGCCGTGATCGACCTGATCCGCGGCAAGAGCGTTAAAGAGGCGGAAGCCATCCTGCAGTACACGCCGAAGTCGGCGACCGAGCCGGTGGCAAAGCTGCTTAAGAGCGCGATTGCAAACGCGGAAAACAACCTCGAGATGAACAGAGACGATCTCTACGTCGCCGAGATCTACGCCAATCAGGGCCCGACCCTGAAGCGGTTCAGGCCCCGGGCGCACGGTCGCGCATCCGCGATCCTCAAGCGCACGAGCCACATCACCATCGTGCTGGATCAGGCGAAGTAAGGAGGAAAAAAGTAATGGGTCAAAAAGTAAATCCGAACGGTTTCCGCGTTGGCGTCATCAAGGACTGGAACACCCGTTGGTATGCCTCCAAGAAGGACTTTGCCGATTTCCTCGTCGAGGACCGCAAGATCCGCGACTTCGTTAAGAAGAAGTATTATCAGGCCAGCATTTCGCGCATCGAAATCGACCGCGCGGCGGGCAAGATCACGGTGAGCATTTTCACCGCTCGTCCGGGCCTTCTCATCGGCAAAGGCGGCGCAGGCATCGAAGCGATCAAGAACGACGTCAAAGCGGCCATCGGTAAGGACGTAAACGTCAACATCATGGAAATCCGCGACTCGGATGCGGACGCACAGCTTGTGGCGGAGAACATCGCCGCCCAGCTCGAACGGCGCATCAGCTTCCGCCGCGCCATGAAGCAGGCGATGGGACGCGCAATGCAGAAGAACAGCGTCAAGGGCATCAAGCTCATGTGCTCCGGTCGTCTCGGCGGCGCGGAAATCGCCAGGAGCGAAGGGTACCACGACGGTTCCATCCCGCTGCAGACCATGCGTGCGGACATCCAGTACGGCTTTGCGGAAGCAAAAACGACCTACGGCCGCATCGGCTGCAAGGTCTGGATCTATAAAGGCGAGCTGCTCGGCAAACGCAACGTTTCCGAAAAGCGTGAGGAAGGGGGCAAATAACCATGTTGATGCCGAAAAGAGTAAAACGTCGCAGGGTGTTCCGCGGCCGCATGAAGGGCAAGGCCCTGCGCGGCAACACGATCACCTATGGCGATTACGGCCTCATGGCCCTGGAACCCGCCTGGGTCACCAGCCAGCAGATCGAGGCGGCGCGTGTCGCCATGACGCGTTACATCAAGCGCGGCGGCCAGGTCTGGATCAAGATTTTCCCGGACAAGCCCGTCACCGAAAAGCCGGCCGAAACCCGCATGGGCAGCGGCAAAGGTTCTCCGGAATACTGGGTGGCCGTGGTCAAACCCGGCAGGATCCTTTTTGAGATCGCCGGCGTAGACGAGGAAACTGCGCACGAGGCACTCCGCCTTGCAACGCATAAACTCCCCCTCAAGGCCAAAGTGGTCAAGAAGGAAACCGAAAAGGGTGGTGAAACCGATGAAGGCAAATAAGTTTCGCGATATGTCCGGCGAAGCGCTCGCCGCTCAGGAAAAAGAGCTTAAGAGCGAGCTGTTCAACCTTCGCTTTCAGTCGGCAACCGGTCAGCTCTCCAATCCCCAGCGGATCCGCGAGTGCAAGAAGGACATCGCCAGAGTGAAAACGATCATCCGCGAGCGCGAGCTTGCGAAAGTCGCCGAGTGACGGGAAGGAGGACAAAGCAGATGGAACAGAGAGGCTACAGAAAGACCCGCATCGGCGTAGTCGTAAGCGATAAAATGGACAAAACGGCCGTCGTCGCAACGAAGACCAAAGTCCGCCATCCCTTGTACGGCAAGATGGTCAACCGCACGCGCAAGTTCAAGGTTCACGATGAAGAGAACCAGTGCGGCGTTGGGGATACCGTAAAGATTATGGAAACCCGGCCCATCAGCAAGGACAAGCGTTGGCGCCTTGTCGAGATCGTCGAAAAGGCGAAGTAACGATTGGAGGAACTGGAAAGATGATTCAACCGCAAACCAGATTGAAGGTCGCGGACAACAGCGGCGCGAAAGAAATCATGTGCATTCGCGTGCTGGGCGGTTCCTACCGTAAGTCCGCCAATATCGGCGATGTGATTGTGGCCAGCGTCAAGTCCGCATCTCCGGGCGGCGCGGTCAAGAAAAAGGATGTCGTCCGCGCGGTGGTCGTGCGCACGGTGTCCGGCATTCAGCGTCCGGACGGAAGCTATATCCGTTTCGACGACAACGCAGCCGTTATCATAAACGATCAGAAACAGCCCCGCGGCACCCGTATCTTCGGGCCCGTGGCGCGTGAACTGCGCGAGAGGGATTACATGAAAATCGTGTCCCTCGCGCCGGAAGTGCTGTAAGGGAGGAGCATGGCATGAGCAGCTTAAACGTCAAAAAAGGCGATACGGTCCTTGTCATCTCCGGCAAAGACAAAGGCAAGAAGGGCAAGGTCCTCGTTGCGCATCCCGCGGACAACCGCGTTGTCGTGAAGGATGCGAACATGATCGTCCGCCACGTGAAGCCCCGCAAACAGGGCGAACCCGGCGGCCGCATCGAGAAGGAAGGCACCATCAACGCCTCCAACGTGATGCTTGTTTGTCCCAAGTGCAACAAGCCCACGCGTGTCGCCCACAAGATCAAGGAAATTGAGATTTCGGGCGAAAAGAAGAAAAAGAGCGTCCGCGTGTGCAAACACTGCGGCAAAGAAATCGACTAAGGCGGAAGGAGGAACTGACAAGTGGCAGCGAAGAAAGATATCGAAACCGTTGTTGAAAACGTTGAGACGACAGTCGAAAACGTAGAAAAAGAAGTAAAGAAAGCCGCAAAGAAGGCAGCTCCGAAGGCCGCCGAGACCGCCGAAAAGGCGAAGGCAGCCGTGAAGAAGACTACGAAAAAAGCGGCGGAAGCAGCCGAAGAAGCGACCGAAGCCGTGAAAGAGACGACCAAGAAGGCCGCTAAGACCGCGGAAGAAACCGGCAAGGCCGTGAAGAAAGCCGCGGAAAAGACGGCGGAAGCCGTGAGCGAAGCCGCTGCGGACACAACCGCAAAGGCCGCAAAGAAAGTCGCTACTGCGGCGGAGACTGTTAAAAAGGCGGCCGAGAAGGCCGAGAAGAAAGCGGAAGCCGCCAAGGCTGAGAAAAAGCCGAAGGCCGCGCCCAAAGCAAAGGTTGCGCCGCGCATGAAGAAGCGCTTTGACGAAGAGATCGCACCCGCGCTGAAGGAAAAGTTCGGCTATGAAAACGTGATGCAGATCCCGCGCCTCGAAAAGGTCGTCATCAATATGGGTCTCGGCGCCGAGAAGGACAATCCCAAGGGGATTGAAGTTGCGGTGAAGGAACTCGGCATCATCACCGGCCAGAAAGCGATCGTCACCCGCGCCAAGAAGAGCGTTGCGAACTTCAAAGTCCGCGAAGGCATGACCATCGGCGCAAAGGCCACCCTCCGGGGCGACCGGATGTACTACTTCGTCGATAAGCTTTTCAACATCGTTTTGCCCCGCGTGCGCGACTTCCGCGGCGTTTCGGACAAGGCGTTCGACGGCCGCGGCAACTATGCCCTCGGCCTGAAGGAACAGCTGATCTTCCCGGAGATCAACTATGACGACGTCGACAAGGTGCGCGGCATGAACATCGTGTTCGTTACGAGCGCAAAAACCGACGAAGAGTGCAAAGAACTGCTCACGCAGCTCGGCATGCCGTTTGTACAGGGCTGATAAGGGAGGATAGCGAAATGGCAAAGACAAGCATGAAGTTAAAGCAGGCGCGCGAACCGAAGTACAGCACCCGTGCGTACACCCGCTGCCGTATCTGCGGCAGGCCGCATTCGGTTCTGCGCAAATATGGCATCTGCCGCATTTGCTTCCGCGAACTCGCGTACAAGGGTGAAATCCCCGGCGTACGCAAGGCAAGCTGGTAAAGGAGGAAACGAACATGACAGATACCATTGCCGATATGCTCACTCGTATCCGCAACGCGCTGATTGCAAAGCATGATTCGGTCGATATCCCCGCCTCCACGATGAAGAAAGCCATCGCGCAGATTCTCGTTCAGGAAGGGTACGTCAAAAGCTTTGAGGTCATTGGCAACGACGAGAAGAAGATCATCCGCATCGTCCTCAAGTACGGCCCCAACAAGCAGCGTGTCATCGTTGGCATCAAGCGCATTTCCCGTCCCGGTCTCCGCGTTTACGCGCGCAAGGACGAAATGCCCAAGGTGCTCGGCGGCTTAGGCGTCGCGATCGTTTCCACGTCCCGCGGCGTTATGACCGACCGGGAAGCGCGCAAGCAGGGCGTCGGCGGCGAAGTGCTCGCATACGTCTGGTAAGAATCCGGCGGCACGCAGCCGAAGCTTTTCCGGCTAAGGCGGGAAAAACGGACCGTGCCGCGCGAACGATTACGAAATAGTAAGGAGAAACAAACATGTCTCGTATCGGAAAACTTCCGGTCAGCATTCCTGACGGAGTGACAATCACGGTCGAAGACGGAAACGTCGTCACTGTGAAAGGTCCGAAGGGCACGCTCAGCGAAAAGCTCTCTTCGGAGATGCAGATTGAACAGGACGCCGGTGTGCTCACCGTGAAGCGTCCCAGTGACGACAAGCGCATGCGTTCGCTGCATGGCCTGACCCGCTCGCTGATCAACAACATGGTCCTCGGCACGACGCAGGGCTACGAAAAGAAGCTCACGATCGTCGGCGTAGGGTACAAAGCGCAGCTGCAGGGCACGCAGCTGGTTATTAGCGTCGGTTATTCCCATCCTGTGAATTTCCCCGCGCCGGACGGCATCAGCTTTGAAGTCCCCGCGCCCACGAAAATCACGGTCAAGGGCATCGATAAGCAGCAAGTCGGCCAGGTGGCCGCAGACATCCGCGCGGTGCGTCCGCCCGAACCCTACAAGGGCAAAGGCATTCGCTATGAGAACGAAACCGTTCGCCGCAAGGAAGGCAAGACCGGTAAGTAAAGCAGGAAGGAGTGACGAAAGATGTTTAAGAAGATCGATAAAAACGCGGTCCGCGCAGCACGTCATCGCCGCCAGCGCAAGAACATCGTGGGAACGCCGGAACGTCCTCGTTTGAACGTTTACCGCAGTTCGACCCACATCTATGCGCAGGTAATCGACGACGCCGCGGGAAACACCTTGGTCGCAGCTTCCACGCTGGACGCCGAAATCAAGGGCAAGCTCGAGGGAAAGAGCAAGGTTGAACAGGCCGCGCTCGTTGGAGAACTCATCGGCTCCCGTGCCAAGGACAAGGGCGTAACCCAGGTCGTATTCGACCGCGGAGGTTACCTCTACACCGGACGGGTGGCTGCCCTGGCAGACGGCGCACGCAAAGCCGGGCTGGACTTCTAAGGAGGAACGAAGATGCAAAACAACAGGAGATACGATAGAGAGCCCTCGGAATTCAAAGAGCGCCTGGTTTCCATCAATCGTGTTGCGAAGGTCGTCAAAGGCGGTAAAAACTTCCGTTTCACCGCGCTGATGGTCGTCGGAAACGAAAAAGGGAAAGTCGGCGTTGGCCTCGGCAAAGCCGCGGAAATTCCGGAAGCCGTGCGCAAGGGCGTGGAAGACGCGAAGCGCCACATGATCGAGGTGCCCATCGTCGGCACGACGATCCCGCACGCCGTGGAAGGCAAATTCGGCAAGGGTCATGTGCGCATGCTCCCCGCCGAAGAGGGCGCTGGCGTTATCGCGGGCGGTCCCGCACGTGCGGTGCTGGAGATGGCCGGCGTTCGCGATATCCGTACGAAATCTTACGGATCGAACAACCCCGGCAACTGCGTAAAAGCGACGATCGACGGTCTGAGCCAGCTCCGTACCGCCGAGCAGATCGCGAAACTGCGCGGCAAGACCGTTGAAGAGATCCTGGGATAAGGAGGACGGCATAAATGGCAAAAGCAAAACAGGCGGAGGCCAAGAAACTCAAGATCACGCTCGTAAAGAGCCCGATCGGCTGTCTGAAAGATCAGCAGGCAACAGTTGTCGCGCTGGGGCTCAAAAAGCTCAACAGCAGCGTTGTTCAGCCGGACAACGCCTGTACGCGCGGCAAGATCTTCAAGGTTAAGCACCTTGTTACGGTGGAAGAAGTTTAAGGCAGGAGGACGTGCATCATGAAACTGCATGAATTACAGCCCGCCCCCGGATCGGTCACATCCAAAAAGCGCGTCGGTCGTGGTACCGGCAGCGGTATGGGCAAGACCTCCACAAAGGGTCACAAGGGCCAAAAAGCGCGCAGCGGGAGCAAGAAGAACGGTTTTGAAGGCGGCCAGATGCCGCTGGCACGCCGTTTGCCGAAGCGGGGCTTTACCAATATCTTTGCAAAAGAGTACACGATTATCAACGTTTCCGACCTGAACGGGTTGGAGGACGGTACCGTAGTGACGGCTGAAGCGCTCAAGGAACTTGGCGTGATCAGCAAGATCAAAAAGGACGGCCTGAAGGTTTTGGGCGGCGGAGAGCTGACGAAGAAACTGGACGTTAAAGCGGCAAAGTTCTCTCAATCCGCACTGACTGCGATTAAAGCCGCAGGCGGAAGTGTTGAGGTGATCGGCTGATGTTCCAGACCTTTATCAATGCGTTCAAGATCAGAGAAATCAGGAAAAAGATCCTGATTACGCTCGTTCTGATCGTCGTCTATCGGCTCGGGTGTTTTATCCCGATTCCGGGCGTCAACACGGCGCTGCTGAAGGACGCCGTTTCGCAGTATGATATCCTGGGCTTTCTGGACTTATTGACCGGTAGTTCATTCAGCCAGTTTACGATCTTTGCGATGGGCATTTCGCCCTACATCAACGCTTCCATTATTCTGCAGCTGCTCACCATCGCGATTCCCGCGCTGGAGCGTATGAATAAGGAAGAGGACGGCCGCCAGAAGATCGAACGGATCACGCGTTACACCGGCGTCGGCCTGGCGATGGTTCAGTCCATCGGCATCTTCATCGGCCTCGGGTCCGACTATCTCATCAATCCGGGCTTCTGGACGTATGCAACGATCGGCATCTGCTCGACCGCAGGCACGGCGTTCCTGATGTGGCTCGGCGAGCGCATCACGGAAGACGGTATCGGAAACGGTATTTCCATGCTGATTTTCGCCTCGATCGTTTCGCGCGTGCCCAGCACGCTGATTGGCTGGGGCCAGCAGCTTGCCGTCGGCACGATGCCCGTGTGGGCGTTTGCCATCCTGATGATCGTCGTTCTCGGCCTCATCACGCTGGTTACGCATGTGGACCAGGCGCAGCGCCGCATTCCGGTGCAGTACGCAAAGCGCGTGGTCGGCCGTAAGATGTATGGCGGGCAGAGCACGTATCTGCCGATCAAGGCGAACGCAAACGGCGTTCTGCCGCTGATCTTCGCAATGACGTTTATCCAGTTCCCGGGCATGATCGCCCAGTTCTGGCCGACGAGCGGGTTTTATAATTTCTACGAAACCTACCTCGGTTCGTCGACTGCGATCTATTTCCTGGTGTACGGGCTGCTGATTGTAGGGTTCGGGTTCTTCTATTCGAGCATCACGTTTAACCCGATCGAGATGAGCAAGAACCTGCAGCAGAACGGCGGCTTCATCATGGGTATCCGTCCCGGCAAGCCGACGAGCGATTATCTGGCAAAGATTTCCGGAAGGCTGACGATGTTCGGTTCGCTGTTCCTCGCCGCCGTCGCGATCCTGCCGACGCTCGCGCTCAAGGGCCTCGGCCAAACGAGTTCGTTTGGTGCAACCAGCGTGCTGATTATGGTCAGTGTTGCGCTGGAAACCACGAACCAGCTCGAAAGCCAGATGCTCATGCGGCACTACAAGGGCTTCCTCAACTAAACCGGACGGACTGTCCGCAGGGACGGTCCGGTCCGCAGGCGGAGGGCGTATGCCGGCACACTGCGGCATGCGCCGTCTCCGGCGTTTAAGTGGAGGGAAGAAAGCCCGGGTTAAGGATCGTAAGCGATCTCCGAATGGAAGTCGGAAACCGCAAAACCGGAAGGAATCGCTATGAAACTCATTTTTCTGGGCCCGCCAGGTGCGGGCAAGGGCACGCAGGCGGCGAAGATCGCCGCGAAGTATGAAATCGCCCATATTTCGACGGGCGACATGCTGCGCGCCGAAATACGCGGGGGAACGGAACTTGGCAAAGCAGCGAAAAGCCTGATCGACGCAGGCGAGCTGGTGCCGGACGACGTAATCCTCGGCATGGTGAAGAAGCGCATCCAGCAGGGCGACTGCAAAAACGGGTTCCTTTTCGACGGATTCCCGCGCACGCTCGAGCAGGCGGAAGCGCTGGACTCGATCTGCGGGATCGACGCCGTAATCAATATCGACGTACCGGCGGAACGGCTGATCCACCGGATCAGCGGGCGCAGGATGTGCCCGGACTGCGGCGCAGCGTATCACGTCTCGACACACGCGTCCGAGACGTGCGACTGCGGCGGAATGCTGTATCAGCGTGACGACGACAAGGAAGAAACGGTGCGCAACCGTCTTGCCGTATACGAGCGCTCGACCAAACCGCTGATCGACTATTATAAGAAGAAGGGGCTCCTTTCTTCCGTGAACGGCGACGCCGCGATGGACGATGTAACGTCGGAAATATTGGCGGTGCTTGCAAAATGAGCGGTATTACGATAAAATCCGCGGAGGATATCGAAAAGATGGACGCCGCGGGGCGCATCGTGGAAGATACGCTCAATCTGCTGTGTAAAACGGCGTGTGCAGGGATGCGGACGAACGAACTCGACGAGATCGCCGCGGAGTTTATAAAAAGCCGCGGGGCGACCGCTTCGTTCCTGCATTACGGCGGTTATCCGAAGAGCATCTGCACTTCGGTAAACGAACAGGTCGTGCACGGCATCCCGAACGGATACCGCCTCAAGGACGGGGACGTCCTTTCGCTGGACGTGGGCGCCTGCCTCAACGGTTTCCACGGCGACGCGGCACGCACGGTGCTCATCGGCAACGTGCCGGACGAGGTGCGCGAGCTGGTGCGCGTGACGAAGGAATGCTTCTTTGAAGGCATCCGCTTTGCCAAGGTGGGATACCGCATCTCCGATATCGCAAAAGCGATTCAGCGGCATGCGGAAAACCACGGCTACGGCGTTGTGCGTGAACTGGTCGGTCACGGGATCGGCAGAAACATGCACGAGGACCCGGAAGTCCCGAATTTCTGGGACGGTTCCCGCTTCGGACGCGGTCCGCGTCTGGAAAAGGGCATGACCATCGCCGTCGAGCCGATGATCAACCTCGGCACGGCGCGCGTGTTTCAGTTGGACGACGGCTGGACCGTCGTTACTGCGGACGGGAAACCGTCGGCGCACTATGAAAACTCCCTCGTCGTTACGGACGGCGAACCAAGGCTGCTGACGCTGCACGAGGAGGCTTGAGCACATGAACGAACCCGCAATCGGAGCGGTCTGCGTTTCACGGGCCGGCCGGGACAAAGGGCGAGCGTTTGTGATCATCGGAATTTTCGATGAAGCGCATGTTTGGCTTTCGGACGGCGAAACGAGGAAACTCGGCCATCCGAAAAAGAAGAAACTGATGCACCTGAAGATTGAACCGCGGCGCGCGGACGAGATCGGCAGGCGTGTGACCGAAGGGAAAGAGTTGCTGGACGCGGACGTAAGAAAAGCGCTGCAAGGACTCGGTTACAATTTGCATTCGGACAATTAGGAGGGATAGTTTGTCTAAACAGGACGTTATTGAAGTGGAAGGTGTCGTTTCGGACTCGTTCCCGAACGCAATGTTCGAGGTCAAGCTCCAGAACGGACACAAGATACTCGCAACAATATCGGGGAAACTGCGGATGAACTTCATCCGGATCCTGCCGGGTGACAAGGTCACCGTCGAGCTGTCCCCGTACGATTTATCGCGCGGGCGCATCACCTGGCGCGGCAAAAACTGATTTTTGAGAGAAGCGAAAGGAGAACCACCATGAAAGTAAGACCGAGTGTGAAACCCATTTGCGAGAAATGCAAGATCATTAAGCGCAAGGGCCGCGTCATGGTCATCTGCGAAAACCCGCGGCACAAGCAGAAACAGGGCTGACGAGAAAACAAGACCGCCGGAGCGGCTGCGCTTGCGGTTTGTTCCGCGTGCGTTATCCGGCGGATGGAATATAGATTCAATACTATTTACGACTATTACGGAGGTATAGCAACGATATGGCACGTATTTCTGGCGTAGACCTTCCCAGGGACAAGCGGATTGAGATCGGTTTGACCTACATCTTTGGGATCGGCCGCAAAACCGCTACGGAAATATTGGCCGCGACCGGCGTCGATCCCGACATCCGCGTGCGCGACCTGTCCGAAAGCGACGTTTCCAAGCTGAGAGATTACATCGACCACAACGTCCGGGTGGAAGGCGACCTGCGCCGTGAAACCTCGATGAACATCAAGCGGCTGATCGAGATCGGCTGCTACCGCGGCGTGCGTCACCGCAAGGGCCTGCCCGTTCGCGGACAGAGCACCAAGCAGAACGCAAGGACCCGTAAGGGACCGAAGCGCACGCAGGGCGGAAAGAGAAAGTAAGGAGGAATAAGCGAATATGGCAAGACAAATGAAAAAAACCGCATCTTCGCGGAAACGGCGTGAGCGCAAGAACATCGAGCGCGGCGCGGTCCACATCCGCTCCTCCTTCAACAACACCCTTGTGACCATCACCGACCTGCAGGGCAACGCCATCAGCTGGTCGAGCGCAGGTGCTCTCGGGTTCCGCGGCTCCAAGAAGTCCACGCCGTTTGCTTCGCAGATGGCGGCGGAAACAGCGGCGCGCGCCGCTATGGAGCACGGCCTCAAGACCGTTGAAGTGTATGTGAAAGGCCCCGGCTCCGGCCGTGAAGCCGCCATCCGCGCACTGCAGACGGCAGGGCTTGAAGTGAACATGATCAAGGACGTGACGCCCATCCCGCATAACGGATGCCGCCCGCCCAAGCGCAGAAGAGTGTAAGGAGGGAATGCTAAATGGCTAGATATACAGGTTCCGTCTGCAGACAGTGCCGCAGGGAAGGCACGAAACTCTTTCTGAAGGGCGACCGCTGCTATTCGGAAAAGTGCGCGATCAACAAGCGCCACACCCCTCCGGGCATGCATGGCCAGGGGAGAAGGAAACAGAGCGAATACGGCATCCAGCTGCGTGAAAAGCAGAAGGTCCGCAGGGCCTACGGCGTGCTGGAATCGCAGTTCCGCAAATACTACGACATGGCGACCAACATGCGCGGCGTCACCGGCGAAAACATGCTTTCGCTGCTCGAGCGCCGTCTGGACAACGTCTGTTATCGTCTCGGGTTCGGCGATTCCCGTCCCATGGCGCGGCAGATGGTCACCCACGGACATATCCGTGTCAACGGCAAAAAGGTCGACATCGCTTCCTACCAGGTGAAGGACGGGGACGTGATTTCCATCCGCGAGAAGAGCGCAGACAGCGAATACTTCAAGACCCTGAAGGAAGAGGGCGCAGCCAGGACGGTCCCGAAATGGCTCGAACTGGACGCACCGAAACTGACCGGTAAGGTCATCGCGCTCCCGACGCGCGACGATATCGACTTGACGATTGAAGAGCATCTCATCGTCGAGTTCTACTCCAGGTAAGCCAGGCTGACTTGGCGGACCGCAACAAACAAACCGAAGGAGGGTATGCAATGCTGGAGATCGAAAAGCCCAAACTCGAATGTGTTGAACTGACGGAGGATTACGGCAAATTCGTCGTTGAACCGTTGGAACGCGGATTCGGTACCACGCTTGGCAATTCCATGCGTCGGGTGCTGCTCTCAAGCCTGCCAGGCGTAGCGGTCACGAGCGTGCGCATCGACGGGGTGCTGCATGAGTTCTCTATTATTGAGGGCGTTAAGGAAGACGTTACCGAGATCATTCTCAACCTCAAGGAGCTCTGCTGCAAAATGTACAGCGACGGGCCCAAGAAGGTTATTATCGACGCGAGCGGCGAATGCGAGGTCAAGGCCAAGGACATTCTGCCGGATTCCGACGTGGTAATCATCAATCCGGAGCTGCACATTGCAACGCTGGATAAGGGCGCGAAGCTGCATATGGAGATCATGCTCGACCACGGGCGCGGGTACGTGCCGGTGGAGCGCAACAAGCGCAGCGACATGCCGATCGGCGAGATCGCGGTGGACTCGATTTTCACCCCGATCACGAAGGTCAACTTCACCGTCGAGAATACGCGCGTCGGCCAGATCACGGACTTTGACAAGCTTACGCTCGAGATCTGGACGGACGGCACCATCAAGCCGGACGAAGCCGCGAGTCTTGCGGCCAAGATCCTGACCGAGCACCTCACGCTCTTTATCAACCTGACCGATCATGTGGTCGGCGTTGAGATCCTCGTTGAGAAGGAGGAGAGCAAGAAGGAACGCATCCTCGAGATGAACATCGAGGACCTCGATCTTTCCGTCCGCTCCTACAACTGCCTCAAGCGCGCGGGTATCAACACCGTTGAAGAGCTCGTTCAGCGCGACGAGGAAGAGATGATGAAGGTGCGTAACCTCGGGCGCAAGTCGCTCGAAGAAGTTCAGGCAAAACTGAGTGCGCTGGGTCTGTCCCTCCGCGCACATGACGAATAAGGAGGAAGCACAATGGCGAACCGCAAACTGGGGAAACCCTCTGACCAGCGTGTCGCTCTTTTGAGGAATCAGACCACGGCGCTTCTCTGGAACGGCAAAGTCGTAACGACTGTTGCGCGCGCCAAGGAAATCCGTTCGATTGCCGAAAAGATCATCACGCTCGCGGTCAGGGAATATGATAACAGCGAGACGGTAGAGAAGGAATCCCGCAACGAAAAGTCGCAAATCGTGAAGCGCGAAGTCGTCAACGACAAGCCGAGCAAGCTCGCAGCGCGCCGCGCGATTATGGCGTATCTTTACGATGTGCCGGAGGCCAAGGAACAAAAAGAGAGCAAGAGCGAATACACCGAGCGCACGAAAGAACGCGCGCATCCGGTCGTCGAAAAGCTCTTCCGTGACATTGCGCCGAAGTACGCAAAGCGTGCAGAGGAAGGCAAAAAGGGCGGGTACACGCGTATGTACAAGCTCGGGCCGCGCCGCGGCGACGCTGCGGAGATGGTCGTTATCGAGTTGGTCGACTGACAAACGCATAAAAAAACCGCGGAGTAATCCGCGATTTTTTTATGTGTCAAAAGCTGCTTTTTACGCATCCGGCAGTTCTTCTTCCCCGGGGTCCTGCCTCGAGCGAAATGCAAACACGGCCGGGTCGCACAGCACGCCGTTGCGTGCGGCGACCGCCGCTTCGAGATTCGGGCGGCAGCGGCCCGTAACGAGATCGCCGATATACGGCGCGAACGCCCGGCTGAGGATTTCACTGACGGTTTTATAGGCCATTGCGGGCGTATTGTCCACGGCGTAGTGCAGCACGCCGTCGACCGTATAGACCGGGTCGTCGAAAGTTGTCGGGCGGGACGTTTCGATCTCCAGATTCGGATCGCAGCTCACGTCGACGATCATGCAGCCGCGCTTGAGGCGCTTTAAATCGCTGCGGTAAATCAGACGGTCGGTGCGGCGCGTGTCCCACATCACGCAGTTGACCAGCACGTCGTACTGTGTCATCTGTTCGCGGAACAGCGCCTCCAGCTTGCGCGGAAAAACGTCCACTGTTGCGCCGAGTCCGCATAAAACGCGGTATGCGCCGCGCGCGGTCTTGCCGTTGCCGACGATGGCGACGCGGCAGTCGCAGGGCATGCGCCCATAGTGTGTGAACGCGTGCAGAATGGCGGTTTCGCCCGCCAGTTCCCGGTTGCGGTAAAAGATATAGCGTCCTTTTTCAACAAGGTTTTCCCAGGCGATTACCGTGTGCTTGCCGTCGGCGACCGCTTTGGCGAAGTCCGTTTTCTGTACGATATGCGCCCAGCCGACCAGTGTTTTGCCGTGCGCGATTTCGTGCAGGTAGTCCGCGTCGCCGAGCTTTACGTCGACCAGCACGTCGCAGCCGAGCACGGCTTTCCGCTCGGCGACGGACACGCCCGCGACGCGGTAGTCCATGTCGGAAAAACCGAGCGCTTCACCATAGCCGCTTTCGACGACCAGATGGGCGCGGTGTTCGACGTCCGCAAGGTCGCAAGGCAGCAGTGCGCGCCGGCGTTCGTTGTTTTTATGGCTGATCAGATAACCGATTTTTCGCATATGCCCTCCAGTCCCGGCAAACAACTCGCCGAAATCTTTACTTTCTTCTATTATATATTGCATATTTATCATACCGTATAATTGGCAAACCGTCAAATGCGCAGCAGAAGGCCCCGCCGCGGACGGAGCGGGCCTTTTCCGGGCAGAGAGGCGCGGTCATAGCGCAGGGCGAAACAACCCGGATTTTCAGGATTGTAACATTTTCTGAAATAAAATGGAGATGCTCCAAAACAAAGCGGCCCTATGATATAATATGCCCCGTGTGAGGAATTGTTTCATGCAGTTGAGAATCAAACAAATTTTATGCGGAATCCTTCTTGCGGCGCTTTTGCCGCTGTTTTGTGCCTGCACGACGGAGACGGCGTCGGCGGGCAGCGGCACGCTTGTCGTAAGCGAAATTGTTTCTAGCAATAAGCGTTCGCTCACGAACGACAATCTCGGCACGCCGGACTGGATTGAGCTCTACAACGCGGGCAGCCAGGCGATCGACCTTTCGGGATACGGCGTTTCGGACAACATGCGCAAACTCCATAAGTTTGTCTTTCCGGACGGCACCAGCATCGCACCAGGCGAGTATCTGGTGCTCTATGCAACTACGGCGGAGGACGAAACAATTGCTGAAAGCGCGCTCTGCACCAATTTCAGCCTCAGTAAAAGCGGCGATTATCTCTTTATAACCGACGCGTATTATGGAATTGTCGTCCAGATGGACGTACCTGCGCTCTATACGGACGTATCCTATGCCAGGCGCGCGGACGGCACCTATGGCTACTGCGCCGTGCCGACGGCCGGTTTTGTGAATTCCGATTCGATTTACGATACGCTCGACGAGGTGTTTGCCTCGCAGAACCTCGACGCGCTGACCATCAGCGAAGTGATGCCCACCGACGATGAAACCGGCTACCGCTGGGTGGAACTGCACAACAACGGCGATTCCGCAATCCAACTGGAGAACTACTGTCTTTCGGACGACGAGACGAAGCCGCTCAAGTGGCAGTTCACGTCCGGCACCGTCCCGGCGGACGGTTACGTTTGCGTGTATCTGTCCGGGCTCGGCAGTGACGCCGAAGACGGGATTCACACCTCCTTCCGTCTCAGCAAGGAGGACACGACGCTGCTGCTTTCCGATCTGCAGGGCGAACTGATCGACCGGATTTCCTGGAGCACAGGCGTGCCGGAAGGCGTGTCCGTCGTGAAAAACAGCGCGGGAACGACGGAATACACCGCGTTTCCAACGTTTGAGGCGCAGAACAGCGACGAAACTTTTTCCGAGCTTACCGTCACCGCGATGGACGACAGCGATCCCGTCCATATCAACGAGGTGCTCAAGAAGAACACGCTTTCCATAACGGACGAGGACGGCGAGCGCTGCGAGTGGGTCGAACTGAAAAACACGTCTTCCGAAGCGGCGTCGCTTTCGGGGTATTTCCTCTCGGACGACGCGGACGACCTGTATAAATGGGCGTTGCCGGACGTAACGCTTGAAGCGGGCGGGTACCAGGTTGTGTTCCTTTCCGGCAAGAACCGCTCCAGCGGGGAACTGCATGCGTCGTTCAGCCTTTCGGACGACGAAACGGAGCTTTATCTGACCGCGCTCAACGGCATGCGCTCGGAGGGCATTTCGTTTGCGGACGTTACGAAGGACAACGTTTCCGTCGGGCTGGACGATGACGGCGGGATACGCTATTATGCTTCGCCGACGCCCGGTTACGAAAACGCGCACGGGTTTGAAACAGCCGATCAAATCGGCTGTTTCGACAATCAGGGCGTTTTTATCAGCGAAGTTTCCGCGGTACAGGAGATTAAGAGCGACGAAAACGACTGGATCGAGCTGCATAACGGCGGCTCGGCGGAGGTCGACCTCACGGGCTGGACCATCAGCGATGACCCGGACGAACCCGCGAAATACACGATTTCGGGCAAAACGATCGAGGCGGGCGGTTATCTCGTGATCGAATGCACGTCCCACGAGACGCGGCAGACGAGCGAAACCGCGCCGTTCGGCATCGCACCCGCCGGCGAAACCATTGTGCTGTATAACGCAGAAGGCGAGCTTGTGGATTCGTTTGAAACCGGTGCGCTGGCTTACGGCGTTTCCAGCGGACGAATCGAGTCCGACCCATACACCGCGCGCGTATTTTTTCAGGAGGAAACAAAAGGAGAACCGAACGACACGGAAATCGCCGTCGGGATTTCACCGCAGCCCGTGTTTTCAGACACGCAGCTGTATCACAGCGACGCGTTCAGCGTGACCATCACCTGTTCCAACGAAAACGCAGTGATTTATTATACGACCGACGGGGACGAGCCGGACGAAAGTTCGAAAGTTTACAGCGGGCCGGTCGCCGTTTCGGACAACACGCCGCTGCGCGCCGTCGCGATCGTGCCCGGTATGCGCGTGAGCGAAATAACGACTGCAACGTATCTTTTCGAGGAGCCGCATACGGTGCCCGTGGTCTGCATCACCGGCAACGCAAAACGCATCCGCGAGGTGCTCAGCGTTGACAACAAGGCCGACAAAGTCGAACGGTACGCCTATATTTCCTATTACGAGACCGACGGAAAGCTCGGCACGTCGTTCCCGGCGGGCATCAAGCCAAAGGGCGCGGGGACGCTCGTTTACGGCCAGAAATCGCTGAGCATCAACCTGCGCGCGGGCTACGGCCAGAGCAGCGTGACCTATCCCTTCTGGACGGATTATGAATATGACACGTTCGCGTCTCTGGTCGTGCGCAACGGCGGGCAGGACTGGAGCGAAGCGCGCATACGGGATTCTTTTACGTCCCGCCTGGTGGAAGGGATGTATCTCGACAACTCCGCAACCAGGCCCGTCGTCGTGTATATCAACGGGGAGTACAACGGGCTGTATGACCTCAACGAGGACCAGAACGCGGAGTATCTCGTCACGCACTACGGAATAGACGGCGACACGGTGGAGTACATCCGCCGCAACAGCGCCGTAATCAAGGGCAGCAACAAGGATTTCAAGCGCGTGCGCTCATACGCCGAGAGTACAAACCTCAGCGACGACGAAAAGTTTGAGGAATTCAGCCAGTGGATCGACGTGGAGTATTTTACGGACTACTTCATCGCGCAGACCTACATCTGCAACTCCGACATGTTCAACCAGAAATACTGGCACACAACGGATTCTTCGGTGAAATGGCGGCCGGTGTTCTACGACCTCGATTTTGCGTTCAAAAGCGCCACGCGCACGATGATCGGCCAGTATTTCAACGCCGACGGCGTACCCTCCGCAGACGGCTCTCTGACGTATTTCGAAATCTATATCGGACTCAAGCAAAACGCGGCCTGGCGCGAATACTGCGTCGAGCGGTATGTGGAGGTCGTCGAAACCTATTTCAACAGCGAGCGGGCGACCGCTCTGCTGGATGAAATGGCGGCGGCGCTGCGGCCGGAGATGCCGCGCCAGATTGCAAAGTGGAACCGTCCGTATTCGATGAGCCAGTGGGAGGAATCCATCGCGAGCCTTCGCTCCATCGTGGAGCGCAGGCCGGAGTATGCGCTTGAGAATATGCGCAAATACTTCGGCCTTTCCGAGGAAGAACTCAACGAACTGATTGCAAAATATTCCACGGCCAACTCCGGTGGTTAACGAAAATGACGCAATGCCGCGCATCGACTGCGCGGCATTTTTGCGCCCGGCAAGCGAAACTGCGGCAGTTGTGACCAAACCATGAAACAATTCTGCCGGCGGGCGGCGTTCATTTACAGAGGTGCGCTTTCATGCTAAAATAACATGAGATTATATGAGTTGGTGAACGCATGCGAATTCTGGGAATCGACCCCGGTTACGCCATCCTTGGCTATGGGGTTGTAGACGCCGAGGGAACGAAGCTTACCCCCGTCGATTACGGCGTAATCGAAACCACGCCGGACGAAGCGCTTCCGGAGCGGCTCTGCAGGCTCTATGACGGCGTGTGCGCGCTGATTGAGAAGTTTCACCCCGACCATGCGGTGTTTGAGGAACTGTTTTTTTATCGCAACACGACGACCGCGTTCGCCGTCGGCGCGGGGCGCGGCGTGGCCATCCTTGCCGCGCAGCAGGCGGGCCTGCCGCTCTACGAATACACGCCCATGCAGATCAAGCTTGCCGTCACCGGCAACGGGCATGCGGACAAGCGCGCCGTCCAGCAGATGGTCAAGCTGCTGCTTTCGCTCAAAAAGGAACCAAAGCCGGACGATGCGGCGGACGCGCTCGCCGCGGCGATCAGCCACGGCTGCACCATCGGCCCCGCGGCGGAGGAATACCGCATCCGCTAGAAGCGGCGGCGGAACACGGAGGAAACGATTTGTACGCTTTCATCAGCGGCATTGTGGAAGAACTGCAGGCCGACCGTGCCGTGGTTGAAACGGGCGG
>Ga0116151_10000830_pt1 | contig 28672 bp, 22 predicted proteins | sample AD_UKC117_MetaG_FD_89893 | JGI IMG/M metagenome (GOLD analysis project Ga0116151, IMG submission 89893) | Active sludge microbial communities of municipal wastewater-treating anaerobic digesters from Hong Kong - AD_UKC117_MetaG | ecosystem: Engineered > Bioreactor > Anaerobic > Digestate... | reverse complement strand
TGCCTTCACCGCGGCCAATTTATCCTGCGGCAACAGCTCCGCCCGCACCTCGCCTAGCCCGATCTGTGCCGCCACCGCCTCGGCGGTTTTACGGTTGTCGCCGGTGAGCATCACCGTGCGTTTGACGCCGAGCTTGTGCAGATCGGAGATCATCTGCGCCGCGCCCGGCTTGATCGCGTCGGATATCGCGAACAGCAGGAGGATTTCCCCGTTTACGGCCAGCAAAACGGTGCTGGCGCCGCGGGTCTGCGCCTCCTCAAGGTCTCGGCGCTGCCCTTCCGTAAGCGGAATCCCGTTCTCCCCCATCATGCGGGCGCTGCCCGCCAGCACCGGCTTGCCGTCTACCTTGGCACGAAGCCCAAGCCCTTTAACCGCTTCGCTGTGCATGGTTTCCGAGGGCGCCGCGCCCCGAGCCTTTGCGTAGCTTACGATTGCGGCGCCGAGCGGGTGGCCGCTCGTGCTTTCCACTGCCGCCGCAAGCTCCAGCGCTTCTTGGACATGATCCGTATAGGAATAGAGCGTTGTCACGCCGGGGTGACCCGCCGTCAGCGTCCCGGTCTTATCAAAGACCATCGTGTCCACTTTAGCAAACGTGTGAACGCTGTCGCCTCCCTTGAGCAGTGTGCCGTTCCGGGCACCGCGCCCGATCCCCGCCACATTGGCTACGGGAGCGCCGATCACCAGAGCGCCGGGGCAGGCCAGCACCAGAACCGTAATCGCCGTGTCAAGGTTCCGGGTGATCAGCCACGTGATGGCCGCGAGAACCACCACCGCAGGCGTATACCATCTCGCGAAGCGGTCGATGAACCGTTCCGCGGGAGATTTCGCGTCCTGCGCTTCCTCCACCAGCGCGATGATTTTTGCAAAGGTGGTGTCCTCTCCGACCTTGGTCGCGCGCATCTCCAGCGTGCCGCCATCCAAAATCGTGCCCGCAAAGACCGGGTCACCGAGGCTTTTGTGCGCGGGGGTGGATTCTCCGTTGATGCTGGATTCATCGAGATACCCTCCTCCCGACTCGATCACGCCGTCTACCGCTACTTTTCCTCCCGTTTTCACCAGCAGCCGGTCGCCCTCCTCCACGTCGTCCGCGGGAATTTCCACGGTGCCGGAAGAATCGAGCCGCCAAGCGGTGGCCGGAGCCATCTCGGTAAGTGCCTTAATGGCGCTTTTCGTCTTGCCGAGGGTTCGCTGCTCAAGATAGGAGCCGAATTGGAACAGGAACGTCACGATGGCCGCCTCGCTGTATTCTCCGATATACAATGCGCCGATGACCGCTACGCTCAATAGAAGTTCGATGCCCACCGCTTTCACCCGCAGACCGGTAAGAGCCCGAAAAAGAATCGGCAGCCCCGCAAAAACCGTAGCCACAAGATACGCCGTAAGGATGAACGCTCTCCAATCGGTGAGCCTTTCGGCGGCATATCCGATGATCGTCAACGCCCCGGCGGCAAAGGTGAGCGGCGCGGCGTAGCGTTTCGTCAGGGTGAGAAGCTTTCTTTCAAATTGTTTCATTTTTATCGCCTCCATTCTTTCTTTCAACCTAATTATGCCTTCAAAAGGCCGAAAGAAAATTGACGCAGGTCAAGAATCCAAAGTTTTTATCGGCGAGTGGGATCGTGCCCGCAATCCCATAGGGCAGAAAATCGTTGGGGGCTCCGAACGCCCGGTTTGGTGACCTCGAAATCGTGGAAGACGAAGCTGCTGTCAAGCGAAGGAAATCCACGAAGTACTCGGCGAAAAAATCTGATTAGCCCTACTAACACTATCAAATCAAGTGTTTGGGCAGAGCGGATCATACACTTTTATTTTCCCTCGAACCATTTTATTTTTCGTAGTACTATTTTATTTTTCCTCAAGGGGTATTCAAATTGCCCCTTGAGCCAAGAATGCCGGAGAAGCCCCATAACGCAGAAAAAGCCTGCCATACAACGGATTTTGAATACCCCTGTGGGGCAAATCCCTTGTATTGCAAGCTTTCTTGATATGAATAATAAAAGAATTGACCGTAGCATCGTATCAATGCTACGGTCAATTCGTGCCTAATCACGGCGATTTTGATACAAAGAAACGATTTGTCAAGGAACGACGACCTTTCGTTTCATTGTTCGACAAATCGTTTCAAAATATCACAGCTGCTATATTTCATATCCAAGTATGATAGTGGAGTTTCGGGAATTTGTTCTCTTAGCGGTAAAACAGAACGATAAAGAAAGCCTATTCCGGCAGGAAATAGCATGAATTGCTCATCTATACCGTGTTGATTCGCGGCAAAACGCTAATACTCCATATTGTAAGCACTACCGCTTTCTGAAATCCAAATTTAAAATTCAACAAGCGAATTGATACTATTATCAGCATTAAGAATTCCCATATCAGCTTTTAAACTATTATTATGCGGATACGGATGTTCCCATGATACTGTATTTGGAAAGCTAGGTGTACCTTTGTTCCCGTGAAATGAGGTACAGCGCCAGTATATCTTTCCATAATTATCGCGTTGTTTTGATGTCAGCATTTGATAGGTGTTTCCGCAAACGCCGCAGACGATGCGTGAGGAAAACGGGGACTGCTCGGAACTGTTAGCGTAGTGGGTTAGACCGTGTTCCCGGCAGTACTCCGTTCGCCTCTGTTCCTCTACGTGAACCAGGTTCCAGACGGTTCGATCAACGATTGGCGGAAATGAATCAGTGGCGAAGTACTGCGTTAGTTCGCCTTTATTCTTTTTCCTTTGGTGCGAAAGCGGATTGACTATAAAAGATTTTTGAAACAACGAATCACCCATATATTTTTCATTCCGCAGGATTTTTCTTATGACTGTTTCATGCCATACAGAATTTCCTCGTTCTGTCGGTATTCCTTCCGCAGTCAGTTTTCCGGCTATTTCTGCGCTGTTCAGACCCATTAGGTACTCATCGTAGATTCTCCGTATGACCTTGGCTTCTTCTTCAATAATTGAAATGGTGCGGTTTTCCTGTTTGTAGCCGTAGAATTTGCCCAGAGGCAGACTTTCCGCCTGTCCTTTTTTATATGCTTCCCGCAACCCCCATTTGATGTTCTCCGACATGGATTCGGATTCAGACTCCGCAAACGCCGCCATAAGGGTGAGCATGAGTTCGCCGTCCGGACTGGTGGAATGTAGGTTCTCCTTCTCGAAATATATGTCAATGCCGAGTATTTTCAGCTCACGGGTATAAACAAGCGTGTCCACGGTGTTCCTACCGAATCTGGACACGCTCTTTGTTATGACGGCGTCTATTTTCCCGGCACGGCAATCCTCAATCATCTTCATAAATTGGAACCGTTTTTTGACCGAGGTACCGCTGATACCCTCATCGGCATATACACCGACGAACTCACAGGTCTCATCAGCGGTGAGCATCTCAGTGTGAAATTTCACCTGCGCGGCACAACTGTGAAGCTGCTCCTCGCTGGATGAGGATACCCGGCAATATGCCGCTACTCGTTTCTTCTCCGCTTTTTCTGATTTGGGAAGAATCATTCTGGTAGAGGTCGTCATGATTCCGTTGTCTTTCTTTTCTTATAAGCCTTAACGCCGGAGTCGATCATCCAGGGCAGTTCCGTTCCGTCTCTGAAGACGAACTTCACCGTGCAGTTCTCGTTGATCACCATGTATTGGACGGCCGCCTGCCATACGAGCGGGTCGAACTCCACCAGAGGCTTCTTCTGCTTTTTCAATAGCTCGAGGAAACCTCGAATCTGCACCTTTTTGGCCGAGCAAAGAGCAATCTTGGTTGTAAGTTCCTGGTGTTCCTTCTGCAAAGCTTCATATTCAGCGGTTATCTCATTGCGCTCTTTTTTGAGCGGACTGTTCTCTCCAGCGTCGTCTATCATACGGCTCTCTCTGGTGAGATTATCATGTATGCTCGCGGCAAGTCCCGAGCAAAGCTTGTCTACCTCGGCAAGTCTATGTATATATTCGGCATCGTCAGTAATCTCAGCAAGGCATTTCTCGTAGTTCCGTGCAATCTCGTCTTTTCTCGCAAGAACGCTGTTGAAGGCATCTACAAAACACTTCATGATGGCATCTTCCTTTACCGATGGCGTGGAGCAGTATTTCCGCTTGGCAAATTTGTTATTGCAGTGCCACACGGAAGACTGGTAGGAGCTACCGCTGTGCCACACTTTTCTGCCGTAGAATCCGCCACAGTCTCCGCAGACGATTCTGCCTGAGAAAGGAGAAATGCAGGTGTAGGGACCGCCTTCCTTACGTCTACGAAACTCTTCCTGAACCATCTCAAATTTCTCCGGCGGTATAATTGGCGGATGGTTTTGACTGATGTAATACTGGGGAAGCTCCCCGTTATTTTTCTTCACTTTTTTTGTCAAAAAATCCTCTACGAACGTTGACTGCAAAATTGAATCCCCGCGATATTTTACATTTTTGAGGATGCTCCGGACCGTGGTATCCTGCCATTTTGCCTTTCCCATCGGGCTGGGGATGCCTTCTTCGGTAAGCCTTGCGGCAATGAGATAGGTGGTCTTTCCGGTAAGGAACTCATCGTAGATTCTGCGTACGATTTTCGCCTGTTCCTCTACGATATATAAATGACCGTCCTCTCCCATATCGTAGCCGAGGAAGGAACTGTAGGCGAAGGAAACCTTTCCGTCCGCCATACTCTTCCGTTTGGTCAGCACCTCGTTTTTGGAGGTAAGCGACTCGACACTGGTTTCGTTTTTGCTGAATTCGGATTCAGCCAGCTTCATTTCCGAACCGAGCACCTTGAAGAACTGGTTAATGTCCGTGAGCGCTTTCTTGAACTCTTTTTCGCCCTCGACTCCGATTTTTAAGCCGAAATTGTCCGCCATGTAACCACCTCCTTCCTCAAAAATGGCATGAAAAAGGAGCAGCCTTTCGGTTGCTCCTGAGCGGGTTGCATCGTTATTTACTTCGAATCACAGCGACAAATTGAAATTTGTCTGGCAATTTCATAAATATAGTATTAGAAACGGAATTGCTAACAATATTGCATAAAAGTGATACCATTTCTTTTTAAGTTTGAATAATATAAACAATCCTGTCAAAACCACAAATGCCGCCAGTGATATAAAAATCCAAGGGGCAAAATATAATTGTACTGAAATTGCAATCAAAAATGCTGACATTCCAACTGTTAGGAAACAAGCTTTAATCCAGTCTAACATCTTAGTAAAATATAAACAGATACACAGAGCCATCAAAAAAACACCATATCCAACTCGAAGGATTGACACAAAACCATATTGTCCATCTGAATTTCCAAACCGCTCGAAAAATGTAAATAGCATAAAATAAACCAAATAGGATGCGCCCAATAGCAAAACAGAAACAAAGGTAACGCTTAACCATTGCTTTAAAATAAGTGATTTCATTTTCATACGGCACCTCCATCAGAAAAATGTAAAAAGTGTTATCATTAAGTTCAAATTCTGATTTATCCGTCTGTTTACCTTACGCGCATCTGGTATCAGTCTGCAAGCAGATTATCAAGAGTGATGAGATTACAGCCCTTGCTTTCGTAATACTGAAGCATTTCATCAATTTTTCTCTTATCGTAGCTGGTGATGCAATCAGACAGAACGTGAACGACATAGCCTTCTTTAGCCATATTGTAGCAAGTGGCTTTTACACAGGCTATGGCGTCTGCTCCGGCAATATAGAAATCTGTGATCTCGTTCTTGGCGACAAAGTCCGCGAAGGCCTCACAGGTCAGAGCGTTTCCCTTAGATTTTGTGAAGATATTCTCGGATATGATCTTCATTTCCGGCACAAGTTCAGCACCATGCGTATCCGGCTTGAAGGTTCGTGTGCCTTCCGACAGATTGTTATGCTTGATATAAGCTACATGAATTTCGTGCTCAACCGCCCAGTCGATGGTTCTGTTGATGTTAGCGATGATCTCCTTGTAGTTTTTTGTGATATCGTTCTGAATGTCGATGATGACTAACGCTTTCTTCTGCATGGTGTTTCCTCCCCGTATTCAGATTAATACGCAATTCTGAAATAGTCCAGATACTTCTCGAACTCATCCTGTGCCGCAAGGCAGGTATCAGTTAGATAGCCCTTTTCGCTGTTCCACTCATGCAGTCCGCGATAGTAAAACATCTTCGTATCGTCGTCGATGATGAACGGCACGATGCCGTTTCGCAGGCATTCCTTGAACATGATAAGCCGTCCGACACGACCGTTGCCGTCTTGAAAGGGGTGGATGGACTCAAAGCGCACATGAAAACCGATGATGTCCTCCAGCGTCTTTTCCTTGACCGCATTATACTCGGCAAGCAGCGCACTCATCGCGATGGACACTTTCTCCGGCGGCGTGGTATCTCTGCCGCCCACCTCATTGGGCATCCGCTTGTAATCGCCCACGGCAAACCAGTCTCGCCGTGCGTCGCTGGTGCCGCTTTTCAGCGTCAGATGCAGTTCCTTGATGAACTTCTCCGACAGCGCATACTTTGCTTGCGTGATAATCATGTCGATGCACTTGAAGTGGTTTGCGGTTTCCACAATGTCATCCACATTCATGGACTCTCCGGCGACATCGATGGTATTCGTTTCGAAGATATAGCGCGTCTGATCGTGTGTAAGACGGCTGCCCTCGATGTGGTTGGAATTGTAGGTCAGTTCGATCTGCACCTTATGATAGATGCCACCAGAGGTTTTCGCGGCCTGCTCCGCTTTCAAAATATCCAGCAGTGTTTTCGGCGCGGCAGTACGGGCATTTATCCTGTCAGGCTTCGTGGCGCTCTCCGGGATGTTCCATGTCTTGCCCGTGAGGAATGCACCGGGTATCTTATTCTGTGCGCAGTAGTTACGCACCGTGCGCTCGGACATATTCCACTTTTTCGCTGTATCCGCTACCGACAAATAGTTCATCGCCATTCCTCCTTTGACTACTTGCTTATTATATTATATTATCGGCAAGAAATCAACAGATCATTCGTGAACGTAACGGGATTATTGCCGATAGCGGCATAGAATCAAATCCCGCCGGGGATAATATCGTCAATGTAATACTCGCGTTTTGGCTTTGCCAGAACGTGGTATTGCTTGTAGCATTCCCACTGGTCGAGCAGATGTCCGATTGGCATCACCCAAACTTCGGACTCCGCCCGGCCGAGCAGGGTCGTTCCATAAAAAATCAGCCGGGCAAATAACTCTTCGTCACTTACCCGACCGGTGAGTTTTTTGAGGGTTCCTCCTCGCTTTCCACATGGCGCTTCGTTCCTTTATACATTGCGTCCATGATGGCGTTTTTGTAATCCGCAAGCTCAAACGGCGAGGTAAGTAGTTCGACAGCCTCCTCGGTGAGCAGCTCGCGCTTGTCTGCGGGATTCTGCAGATTGTTTACGAGCACTGACTGATTGGCGAGCAGCGTGATGAGCCATACGATTTCATCGAGAGCCATCTCGAAATTTTCAGTTTTCATCAGCTTTTCGCCGAGGTTGGAAAGCCCGCCATAGCGCCCCGCGATTTCCTTTGTTGCTTTCGTGGTGAGGAGCATCTCATACTCAACGCCACCAATGGTGATTTTCGAACTTCTTTCATCAGCCATTAGCCTTCACCTCCGGTCTGCGCTGTGAACACAGGCTCGTAGACCTGCGTGTACCAGCCGGTGATAACAGATGCCGGTACGCTCGTATCGTCCTCGTTGGCCTCGGCTTTCCAAGGATGCTTACCGTTTTCATCCAGCTTGTTGCGGCGGAACACCGTGCCCTCGATGGTCGGAGTGGAGAAGGTTATGCTGTCGCCCTTGGTGGCGAGGTTGGTCGCCGGAATGCCGAATTTCACTTTGTAGAGCCAAAAATAGCGGTACTTCCCGTTCGCCTTTTTTGCACGGAAGCCTACCGCGACGGGAGTGCCGCCATCCTCGCTGCCGGATACCACGACGTGATTGTCGTCAAGCTTTGCGCCCGTAAGGTCCTCGGCGGCGGTAACGCCGATATCGTCGATGCCAAGCGAGAGCGTACCGCTTTTGAATTCCTTTACAACCTCGGCGGGTCCGTCGTCCGCATAGAGCGTCGCTTCCACAAGCTCGACAGACAGATCCGCTTTCATCGCCTTGGCAAGTGAAATGGGAGTGCCGTAAGTTTCGGTACCGTCCGCGGCTTCTGTGACTTTTGAGTAATAGAGCTTATCCAGCCCGATAGTAGCCATTTGCTATTCCTCCAGTTCGTAGTTTTTTGCCACATCAATGGCGTAGTGGTGGTAGCCGGTATCATCCTCATACCCCACATACCGGCGGTCAGTAATGATGAATTCCGCGTTCAGCAGGGTGCGGATAATTTGGTTTTTTACAGAGGTGTAGTTGCCTTTATCAAAAAGGGACAACAGGGCTTCCTGTGTTTCGTTTCGGGGCTTGTTATCGGAATAAAGTTCAAAGGTATCCGCCAGCGGCGTAATCACAACATATTGATCCGGGGCGGGTGCTGAAAAAGCGCCTGTCTCAACGGGTAGAATCGGTGAGATGAGGTCGCTCAGTTCTTGAAGCAAGCTCATATGTTTTCGACTTCCTTTTCAAATGCCGTGATCATCGCGTCAACACAGGCATTTTTACAGGATGATTTTGCTGGTTTCAGAAAAGGCTTAGGAGGCTGTCCGCTTTTGCCGTATTCGAGAACGCCCGCGATAATGGCGTTGCTTTTTCCGTCGGAACGAGGCTCAGAAAATCCAACCTTAACATTGAAATTTCCGTCCTTATCCTGTCTTGCGGAAGAAACTCCGAGTGCCAAGAGCAGTTCCCCCGTGGATCGGCTTTTTTCTTTTGTGCCGCTGCCGATAACGGCCTGCAGGTTTGATTTGACCTTGGCCTCAACCACCTTGCCACCCGCTTCCAGCACCTTTGGAATGATTTCATCGGTTTTTTCACCGAGCCGCGAGAGTTTCAGAAGGAAGTCCTCCGGCATTTGAAATGTTGCTTTAGCCACTTGGCTTCACCTCCTTTGCCAGCACCTCGATATACATCCCGCGCCCTTTCACGTTCTCCACGGAAGTGATATCGAACCGCTCCTCTCCGCAGATAAGCGTCATAGCGGTGGTGACCGTCACGCCGGGAATGGCGCGGAAGTGAAATAAGTCAGTCGCTTCGGAGTACGCCGCCATGTTTGCCCAGCGCTCCGAGCCGTGTCTCCCCTCCCGGTACGCCCGGACGGACGCGAGCATGGTATTGGCTGTCGTGGCGAAGCCCTCCGCGTCCTTCGTGCTCACAGTACTCACAATGTCGACGAAGGTATTCAGTTTTCCAAAGCTCATGCTCAAACCTTCCCAAAAAAATTTTTTCATATGGCTATTGACATTTGATTTCAGTTATGATATTTTGGTTATACAAAAATAAATAACTGAAAAGGAGCGTACACTATGAAAGCCACATTTAACGACTTTATCACGCAAAACCCCAACTGTAGCAAATTTTTAGGTAATGCGAATGCAATGCTCATATTCGAGTCTCTTTCCAGTGACAATGGTATAATCCAGATGATCGAAGCAAGCGATGCGGGAAAACCTGCACTTTCTCCGTTGGCAAAGCACCTTGAGGATATTTTGCTTGACATCAAGAACCCATCTATATCATTTGATGACAATTTCACCAAACAAGCAGTCGGCTTGATGATAAAGTGCATCCTTGAGCCATTCGGATATGTCGTTTGCAAACAGAAAAATTTGCCCAAAAGTGCGGAGTCCAAAAAATTCCAGTCGGCTTCTGTCTACCGCCATGACCCGAGCAAAAATGCCACTATGAGAGTAGTAAAGCACATTGAGGAGATTGACTCCTCTACGCCAGAAAGCAAGGTACATCATGACTAAAGAACAAGAACTTATGAATTTTCTATATGAACATGTCTTTCAACCCATTCTGAATTCTCCCAATGCATCAAAAGAATTAAAAAGCGGGGTTAACCTTACCATCGGCAGAATGAATCAACGTGATGCCACAGGAATGGTACAATATTTTTGGTCAGCAATTATTGGTACAGAGCGTAGCATTGGCTTCGCCCAACGAATGAGGCAAGAAGGGTTTACTCGCTTCGAAGAGGTTCTCGAGGAATTTAGAGAACGCTTCAACGATGCGTGGCTTCGCTCATAAGACCATTTTTTATCTGTATTGCTCACACCTTCCAGTCCCGGTCGAGCCGCAGAAGCAGGTTTACTGTATTCCAAACTTGCTGCCCCGCTTGAACATTGTCGGCAAAAAAGCCGCCGGTACTGCCGTCCCGGCTCTCGTAGAAGTGGGACGACAGCATGATGACGGCTTGTTACGTGGTTGGTGGCATCTGGCTGTCGAGATAAGAGCCTTCTGACAGATGCTGGAAGCTCTCGGCATATTTGACGGCGGCGGTGATGTACATCTGCAGGAGTTCGTCGTCCGCCGTGTGCTCAAGAATGAGGTTTGCTTTGACTTTTTCAAGCAGCGTCATATTGTCGCCGTCCTTTCGTTATCCTTAAGCATCCGCCGTCATGAGTCCGGCGGCCTTTAGCTTTGTGATCAGAGCATTAAAATCGGCCAGCAGCCCCGGAATATCATCAGCCGTGCTCACTGACTGATTTTCCGCCGCAGGTATTTCCGGTACCACAGGGTAAGCCGGTACATAGAGGTTGCCGTCAGTGCCGATTTTGACTGGGACGGTATCCGTTACGGTTCTCAGGGCCGCTTTCACGCCTCCAAGAGCGGTTTCGTTGGCTGCCGAGATCTGGGGAAAAGGAAGCCCCGTTACCGAGGCTCCCTCCTTGATTTCCAGCGTACCGCCGATGACGGTCTTTTCGCCGCCCTGCTCGGTGTAGTTTTTTGTGTTGTAGCTCATACCGCACCTCCGTTACGCGTGCTGCTGGAGCACCTTGATGGCCTCCGGCAGAATCAGCTTGCCGTCCACGCGCTGGGTGGCCATGAAGCCCACCTGACCCGTGGTGGCGAACAGTTCGTTGAGGCGCTTGAAGCTGTGGCCCTGACGGTCGGCAATCCAGTAATATTTGAAGTCACCGAACGCAATCGTCTTAGCGCCGGCGCCCAGAGCGGGAACGTAAGCGGAGGTGTAGACCGGGCGGTTGAGGATCGTGTCGGGTGTGCCGGCGGTCAGCGAAGGTTGCCACAGATACTGGCCCTGACCGTCTTTCAGCTTACGGATGGTCTTGACGGTGGAGTCGTTCATGATGAACACAAGCTCGTCGTGTCCGTTGAATCTTTGGAGGATGAATTCGGATACACCGCTGTCACGGTACCCTCTATTGAGGATGATTACATCGATAGGGAAGCCTTATCTGAAGCGCAGAGGGTGTTTCTCCGTAAGGTAGAACAGCTAATCGAAGTCTCCCCGAAGCACGGGCTGGCACTACTCCTGATGGCACTTGACATAAGCGGTGCAGAGTTTGCGGACAAGCTCCAGCTCGGCCACGATGCCGCGAACAAGGTTCGTCAGCAGGTGGTGAACCTTGCCCCGGGCAGGATCGATGGACTCAGCCAGATCGACGTTGAGAGCCTGAAAGCAAACCAGTCCAAGCGTTCCGAATACTACCGCGAAGAGGCGAACCGGATCTTAGACATGGTGCTTGCAATGTATTTCGACCGCTAAGACGAATTTGGCGGTGTCAGAGGAATATCTCTGGCACTGCCTTCTTTGTGACAAGTTCAGGTGAAGTGCTCCTGCCGGAGCAAATCAAAAACTTATATTTTTCCTTGAACCCTGTTATTTTTTGTGGAACTGTTTTATTTTTCCTCTTAGGGTATTCAAATCACGCCTTGAGCCGAGAATGCTGGAGAAACCCTATAACGCAGAAAAAGCCTGCAATACAAAGGATTTTGAATACCCCTATGGGGCAAACGCCTTGTATTGCAGGCTTTTTCTATACGAATAATAAAAGGATTGACCGTAGCATTGTATCAATGCTACGGTCAATATTTGGTCTGAGTGACGGGACTTGAACCCGTAATGCTCACTAATATGCAAATCTCAGCATTAAGCGGTTTTCCCCTATTTCTTCATTAGCATCGTATTTTTTCAAACCACATTTGAGATAAATAGCCTTCATTTGAACGATAAAATTCTTATCCAAAAAATAAGTATGCCATGAAATATGACATGTTTTTTGAAAATGTCGCTAATAGACTTAAACTCGGGTACTTAGCTACAAATCTCCTAAACTTATAAACTTAAGCTCAGGAGTAGCTCTCTCCTCATAAAAAATTGATACATAAACTAAATAAGTATTAATTCGCACATTTTTTCCATTTTAGATTCAAGGCGGTATTCATCGCCAATTCTCCGAACAATAAAAGATATTTTTTGATTCATTATCTGAAGGTGGTTAGCATAGTCATAATATGTTCTTCCAGTTCTCCAAACATTTTTTCTATATTATAATTTTCGGTATCATTTAAAGTTTTACCGTTAGGCTCCGAGTTTCGAGTTTGGATATAGCTCCAATCCAGTACACAGTACTTCGATGAAGGTTTTCGGATCTTTCAGTTCGGTATATGGAAACGTTTCAATTAACGCGTAGGGACGTCCATTATCCAATAAACGTCTATACATATAAACAAATAAGACATTACTAAGGATGATGTCACGCATCCATAATGCAAAGCTTCGCAGAGATAATATCGTTTTCAAGAGCTTCACCGTTGAGCCTAATCCCAATGAGGCGGGCAGCAATATCATCTTAACAAAAAGCCTCCGCTCGTGGTTCAATGAAGCTATTTTGGCCTGAAGGAGCTGATGATGCGATTCGACAAGCTCCACATTCCCGCTGAGAGGACAAACTCAGAAGACTCCTAATTGCTTCTGTAAGCAGATAGTATTATTCCTCCCCAATTGCGTTTTTGAATCGGACATTCGTGTTAATATCTCCTGTATCTCAGCAAGATGATTAGCCGTAAAAGTAATTGTTTCCTCTCCAATAGGAATATCTATCTTGCCTTGATTCTGGATTTCGGCAGTTTTTATGGCTTCGATGTATTCATTTCTGATTTCCTCATTGCTTCTGAGAGATTCAAATCGCTTACTGCATTCAAGACAAAGGGAAATTCTCAGCTGTGGAAAATAGTATCTGGGCTGCGCCTCGATATTATTAACCTCAATCAACCTATGGGGTTTAACTTGATGGCACATTTGGCAAAAGCATAGTCCATGAGCACCTTCTGGCGTGTAGATCGTCAAGGCGCCTTCTCGGGCATCATTGATTCTAAGGTCAAAGGTTTCTCCATTATTTTTCTGTCCTTTTAAAACAGTTTGTTCAACGTTTACTGATACCACTTTAATCAGATTTTGCCACAGTTTATTGACATGCGCCTTTAGTAAAGCACGATCACCGGCAGGGTTTTCAGGAAAAGTGTGTGTTTCATCATACTCGTTAGTCCGACCATAAGCCAAGTAGTCAAGTTGATATTTGCTCAAAAGCTTATCCGACAAATACCCCTCCCAAGAAAAACCTTGTAATATTTCTTTTGAGTTAACAAAGTACTCGTCTATCAAGGTCTCAACATCGTCAGCCGTTAATTCTTCATGATACTCTATATTTTCGTAATGAATGCCGCTAAGCTCGCTGCATTTCATGAATTCCGCAAAACCGCGGCATTCCTCATGAACCGTGATTCGCTGAATCATCCTGACAGGGAAATACCCAGATGGCAGAGCACACAGGAACAGTTTCGTATCAACAATCTCGCCAAGTTGATTTTTTAAGGGAATTGCCTCTCCCAAGGCATAAAGAACACCAAACGAGGCATTTTTCTCAAGGGCACCGGATTTGTACTCACTCATCAAATACCTGTATTTTGCTTCAATGTCGCTGCCGCGTATGATTTTCTGAAGCCTTTCATTATATCTACTGCGTTCCCATTCAACATTCATCTCATTAATGTTGACATCAAATATTCTTTCACAAGTGGCCTTGGGAAGCAGTTTTTCATTCAACACGTAGTAATCGGCGCCAGAAACATAAGTTCCGCGTTTAACAAAAATGCTATCATTTTTCCATGGTATGTACTGCGTCTCGCCTGAAGTTTTTCCGAAAACGGGAATAATTGAATACTGTTTCAATCGGTCACGATATTCATCAGGGGTGTTCTGAAGATATTCATACAGCTTCGTGCGGAACTCTTCTTCGTGAATGAATTCTTCCGCATATTCTGCTATTACTGAAAATACCGTCTGAAAATCTGCAAACTCACACCCAAAGGCATTCAGAGCCGCTTCGTAGTCTGTACTTGGCACATCGATTACAGATGCAGGGCGTATACCGCCAAAGTCCGAAGTGGAGAATAAACGAAATAGTATATTTGCAGCATCGGGATACCGAAGTGCTGTTTTCCTGCTCGGCATAGCGAATACTTCCGGATCAAATGTTGGTAGGATATTGCTCGACTTGAGTTCTTCCAAAAATGGATAAGAAGTCAAATAGCTGCAATCCGAAATATCATTTACGTAGACATGAATATTACCCTGAATACGATGCACAAATCTTGCATAGCGCAACACGGATGAACGTTCTTCGGTCTTAAGTGAGTCCATAACCAGCCGGATTGCGGTATACATTTCTTTACGGACGATAGGATTCCATGAAATACTACCCGTGTCGATTTCCTCTCTCGAAGTTGTAAGTTCAAATGGCGCGTCTATTACAAGCGGTATCTTTATCTTATACTTGGTAGGCATACCGGTATATAAACTGTATTCCGAGAGTTCGTTCTTTTCCGGAACAAAACATATTATGTTCTGCTTCGGGGATACTTTGCGCGTCCCGTTCTCATGCTCGCGCAGCGCTTCTTTATCATCCACAACAAAGCTATGAGCATATTTTTTAAAGGCGTGCTGTTTTTTGTCAATGGTGATGATTCTTCGGTTGTCAATATCCTCGATTGTAACAGTATGTGCGCCGATTTCGAGTTTTTTCAGTTTTCTGAGGCAAAGGCAAAGCTCAAGAATTGCTTTCTCATTATAGGATGGGAACGAAGATTTGTCTTTGAGAAGGATCTCCATTCTTGTTCCTTCGGCACGATTGGGCGGTGCCTTGGTAGATTTGGGTATGGTAGGCTCGCGGTCTGTTAATGCAAAATTATAGTCACCGCTAAATATTCTTACTTCAGATGCGATCGCAAAAATTGTTTTGAAGCCCACTCCCTTTTCACCAATCGTTTCACCATTTAGCAGCTTATTCTTTGTTGATTCTCCAATTGCAGTAATCGAACGGATATTTGCCCGGGTAAATCCTACTTCGTTATACTCAGTCACAACAGATGAATGTTGCTGTTTTAATAGAAACGTAGGAGTCGCGCCTTCCGGATAATCACAATCGTCCGCATTCTGAAGGATCTCCTGGATAAAGCGGCCTCTGTCCGTACCGGATTTTAAGATGAGGCCAATATAACTTTTGTACCCATCATTACCAAGAGTCTCCTTTACCGACAGACGGATGTTCTTTAAGTCCCTCAGAAAATCTGCTGCTGTTCTGGTATCATCCTCTACATATTGATTTAACCTGATTGATGCTTCGCGCAGTTTTATGCGAGCGGCAAAAGTATCCCGCTGATCCATTGCGTAGCAAAATGCGGCGAATGATGACAAGATGTTCCGGTTGGAAAGCAGAACAGCATTATAGCAAGGCAGATATCTACTTTCATCAATATCCATGCAGACGCACTTTCCCCCGCAAAAAGTCATGTAGTTTTCAACTTGCCTTGGTGTCTCCTTAAGCTCGAATCCAGGATATAATTTTTCTGATAGCTGCTGGAGTGCAGCACCGGCGATTGAAAACTTCGGGCGCATATTATTCCGCACACAATTACATGCGATTTTCTGAAACAAATCAGCAAATCGGTTATGGCGCATGATTGTCTCGATTTGGCCTGCTGTCAATTCAAACAATTCCTGATCTGGGATGTTCTTTTCACTGTATTCAAATCCTACGGAATCCAAATAATCCAGTGCTTCAGAGGTAATCGATTCTTTTTTTATAGCGTTTCTGAACAGCTGAGCATTCACGTTTCGCTCTGTATCTATTCCAAACTTTATAATACGTACAGACGCAGGGGGAATGAATAGAGCCTTTCGATATCCCATCCATCGGTATACTTTTTCCGGTTCGGCTATGTCCTCTTCCTGAACAAAGCAAAAAATATCGCTGCTTGTCCTAAAGGTTTCATCAACCGTCCTAAACAAAGGTAATTGCAGGTAATGACTTCCAAGAAAGCATTTTTGCTCACTCAGGCATTCCTCTTTACCGTTATTTTTGGCAAATAAGCTCTCCCTGACACCGGGAAGATAACCAACAATATTCTCTCTGGTGACCTTGCACCAGTCAGAATATGCATAATCCATCAGTTCAGATAGATATTTACTGGATTCCTGAAACCACAGGGGGTTTTTATCTTGCGGGTCAACGAATTCTCTGGATGCATCCAGTTTAAAAGGAACATGACACACAATAGGAACAGTCAGCTTCAATTGCGTAGGTAAAAATGAATACAACGAGCCGGCGCCCACATCCTCAATGTAATCCGTATTGGGCATAACGGCCTGAAGAAACATTTTTTTACCGCCATTGCTTCCTACTTCTGTATCTTCGCCGTAACGCGCCTGACATGCTTTTCTGCTATATGTAACAGGATAGGTGTACCTCGTGCAGAGAATAGACTCCTTAACATTAGTCTCATAGCAATTTTCATAGTCGTGAAGGTCAACAGAAATGGTGACATCTCTTTCCGATTGAATTCCCGCGTCATCTTTCGATATTGATCGGGTCACGCGGAATTCCATACTTCTCCATTTATCAAAATACATCTTTAATGATGTCAACTTGTTAAGAAAAAGAAGAGGATTCCGGCTGAATATTGCGTCTTTCCGGCAATATTGTTTCTTTACCTGGTAATAAATCTCTTCCGCCCTGCCGGGGACATAGAGTGTCATTTGTGTCCCGTTACAATAATCATCTCTACTATACGAGGGAACAGGAATGGTAAAATTGTCTTTATAAAGCTCAAATGAGAACCATCCGCTACGAATTAGCACTCGCTTGGCAACACCAAATACAGACTTAAAGCCGATACCCTTTTCCCCTATTTCATTCTTGGAAGCCGACACATTCTTTGCAGCTTCGGCAATACCGGTAATTGCAAACACATTAAACGGAATGAAACCTACCTCGTTATAGGAAAGGATAATTTCCCCATTGCTGAAATCGAATCTCATGTCCAGCCTGCAGTCATCTGTGCTATGAAAATCGCAGTCGTCTACATTCTGTATGAGTTCAAATAAAAAGCGCAGATTATTTGAATAGAGTCCGTCTTCTCCAACCGAGAGCAGGGAGTTTAACAGCTGTGGATAGTTTTCTCCATGGAGTTTATCATTTTCCGCAACAGCCTCTCGGAATTTCCGTAAAAGTTCAATATACTCTTTCCCATCGTCTGCCGAAGTAATCTCTTCAGGCGCAACCGTTTTTAAACCATCGCGCAGCTGTTCAAGCTTTCTCGAACCTAAGTCGCGACAATCGGCATGTCCATAGGTTTCACGAAGTATATGAAGCATTGCCATTTTTACTCCTCCATGATGGTTATTATTCCATTTACCAATAGTGTCGTATATATATCTGCCCTGGATGCAGCTTCCTTAATTGAATTGACCTTTCGGCTATAGTTTTCCTGTACGGTTTCAAGTTCGCTCATTCGCATACGGCGAATGGAGTCGTCATATGCATCATTTATTTGCTGTTCCAGAGAACGTACAAGATTCCGCTGGTTATTTGCCAGACTTTCAAGTTTGAATGTTGTTGTAGTGTTAACATCCCTCTTATGCGCGTCTCTGGCGTTCATCCACATCTGAACATGCATATTTTCCAATCCCGACCAGTCGTAGCATTCATCCCGTCCATACGGCATATTCGCAGCAAATTCGAGAATGTCCGGCAGTTCCGTGGCAATGACCTCATTTTTGCATACTGTGACCAGCCTCGTGTATGTATTAAAGCCAACATACTTCCATGCAAATACAGTAAACAGATATGTTCCTGCTGGAATACTGGTCGAATAATACTGCAATCTTAAATAAGCAGTATCATTGCCCGAGAAATACTCCGCTGCCTGCTTTGCCAGCGGATGCATCGAAGTAATAAAGAAACTGTCTCTATTTTTTGAAGCAGCATCCGGGTCAAAGGTCAATGGGTGATTCGGCCTGTTGCCGCTTAGATAGTTCTCCCATGAACGTCTGAGAGCGTTTCTCCCCCCAGGCAACTTTCTTAAATCATCGCGGAGGATACCTCTGGCAGAAGCCGACAATCTCAAATTTTTAAGTGCCATTTCGCCAATGATATAAAAACCGGCTCCAATCCTTTCTTTGAGGTATTGCTCAACCAATCTTTGCAAGCATTGCTGGGTTAACCACGGGTTCTCCGCGCGCCTGATCTCCTGTGCAGTTATAAATTCTGTCAAATCGAACCCAAATAGTTCTTTTTCTTCTTCCTCAAGACGGGTAATTTCTTGAACTTTCCGGACTTCATTATCTGCAATCTGTTCCAGCTTGATTTTTCTTTCGGCCTCAGTAAGTGTTGTATCGAGTACAATACTCTCAATGCCGGTGGCAATTTCACCGAGAATTTCTTCACATTCACCAATGCTGCTTTCAAAAACACCGATTCTTAAAAGGCATCGATAATAAATGTCTGCGTCTACTGTATTCTCTGTGATAATGTTGTAAATGTTTACCGCTTCGCTTTGCTGACCGCGCCTGTCGATTCTGCCGATTCTCTGCTCGATTCGCATTGGATTCCATGGGAGGTCATAGTTTATCATCATGTCACAGAACTGATAATCCAGACCTTCGGAGCCAACTTCCGTAAACAGCAGGATATCAATAGCATCTCCGTCTTCCTTTGGATGCTCAAATCGGGACTTCAGTTCATAACGCTGTTCGTCCTTCACGCTTCCGTCAACCTGCTCGACACGATATCCCAAAGTAGATAGTTTTCTTTTCAGATATGCTAATGTATGACGAAATGTGCTGAACAGCATAATCTTGTTGTTCGGCATTTCCTGCTTCAATCGAATTATCTTGAGCGTTTCTTCAAATTTGGGGTCTTCTTCCGGTAGATTATCTGCAAATTCAAGGACCCTTCTTGCAAGTGAAGAAATGGCATCAGCCAACATGCCATCCATATCGTATCCTGAAAAATCCGAATCCGGGCTATCATTCATCTGCTGAATTCTTCTGCTAATAATGTCCCGGATATGTGGCGCAAGGCCGAATATACAGCTCGCCGCTTGCCTTTTTATTGTGCTCATCATAAAAGGTACAGAACGGTCGTTATGAAGAACAGAAAGAGCCCTTTTCTCAAAAGAAAGCAATTCATCATGCAATTCGCGCTGATATTCTGTAAATTCCGTAGAGATAGTATGCGATCTGCGAACACAAAAATCTTGAATATCACGTCTTCTTGTTCGATTTAGCATCGTGCTGAAACTATGGAGAGATTCAATATCTGAAATCAGTTTTACTCTTTCCTCACGCGTAATGTTTCCTTTTTCGAGACGGATCAGAATGTCATCGTACAGCGGATTTTCCGCAATGACATTATCTCCCCACTGAGTCTTCTGAACGTCGAGTAATTCATGTGCTGCAGCTTCAGCCCATCCGTCTTCGGCTGCACGAATAATGTGTACCGCCCTTGAAATATACTCATTTGGTCGAGACATCATCGCAAAGGTCTTTTGGTCAATAACGACATCAGGACGTAGAACATTTAATATTGTAAAAAGGTCATTGTCTCCCGTCTGAAGCGGAGTTGCCGTTAGCATAACAACAGCGTCTGCATGGTCACAGAAATATTTTGTACATTTGTATGCAAAGGCTTTTTCCCTATCCATACTACCGTTTCTGATGTGGTGAGCTTCATCAACGATGACCAAATCAAAATGCGGCTCTGGGTCGAGTTCGGACAGACCAAATGACTTAACCCCTTTCTGATTTTCACCGTTATAGGTTCTGGAGTCCAGAATCGAATATGGAATGATAACCTTGTTATATCGAATCGGCCATTCTCCGTCCCTGTCGGTGTCAGATATGATTTGTCTGAGGGTAGTACCATCAATGGGTATAAACACCTCATCAAAGCGCTTCATTTCAAGTTCCCATTTGCGCTCGGCTACAAGCGGTCTGGGACAGATAACGGCAATACGCTCTAACTCATTACGAGCTTCCAATTCCTTTATTATTAGCCCGGCTTCTATTGTCTTACCCACGCCAACACTGTCAGCAATAAGAATACGCGGTTCATCTGCATGAATCAGCTTTAATGCCGGTCGGAATTGATATGGTATGAAATCAATACGTGCAGAATTAAGAGAATATAAGTTTTGCGAAGACGGGTTGTTTATCTGATAAGCCGTTAAATAACTGCGGATTGTATCAATGTGAACCCAGTCATAACCGGTAATTGCTTCTACTAAGGCAATTTGTCCGGTATAGAAGCTGCGAAGCGCATTATTTACAAAGACATCGTACTTTGTAACAGTACCAAGATCTTTAACAGATACAACAATACCTTTTGTTTGCGGGAAACCAACAAGATAAACCAGACTATTTTCATGAATAGACCCATCGGCTTCATTAGAGTCCTTGGGCCGGGCTTCAGTTTTAGCAAATTGTTCCGGCTTTGCAACTGAGCTTGATATACTATCAGGCTCTTCTATATACAAAATATACTCGTCTATATCGGTACAAACAGAAATACTACCGCCAATTTGAGAGATAAGAGAAGATATAGTATGTAAATCACCAATGATTGTATCTTTTCCAGGGAGTTCAGCACTGCAGTGGGCCCAGTTGTTACGAACATTCATCATTTTACGCACTACTTCTCGTTCAGATGTGGGCAAATACGCCACGGTACGCATGTCATACCATGATTTGTATGTAATACGCAGTAACGCTACTAAGTCAAAGTCTGATAATTTAGAAAATCCGTTTGAAGTGGCGATTTCGCGCTGGGTGTAACTCAGGCTTGGTAGTACACAGTCATCCCACCAAGTATTAGTGACTCGGGGCAAAATGCCCTCAAGCCAAGCAACTAAAGCAGTTGCGGCTTCATGAAGAAATATATTGACCTTACTTACAATATTCTGACCATCCATTGATGATTTCTCTCTTTCTCTTTTGAACTACCTTCGGAGACAAAGATTAATAATACTGCTCTACGTAGCTAAATGTTCTCGCAATATCAGCAATGAAAAACTTTGAAATTCTCTCAGCTATTTTTTAAAATGTTTTCCTCGCATGCTATAAGTCTTCTTAATTTATGGCTCCAATCAAATCAGCAGTTCTGTGATCCCCCAGATAAAAAAAATAGGATGACATATGTTATTATGGTTACTATTTCATTGTATACCGTCCCATTTGCCAAGTACCGATATGAATTTGGTAAATGGGACCTAATGAAAATACTTATGCAATTCCATGAAAGTATATATTGTAATTTGTTTTCCTATTATTTCCCATTATATAGATATTTTCATATAATTCAACAAATACTTGTTTCTTGGTGCATTAATATCCATACATATTTTACATAAACGATTTTCGTTTTTGGTTTTGTTGGGTTTTATCACCCCTATTCCTCCGTCTGAAAAAGAGATATAAAGCAGGGCCAGTTTCCCGGCCCTGCTTTATTCAGATAATTCCCGCATATATTCTCATCATCGTCAAAGCCGAAATCAATTGGGAGTAAAGCCAAAATGTTTCAGCTCTCCTGAAAATTAAGTATAAATACCCCTTTCCAGACATTTTGAATTATCATAGTGCAAAATAGTACTTTTTAATTCGCTGTGCCATTTGCCTCCGACGTTCTAGAAGGAAGTCGGAATAATCATTTGCTGTCATACTGATTACATTACGAGGAATGCAATTGATAGTGAGATTTTCAAAAAAAGTGGCCTCATCAGTAATTGTTCCAACAACTTGTTCGCCTGTGCCGCATTGCATCAATGCCGCCGAAAAGTAGTCATTAGGAGCTCTTTCCCCGACAACAATATTAACGCTGGTATCGAGATAAGTATAGTTGGCCACTTGATTGTAGACGGATTTGTCTTCGATACCGTTCTTCTTCAGATATTCACGCGGAAAAATATGATGGACGTCGCCTGCTCCAATCAGGTCAAACACGCGGGAACTGATGGAAAGCAATGAGCGGTCACCTGAAAATACCTGTGCAGCAATGAAGGTGTTAAAGAATGGGCTGCTAATGGACGACGTTTCAAGGTTTTGCACGAGGCGAACATCCCAGAACGTGTCGGAAAGCATGGCGGCCTCGTTTTCTTCAAAAAACGGTAAAAAGCCTTTTGCCGCTATTCCACGCAGGTCTCTGTCCATTTGCGATTCTGGAGAACCAATATAGCGGCTCGTAAGCGTAGAGAGCACAAACCATTTTTGTATGTACTTCTTTATAAGTGTTTTTGGCACTTCGCCAGTTTGCTGTAACAGCAGATACAGGGTATAGGCGAAATCAAGCGTCATTTTTGAGTTGAGCAGCTTCGATGATCTAAACCCTGCTGATTTGATTGCCAAGATAAACTGCTCAAAATTATATTGGTTCATGAAATTGAGGACACCGACGCCAAGGCGCGAGAAACTTTCCTCTGCAATTTCCTCTTTGAATTTCCGGTCGACAAAGTCACGCCCAGAAAGCAAACTCACAAGGTCGCCGAGCTTTCCACGACCGAAAGTGTGCATAAAAGATACACGTAACATATCGTTATAGTCCGGGTTATAGATGTCCTCACTATCGTCCTTAAGCCAGCGGAGCTTTGTCGCGTATTTGCTTCCCATAAAGTCCTTGTCAATGGTTGAAAGCAGTGTGTAGAAAGCGGGGTCAACGGCCAGATGACAGAAGTAGTCAATAGCCTTTCGGAGCATATTGCCGCCATAGCGTTCGTCTGCTGCGATTTTTGACATAGCAAAGTCGGATTCATTTAGACGCTTACCTTGTGAGTTAATTCGGACAAAAATCTCTGTTACTTCGCTTATATCGAGTTGCGGAACAAGGATTATCGCGCCAAGCTGACAGCTTTTAATAGATAGCAGCTGCGTAATTGCTTGATCAACCACATTCTCATCCGCCTCCGGGTTATCCGCAAGGTATTGATTAATAAACTTTCTGGTAGAAAAACTGTTCTTAAACACTTCGGCAATATCGGGAATCCAAAACTTGCTATTTAGGTGTGCTGGTGTTTGAACGGCAAAACGCTCGCCTTCTTCCACCGCCAGTGGATTAAAAGCAATTTTAATGACTCGTTCCTCATAGTCATCAGTCAAAATTTCATGCCCGGCAATAGCCGTCATAATTGCAGTCACACGCTGCTGACCGTCGATAAGCACCTTCTTGCCGACGGCTTCTTTACCGTTCTTTAGGCGGACATTTGGATTCTGCCAGATAATCAAATACCCGGTAGGATAGCCGTTATAAAGCGAATCTATTAAATCGCGTACCTGCGTGGCCTTCCACACGAATGGGCGCTGAATTTCAGGAATGGCAATGTCATCAGCCTCAATATAGCCGAGGATAGAATTCACCGAATACTGCGTAACTGTATATTTATCATATGCTGTGCTCATATTATCCCTCATTTATTCTGTGTATCTTTTGAAATTTTCGGCCTGTGCCATGACCTGTGTAAATACTTCCTCATCCCAATCTGGCGGGTAGTCGTTTTTATAGAGTAACACAGTCAAATCCATGTTAAGCTGATTCTTTATATCATCCCGCACCGACCAATCGGTGTACTTTGATTTTTCATCCACAAGCTCTTTGATTTTCTTAGCCAAAATTACGCACTTATTGTCGTCATATTTGAAACCATGATCATCACGAACTTTTACCAGAATATCGTAAAATGCTTTCTCCTCGAATGAAATCCCCATATTCTCAAACGAGGTCTTATCTTTATGTAGCTCGTTGATAATATTGATTATTTCGTCTGATAGATTGTTGACAAAATCTTCAACGACACCACTGGTAAATACAAGCCTATCGCGGTTATTATATTTGTCGACAACCTCGCGCAGGCGTTTATCAAATTCGATCGCTTTGACTTTGTTAATGCGCCCATAGCTGGAGATAGCCTTTCGTAGGAGCTTTAACAACGCATTAAATTTGCTTATAGGCATGTGAACTTCGGCAAGCTGCTGTGTTAGGGCATCTCCAAATAACTCCTCCGGCTCACCGGCATTTACGATGTTTTCCACACCAGTGCAGGTGATCGCAGCCGCAACCATACTTTCCACATGACGGTTCATTGTCTCGGTATCCGGCGCATGTCCTCTGGTTTGCTTATAGATGATAGAGCGCACCGCCAAATAAAACTGAGCCTTATTGATTTCATCTTCTGATAATTCGCCTGAAGGAGCGCATATTTCGTAAGCCGCTTTCATTTTACGGGATATGTCCATGTATCGAAGCTCCAGTTCCTTGGAAAGCTGGACATACTCAGCGGCGCGGTTCAAACATATAAGACGATCAAGCGGTTCTCCAGAATAGAACTTGAAGGCATCAAACTTAATCATGAGCTTGTTGAGCAAGTCAAGTTGATTTCTAAAGATACGGAGGGTCGCTTCAATATTATCGACCGGGCCATCTCCTCCATAGGTTTTTAGCGCCTTGAGCATATCATCCTTGATGCCGATGTAATCAACGATCAAACCTTGCGATTTGCCGGGAAACACACGATTGACACGTGAAATTGTCTGGATCAGCGTGTGCTTCTGAATAGGCTTGTCTATGTATATAACCGCCAGAGAAGGTACATCAAAGCCCGTAATCCACATATCCACAACGATTGCTATGCGGAAGTTGGAATTATTGTTTTTAAATTGCTTGTCAAGCTTCTTGCGGTATTCATCCGCGCCGAGCATTTCATAGAGCGCCGGATCATCATCCTTGTCACGGGTCGCTACAATTTTTATACGCTCAAGCGGTATTAATTTGTGCAGTTCCTCCGGTGTCAAATCCTCCTCATGGTCGCTGCGTAAAGGTTCATTCCATTCGGGACGGAGTTGGACGATCTCTTTCCATACTTCATATGCAAGAGGTCGGTCGCTGCATACAATCATTGCTTTTTGCACAATTTCGGGTTTTTCGGCACACAGTGCCTCATAGTGGGTAACGATGTCAGCAGCCAAACGGTGGATACGCTCTGGATTGGAAAGTAGCTTACGCATCTTCGTCATGGCCTTTTTGCTGGCCTCAACCTGCTCATCGGTGCTGCCTTCCTCGGTACATTGCTCGTAGTATTTCTGTATTACCTTGGCTTCAGCCTCATTGAGAATGACGCGGGCAAGGCGCGGCTCATAAGCAATTCCAACAGTGATTTCGTCTTCGCAAGATTCCCGCATTGTATATGAATCTACAATGCCGCCAAATACAGCCAGAGTTTCATCCACCGGAGTACCGGTAAAGCCAACATAAGTCGCATTCGGGAAAGAGTCTCGCAGATATTTGGCAAAGCCATACGTGCGTTCTATACCTTTCTCTGTGACTTTTAACTTTGATCCTACATTTGTTTGGGTACGATGGGCCTCATCCGAAATGCAAATGATATTATTGCGTTCGGACAACAGACCGGTCGACTCACAGAATTTTTGAATCGTAGTTATATATACGCCACCGCTTTGGGAAACGCCGAGCGCGTCCTTCATATCCTGCCGGCTTTCGATGCTGCGGACATTTTCGTCGTTAAGGAAAGTTTTCGAAGCAGAAAATAGCTCTGAAGTTTGTGTATCAAGATCGTCCCTGTCTTCAATGACTATGATAGTGGGGTTGTTGAATGTGCCGCTGTCCCGAAGCATGAGCAACCGTGATAGAAACAGCATGGTATAAGTCTTGCCACAGCCGGTCGCGCCAAAGTAGGTGCCGCCTTTGCCGTCGCCCTCTGGGCGGAGATGCTCCTTGATGCTCTCCATCATCTTATATGCGGCAAAGAACTGCGGATACCGGCAAACAACAGCCGTTTCCTTATCATCGTTATCAGGGTAATAGATAAAATCATTCAGTATGCGTATTATACGCTCTTTCGTAAATGCGCCTTCAAGCATAGTTAAGAGTGAGCCGATACCATCTTTGTAGGGTTCTCCGTCGTTAACCTTTTTCCAAGCGTAGAAATACTCATACGGCGTGAAAATTGAACCCATTTTAGAATTTGCGCCGTCTGTTATCATAACCAGAGAACAATATTTGAGTAGCTCCGGAATATCTCTGCGATACCGCACAGTTACCTGCGTCCAGGCATCTACAATGGTCGTTTCCTCTTTGATGGCTGATTTAAATTCACAGATGCACAACGGAATGCCGTTAATAAACAACAGCAGATCAGGGCGGCGGAGTGCGCTACCCTGAACGGAATACTGGTTCACGACTTTAAAAATGTTATTCTCTTCATTCTCAAAGTCAATGAGGGCAATGTGTAAACTTGGCAGTGAGGTATCATCGCGGGCAAGCGAGAAGCCGCTGTTAATAAGCCGGAACACCTCTTTATTCCCACTGTAGAGCGGGCGGGCCGGAACGAGCTTAATTGTGTTGATGATGGTCTCAACCTCGTTATCGGTCAGATGTTCATCAATATACTCGGCCATGAGGTACGCCTTTAGGTCATCTTCCATAAGGACATCATCGAACAGGCGGTGCATAAGTTCGCCGTTTTCGTAAAGATAGTCCTGCCGCCTAAAGAGTTCAATAATGGCAAGTTCCAGTTCGGCCTCTGTAAATTCGTTGCCCACGGTATTCACCTCACTTTTTCTTTGCTTCTTCCAATGCTCCTTTAATGAGAATTGGACAAATCGACCGTTGTATTTCCGACATTTTTTGGGCTAATTCTTTTCGGAGATTGTACACAGCAAAAATATCAACAATGTCTTGTTGTATTGGCATTTTTGGAATTTTGACGCCAATTTCACAAAATCTTTTCCAATCCAGATTCGAACGAATACTGCCGTCGCTCAAGAACCACCCATATCTATCCATTTCAGGATTTAAAAACAGCAGAAAGAGATATTCTGGCAGAATGCGCTCTGTATCTATCACCTCAAAGGTTGTATATGCAGGAGAAACCATAACCGGGGTATCATTTGTGTACAGTCCAACCCGAATACACTCATCACGACCAGTCTGCATCCCACTAAAGACAAACCTATATTTCCTGATAATCTTATACTTGTTTGAATCCAGATTATCTGTTGTTGCTACAGTAGGCATGATTTCCTTATTTATATTGATGCCATAGTAGTCAAGCTGCTCATCATCAGAATTTCTTTCATCAATAATTTGAATTAATTCGCCAAGCGGGGTAGGCTTTATTGGTCTGCAATGTTTTGCAATGAAAGCTCCACATGATAAACGTAGATCGTCAAGCCCAGTTGTCAATGACCTTTGATTTTCTCTTATTGCCATATATAAATCGACATACTTCTGCTGGATAGTGGTATCCGGCAGTTCAAGTTTGATTTCACAAAATCTATCCCAATCAAGATTAGAACGAATGCTGCTATCGCTTAAAAACCAGCCAAGACGGTCTTTCTCTTTCGATAGGAACAACATAAACAAGTATTCTGGAAGAATGATGTCTGGCGCTATTACTTCAAATGTCGTATACGCAGGAGACACTATGATAGGATCTTCCCGCATGTAAAGCCCAATCCTGATACACTCATCACGTCCGGTCTGCATTCCGCTGTAGACAAAACGGTTTTTTCGAACGACCTTATATTTTTTCTCATCAAGGTTGTCTGTGTTGGCAACAGTCGGCATGAACTCCTTGTTGATATTTATTCCATAGAATCTCGTGAAACCTTCAGTATTACGCTCATCAACTATTTCGATTAGCTTACCAATTTGATATTTACTCAATCCCATAGCCGATCCCCCTGAAAGCCTGTTCCAGTTTGGCCTGAGATTCCTTTTCATCCGCAATAAGAGTTCGCATTGTTTCCTGAATCCGCGCCATCTCGGACTCATAATCAATGCCAAGGTCTCTGTCTACAAACTCAATATATTTAGAGGGTACGAGCGAATAGCCAGTACCTGCGAGTTTATCCTTCTTGACGCTGCAGCAGTATTCCGGAATATCAAATGTTGCAGCATCGAAGTCAATGCTCTGCCACTTTTGATAGAGCACAATAATTTCCTGTATCTGCTCCGGGCTGAACATGATATATCCCTTGTCGTAGGTGTTTTGCGTCCAGCGGCGCAGATCGACAAAGAGCACTTCTTCCGAGCGTTCACGTACATTTCTGCCGTTGAGCACACGGGCGTGTTTGTTGTTGTTGATAATCCAGAGCGTCACGCTGATATCTGTGGAATAAAACATTTCACGGGGCAGAACGAAAATGGCCTCAACTTTATTGTTTGTGATGAGCATTTCCCGAATAGCGCCTTCATCGCCTTCAGCGCCCAGAGCGCCATTGGCAAGAAGGAATCCGGCAATGCCATTTGTCTGGTCGAGCTTGGAAAGCATATGAAGAATCCACGCATAGTTGGCATTGCTCACCGGAGGCAGGCCATAGCCGCTCCATCGGGCGTCATCGGTGAGTTCATCTTCGCCACGCCAGTTTTTGAGGTTGAAGGGCGGATTTCCCGCTGTTATATAGAGACTAAAAAAATATGGGTGTGAAAAAGGCAGCTCGGAGATTGTATTGCTTCTCTGAACTGCCTTTA
>Ga0116151_10000827_pt1 | contig 28730 bp, 30 predicted proteins | sample AD_UKC117_MetaG_FD_89893 | JGI IMG/M metagenome (GOLD analysis project Ga0116151, IMG submission 89893) | Active sludge microbial communities of municipal wastewater-treating anaerobic digesters from Hong Kong - AD_UKC117_MetaG | ecosystem: Engineered > Bioreactor > Anaerobic > Digestate... | reverse complement strand
CGCCATGATGAGTTGATCGATATCTGCATCGCTCATCTCGTCGGAAGACGTGATGATTCCCAATTTTCTGGCTTTCTCGGATACCCTGGCACGATCAATGCCCTTGCCGTCATCACTCAGTACGATCGTGATGCGGCCCGAACCGTGTGAGGCAGAGAGCTTGACCTGACCATGGTCCTCCTTGCCCTTCGCAACGCGCTCGTCTGCCGATTCGATGCCATGGTCCACTGCGTTGCGGATCATGTGCGTGAGAGGGTCAACCAGTCCTTCGATGACCGTGGTATCGACCTCGGTAAACTCACCATCCAGATGGAGGTTCGCCTTCTTGCCGGTCATGGAACAGGTTTCGCGAAGTACACGCGACATGCGCATGAATACCGGCTTGATCGGCTGGGCACGGATCGACATCACGCTCGACTGGATTTCGCGCGTCAGGTTCTGCAACTCATTCAAGGCCAATGCCGAAGGAGCGGTTCCCTCGATGCCCGCCTCCGAGATTCGTTCTGCGAGCATGGATTGGCTGATGACCAGTTCGCCCATAAGGTTGATCAGACGGTCTACCTTGCCCGATTCCACGCGAATGCTCTTGGCATGGCCCTTGTCCTTACCCTCCGCATTGGCGGCATTCTGGGCTGCTGGTTCAGGAGAATCGGCAGCCTTGTTCTCTGCAGCCTCGTGCGCTTCGTCCTGAATTTCAGCGTCATCCGGCTCTGCGGCTTCGTCTTCCTGTAGCGTCAGCCCGGCGGGAAGGGAAAGACCCGAAATCCCTGGTGCAGCTTCCTGCGCTTCATCCTCTGGAGCCGCGCTATCGAAATCCGAAAGGCTGCTGAAGAAGCTGTCTACATCCAGCATTTCCTGCGGGTTCCCGCTATCGTCCACCGCTTCGATCTCTAGGTCGCAAAGACCTTCCACCCAATCGAAAATCGCTTCAATTTCGGTAATGTCGGATTCGGTCACCAGATTGAGCGTCCAGCCCAGATAGCTTGCCCTGCTGTCGAACTCGTCCAGCGGCGGTATGGCGGAAGTGTCGCAAACCACTTCCAATTCACCCATTTCGCGAAGGTCGGCGAGCAAACGCTGAGCGTCATGCCCGTTGAGATACATTTCGTGCTTGGGCTTGAAGTAAATTCTGTATCTGTAGCCAGACAGTTCTTCGTTGCCCCCCAGATCGTCGAGCGAAATCGCGACCGGCGTAAAATCGAGTTCGGCTGGCGCCTGCGGCTCGGATTCTCCCGAACCGCCACTGCCACCCTCCAGCGAAAATTCGCGAGCAAGGCTTTCCTTGAGGGGAGCAATACCTTCAGTGGGGCGGCCTGCCTCGGAATTGGAAACCAGGTCCGAGAGCTTGTCCGCACACTGGGAAAGCAGGCTCACTCGCCCTTCGGAAAGAGACGAGATATCCTTTCGAACGATATCAAGGCCGTTTTCGAAGGTGTGGGCGAATTCTGCAATCTGGTCCAGACCGAAGGCACCTGCCCCGCCCTTGATTGAATGAACCGCGCGAAATATCGAGTTGACCGTTTCGATATCAACGTCACCGCTGGAGATGGAGAACAGGCCATCCTCAAGATCGGCCAGTAGGTCCGCACACTCCGCGAAGTAGGTCTTTCTGATTTCATCGATGCTCATTTGAGTACCTCGAACCGGTAGAAGAATGCAGATCAGCTGGCCGCAGCAGTGTTTTCACGTTGCTGGCGGGGAAGCACGCGCTCGATGACCTTGATAAGACCGACAGGATCGAAAGGCTTCACGATCCAGCCAGTGGCCCCGGAATTACGCGCACGTTGCTTCTTCTCGTCATCGGATTCCGTCGACAGGACGAGAATCGGAACCCGGCTGTGACCTTTGAGAGCTCGGACATTGTCGATGAACTCGAAACCGTCCATGACCGGCATATTGATGTCCGTGATGATTGCGTCCGGCGGAAGCTCGGCAAGCTTTTCCAGACCTTCGGCGCCGTGCTCGGCTTCGACAACCTCATAGCCTGCGTCCGAAAGGTAGTGTTTGATCAAAGTGCGCATGGTCCGCGAGTCGTCGACGGTAAGAATTCTAAGCATCGTCCGTTCCCTTACTTTCGAAATCGGTCAGTTCAATCTGCAGGCCCGCAATGGCATCGCGGAAATCCGAGGTCTGGCCGGCAATCGTCATTGCCTTCTCGTCGCGCTTCCACAAGCGTGCCGCAGCGATCAACACTTCCAGATTGGGCGTGTCGATTCCCGTCACGCCTTCGGCATCAATTACGATGTCCTGGCCGCGAAGTTCCAAAATTTGAGTTTTGAGATTTTCTGCTTGTTCGCCGTAACAGGCACCCGTCAGGCGCAACTCGGCGGTTGGTGCTTCAGCCATGAAAAATATGCCGTGATGTGAAGAATGAACATCCGGCAAAACCGGCACTCGGGTGAAGCATCATGCGGCGGCACAAAACATGCCGACCCAAGTAGCCCGTAAATTAGCCTTGGAATTGTAAACAAACGGATAAGAGCGCAACTTTGCGCATCAAATCGGCGCAGACGGACCTGGCACGACTTTGGAATTCACTGTGCCGACAAAGCCTCTCCCCGGCTGAGATGAAAATTGGTCCTTGAATGGATTAGAAAATGATGCCCTTGCGAGTAGCCAGGTAAACCGCATGGCTGCGGTTCGTCGCATCAATCTTGCGGCATGCGTTGTTGAGGTAGTTGTTGATGGTGTGTTCCGACAGATCGAGAATGATCCCGATCTCGGCGCTTGTCTTGCCCACCGCAGTCCAGCGCAGACACTCCCTTTCGCGCGGTGAAAGGGTTGCCAACTTTCCGAGGCCAGTATCCAATTGCAATTCGCAATACTTGTCGAACAACAATTGCGCCGAGAAGCTCAAGGTCATCAGCTCCAGCGACGTAACGCTATGCCGGTCACCTGAAAACATGAAAATGGCAGGCGAGGAGACCGGGGTCTGAACCTTGAACATCAGATTCCGCCTCAGGCCGAAGTCGGCGAAGCCTGCACCTATGGCTCCATCTTCTTCGGATACTGTCCACTTCAACGGAATTGAATCGCGCAGAAGCTGATTTTCGGCCGTGGCCTCCTCGGTATCGAAGATCGCGTCAAGCCAGTCGACGAACTTGCCGGGCCAGTTAGAGAGCAGCAAACGATCACTGAATTTCTTGGTGGGCCAGTTTCCGGAATAGAAGATGCAGAACCACTTGTATCCGGCCTGACTGCCTGCATCGGCGCAGAGCGTCGAAAGATCGTCGATCGAGCTGCACTTGTCGATCAACTGAAAACTGGCAGAACTGATAAGCGCGGCAGGTCGTGCCATATTCCGCGAGAACATCCTGTTGGACCCCCCCGAATTCGTATTCAAGAACAGGTGTTGATTTCAACGTAGTGCGATAGTTGCCCTCTGGAAAGATCACGAAGGGTAAGATTCTGAATTCACTTGCTCAACATGCCAGAAAATTAATATTTGAATGATTCTAGAACAGAGCATTTCGATCGATTTTCTAAAATTTGATTGCGCATCACTGCAGGCGGTTTACAACAACAGGAAAACACTTGGACAGTGTATCAGATTTACCGTTTGTATTGCGCTTCATACAGATTGTGAATTTCTGACTTGGATCTTCTCCAAGTGGAATTTTCACAACCGCATACATCTGGCTTCTTGCCGGAATGTGGAAAGTTTCCTGCCAACCGCCGCCGATGGTTTCCGACATGTCATTTTTCAACTCATAGGCCATTTCAACAGGATTCGAGGTCCGATTCACAGATATCATCCGAACACCGGCAATATCACCGAACGCTGCAATTTCATTGCGCTCGATCCGAATCACTATGTCGCCTCTGGGAAAGACCTTGCCCGAGAAACCCATGCCAGATTTCGACACCGCATCCGCCTCACCGGGCATCATCGACGCCATTGAAGACACTATACCTATCAATGCCAAGCTGCCGACTTTCTTGCGGGTGGATTGAATGGCCGCCGTATCTACGGATTTATTCCAGAACAGACGCACTTAACCGCTCTCATGACAAGGTCACTGAAAGATACCGAGCAAGCGGTGCGGCAGTGCATCATGCTATTCGCCACACAAAGGTGGTCGAGCGCCGAACCTGCAACATAGCCGGTGCATACGAAAATCAGGTGAACTGGAAGGATAAAACTCTATCGAACTCCACCCGGCACGGAACAAACCAGGGTGGCAAGAGAGTTTCTCGCCGTCAGCTCTTGCGCATGAGCATGTCTCGGACGTCTTCCTTGCTGACAAAGTTGATGTCCTGAATCAGTACCTGCTTCAGGAGATCCTTGCCCATCTTCGCGTTAACAGACGTGACCAGTCTTTCTGCGAATGCCTTGATGTCAAACTCGTCAAGCTTGAAGATATCGATGGATCTGTCTTCATGCAGCGATTCGATGATACGGTCGTTGAGAACAAGTTCCAGCGGCTTGGTCATGTCGTCGGAGGCATCCGGGTCCATCGCAAACGATAGTTCGAGAATAATGTATCCCCGAACCTCGTTGTTGCGAACAATCGCGACGGTCATCGGCTGAAGGCTGATATAGTCCAGTTCCTGCTGGGCGGCGGCAGCACCCTCATCGACAGCCGGCGTCACGGGCGCGGTCGAGAAATAGTACATCGAGCCTGAAAGCAACCCCATGAGCCACAGGCTTATCATCACCGTCTTGAGCATGAGGATCAGGCACCATACCGGTGAAGTGCCACGGGGTCATAGGTTCCGTCGCTTTGCGCCCGGTCCATTGCATCCTCGATGGTCTGCGCAAGTTCGCTGATCGCGGTCGCCCTGAACTTGAGCGACTTCATGTTTCTCGCAAGCTTCTCCTTGAGTTGCCTCAGTTGTTCCGAGTGATCTTCAAGGTCCGTCTTCAGCGTTCCCGATATCACGCTCTCCAACTGGCCAAGCAAACGGTGCTTGTCAGCAGCAAGAGCTTCCATCTTCGAGTACTCGTTGTCCAGAAGAAGGCGCTGCTCGTATTCGAGCAGCATCGCAAGGTTCTGGATCGTCTTGCCGAGATGACTTCTCACTCCGGCAGCCATGGCCGGGCTGGGAGAAACGGGCTGTGCCGCAGTAGGGAAATGAAGTTCATTCATGAGTCACACGTGTTGTAGCAATCTGTTTGGCAATTCCGAATCCACCCGCCTTGACGATGTCCTGGGCAATGGCATCGGCGAACATCGAAACATACTGATCTGCACCCGCCCCCTTGCCGAAGGCGCTTTGCATGTCGCTCTTGATGACATCCTTGATCATGAAGGAAACGACCATGGCCTCGAACTTCTGGGCGACAGCCGGAGGTTGGCCTGCGTTTGCGCTGCCTGCACTCTCGCCTGCTTTCGCTTGCACGCTGCCAATGGAAAAGGTTTCGGCCGGACGCGAACGTTCCAGCACTTCCGTTGGCACATTTGCCTGGGAACCAGTAACCGGCAATACGGACATACTCATTTCCGAAGTGCCTCCATCGTTTCAACTGGAGGAAGACTAGGGAATTCAGCTTGCGCGAAGCTTGATGTAACTGCCTTGCATGAAATCAGAACATCTTGTCGATCAGTTCTCCAACGGCGACATTGAAATCGAAGATGATGTCCTTGCCGATAAGCACGAAGACATAGAGCCCGCCAATGATCAGGAATGGAGTCGAAACGAAGTAGATCGGCACCTGGGGCGTAAGCTTGTTGACTATGCCTGCGATCAGGTTGACCACCACCGAATAGACGAGGATGGGCGCCGTCAGCCGCATGGCAATATTGAAGAAGGTCGAAAGCTCTTCCGAAAAACTCTGGACGATGCCAGATGCATTGAGAAATTCACCGGGAGGAAACAGGTCGAAGGAAAGCGCAAGACCAAGAATGAATTGCAGGTGAATGCCCGTCACGAAGAACAGCACCACGGCGGTGATGTTGAAGAATGCGGCGAGCGTCGGCATTGGCTGCGTATCGCCCACCTGGCTTCCAGGTATCGGGTTGAGACCGATGAACTGCGTCGACATTTCGCCCGCAAATGCCAGCGAAAGAAACAGAAAGCGAACCGGCAGCGCCAGAATTGCCGCGGCCACCATCTCGCTGATCGTCACTTTCAGAAACCATAGTGCATCCGGCGTTTCCCGAAAAACCGGCAATTGCTCCTTGCCGTTCAGAAGAAAGACGATGGAGACAGCAATGCCAAGAGCAACGAACAGGCGCGCACGCATGGGAACTTGCGTCGCAGAAAATCCGGGAAGCAGCATGATTGCCGTGGTGGTGCGCACCGCAACGGCGAAGAGCAGCAGAAAGAACGGGCTACTGATCACCATTGCCGATTTCCCCGAGCACCTCGATATCGAGCCCGCGGGCGATCTCAAGATTCGAGATCACCGGCTGCGAGGGGAACAGGCGTTCGACGATCATCCGCACATAGGTGCGTGATTCAGGAGAGGTGGTGACCGCGAACTGGTGGCCTTGGTCAAACAGCTCCTGAATCCGCTTCCTGGCGTTCCTGCCGAATTTTTCCAGTTCGGCGGGCGCCATCTGGAACTCCGAGATCTCTCCACGGGCATCGCGAGTAAGAGCCTTGTTGAAGGCCTCATCCCAATAATTGCCGAGTCTCAGGATCTTCAGCTTGCCGTCCTGGGCAATGGATCCGCATATCTGCTGCGAGAGACGCATGCGAACATGCTCGGTGATCTGCTCCACCCGCTTGGAATAGGGAGCGATCTCGGCAACTGCCTCAAGGAGCTTGGTAACATTGCGCACGGAAACACGCTCGGCAAGCAACAGCTTGAAGACGGCCTGAAGGCCCGAGAATGAGAGGTGGTTCGGCGTGATCTCCTCGACCAGCTTTGCATACTCCGCGTCCAGACTGTCGATCAGCCGGCGCATATCCTTGTAGGAGAATACCTGTGAAAGGTTGTTCCTGACGATTTCGCTCAGGTGGGTAAGAACCTGCGACATCGGGTCGATGACCTGGAACCCCTGCGCCTTCAGTTCGGAGGCATAGATGTCGGGCACGAGCCAGGCCGTGCTTCCGAATGCGGGTTCCTTTGTCTCCGTCTTGGAGACGGGAATGGTCTCCGGCCGGCCAGTGATAAGCATGACCTCCGACAGGCTGACCTGGTGCTGTGCAAGTGGGGTACCGTAGACGCTGATGCGGTAGGAGCGCGGTGGCAGCGATGGATCCTCGTTCACCTTCACTTCCGGGATCACGAAACCGAACGCCGCAGCAAACTTCTTGCGCATGCGCGAAATACGGTATCCGATCTCCTCGTTGTTCAGCATGATCTTGATGGCAAGCTGCCTGCCAAGCGCCAGTTCCAGCGCCGGAACCTCCATCGATGACTGGATGGAATCCGCCTTGCGTTCGATCTCCTTTTGCTGCTTGGCATCATGCACAGCCTGTTGCTGTTGGGCGTAAGCCGCGCGCCGCCGTGGCAGAATGTAGCCAACGGCTGCCATCGCCACCGCAAGCAGCATGAACGGGAAGAAGGGAAGACCCGGCGCCAGCCCGAGGAATGCCAGCAATCCTGCTGCCACCATCAGCGCCTTGGGATAGGCGGCAAGCTGCTCGACCACGGCCTGGTCGGCGGACCCGCGCGTTCCGCCCTTCGACACGAGAAGGCCTGCAGCAAGAGACACGATCAGAGCCGGAATTTGCGAGACAAGACCATCGCCAACGGACAGCCGGGTGAACACATCGGCGGCTTCCGTGATGCTCATACCGTGGCGCAAGACGCCGATGATGATGCCGCCGAAAACGTTCACACCCGTGATGATGAGACCGGCAATCGCGTCGCCGCGAACGAACTTTGAAGCACCATCCATCGAACCGAAGAAGGAGCTTTCCTCTTCAAGTTCACGGCGTCTGAGTTGCGCTTCCTTGTCGTCAAGCAGCCCCGCCGAAAGATCGGCATCGATCGCCATCTGTTTGCCCGGAATGGCGTCGAGGGTGAAGCGCGCGCCCACTTCTGCGATACGCGTCGCGCCCTTGGTGATGACGACGAAGTTGACGGTGACCAGAATGACGAAGACGATGACGCCGATGACGAAATCGCCACCCATTACGAAGTTGGCAAAGCCCTTGATGATATTGCCTGCCGCGGCCTCCCCCAGGTGACCGTTGGACAGGATCATGCGTGTCGTCGAAATGTTGAGCGACAGGCGCAGCATGGTCGCGATCAGCAGGATCGTCGGAAACGACGAGAAATGCAGCGGTTGCTGGATCCACAGACCGACCATCAGGATGAGGACGGAGAATGCAATCGAAACCGCAAGGCCGATATCGATGATCGCCGGCGGAATCGGAAGGAAAAGGATCGCGAGGATGATCAGGATTCCGATCGCGAAGATCACATCGCGGCTCGGATTGGCCGGCATTGGATCGAAGGATGTCTGACCCGTCATGGCCATCGCGAAGGAACTCTCTTTGTCATTTCAGGCTGCTCAACTGCCCCGTCAGGGCAAGTAGTCCGAAGCCAAGTCTAGAAACCGGTGGAAATCCTGCCATAGGCAAGCGTCGCGAGAATGCTGATCTGGGATGCCATGTAGGGAGCGGCAATCGAGGCAACCACGAGAACCGCAACAATCTTCGGTATGAAGGTCAGCGTCATTTCCTGAATCTGCGTCAGCGCCTGCAGAAGCGCGATCAGCGTACCAACAACCATTGCCGTTATGATCATCGGCGCGCTCGCCTTGATCAGAACGCTGAATGCAAACTGCATCAGCTCCATCGCTTCGGCTTCATTCATGACGTCACCCCTTCTGCCCGCATTTCATGAGCACGCTGGAACTCAGCTTGCGAAGACCTGCGTGCCAGCATCCAGGGTAAAGCTCTGTCCGCTCTCCAGATTGACCTTCGGGCCGTTAGCCCCAAGGGTGACGGAGGAAACGACGCCTGCCATAGAACCGTCTGGCGAGACCACGAAATTGCCGACGAGCTGGGCTGCATTGCCTGCCTGCGTCAGCGCAATCAGAGAGGCAAGCTTGTCGTTTGCCTGGATCTGCTGCTCAACGCCGGAAAACGAAGCCAGCTGGGAGAGGAACTGGGTGGGATCGGATGGATTTGTCGGGTCCTGGTTTTTCAACTGCGTAACGAGCAGGTTCAGGAAGGTGTCGTAGTCCGCGGCGTTCGAAGCCGAAGACGAGGCCGTCGTGGTCTTTTCCGTGGTCTGTCCGTAGCCTGTGGTGGCTGCAACTTCGGTCATCTTTGAAATCTCCGCGATAACATTCGTGGATTTGCCGGCGGCTTTATTCGCCCGCTGCTATTTCTGCTGTCTTGCGCGCTCCGGCGAAGTTGGACAGCTCAATCGGATTGATCTTGCCGTTGTCCATCACCATCAATTCGATGTCGTAGAGACCGCGAATGGTCTTGAGCGCCTGGAAGGCCTTGCCCGTGGACACGTCGATATCCACGGACTTGACTCCCTCGATCAGGTCGCGATTCTCGAGCGTGCCCAGAAGGTTGGCCACCATTTCCTTGAATACGCCGCGGGCATCGCCCGCAATCGCCGGATCCATGAGCATCAGCTGCACGACGTAATAGAGCTGCTTGAGCGGTGTGTTCGCGTCCTCTTTCTGAAGAACATGGTTCTCCAGAAGAAATGTCGCATCATTCATCAACTCCAGGGAAACTTTCCGGTCTGTCCGGATCACCGCCCCGTTGATGAATATCCTCTCGTTCGGCCTAAGATAGATTTTCATTTTCTCTCCCCAGTCCCGCCAGAATGGTCTCGTTGATTTCCTTGACTGCGGTAAAATCGAGCTTCGGATCGTTGCGCATCGCCTGCAGCCTCTTCAGCACAAATATGCCGACAGAGATGAAACCTGCCTTGAACTCCGCCGCGCAAGCATTGTCCGGTCTTGCCAGGTCTTCCATGAAGAACGACCACATTCGGATATTGAAGTGTATCGCTTCAGACCTGGCTCCGATGCTTGCTTCTCCGCACTCGGCCTCGTTGATAAGGTCGAGCGCTTTTTGATAGATCTGGCGTTCACTGTCGCGCGCACTCGACTGATCATCTTCGAGGGCGTCTAGATAAGCAAAGTTCAACATTTTTCTGGCCCTACAGGTAGTTCATCAGCGATAGCGACTGAATCTTTGAAGAGGCCGCATATGAGGCCTCAAGGTTAATGACGAGCTGGTTAAGGCGCGTCGCGACTTCGTATTGGTCAACTCCGATCAGCGAATTGAGCTGTTCATTGAGCAGGTTTTTCTGGATTGCTATCCGGTCCTGGGCATCCGAGACGCGCTGCTCGATCACACCGAGCCGCCCCTGAGAATTTGCTAGATCGTTCAGACCGTTTGCCGACTGCGTCATCGCGCTTTCCGCTGCCGCGTTCAGTGCGTTGCCACCCGCGGAAGTACCGGCCATAAACTGCAGGAGGACGCCGGCCGAAACCACCTTGCGGAAACCGGCATCGTTTGCCGTAACCGGATTTTCCACGATCTCGCGCGAAGAGATGCGCGAGCGAACCCCGCGGTCGGAAGCGCCGCTCCACATCTGGTTCCAGTTGGTGTCGTTGAACAGATCGGCATACGGGCCGTCGATGAAAGTCTCCATATCAGTCTTGGTAATCGTTGCAGCCTGGGCATCGCTGGAGGCGAAACCGAAATGCGCCTGGAACGCGTCCTCGATCTCCTGTTTGGCGGCATCCCAGTCGGCGCCTTGAAAATCGATGACTGCCTTGACGTCGGTATTGACGCCGGAGAAGACATACTCGCCGTTGAAGGTGGCATTGGCGAACTGCGTGACGGTGCCGAGAAGCTTGTCGCCAAAACCCTGCAACACGCTGCGGTCCATGTGACCGCCAATTGCAGCACCCATTTCGCCCATGAAGCCGTTGGCACCATCGACGATCGAGTTCATGGCATCCTGCATGGTCGTCAGGCGGTTGGTCAGCACACCGTTGAAGGACTTGATCTGATCGAACAGATCGATCTGCGCTTCGAGATTGACGGAGCGCGATGTCTGGTAGCCGAGCGCACTTCCGATGTCCGCAACCCTGCCGGTAGCGAGTTCGGTCTGAACCTTGGAAAGCTCGCGCTGGAGACCGGCAGAATTGACCTGTAGGCTCCTGTTGAAAGCGTATGTTCCGACGAAATCAAGTTTCATGTCTCACCTCACACCGCATCCAGCAATCGGCCAAGAAGCGAATCGACCGCACTCATGACCTTGGCCGAAGCCTGATAGGCCCGCTCGACCTGAAGCAGCGCGGACATTTCGAAGTCCAGATTGGGTCCCGTTTGTTCCCGCAGCGTCTGCCGCACATGTGTTGCAAGATCGCCCTGATAGGTGGCCCGGTCGTTCATCTCGGAGCGGAGCGTATGCAGACTGTCAAGCGATGCATCGGCGAAACCGGTCAGGGAATAGCTCGAACCGAGCCCTGCCGCGGCATCGAACTGGATATTGCCGTCCATGTTCGCAATGAGCTCGAACAACCGGTCGGAAAATCCGGGACCGCCCGTGGAATTGGCGACATAGTCGGCATCGCCGTTGATACCGCCATCGCGAAGCAGTTTGGCATCGCCGCCCGCCTGCGGATCGACCAGTTCGTTCACCCGGAAGCTCATCGCAATACCGGAAACGAGAGAACCGGAAGCAGGAACTGCCGGACCACCATTCCAGGTAAACAGGCCAGCCATCGGCGATTTCCCCGGAATGTTTCCGCTCTGGTCTGTCTCCGCAAACACCTCGATTGCTCCCCGAGCGATTTCATCCAGCTGCTTGAGCTGATCGACGATTACCTTGTCGCGCAGGCTGACCTGCCCTGCCAGGGCACCAGTGGTAACCGGGAACCCCGCGCCGTCGCCGGTGATCGGCACACCATCAATGGTGATTGCGTTGCCGGTCGTATTGGCGCCATAGATCCTGGTCTGCTCGAAATTTACCGCCCGCGGCTGCCTGTCGAAAAGTACTGCGCCATTGGACGCAACAAGCATCATGTCGTTGTTGTCCCGGCGCAGAACCGAAACACCGACAAGTTCGGAGATCTGGCTTACCAGCGCGTCGCGCGTGTCCTCACTGGTGAAATCGTTCCCGCCCGACTGGGCGGCAATGACCACTTTCGAGTTTGCCTCGTTGAAGCGATCGAGAAGCTCGTTCAGCTTGGTAACATTGCTGGCAATGGACGCATCGGCGTTCTGCCGTTCGTTGAGCAATTGCTGATACGACGTGTTGATCGCGCTGGCAAATTCGCGCGCGTTGCCGACCGAGAGTGAAAGTGCCATTTCACTGGACGGATCGGCCGCCGCGAGTTCAAGGCTCTGCCTGAGAGTCTGCAGCATGGTCGTGGGCGCAAAGATGAAGTTGTCGCCGCCCTGAAGCGTGGCAATCTGGTTCAACCCGTCCGCCATGGCCTGGGTGGTAGCCAGTTTTGAACTCGCATCGATCGACGCCTTGAAGACCGAGATGTTGACCTCTCGGGTAACAAGTGCCTTCGTTGAATAAAGTGAATCCGAACCGATCTCGACATTGCGCCGCGAATAGTCGGCGTTGTTCACTCCGGTGATGTTTCGCGAAACCGTGGACAGTACATTGGAGTATGTACTGAGCGAATTCGTCGAGGTCCGGAGTGCGTCGGTCAGTCCCATCTCAAACCATTACCGCTTGAGTGAGATCAGAACGTCCATCAAATCCGAACCAGTCTGGAAAACCTTGGAGTTGGCAGTGTAACTCCGCTGGGACTCGATCATGATGGTAAGTTCGCTAGCCAGGTCGACATTCGATTCCTCCAGTGCACCGGCAACAACCGAGCCGAAGCCAAGGTCCGCCGGAAGGCCGACCAGCACGTCGCCGGATTCAATGGTTGCGGAATAGGCGTTACCGGAAAGCGGGCGCAGCGAATCGGGACTTGGCACCCGTGCCATGCCGATGCGGTAGAGCGCCTCGGAGTATCCGTTCTGGTAAATACCGTACACGGTGCCGTCCGTGTCCACCTCGAACCGCTCGACGGAAGTAGGCGGATTGCCGTCAACCGAGGCTGCCAGATAGGTGTAATCAGAACCCAACTGGGAAATGCCTGTCATGTCTATCGTGAAGGAATCGAGGCCCGGCACGGGCACATCGAGTATCGCCTGCGTGTTATCCAGAAGCTGACCGTTGCTGGGATCGAAATCCAGTGTCGAGGTCAGCAGCGCCGGAGAGCTGTAGGGAAAACCGCCATCGGTTGAGTCGGCCGCCGAATAAATCGACACTTCCCATGTGTCGTCCGCGCTCTTGGCGAAGTAAAGGTCGACGGTAACCTCGTTGCCAAGGTTGTCGTAGAGAAGGAGTGAGGTCTTGCCGGCGGCCTCGGAGGTCAACGCGTTGTCGGAAGGCAGGTTTCCAGCCGGTATAATGTCGGAGTTGACCGGCAGGTTCGGAACGAATTCACCTAGCGAACTGGGTGTCGCCTTGAGGGAGGTCATTCCCTGGGCAACATTGACCGGGATAAGCCCGGCAAATCCGTTGGCAACCGGTACGGTGGGCAGATCGACCAGATCATATCCAAGAAGAGTGAAGCCGGCCGCATTGACGAGATTGCCTTGGTCGTCCGGCACGAACGACCCTGCCCTCGTCAGAAGAAATTCGCCCTTTTCATCCTGAACAACGAAGAATCCGTCGCCATCGATCGCCAGGTCGGTTCCCGAAGTTGTGCCGCGCAGAGGTCCCTGCTGAGAAACCGCCGTTCGCGCAACGCTGCTTACTCCGCCGGAGTTGTAGCTGGAGGTATTGAAATCAAGCACCTGCGTCTGGAATTCGACTGCAGTGCGCTTGTAGCCGGTCGTGCCGACATTGGCGATATTATCCGCAACAGTCGACAGGCGGTCGGCCTGCACCGACATGCCCGAAACGCTGGTGCGCATCATTCCGTACAAGCTCATGGCTAAACCCCCTGACTGCGTGTAGTCAAAACCTACGAATCCAATCTTGTCCGAAGCTGACCACGGTCCGATCAGGCCACCTGGACAACAGCCTTGCGGCCGCCGAGAATCTTCACCAGCTGCCTGTCGAGCTGGTAACCGAGGTAGCGCTTGGAGTTGATCGGATCTTCGCCCAATACACTGCGCAGCTTCTTGCGAAGCTTGCTGATATGGCTTTCGATGACGTTCTCGTCGATGTCTTCGTCGCAAAGCCCGTAAATGGCATTGAAGAGCTGCGCCTTTGTTACGCGCCGGCCGTTCACGCTCGCAAGATATTCGAGAATGCGCCGCTCTCGCCTCGGAAGATTGAGGGTGCTGCCGTCGACGATGGGGTCCGATCCGTCGAATGCCAGAACGATGCGCCCTCCCGCCTCTTCTTCGATCTCGGAAGTCGCCTGCCCCGGCGTCGGCACCTGCAGCATGCGCTTCTTGATCGCCGCAATCCGGACCACAAGTTCTTCGCAGTGAACCGGCTTGTTGACTACATCGTCTACACCCTGCTTGTAGAGCGCAATCAGCTTCTGCAGATTGCGTGCATCTAGCAGCGCTATGACCGGAGCATTCACCAGTTCTCGAAGTCTTGCCATGTCGCAGGAACCGCACACGGTCTCGCCCACGAGTATTGCCTCGACCGCCGAAACCTCCGGCTGGGTCGCCATTTCAAGCCATTCAATCAGTTCTTCATCGCGCAGCTGAACAATGGTTTCACCCACTCGCTCAAACTGTTTGCGATAGCTGTCAACTACCAGTCCCCTGGAATCTGCAAAAAGGATCATCGCCGCCTCGAATCACTTTTTTTCCCTCGTAAACAAAGGGTTAAAGGACGCGAGTCATTGAGACCAATACGCTATTTTTACCCTATTAATAGCATCCAAAAGCGCTAATTTCGGGGCTTTCAAAAAATGAATAAATTAAATTTCACCTATCAAACACATGACTCCATATGAATCCGTGGAAAACTCGCCTCCCACGATAATTTTGCCGCATTTGTTTTTAGACGTAGAGCGTTTTTCCAAGCGCTGCCAAAGGAGAGTCCGAGGGCCGATTCTCGGGCACCACAATCTCGCTTAGGGGAGCGTTTTTGGTGGAGCCTGAAGAGCCTCCAAACAGTCCGCCAGGGTCTCCTCCGCGAGACTGAGAACCTCCCCCCGCAGCGCCACCAGCAAAACCTCCCATACTGTAGGATTGGCCCGAACCGTTTTGCTGTTGACCAGAACCGGCCTGGCTACCCTGCTGTGCGTTCGAGGGCTGGCGAATTTCGGTCAACCGTACCGTGATGTCATCCATGGCGATTCCGAGCGTCTGAAACGTCTTTGCAACATCATGTTTGATGCTACCGAAGGCCTGGCTCGCTGCCGCCGATCCGGTGACGATCTCGATCTTCATTGCTCCGCTTTCATGCGTCACATTGACGGAAATAGTACCGAGATGGCGAGGCGTAAGCTGAAGACTGAGCGTCTGGGCATTCTCGTTGCGCAGCGATTGCTGCTTGACGATCATGTCGCGAATGATGGAGGGAACCTGATCAAGCGTGGCCGGACGTGTGACCGGACCGGCTCCTGCATTGCTGCTTGCGCCAGTCAGGTTCAGCGGCGATGCAGTCTGTTGCCCGGCCGTGGGCGGCTGATCCAATGCAACGCCGCCTCGCGCGGTCTTTTCCGCGACGCGGCCAACCGTCCTGTCGATGGCGTCTCTGGCGCTGTTTTCAAGGCGCATCCTGACAACTGCATGGTCAGAGCCGGCAGAATTGGCTTTGCCGAATTCAAACCTGGTTACATTCAAGTCACCCCCCTGCGGCGCAGTATTGGGTTCGCCTGCAGGCTGGAAAGGTTGCCGCGAAGCATTCACTCCCTCCTTCTCCACCCGGACGGCACTGCCAGAGCGCAACTGGCGCGCCGCCTTCAAGCCATCGGCGTTCACCTCCACGGGCGTGTCTTGCATCTGCGCGTCAACACTTGCGGGGCCTTCCGTATTTGACGGCACCTTCAAAACGGTTTGGGGAACTTTGATGGACTGTCCCGCTTCAGCAGCGTCCGGCTGCATCGCAGCGGCCAATGCCGCCGCCCCTGCAAGCTCTTCCTGCACCTCGCCCTGTGAGACTTCAACGTTCGCAGACAGTGCTTCGTCATGCCCTTTGTGATGAAACTTGAGTTTCAGGCTGGAATGGAAATGAAACGCTGTGCCGGGCGTTTCAGCGTCGGATTCTTCCATGGAATCCGCCTTCGAGGGCGTTTTTTCACCGGCTGATATTAGCTTTCCGAAACTGAAAACCTCATCATTGTCCGGTCTTGATCCCTTGCGATCGACCGCGACCGGAAGTACGCCGGCATCGAGACTGTCGAGTTTCATCAATTCTGGTCCAGCTTGTCGATTTCGGAAAGAAGCGCGTCGCGCTTCTGCAAGGTGTCGCGAGCCATCTCGGGATAGTCCGCAGGATCGGGTGTATTCTGCGAACCTTGCGGCACGCTTTCGCCGGATGCTTCGCGCGGAGCATAGGCCGCACTTTCAGGCGCGGCATCCACTCCGGAAAGCGCCCCAGGCGATGCCGCCGGGGGAGCTATCACGCCTTTTACGAGATAGGTCAGTGCGTCGAACAACTGTCTGTGATCCTGGTTCAGACGGTCGCGCTGGATTGTATCGAGCAATGCCCGCCCCTCATCGAACGTTTCGACGGTCGGAAGCTTTGCGGCAGCCAGATAGAGCCGCAGGCGTTGCTGGCGCGCACTGTTGTCCCGTGCCAGCGGCAATGCACCGCCAGCAGCCCACATTGCAAGCTTGAGCCGGCCAAAGCCCACCGCCTTTTCAGCTATCACGGTCATGATCTCCAGCCGCTTCTCGTCCGGCAGCCTGTCGATCACAAACTGTAGCTTCTCTTCAACCTTATCGAATTCCGACTCGGGCATTGCAATCGCCGCGAGATAGAAGTTTCGTACGAAATCGCCATAGTAGGGCGAATTGGCAAAGCGATCGGTATACTGGCGCGCGATTTTGCCAAGCTTTTCGGCATCGTGGTTGAGGCCGGCAATCGCCATGAGACGTCGCAAGGACGCCTCTTCCACGAGCGTGCCAGGCGCAAGCAACGCAGCATTGTCAAATTGCTTCTCCGCAGATTTAGCATCCGAGTTGCCGTACACCACACCAGCGATGAATGCGAACTGAGCGCGCATCGAAGGCGGCAGGGTCTCCAAATTCAGATGGGCAAAATACTTCGAAGCATCTCTGAAGTTGCTTTGCCGGTAGTCGACGGCGGCCTGCAACGGGGCCTTGTCCATCTCGCCCAGTTGCGTGTCATGAAGCGCCCTCCTGCCCACTTCGACATCGCCTCCGAACATGAGCAGCATCGCCGCAGCGTCGAGATTTCGTTGCACCTGCCATACCTGCGAACCGGCATTGGACAGAATGCGGCCAACCCGGTTGATCTCGAAGCGGTACTCATCGACCTTGCTTGTTTCACCACCCGCAATCCCGTCCTGGAGACGTTGCAGATTTCGCACCAGCTTCCAGGGCTGATCGTCGCCCTGCGGCAAACTTGCATAGGAAAGTTCCCGCTGGACCGTATGAGCTTCGCCGCCACTGGCGGCGTCGGCATCGGTGCTTCCATGACCGGTAGCATCGCCGCCTGAATGGGCAGGCTTAGCCGCTTCGTGCGAGTTTGCGGCATCTACGGATGCATGATCCGTCTTCGGTTCCGACGCAGAGATGCCCGATGGCGAGCCCAACTGCGCCGCTCCCGCAATCGCCGTCAATGCTATGAGCCTGAAGACCGTGTTCATGGCTGCTGCCCGTCCCGGCCGTCAGCCGTCCGAGAGGATGATTTCGATGCGCCGGTTACCCGCCGCAAAGGGTTCGTCGGGGAACTTCAATTGCCGGTCCGCATAACCCTCGACGCGCTTGAAACGATCCTCCGTCAATCCGCCGCTTTCAAGCATGTACATCGCCATGTGCGCACGAGCAGTTGAAAGCCGCCAGTTGTCATAGGTGTCCGACTTGAAGGGCCTTCCATCCGTGTGCCCCTGTACGGTAACCTTCTTGTCGGTCTCAAGAATGGTCGCAGCAATACGCTGCATCGCCAGTACCATTGCACGCGATGGCCGGGCCGAACCGATCTCGAACATGGCTGTCTTGGCATCTTCCATGATAGATACCTTGACGCCACCGTCCGCCACATCCTGGACCTCGAAGTTCAGCTTCTGGCCATCGGCCGGTGCGGCAAGAGCGCGGTTTATCTTTTCGGCGAGTGTTTCCTCTTTCGTTGGTTGAGGCTCCGCCTTCACAACGGCTTCCGGCTGTCCCTCGGCAGTGGTTGTTTCCACCGATTGGGGCTTGTCTTTAGTCGCAGGCGACGCATCCCGTTTCGCTGCGAGCTTGTCTTCCGGGAATGGCTGTGTCGCGCCTTCCTAGCCCACATTGTCGGACGTTCCGTATTTGAGGTTCCACGCGCTGGGATCGAAGGGATCCTGGAAGGAGCTCCCACCACTCAGACCCTTGCTGTCCGATCCTGCACTCTTGCCTTCCTCTACCACATTCTGCTTCGAGAGATCCTCTCCGACGCCGCCTGCAATCTCCGAGATCAAGGCAAGTGGATCGACAAAAAGCGCCTGTTCCGAGAAACCTGCAGACTTCTCAATGTCTTTCGCGACTGCGACCTTGTTTTCGGAGGTGACCGTCGTGGATTCCGACTCGGATGGCACCTCGTCCTCGGGAGTGACATCACCATATTTGGGGTTCTTTACACCGCGCGGGTTCGTCGTGGTGTCCATGAGTTTGACAGGATTGAAGTAGCTGGCAACTGACTTCTTCGTTTCCTCGTTGGCGGCATTGATGAGCCACATGACAAGGAAGAACGCCATCATGGCTGTCATGAAGTCGGCAAAGGCGATCTTCCACACGCCGCCATGATGATCATCATGATCGTCATGTCCCCGGCGGACGATGATGATCTCGCCGTGCTCGTGGGCGCCTTTTTCGTTATTCACTTTGGCCTCCTTGCGACAGGACCATCACGATCCTGCTTCCGTTCCGGGATCACTTCGCCCCTCTGGTTCAATAGCTTGCCGGCATTCTTATTCTGGCTTTCAGCGGCAGGGTTCAGGCTCCGCTACCGGCCAGTTTCTCGCCTTGTTTGAGCCACAGGCGTATCGCCATGGCGGCGCGCTGCTCACCCTCAGAGACGTACTCCTCAAGCCTGTCCCTCAACTCTTCTTCCTGCCGGGAAATCGCGCCAAACGAGCCCTGGTTGCTGCTGTAGGAAGCACCGGGCAAACCGCCCACCGAGGAGTCAGAACCAAGACCCGCCGGAAGACCGCTGTTGAAATCACCGATGGCGTCCGGAACCCTGTCACCCAACGACGGAAGTCCTCCAAAGTCCCCTCCCCCGGACAGAGACGGCAGGGCGTCCTGCTGCTGCACATTGCCCTTGTTCAGGAAGGCCAGCAGCGGCCGGATGCCGAGGAAGGCAAACAGAAGCGAAGCTACGATGAGGCCAAGTGCATTGATGAGCGCGCTCGAATGCTGCGCCACCAGTTCGCCGAACGAGAATCCCTGCGGCTCCGCATTGTCATCCGTCACAGGCATGAATTGAACCATGCTGACCTTGATCGAGTCGCCCCGGACATCGGAAAGGGAAAGAGCAGAGCGTGCAATTGCTTCAAGGTCGGCAAGCTTGGTATCAATGTCCTGCTGGGTCGCGCCTGGGCCCAGTATCTCTGCTATGCGGTCCTTGTTGACCACCAGCGCTACCGCCACCTTCTCTACCGTGTAACCGTCGGAAACCACCTGGATTTCCTTCTTGTTGATTTCGTATTGCGTACTTTCCTCGCGCCGCTCATTGTTTTCCAGTGAGGACTGCCCGTTCGCTACGCCAGTGTTTGCGTTCTCTGCTGGCAGCGTTTGGTCGACCGTCGTCGGCTGCGACGATTCCTTGTTCTGGCTCGAACCCGCTTCCCGCACGATCTGTGTGGAACGCTCGACCTTGGATTCAGGGTCATAGACGGTTTCAGCCATGCGTTTGACGTCGCCATTGAGCTTGGCGGTAACCGTGACGCGGAAGTTCTCGAACCCCAGATGCGCTCCAAGTGCGCTGGAAATTTTGGCAATTGATTCGTTCTCGAAATCACGTTCGAGTTCGACAAGCTTGTTGCTGCCCGAAATTTCGGCGGTCGTAAGCAGGATGCCTGTGGCATCGACGATCGTCACCTCGTCCACTTCCAGGCTCGGAACGGCCGCCGCAACCATGTGCCGGATGGCATAGATGGAGCGTTCGGCAAGTTTTCCATGGGTCTTGAGTACAACAGAAGCCGTAGGCTTACCTGCCAGCGCACGCCGGTAGACGTTCTTTTCCGGCATCACGATGTGGACACGGGCCGAATTGACGCCGCTGATCATCTGAATTGTACGGCCAAGTTCGCCTTCGATGGCCCTCTTGTTCGTGATGTCCTGCATGAAAGACGTCAGCCCAATGGTATTCATGCGGTCGAAAAGCTCGTATCCGGCTTCCTGGCTGGAGGGAAGGCCTTGCTCGGCCAGTATCATGCGTGCCTGCGCCACTATCTCAGGAGCGACGCTCAAACCGCTGCCATCCGTGGTTTCCGTGAAGGATATGTTGTTTTCCGACAGAACACGGCTCATCGCGTTGACGTCTTCGCGGCTCAGGTTGGTGTAGAGGGGCTGAGTCGTCGGCTTATTGATGACGGCACTGATCGATATCGCTGCAACGATAGTCACCAATATCCCGAGCACGATCGCAATCTTCTTGCGATTGTCGAGGCCATTGAAGGTATTGAGAATAGTGGTGAGGCGCGCCTGGATGTTCATGGTCCCTCCGGTATGGCGAACTTCCACCAGCTACCTTGTCCGAAGGTTGCGGCATGGCGGATTTTTGTCATTCCCGAAAAAAAAGCGCCCGCGGAGCGGACGCTTCAAGCTTGCCGGGAGGAGGATGGCTTACTTGAACAGTGACAATATGTTCTGGCTGTTCGAATTCGCGATGGAGAGCGACTGAATGCCCAGTTGCTGCTGGACCTGAAGCGCCTGAAGGCGGGTTGATTCCTCACTCATGTCGGCATCAACCAGTTGGCCAACGCCGCGCTCGATCGCGTCCATGAGGTTCTTCACAAAGTCCTGCTGCATTTCGATGCGCGACTGCACGGAACCCAGGCTGGTGGCCGTGGTGGTCATCTCCAGCATTGCGCTGTCCACTTCGGAGATCATGTTGTCGAGCTTGGTAACATCATCGTCCGAATAGGTTAGTGCAGAGATGTCGAGCGTCGCAATCGTGATTGTTCCAGTGACCGTTGTCACGCCGTCAGATGAAAGGAAGGAATAGTTCCGGTCCTTGTCGATCAGGCCGGACTGGTCGTTGGCATCATAAAGCTTCATTTGCGAAACATCGATGGTAATGGTGCTGACAGATACGCCCGAAAGGTCCCTCTGGAAGGAGGATACGACTTCCTTGGTGGTATTGTAGCCGGGATCTGCTGAATCAACGGAAAGCCAGTTTTCCCCTGAGAAGGAAGCAGAGTCCGCGTTGCCCCCTAGCTGGTTCTGCAATTCCTTGATTTCCGACTGGATCTTTGTCCTGTCGACACCTGGTTCGCGTGCTGCAACCAGTTTCGACTTGATCTCGTCCATCACCTTGATGCTTTCGGAGACTGCCGTGTACATGATGTCGATGGTTGCGCCGCCGAGCCCCAGAGCATCCTGCACCGTGGAAAGCGCCTTGTGATCCGACCGCATGGTTGTTGCAATCGACCAGTAGGCCGCATTGTCCCTCGCAGTACTTACCCGATATCCGGTGGAAATCGCATTCTGCGTCATCTCCAGCCGCTTGTTTGTTGCGTTCAGCGATTGCAGCGCCGTCATCGCCGAAGGGTTCGTGTTAATACTGCTCGACATGTTTCCACCTCGCTTTGGTTGCGAAAAGCAGGCGGCTCCCGCAGGAATCGCATCAAGAAACTTTTCAGGTCATGATTTCCTAACCCGCGAACCTTGCGTGAAAATGGAAAAAGGCCACCCCCAATGGAGGCGGCCTTCAATTTCAGGAGGAAATTTGCTCTGGGATCGTTTCACCTTCAGGTCGAAACGACTGCTCTCAGCAATAGCTCAACTCATTCATGCATTTCGATTTCGCCGATTCCGTCAAAATCGAAATTGTTCTAGCGGAACAGGGCCAGGACGTTCTGGCTCGCGGAGTTTGCAATCGAAAGCGCCTGAATGCCCAGCTGTTGCTGTGTCTGGAGCGCCTGGAGCTTCGTGGACTCTTCGCTCATATCCGCATCGACCAGCTGTCCGATGCCGCGGTCAATTGCATCCATCAGATTGCCGACGAAATCGGATTGAAGATCAACACGTTTCTGGGCCGAACCGAGGTTCGATGCCGCGGTCGTCATGCTCTTCAATGCCGTATCGACATTGGTGATCATGTTGTCGATGTCGGTCGTGTCGACATTTGCGGCAGTGATATCGAGCTTGAAGACGCTCGTCGTCACCGCACCTGCGCCGGTGGTGGTGAATTCCTTGTCGAGAATGCCGTCCTTGTCGGTGCTGGAATCGAGCAGCTTGACCTTGCCGGTATCAATCGTGATCGTGCTTACCGAGACGGCACCCGTGGAGGAGCGGTTGAACGAGGCAACCAGCTTTTCTGATGCAGTTGCAACAGCATCGTCGAATTTCAGCCAGTTCTCGCCCGAGAAGGTTGCCGATTCCGAAATCGAGTTGAGCTGGTTCTGCAGCTCCTTCACCTCGGCCTGGATCTTGGAACGGTCGACGCCTGGTTCGCGCGCCGCAACCAGTTTCGACTTGATCTCGTCGACGACATCAATCGCGGCATTCATGCCGGTATAGGCGGTGTCGAGCTTGGCAGCACCTAGGCCCAGAGCATCCTGGACTGTGCCAAGTGCCTTGTTGTCCGATCGCATTGTTGTCGCGATCGACCAGTAGGCAGCATTGTCTTTAGCGGAAGAAACACTGTAGCCCGTCGAAATCGCGCTTTGCGTCCGGTCCAGTGCGGCATTGGTCATCTGAAGCGACTTCAGAGCCGTCATTGCAGCGGTGTTGGTATTGATACTGGTCATTTCAGTTTCCCATAAACGATACTAGTTGGGAACATTCCGGCTTGCCGGCCTATTACTTCTGGGCTTCATGCCCTCAAATGTCTCGATCAGCCTAGCCGAATGAAATTAAAGAAAAGAAAAACGGGGCGAAAATCGCCCCGTTTGGTTTATGCTTTCCTACCGGAACAGCGAGAGGATGTTCTGGCTGGAGGAGTTGGCGATTGACAACGCCTGGATGCCAAGCTGCTGCTGTGTCTGAAGCGCCTGGAGCTTGGTAGATTCCTCGCTCATGTCCGCATCGACCAGCTGCCCGATACCGCGGTCAATTGCATCCATCAGATTGCCGACGAAGTCGTTCTGAAGATCCACACGCTTCTGCGCCGAACCGATGTTCGAAGCGGCTGTTGTCATGTTTTTCAGAGCGGTATCGACCTGCGAGATCATGTCGTCGATATCGACATTGGTCACGGTCGCTGCGGAAATGCTGAGCGTTGCAACCGTTGTGGTGATGGCGCTACCACCACCGCCCGAAGCAGTCGTCGTGAACTCGGTATCGAGAAGACCGTCCTTGGCAGGTGTTGAGTTGTTGTCGAACAGCTTGATGTTGCCGATGTTGATCGAGATTGTGCCGACGGAAACCGCACCGGCGGCCGAACGGTTAAAGGAAGCGACAAGGGTCTTCGTGGACCCGATCGTTCCCTCGTCGAACTTCAGCCAGTTCTCACCCGAGAAGGAAGCAGAGTCAGCAATTGAAGTCAGCTGGTTCTGCAGTTCGGAAATTTCCGACTGGATTTTCGAACGGTCGACACCCGGCTCGCGTGCTGCAACCAGTTTGGTCTTGATCTCGTCGACGACGTCGATGGCGGCGTTCATGCCGGTGTATGCAGTGTCGAGTTTCGCCGAACCAAGCCCAAGCGCATCCTGAACGGTGCCAAGTGCCTTGTTGTCCGAACGCATGGTCATTGCAATCGACCAGTAGGCGGCGTTGTCCTTGGAATTGGAGACGCTGTAGCCGGTCGAGATTGCGTTCTGTGTTTTTTCAAGCGAAGCATTCGTCATCTGAAGCGACTTCAGAGCGGTCATCGCTGCAACATTGGTGTTGATACTGGTCATTTTTGTCTTCCCATAACCATCAATACATCGGGAACATGCCGCAATCGCGGAGAATATCAGCAGGCATCATGCCCGGACTGGCCGTTTCGTGTCAGTGATGACCGGCCTTGAATTCAACCGGACGGGGCTGAACCGCCCCGCCCTATTGTCCGTCATTAACGGAACAGTGACAGCACGTTCTGGCTGGAGGAGTTGGCGATGGAGAGCGCCTGAATGCCAAGCTGCTGCTGCGTCTGCAGTGCCTGGAGCTTGGTCGATTCCTCGCTCATGTCGGCATCGACGAGCTGGCCTACGCCGCGATCGATTGCATCCATGAGGTTGCCAACGAAGGTGGACTGCAGTTCGACGCGTTTCTGCGCGGAACCGAGGTTGGAAGCCGCAGTGGTCATTTCTTTCAGCGCAGCATCGGCACCCTTGATGTAGGCGTCGAGCGTGGCGAGGTCAGCCGTTGAATCGGTCAGCGAAGAGATGCTGAGTGATGCAACGGTAAAGGTGGCTGCTGTCTGGTCGGCATTGACCGAACCGTCCGTGGTGGAGCGGTTTGCATCGAGAATGCCGACGCCGCCAGTAGCAATACCGCCGGAGGCAGCATTGGCCTTGGCGTCGAACAGTTTCGAGCTCTGGATGCTGACCGAGATTGTGCCGACCGAAACTGAACCGTCCGAAGCACGTGTGAACGATGCAACGATGCTCTTGGTTGCACTGTAGCCGGTTGCGCCACTGTCCTGGTTGAGCCAGTTTTCGCCAGAGAAGGAGGCAGAGGTGGCAATCGAGGTCAGCTGATTCTGAAGCTCGGTGATTTCCGACTGGACCTTCGTACGGTCAACGCCCGGCTCGCGGGCTGCAACCAGCTTGGTCTTGATCTCGTCGACAACGTCGATAGCGGCATTCATGCCGGTATAGGCGGTGTCCAGCTTCGCGGCACCAAGACCCAGTGCATCCTGAACGGTGCCGAGTGCCTTGTTGTCCGAGCGCATTGTCGTGGCGATCGACCAATAGGCGGCATTGTCCTTGGAATTGGAGACGCTGTAGCCGGTCGAAATCGCATTTTGAGTTTTTTCAAGCGATGCATTCGTCATCTGAAGTGACTTCAGAGCGGTCATCGCTGCTATATTTGTATTGATACTGGTCATGGAGGCCCGTCCCTTCACGTAACCGCAATTGGGACATTCCGGTCTTACCGGCTCACACGCGCATAGTCATCATGTCGCAGGCCAAAACGGCCCGATGCGCGGAGGTACAAGCCGGACAGTACAAAGCAAACAATAAAGAATGATTAACGGAGAAGCCCGCGCCGGGCTTTTTGTCCCGAAAAACTAGAGGACGAAGTTGACGGACTTGAGCAATTCGCCAACGAGCAGGTTCCAGCCATCGATCAGGACAAAGAAGAGGACCTTGAACGGCAGAGCAACCACCGTGGGAGGCAGCATCATCATACCCATTGACATGGTGACGGTTGCCACGACCAGATCAATGACCAGGAACGGCAGAAGGATCAGGAAGCCGATCTCGAATCCGCGCCTCAATTCAGAAAGAAGGAATGCGGGCACGAGGGTGCCCAGTTCGACTGTTTCCGCGAGCCTGGTATCTTGCGCCTCCGCTTGCGGAAGTTGCGGCACCGGCTGTTCCTGATTGCCGTCCTGGGCATCGCCCTGTTCCAGATTACCTGTCCGGAAGTTCTCAAACAGAGCCACCTCGGTCGGCCTCACATTGGCAACCATGAACGCCTTGAGCGGCGTGACGATTCGCTCATAGGCCACGTCCTGCTCGATCTGGTTTTCGACCAGCGGCATGATGCCCTCGTTCCACGATTTCTGGAAAACCGGTTCCATGACGAAGTAGGTCATGAACAGGGACAGCGAGATCACGATCAGGTTCGAGGGCGTGGATTGCAGGCCGAGACCGCTTCTGAGAAACGAAAATGCGATGACGAAACGCGTGAAGCAGGTAACCGTGACCAGCAGGCCGGGCGCCATAGACAACACGGTAAGCAGAATGATGCCCTGCACGATCCTGCCAGAAAACGTGGCCGAACCGTCCGGAAGGAGTTCGCGCAGGATATCGCTCTGCTGTGCAAAAGCACTTGCAGGCACCAGCACCAACGCAGCAGCAACGGCCAGCGCCAGCAAGTTCTTCGCGAAAGGCGTCATCGCCTACTCCGCCACGAGACTGAGAATGAGCACCTCGGAAACCGCTCCGTCAGTGACCCGCCTTGCGATGTCGAGTATGTCCTCATGCAGATGCAGATAACCGCTGGGGCCATACACCTGACCCATGTCGGTCGTGCGAAGATAGGCCGAAATCTGTGACAGAATCAGTGCTTTGGAGGCTTCGCTCAGTGACGGCTTGCCTTCGCCCGTCACCACCGCCGTCTCCAGCCGCAGCCAGGAATTGTTGCTCTTTGGCAGAGTTACGATAATCGGTTCCATGATTATGGTCGCTCCGGCTCCACCACTGTCACCGTGATCTCCGCCAGCATGATCGCCTGCGCCACTCGCCTCACCATGTCCGGCAGCCTTGGCTTCCTTTTGGGCTGCAGCGCCGGCATCCACCTGGGAACCATCAACCGTACTCTGGGCGCGGATCATCCCGCCCACGAGATATCCGACCCCGATTGCAGCCACGGAAAGCCCGGCCACGGCAGCGAGCATGACCACGATGGAGCTCTTCTTCGGCTCTTCCTGCGCGAGCAGCGGATTATCCTGAGTTGCGTCTACCACCTTGGCCTGCTCCGCGTCATGCCAGCCAGAAACGGCTGGGGCGTGTAGGAACCATAGGCGCGCGTGTTGCTGCCACCGTAGGAGATTCGCGCTTCGGCGATCTTCTCGTAGGGAATCGAGTTGTCAGGCGAAATATCCTGAGACCGGACGACACCGGTTACCGTCAGCACACGCATCTCGTGGTTGACCCTGACCTCCTGAGTTCCGCGGATGAGGAGATTGCCATTGGGCGCTGCTTCCACCACGGCTGCAGCGATCTGCAACTGGATGCGCTCGGCGCGGTTCACCGTGCCGCCTTTTTGCGCCTCAGTTGTCGCGTCAAGATTGCCGCCAAGGGCCGTTTCCGAGACGCCGTGTCCTGCCACGGTTCCCGAAAGGTCGACGCCAAGAGAACCATTGGCCTTGGTGTCGACAGCGGACCGGTTGTTGAGCTTGGCACTGTCGTTGATGTAAATGCGGACAGTCAGGATATCACCGACCTGGTAGGCACGCGTATCACGAAACAGAATGGCATCAGTCTTGTTCCAAATGCCATTGTCTTCCATTTCCCTTCGATGGCTTGCCTTGATGACCTGCGGCTCGGGATCGATGAGAATCTGCTGCATCGACATGTCGTAGGCCGGCTCACTCATCGGTGGCGGTGTGCCCATGTCGTGAAATGCAGTGTTGCAGCCACCAAGCACGAAAAGTAGCAAGAGGCCGGAGATCCTACTGGGTAAGTTGCGAAACATTGCTTGACCCTTCGAATTCCTTGGCGCTTGCCAGCAGTTCGGTTATCCGTGCTGCAGCTTCCGGTTTCATTTCCATCATGATGCTGCTTGCCGTCTTTGACGGCAGCTTGGCCACAATCGCCGCAGACAGGAGAGGATTTAGCTGCATCATTTGCGACGCAGCCGCATCGGAACGCATCTGCTTGTAGACATCGACGAGAGTTTCATTGGCAAGCGCCAGAAATTTCTCGCGTTTTTCGAGCCAACTCTTCAGTTCCTCAATGCGCACAGCCAGTTCGTCGAGCTTGCCATCGACCTCTGCCTTGGCCTCGTTCAGCCTGGAGCGAACCATCTGCTCACGCAATTGTTCGGTCTCGTTGGAGACGTTCATGCAATAGGCAAGCAGTTCGCTCTCGGAGATGATCGCACTGGTTGGTGTACCATCCACTGGCCCGACGTCTCCAGGCACTGGCGCGGGAACCGCGACAGAGCGGACCTGTGCCACTGTAACGTCTGCCTCCGAACCGGCCTGTTGTGCAAAAGCCGTACCCGCACCGCAGGGCATCATTGCCAGAACGAGGAGAAATGGCCGGGATGATTTCACCATTTGCGAGATCATTGTACAATCAGCTCCGCTTGCAGTGCGCCGGCAGTCCGCATCGCCTGCAGGATGGCGATGATGGCTGCGGCATCGGCACCCATTACGTTGAGACCGTTGACAAGTTGCCTTAGGTCCGTTCCGTCGACGATGTTCAGTTTGGAGGGGTCCTGGCCGGCATAGATGTCCGTGCGCGGCTCTTCAGCGGTAACCCCCTTCGAGAAGGGATTTGGCTGTGAGACAGTGGGCCGTTCCGAAACACTGACGGTTAGACCACCATGCGTAATGGCAACCTTCGAGACCTTGACGGCCTCGCCAATGATAACCGTGCCCGTTCGCTCATCCACGACGACGCGCGCCGGTGTGTCGGGCGTTACCAGCAGTTTACCGATGGCCGCATAGAACCGTGCTGGCGTGGTACCATTCGGAACCTTGACTTCAACCGAGCGGTTGTCAACTTCCCTGGCAAGCTTCGTTCCGAAACTGCGACCCGTATACTCGTTAATGCTGTCGGCGATTTCGACCGCCGTTTCATAATCGGGATTGGAAAGCGCCAGAACCAGCAATTTCTCGTCGGAGAAACTGCCTGGGGCCGAGCGTTCCACGATACCGGCATTTGGAATGCGTGCGGCTGTGGGCGTATTCGAGGTTACACTGGCTGCATCTCCCT
>Ga0116151_10000825_pt1 | contig 28754 bp, 29 predicted proteins | sample AD_UKC117_MetaG_FD_89893 | JGI IMG/M metagenome (GOLD analysis project Ga0116151, IMG submission 89893) | Active sludge microbial communities of municipal wastewater-treating anaerobic digesters from Hong Kong - AD_UKC117_MetaG | ecosystem: Engineered > Bioreactor > Anaerobic > Digestate... | reverse complement strand
GATAGCCCTTGCGACCGCCACGCGTGAGCGCATTGTCGCCCAGGTTGTCTTTAATCATGACGCGCGCCAAGTCGGCAGAGCGCCGGGCGAGCGCCACAGCGCCTTCATGCAGCGACGTTGAGTTCTGCACATAGCGCTCGTTGTTCTCCATATCCTCGGCGCTCCAGCCGCGCGAGTGCGCGATGAACGGAAACGACGGGAACTGGCAACCGATCTCGGCGAAGAACGCCAGCATCTGGCCCGCAACGGCCTGCACGTTGTCCTGGCCGCCGGTGATGATGAAAGCAGCGACCTTGTTGCGTAGCAGGTGTTTGCCCGCGAGTGTTTCCTGGTTCTGGATGCAGTTCATCCGCTCCACCATCTTGTAGTAGAGGCTGCTCGCGTTGCCCCATCGAATCGGGGTCGCAACCAGGATCACATCGGCCCAGTGCACGATCCCCTCGTACACACGCTCCATCTGGTCAGCCGGGTCCATTTGTGTGATCGAGCACGGCCAGGTGCAGGCGCGGGCGGACTTCGAATAGAAGCCCTCACAGGCGCGGAACGCGAGGTCGCGCAGCCTGACCAGCCGCGTCTCGCAAGCCGACTCGTCTGCGGCGGCGCCCATGGCAGACTGCAGCAAATGATCCGACGTGCTGTAGCGCGGCTGGTCGGGCGTCATCACCGTGGTCGAAATGCCGAGTACGCGGATCGGTCCTGGCTCTCGTGTAGGCGTGCGCGCCAGCGGATGCGGTTCGTGTGGGGAGCGTTGCCGTTTGGAACTTGACTCACGGCGCACCAGTACGCGGCCATTCTCCACGCGTACGTCATGTGCCGGCACCTGGTCCTGCTCGTATCCGGGTTCGCCAACGCCCGTCCGGCAGTGAAACTTCCAGTAGTGCCATGGGCATACGATGTAGTCACCGTCCAGTCGACCATCGCCGAGTGGGCCGCCGACATGATTGCAGTTGTTGGAGATGGCGCCGAACCGGCCGTCCTTGAACGACAGCGCGATCCGCGTGCGACCCACACGTACAGCCTGCAGCGCTTTCTGCGCCAACACGTCGCTGGCGCCCACATCGATCCAGTCTTCAGTTGCCACGCGCGATCCACGCTCGTGTGCGCGCCTCCAGCACATCGAGCGGCAGCGCGCCGGCTTCGAGCAGCTGGTCGTGGAAGGCACGGACGTCGAATTTCTCGCGGAGCGTCTGTTCCGCCTCTGTCCGCAGCCCGCGGATGCGCAGCTGGCCGATCTTGTACGCCAACGCCTGCCCCGGCCAGGAGATGTAGCGGTCGATCTCGTTGACGATATCGGCTTCGGTCTTGGCGGCGTTGTCCTTGAAGTAGTCGATGGCCTGCTCGCGGGTCCATTTCTTTGCATGGATGCCGGTATCAACGACCAGACGCACCGCGCGCCACATGTCGTACGTCAGATAACCGAAGCGCGAGTACGGATCGCGATACAGGCCCAACTCCTCGCCGAGACTCTCGGAATAGAGCGCCCAGCCTTCCACATAGGCCGTGATACTGGCGTTGCGACGAAACTGCGGCAGGGATTGCTGTTCCTGTGCCAGCGCAATCTGCAGATGATGCCCGGGCACCGCCTCGTGGATCGTCAGCACCTCGATCTCGTACTTCGGCCGAACCTCGGGCCGATACAGGTTCACGTAGTAGTAGCCAGGCCGCGAGCCGTCGAGCGCCGGCCCTTGGTAGTACGCCGTGGTCGTGTTGGGCGCGCTGGTGTCCGGTATCGGCCGCACGCCATAGGGCGTGCGAGGCAGTACACCGAACAGCCGGACGAGCTCCGGGTCGATCCGCTTGGCGGTGCTGGCATACGCCTCGAACAGCTCCTGTTGTGACTGGAAATAGAACTTGGGATCGGTGCGCAGGTGCACGAAGAATTCCTGCAGCGTGCCCTGCCAGCCCACTGCGGCCATCACCTGATGCATCTCGGCGCGGATGCGTGCCACTTCGCTCAAGCCCAGCGAGTGGATCTCGTCGGGGGTCAGCGTGGTCGTGGTGTGCAGTGCCGCGCGATTGCGATAGAAGTCCTGACCTTCGGGCGTATCCCAGATGCCGACACTGGTACGCGTCGCGGGCAGATAGCGGGTGCGGAAGAACTGTTCAAACTGGCGGTAGGCCGGCAGCACGTGCACTTGAATCGCAGTCCGCCCGGCCGCACTGAGTTGCGCGCGCTCGGCCGCGAGAATCGACGCCGGCATGCGCTCAAAAGGCTTGAAGAACGGACTTTGTTCGGGCTCCCCTACGAGCTGCTTCTGCAGCTGAACCAGCGCTTTCTCCATGATGACGCGCGGCTGAGTTCGCCGCTCACGGATCGCTAACTGCAATATAGACTCGTACTGCCTCAAATATGGACCAATAGCCGTGAGGCGGGCGATCCAGTTGCGGTAGTCCGCGGCCGTCTGAAACGGCAGCAACTCGGCCACCTCCGACAACGCCTGCGGACCGTCACTCGGGCGAATCTCATACAGCCACGGCTTGAAGCGCTGCGCTGCCACGCGCCCGTCATACTCGCGCCGGAACAAGTCGTAACTCAGCTGCTCATCGGTGGTCAGGACAGCGCGCTCGATCCGCCCCAGTTCGATCAGCACTTGCCGATCCGCAGCATCCCGTCGGGCGATCGCTGCGGCGGACAGGTCTGGCAGCCGATCCTCAAAGCGCCGGTCGCCAAAGTAGCTGGCGGTCAACGGGTTGTCGGCCAAATCGCGCTGCCAAGCACGCTCGAACAGCCCGGCGAGCGCTGTCTGCGCATCTTGGCCGGCCGCGGCTGCAAGAGCCGGCGAGACCAGGATGAACCACACAAGCGAGCGAGTGAAGGACAAGGGATTGCGCATAGCGCGCCATCCTATGCGCAGCCGCGATGGTTGTCAGCGGGCGACTTTGCTCGTCTCGAACGATTGGCTGCGGACCTGCCCCATCGATGGCCGAAAGCGCACGACCAGCGGCGCGCCGGGTTGCTCGTCGACGCTGATCAGCTTCACGTCGGCATCCCGCAGGAACGAGTCCAGAAAGCTGCGCATCGACACAAAACGCTGCCGGCCAGCCTCTTGTTCTGGCAGGTGCGCCACGAGCTTCGCCTGCCAGTGATGCGCGCGCGGCTCGATCGTATGCAGATCCGCCAGGCAGCGATCCAGCAGCAGCAGATCGGTCGCCAGTGTGGTGTCGGTTAGATCAGGCTCGTTGACTCTGCCGGGCGGCACGATCCGCAAGTGCACCAGACCGCCCGACTCGTACACCGCGTCGTAAAAGCACAGCGCGAACGTCCCCGACAGGTACGCGACCAGTGTGACATCCTCGGCCACGACCGCGAGGTTGTCAGCGCTGACCGTACGCTCCGGAATTTCTGCAGGTGTCGTCACAGGGCGATAAGAAGCGGATTTGTCGGAAAACATCATCGAGTGTGGCACGCGCCGCGAGCTGCCAGTGTTACCTCGTTCACATATCGGCGGCCTCTCGAGTGTGGCACGCTGCACGCCAAAGGCACGCTGTCGGCGCTCGGCAACGTTCCTGCGATATCATGCTGTGATGCAGAATCGCCATACACCCTTGGCTGACGGGCGACCGACAAAAGGGTCGGAGATAGGTGAATAGCGCCCGTGCAAATGCCTGGGCAACCGAGTTCGTGTACCGGTTGTTACCCGCCGATCCGCGGGGCCAGCGTGAGCTGGCCCTGTTTCTCGATGTGGACGGCACGCTCGTCGGGTTTTCGCCAACACCGGTTGAAACGACCATCTCTTCCGAGCTGCGCGCCCTGCTCGATACCCTCACCCAGCAGCTCGACGGCGCCGTGTCGATAGTTAGTGGCCGGTCGATGCGCGACCTCGACCGACTGTTTCCTGCGCCCGCGTTCGCGCGCATCGGTGCGCACGGAGGCGAGATACGCACGCCGGCTGGCCTGCTCGCCAGTGCAGCGGCTCCTGATCCGGCCGTCATGACAGAAGTGCGCGTGGCGTTGCAACGCGCGGTCGCCAGCGAGCCGCGCCTGTATTTCGAGGACAAGGGTGTGAGTGTTGCGTTACACTACCGCCGCGCACCCGACTGTGAACCGATGGTTCGCCAACTCGTATCGGAACTCGCGCAAACCGGTAGCGGGCTACGCATCCAGTGGGGTGCTGCAGTGGCAGAACTTCGCGGTGACTCCTTCGACAAAGGAACTGCGGTCGAGGCGCTGCGTCAGCGAGCGCCGTTTCGCGGGCGTCTACCACTCTATTTCGGTGACGACGACACTGATCTGCCCGCGCTGCAGCACGTAGCGAGCGCAGGAGGCAGAGCCGTCGCAGTTGGTCCACGGTTGTCAGCTACGTCCTACCAACATCTGGCTGGGCCGACCGACGTGTGCGCCGTGCTGCATGCGCTATCTGCAGCGCTGGCGAATACAGACGCTGCAGCAGGAGGATCCGGACCATGAGGCTCGTCAATGTTTCCAATCGTATAACCATTCCGCGGCGCACGGCAGCGCCCGGTGGCCTGGCCGTCGGGGTGCTCGCCGCAATGCGTGCCCGCGGTGGTTTGTGGTTCGGCGCCAGCGGCGAAACATCTGCCAAGGAGACGATTGCACCGAAGCTCATGGAGCGCGACCAGGTGACCTACGCCACGATCGACGTGCCGGACGCGATCTACGCGCCATACTACAACGGTTTCGCCAATGGCACGCTGTGGCCACTGCTGCATTCCTTTCTCGGCACCTTCCATTATTCCGCCGCCGAGTATGGCGCCTACGATGCAGTCAACAGTCTGTTCGCCGAACATCTGGCGCCCCTTCTCACCGACGATGATCTGGTCTGGATTCACGATTATCATCTGGTGCCGCTCGCCCACAAATTGCGCGAGCGGGGTGTCCGCAATCGACTCGGATTCTTTCTGCATATTCCGTTTCCGCCCTACGATGTCTTGCGTGCACTGCCGGTCTGCGCGGAGCTGCTGGGGTCCTTGCTGGCTTTCGATCTGCTGGGCTTCCAGACGGAAGGCGATCAGCTGAATTTTCTGGCCACAGCCGCGGCCCTGTGGGGCGAGACGGCGGTCGGTTCCGACAGCAGTGTCCATGTCGCCGGTCGGCGCACGATGACGGGCGTGTTTCCGATCGGTGTGGATGTCGAGGAGATCGAGAAAAGCGCCAACGAGGCCATGCAGTCGAAGCCGGTGCGGCAGATGCAGGTCGGTCTGCAGGACCGGCCGCTGATGATCGGCGTCGATCGCCTCGACTACAGCAAAGGCCTGCTGGAACGTTTCGCGGCCTACCGGGAATTCCTGGAGACTTATCCAGAGCAGCAGAACCGCGTGGTATACGTGCAGATCGCGCCGCTGTCGCGCACCGACGTGCGCGCGTACGTCAAGCTGCGCGCGGCGCTGGAGCAATCGTCGGGCCGAACCAACGGCCTGTACGCCGACACGGACTGGACTCCCATCCGGTACCTGAATCGCAATTTCCCACGCAATGTGCTGATGGGGTTCTTCCGCCTGTCGCAGGTGGGTCTGGTCACGCCGGTGCGCGATGGCATGAACCTGGTGGCGAAGGAGTTCGTGGCGGCGCAGGATCCGGCCAATCCGGGCGTGCTCGTGCTGTCATCACTGGCGGGCGCCGCGGCGGAGCTCAAGGATGCGCTGCTGGTCAATCCCTACGACAGCAGCGCCATTGCCAAAGCGATGCAGACGGCGCTCACCATGCCACTCGAAGAACGGCGCGAGCGGCATCGCCGCTCTCTGCAGGTGCTACGCACTAACGATATCCATCACTGGTACAAGCGCTTTCTCCAGACGCTCTATCCGGTAGAGTTACAAGAATCAGCGGCACGAGTGGTCGCCGGTGCGTAGTTGCTGCTCGCCCCTGCAGGCGCTATCCTGTGGTAACACCGCCGGACAGTGCGAGGTGCAATCATGATCTCTGTGGAACAGTTGTTAGCAGGTAAACGATCGCAGGCGGTGTTCGCCGTCGAACCCGACACCCCGGTGCTAGAAGCCATTCGCCTGATGGCCGCCAAGTACGTGGGCGCCGTGCTGGTCATGAAGGGCAAGGAGCTCGTCGGCATCGTCTCGGAGCGCGACTATGCCCGCAAAGTCGTGCTGATGGGGCGCTCGTCGAGTGAGACACCGGTTTGGCAGATCATGAGCTCGCCCGTCCTCACCGTGGCGCCGCGCGACCGGGTCAACGACTGCATGCGGCGCATGACCGAGAAGCGTATCCGCCATTTGCCAGTGGTCGATGCCGGCGAAGTAATCGGTGTGATTTCCATCGGCGACCTCGTCAAATCGGTGATCGAAGAGCAGGAGCGCACGATCGCCGATCTCGAGGAATATATTCACCGCTAGTCAGTCAGCGTAGACAGCCTTCGGCAGCCAGGTCACGATCTGCGGCCAGATCGCGATCACGGCCAGCGCGATCAACTGCAGCGCGACGAACGGCAACGCACCCCGATAGATCGTGCTCGTTCTCACTTCCGGCGGCGCCACGCCGCGCAGATAGAACAGCGCGAAGCCAAACGGCGGGGTCAGGAAAGACGTCTGCAGGTTGATGGCGATCATCACGCCGAGCCACACCGGGTCGAGTCCCATCGCCAGCAGCACGGGACCTACGATCGGCACGACGACGTAGGTGATCTCGATGAAATCGAGCACGAAACCCAGCACGAACATCACCAGCATCACGATCAGCATGGCGCCAAGAACGCCGCCGGGCAGGCCCGTCAGCAATTCATGTACGACATCGTCGCCGCCCAAGCCGCGGAAGACGATGGAAAAGACCGCGGCGCCGATCAGGATCATGAACACCATCGCGCTCATGCGAACGGTGCCCTGCATGATTTCGCGCAACCTGGCGAGCGTCAGTTGGCGGCGCATGAGTGCGAGCAGCAGCGCGCCGGCTGCGCCGACTGCCGCCGCCTCGGTCGGTGTGGCCACGCCCGAAACGATCGAGCCCAATACAGCTACGATCAGCACGAGTGGCGCCACCAGCACGCGCAGTACACGCAAGCCGAAGCCGTGCACGCGCGCGGCATCCCGCTCGGCGACCGGTAACGCTGGCATCGACGCCGGCTGCCAGAGCGCGACCGCGGCCAGGTACAACAGATAGAGTCCCACCAGCAACAGACCAGGCAGCAGCGCACCCAGAAACAAATCGCCTACCGAGATGGTCTCGGGCGAGTAGATGCCCTGCCGCAGTTGCGCCTGGGAATAGGCCGATGACAGCACGTCGCCCAGCAGTACGAGAATGATGGACGGCGGAATGATCTGCCCGAGAGTACCGGCGGCGCAGATCGCGCCCGTGGATATTTCTGCGCTGTAGCCCCGCTTGAGCATCGTCGGCAGGCAAAGCAGGCCCATGGTGACGACCGTGGCACCCACTATGCCCGTGCTCGCGGCTAACAAGGTGCCGACGATCAGCACCGAAAAGCCAAGACCGCCGCGTATGCGGCCGAACAGCAGCCCCAAGGTTTCCAGCAAATCTTCGGCGATGCGGGCGCGTTCGAGCACCAGCCCCATGAACACGAATAACGGTACGGCGATCAGCGTTTCGTTCTGCATGGTGCCGAAGATGCGGCTCGGGAGTGCCTCCAGATACGAGGCATCGAACCAGCCCAGAGCCTGGGCAGCGAGCGCGAACAGCAGCGATACGCCAGCCAGCGTGAACGCCACGGGAAAGCCGGCGAGCAGCGCGAGCACCACCACCAGAAACAACAACAGCGCCGCGATTTCCATGGTGGGGTACTGTCAGCCGCCCCGAATCCGGTGCACCGCGCGGCGCAGATCTGCCAGTGCCTGCAGCGCTAACAAGACAGCCATCAACGGGATGACGGCCTTGAGCAGGAACAGCCCCGGAAGCCCGTTTGCTTCGCGCGATGCCTCGCGCACCGCGAACGACGCCGCGACGTAAGGCCAACTCGTATAGAGGATGTAGGCGCAGAATGGCAGCAGGAACAGCAGGCTGCCGAGGACGTCGATCCAGCCCCGTTGCCGCGGCGTCGCGCGCCGATACAAGACGTCGACCCGCACGTGGTCTTCCTGCCGCAGGGCATAACTCGCGCCCAACATGAACACCACCGCATGCATCCAAGTGATGGATTCCTGCAGCCAGATCACGCCAATCCCGAACACGTAGCGCAGCACCACCACCACGAGCGTTACCAACACCATCGCGAGAGTCAGCCAGGAGATGGCGCGTCCCAATGCATCGGAAAGGCGGTCGATCAAGCTCGATTTGCCAGGAAGAGTACCGTCAGCCGCGCTCATGCAGCGCGATACTGGCGGGGTACAGAGCCCGCCGCAAGTACAGCGCGCGGGCGCGATTGAGGGACGGGAGCCGTGCTCGCCGCAGAGCCGGAAATTCTCAGGGACCGACACGCTCGTCTGCATCGCCCGATTGGGTCCTGGGAGATGGCAGTCACGGTACGCAGACCACGAGGGATGGCGATACGGCTCCCGTCATCCATTCAGATGCGGCAACCCTGCCATTGGTTGCATGCCACGAGGCCCTATTTGCGCCAGAACACCGGTGTGAACAACACGAGCACGCTGAAGATCTCCAGCCGCCCCAGGATCATGGCGGCCGTGCAGATCCAGGTCTGCGCGTCGGTCAGTGATTCATAGGTGGTCGAGGGCCCAACTTCGCCCAGCGCCGGACCCAGATTGTTCAAGGACGCGACAGCGGCGGAGAGCGACGAGACGATATCGAGGCCGGTCAGCAGCAGACCGAAGGTGATGGCGGCTACCGTCATGAAGTATAGAAAGATGAACGCCAGCACGGAATAGATGATCCGATCGGGGACGACGTCGCCGCCGATGCGGATCGGAATCACGGCGCTCGGGTGCACGAGCTGCTTCAGCTCGCGCGCCGCTTGCCGCCACAGCAGCAAGGTGCGGAACATCTTGATGCCGCCGCCGGTCGAGCCCGTACTGCACAGAATGCAGGACAGGAACAGCATCCAGACGGGCGCGAACAGCGGCCACTTTTCGTAGTCTTCCGACGAGAAGCCAGTCGTCGTCGCCACGGAAATCACGTTGAACGTGGCATGCCGCAGTGACTCCCAGAATGTGGGATAGGTCCCGGAAATCGTCAGCAAGGCGGATATGAACACCAGGCTGCCGCCGAGGACCATCAGCACCGCCTTGCCTTGCGTATCGCGGGCATAGGACTTCAACGACAGCGTCCGCAGCGCCATGAAATGTCGCGCGAAACTGACCGAGGCGAGCACCATCAGTACGGACAGCACGATCTCCACGGCCGTCGTGTCGAAGGCGCCGATGCTGGCGTCGCGCGACGAGAAGCCGCCGAGCGCCATCACGGAGAAGGCGTGACAGACGGAGTCGAGCCAGCTCAAGCCGCAGAGCTTCAGCGCGGCGATGCCAACCAGGGTGAATATCAGGTACGTCAGCCACAGCGCCTTCGCGGTCTCGGTAATGCGCGGCGTGAGCTTTTCATCCTTGACAGGTCCGGGGGTCTCGGCCTTGTAGAGCTGCATGCCGCCGACTCCCAGCAGCGGCAGAATGGCCACCGCCAGCACGATGATGCCGATGCCGCCAAGCCAGTGCAGCATCGTGCGCCAGATGTTGATCGATGGCGGCAGGAAATCGAGACCATGCAGCACAGTGGAGCCGGTGGTCGTGAGCCCCGAGACCGCTTCGAAATAGGCATCCGTGAAGCTGAGATCGGGAATGGCGATCATCAAGGGAATCGCTGCGGATGCAGACATCAACACCCACGAGAGCGTGACCAATATGAAGCCATCGCGCGCCTTAAGTTCGCGTCGATAGCGCCGCGTAGACCAGGCGATCGTCAGCCCGACCGCGACGTTCGCCGCCGCCGCAATCACGAAATCCAGCACCGCGCCGTCGCCGGAGCCCAGCGACCAGGCGATCGGCACGATGTAGGCGACGCTGAAGAACGCCAGCATCGCTCCGAGAACATGCGCGATGGCTAACAAGTTCTGGCCACCAGGCTAGACAGGCTAGCGCCCGCTGCCGCCGAGGAACAGCCGCTCGATCTGTTCGACGTGGCGGCGATCGGACATGAAGATGATCACGTGATCATCGGGCGCGATGAGCGTGTCGTGATGTGCCATGAAGACCTGGTCGCCGCGTGCGATCGCACCGATCGATGCTCCCGCAGGCAACTTGATGTCCTCGATGCGGCGGCCGACCACCTGCGAGCTTTTTTCATCACCGTGCACGATCGTCTCGAGTGCCTCGGCCGCGCCGCGCCGCAGGCTATGGACGCGAACAACGTCGGCGCGCCGCACATGTGCGAGCAACGAACCGATGGTGATAGTCTGCGGTGAGATCGCGATGTCGATAGACCCGCTTTCCATCAGTTCGCCGTACGACGGCTTGTTGATCAGCGCCATCACCTTCTTGGCGCCTAGCCGCTTGGCGAGCATCGCGGAGAGGATATTGGCTTCTTCGGAGTTGGTGAGTGCCGCAAAGACATCGCAACTGTCGATATTCTCTTCGATCAGCAGTTCTTCATCCGCCGCGTCGCCATTCAACACGATGGTATTGCGCAGACGCTCGGACACGCGCCGCGCCCGTTTCGCGTCGCGCTCGATCAGCTTGACCTGATTCGTTTCCTCGAGCTCTTTCGCCACGCGGAAACCGATATTGCCGCCGCCGGCGATCACGACGCGACGGACCGGCGGCTCTTCCTTGCGCATCTCTGCCATAAACGTGCGGATGTCCTGTCGCGCGGCCAGAAAGAACACTTCGTCACCATCTTCGATGACAGTGTCGCCATCGGGTACGATGCTGCGGCCGCCGCGATAGATCGCGACCACCCGCCCTTCGGTGTTCGGAAGATGCTCGCGCAGCGTGCGCAGCCGCTGACCCACTAACAAACCGCCTGGCCGGGCACGGACGCTGACCAGCCGCACGCGGCCATCGGCGAAGTCGAGCACCTGCAGCGCGCCTGGGTAACGGATCAGCCGCTCGATGTACTCGGTGACCAGTTGCTCGGGACTGATCCAGACGTCTACCGAGAACGCTTCATCGCTGAATAGTTTCGGATGGCGCGTGTACTCAGCCGACCGGATGCGTGCGATCTTGACTCGCGTTCGATACAGGGCATAGGCCACTTCGCAGGCCACGATATTGACTTCGTCGCTCGACGTGAGTGCGACGAGCACGTCGGCCGTGGCGGCACCGGCCGCCTCGAGCACCGACGGGTACGCCGCGTTGCCGGACACGGTGCGGATATCGAGCCGATCCTGCAGATCGCGCAACACGTCCTCGTCCGTGTCGACGACCGTCACCTCGTTGGCTTCTTCGCGGGACAGATGATGGGCTGCAGTACGGCCCACTTGGCCAGCGCCAAGGATGACGATCTTCATGGCCGCCTAGTTTACTCGCAAGCGCGCCCGAGAAGCGTGCTGTTAGCGGTGTTCGTTGATGGCAGCCTGCAGATCTGCGGCGGCGGCACGTGCTGCAGCTGCGAAGTCCGCCCCGCTACCGGCGTAAAGGATGGCGCGCGATGAACTCACCAGCAAGCCGGTGCCGTTCGCAGTGCGGCCACGGGTCACAGCCTGCGCGACGTCACCGCCCTGGGCGCCGACCCCTGGCACCAGAAATGGGAGACCGCCGACACGCGCGCGCAGTTCGCCAAGCTCGTCTGGATAGGTGGCGCCGACCACCAGCATGCAGTTGCCCTTGCTGTTCCAGTCGTTCGCCACCTTGTCGGCCACTGTCTGGTACAGCGTCCGACCGTCCGCCAGGCGCAGATCCTGGAAGTCGCGCGCGCCGGGATTCGACGTGCGACACAGGATGATCACGCCACGGTCGCCACGCTCCAGGAACGGCTGCAAGGAGTCCTGGCCAAGATAGGGATTGACCGTGACGGCATCGGCGCCGTACCGATCGAAGGCTTCACGCGCATAGCGCTCCGCGGTGCTGCCGATGTCGCCGCGCTTGCTGTCGAGGATGATCAGCGCCGTCGGCGCTCGCTCGCGGATATAGCCGATCGTGCGTTCGAGCTGTTCCTCGGCGCGCTCGGCGGCGTAGTGTGCAAACTGCGGCTTGTAGGCGGCGACTAGATCGCAGGTAGCATCGACGATCGCTTTGTTGAATTCGAAAATCGCCTGCGGCCGAGCGCGTACCGCAGATGGCAAGCGTGCTGGCTCCGGATCGAGACCAATGCAGACGAGTGAATTGTTAGTACGCCAGGCAGCCTGCAGCCGTCTCTCGAACGCGCTCACCGGATGCCCTCGAGATTGGCGTACTGCAGCATCAGCCATTTGGTGCCTTGCGATTCGAAGTTGACCTGCACGCGCGCGCTCGGGCCCTGACCCTCGACGTCGAGCACCACGCCCTGGCCGAACTTGGCATGCTTCACGCGCGCGCCCAGCCGCAGGCCGCCGTTCGCGGCGCTGTCCTCGACGGGCGGCTTGAATCGGCCAGCCGCCACAGGCCGCGACACCTGCACGCGCGGCCGGACTTCCTCCAGCAATTCCTCGGGGATCTCCTGGATGAAACGCGACGCCTGGCAATAATTGTCCTGCCCGTGCAGCCGCCGTTGCTCGGCGTAGGTGAGGAACAACTGGCGCATGGCGCGCGTCGCACCGACGTAACAAAGCCGACGCTCTTCTTCCACACCGTCGAGATCGTTGAGCGAGCGCTGGTGCGGGAACAGGCCGTCTTCCATGCCGCACAGGAATACGACGGGGAACTCCAGACCCTTGGCGGTATGCAGCGTCATCATCTGGATGCAGTCCTCCCAGGCCTCGGCCTGGCCCTCGCCCGATTCGAGCGCGGCGTGGGCGAGGAACGCCTCGAGCGGCGGCAACTGCACATCCTCGGCCGCGGCGCCCTCGGGCTCGAAGCCGCGGGCGGCCGAGACGAGTTCCAGCAGGTTCTCCACCCGCGCTTCGCCACGCTCGGCCTTTTCCTTGCGGTGATGATCCAACAACCCGCTCGCGTTCAGCACATGGTCCACCTGCTCGTGCAGCGGCAGGTCCGCGATCTCCTGGCGCAGCCGCAGGATCAGCTGCATGAAGCCAGACAGCGCGCCCTGCGCACGGGTTCCGAGCGAGCCGTCGGTGAGGCTCGCCGCCGCCGCACGCCACAGCGACGAACCCGCACCGCGTGCGGCCATGCGGATGTCATCGACACTCTTCGCGCCAATGCCGCGGGTCGGGAGATTGACGATGCGCTCGAACGAGGTGTCGTCGTCGTGATTGGCGATCAGCCGCAGGTAAGCGAGGGCGTCCTTGATTTCTGCGCGTTCGAAGAAGCGCAGACCGCCATACACGCGATAAGGCGTGCGCGTGGCGAGGAACACTTCCTCGAAGACACGTGACTGAGCATTGGAACGATACAGGATTGCAACGTCGCGCCGCGCGCCGCCTTGCGCCACCCAATCGCGGATGCGCTGCATCACGAACTCGGCTTCATCGCGCTCGTTGAAGGCGGCATACAGGCGGATCGGCTCGCCCTCGGCACCGCTGGTCCAGAGATTCTTGCCGAGGCGACCCGAGTTGTTAGCAATCAGTGCATTGGCGGCAGCGAGAATATTGCCAGTGGAGCGGTAGTTCTGCTCCAGGCGGAACAGCTTGCCGGCCGGAAAGTCTTTGGTGAACTGCTGCAGGTTCTCCACCCGCGCACCACGCCAGCGATAGATGGACTGATCGTCGTCGCCCACGACGAACGGCGCGCCGTCCTTGCCCGCCAGCAGCTTCGTCCAGGCATATTGAATGGCATTCGTATCCTGGAATTCGTCGATCAGCACGTGCCGGAAGCGCTGACGATAGTGCTGCAGCACATCCGGATTGTCGCGCCACAGCTCGAAGGCGCGCAGCAACAGCTCGGCGAAATCGACGACGCCCATCCGCTGACACTGCTCTTCGTAGTCGCCGTACAGTTTGACGAGCTGACGTCGCGTCGGATCATCGCCCACCTTCATCGTCGCGGGCCGATGGCCCTCGTCCTTGTTCGAATTGATGAACCACTGGATCTCGCGCGGTACCCAGCGTGCCTCGTCAAGGTTCTGGGCCTTGACGATCTTACGGATGAGCCGCAGCTGATCTTCCGAATCGAGGATCTGAAAACTCTGTTTCAGCCCAGCTTCCCGCCAGTGCAGCCGCAGCAACCGGTGCGCGATGCCATGAAAAGTGCCGACCCACATCGCGGCGCCCGGGATGCCGAGCAGCCCCTCGATGCGCGCGCGCATCTCCGCGGCAGCCTTGTTCGTGAAAGTGACCGCCATGATCGAGTGCGGCGACGCGCCTTCGGTCTGGATGAGCCAGCCGATGCGGTGCGTGAGCACGCGGGTTTTGCCGCTGCCCGCACCCGCCAGCACGAGTACGGGACCCACGGGCGCGGTCACGGCGGCGCGCTGCGCGTCGTTGAGCGGATTCAGAAGTGCGGAGACATCCATGAGGGCGCGAATTGTAGCAGCGCCGCCCCGCTATCTGGTGTGCCCTAAACGGGCGGATCAATGGGCTGATCGCCCTCATCTGCATCGAGCATCTCGTCCGCGAAGGTCACTAGCGCCGTCACGAGCGTCAGAAATGCGGGGCCGATGATCACGCCGATCGCACCGAACGCCGCGACACCGCCGATTACGCCGACGAACACGATCAACGTCGAGACTGGCCCACTGCGCGAAATGAGCAGCGGGCGAATGAGATTGTCGGATACCGACACGACGACGCCCCAAACCAGCAGGAAGAGCGCCGCGCCCCAGCGTTGCGCAAAGGCGAGGTAAGCGACCGCCGGCACCCAGACGATCGCCGTACCGCCGGCTGGCAGCAGCGCCATGATCGCCGCGAGTACTCCGAACACCACCGGCGACGGCAGACCCGCGAACGCAAAGCCGATACCGACTAACAACCCCTGCAGGATCGCCGTGAGGCCGGTGCCATAGACGACTGCGCGCGTCACATTGGCAAGATGTCTGATGAGCGGATCACGCCGCTCGCTCGACAGTGGCACCAGACGTGCCACGCGGGTGAACATTTGCTCGCCGTCGCGCAACAGGAAGAACAACAGGAACAGCATCAGAAAAAAGCCGATCACCGACGCGACGGCGCCCAGCACGATGGTGCCGCCCGCAGCGGCCAGCGGTTTCAGTACACCCTGTGCTGCGTCTACCAACCAGCCCTGCACCTGTTCCGCCGTAATCGGTACGATTTCGCGCACATAGCGGGCCGCCGGTCCGATGATCGGATAGCTCTCCCAGTTGTCGAACAGCGGCCGATCGAACTGCAACCCGCCCTGCTGGATCTTCAGGATCAGGGTGCGCACCTGCTGCACGAATACCGTGCCGAGAATGGCGAGCGGCGCCAGCACGACGATGGGCATCAACGCGGTGATGATGCCGGCGGCCAGACCGTCGCGGCCATGTAGTTTGCGGGTCAGCCGCACCTGCACGGGGTGCGCGATGAAGGCAAAGAACGCCGCCCACGTGAGCGCACCCCAGAATGGCTCGAGGACGCGCAGCAGGCCATAACCCACGAGCCCGAGCGCGAGTACGGCGAACGACTTGCGGTAGAAGGATGAATTGAAGTCAGCGGCCATAGGGCAATGCTAACATCGGACGCTATGCATCTGACGTCGGCCAATAAGTTCCCGTACCGCGTCGGCCTGGGCAAGCCCGGGAGCCTGTTGGCAGTCGCCCTGTGCATGCTCGCCGGTCTGTTGGTGGCCTGTACGTCGCCAGGCCCGGCTACTTTGGTTGATCCCGTCGAGGAATTTCAGATGCCGCAACCGGCCAGCCGCGCCTATGCCTACGTAGTTGTCAGTGTCGCCGACATCGAGCAGGCGATCGGCATGTGGGTGCATCGCTTCGGCATGCGGATCGTCACGCGTCGCACCGGCAACGATCCGGGGCTCGCGCGGTTCTGGGGCCTGCAGGACGATGACATCATCGATCAGGCTTTGCTGCTGACGCCTGGCGCAACCGAAGGCGGTGTCCATCTCGTGCAGTTCAAATTGCCCGGCCCGGCGGTACGTGCCGACGCAGCGGCTACCGACCTGGTTCCCAAGAGCATCGACGTCGTGGTGCGGGACCTTGCCAGCCGCTACCAGGAGCTGACGACTGCGGGTTTCACGTTCCGTTCGGAGCCGCACCGACTCGAAGCCAATGGCATCGTGTTTCACGAGACACACATGCCGAGCCACGACGGACTCAATGTCGTGCTGCTCGAAATCGAGGGCCAACCGGCGCTGACTAGCCCCGAGGGCTACGGCGTGGCGCCGCAGATCGTTGCCACCACGCCCGACAATATCGCCGAGAAAGTCTTCTTCGAGAGCGTACTCAATCTGGTCGAAGCTTCCTACAATCGCTTCAGCGGGCCCGAGATCGAAAAGACGGTCGGGCTGCCGTCGGGCGCCAGTCTCGATATCCGCATACTTGGCGATCCGACGAGTCCGTACGGGCGGCTGGAGCTGGTGCAGTACGAAGGCGCGAAGAGCCAGAATCTCTACCCGCGCACCGCGCCGCCGGCGCGCGGTATGTTGAGCGTCACGTATTTTGTCCCGGACCTCGCGCCGATACTCGCGCGCGGTGCCGCCTATGGGATACGCGACGCAGGACAAGTGACCACGATCTTCGGGACCGGTCATATGGCGCAGGTGCGAAGTCCTGCAGGCTTGCGGATCGACTTGTTGGAACGCCCAGCCAACGGAGGCTGAATCATGCGTCTATACGACAATCTCGACTCCGGCAATTGTTACAAAGTCCGGCTGCTGCTGGCCCAACTCGGGCGGGACTACGAACTCATCGAGATCGACACCGATCGTGGCGAATCGCGTACGCCTGAGTTCCTTGCCAAGAATCCCAACGGCCGGGTGCCGGTGCTGGAGACGGATGACGGCGTCTACCTGGCCGAGTCGAACGCGATACTCTGGTATCTCGCTGAGGGCACGGAGTTCGTGCCCACGTCCGCCATTGGTCGTGCGCAGGTGCTGCAGTGGATGTTGTTCGAGCAGTACAGCCATGAGCCCTACGTCGCGGTCGCGCGTTACATCGTGCGCCATCTGCCGGTCGATCATCCGCGACGAGCTGAATTACCGGATCGCATCAAGAACGGCTTGGCGGCATTCGGTGTGATGGAGACGCATCTCAAGTCGCGCCAGTTCTTCGTCGATGACACCTACTCACTCGCGGACATTGCGCTCTACGCTTACTCGCACGTAGCCCATCAAGGCGGCTTCGATCTCAAGCTCTTCCCGGCTGTGCGACATTGGCTGGAGCGCGTGGCTGCGCAGCCCGGCTACATCCCGATTACGCTGAAGCCGGGGTAGGACAGAAACGCTGGGCTACGAGTGGTGAGCTCGCGGTCGGCGTGAATACTCGCGGGTCGAGCGCGCTTCGGAAATCGCTGTGCGATTTCCGGCGGTCCCGCGTCCGGACGCGGGGCGCATCTTCCCCCTGCGGAGAGGCCAGATTTTACCAGGCACAGGAGCGCCCCGCACCCGGAACGCGGCGCTCTCCACGCGAGTATTCACGCCGACCGCGAACTCGCCACGCCTGACTACCAGCGATTGCGTAACTCGCGCAGTTTCAGGAAGACAGTCTGCGCGTGGGGGTGTTCGTCGAGATCGGGGAAGCGTTCGCGCAGTCGGGCGACGATCGTCGGATTTTGCAGGCGAAAGAATGTGTTGATGCGCTTCTCGTCAGCCAGGGTTGTCACGGGGGCATCCGCAGCGGAGTTTTGTGCTGCGTTGGCCTGCCAGCGAGCGGCGTCGGCGTTGTCCGGTTCCCGATCGAGCGTGAAGGCCAGGTTGTTAGTGAGATACTCATGGCCTGGATAGATGCGTGTGTTGTCAGGCAGTTTCGCGAGCTGCTCGGCAAAAGTCTGATAAAGCAACTCGGGCTGGCCTCCGTTATGGCAATTGCCGGCGCCGGCGTTGAACAGCGTATCGCCGCAGAACAGCGCAGGCTCCTCGGCGTGAGATAGCAGGCAGATGTGCGCGCGGGTATGACCAGGCGTGTCGAGGCATTCGAGCTCCACGGTACTACCGACACGGACGACGTCGCCTTTGCCGAGGCCGACATCGACATTGCCGATTCGATTCGCAGCACCCGCGTGCGCCAGCACCCGCGCACCAGTGGCGTTGACCAGCCCGGCATTGCCGCCGGTATGGTCCAGATGCTCGTGCGTGTTCAGGATCTGTGTGATCTCGTAGCCGCGCTCACGCGCCGTCGCGAGGCAGCTCTGCCAGTCGAGCGGGTCGATCGCGAGCGCTTCGCCCGACTCCGGGCACGCGATCAGATAGTGGAAGTTCCGGTAGGCGTTCCCAGGCCAGATACGTTCGATGCGCATCTGGAGAGGATAGCGCAGTCACTTGCAGCCGCCAGGGGGCTGGCAATCGTTCGTTACTGCCACGCGCGACTGAACAGTTCGTCGAGCGCGCTGATGATAGCCTGCCCGTCGTCGACCAGCGAGCCGACGGGTGGACCGAGCTGCTCGACGGGCACGGAGACCATCTCCAAAGGATGCAGGATGACTTTCACGCCACGGATGCGAAAGGATGGATTGAAAGCGGGGAAAGGTGTGGAACCTAGATTGCCGGCGCGCACCAGCGGCACGACAACGCGGCGCCGGTAATCGTCGAACTGCGCGGACTGCACGTCGACGACGTACGGAATCGTGTCGGCGTGCCGGCCTGGATTGCGATGAACGTCGAACTGCGCCATCAGAGCGACGAGAATTCGTCGGCGATGGAGCCATGCTTGCTGTTGAACGTGTTCCAGACGGCGGACGTGGCCTCGGAGATGCGGTTGCGGCTCAGACGAGCGAGTCGCTGCTGCTCGAGGTAGTCGATCAGCAAGCTTTCGACGACGCCAGACAGATTGTCGGTGAGGTCGCGCACGCGATCGACGAGGTCGGCGTTCAGCGTGAGGTTCACAGGCCGCTTGCGGGAGCTGACGTCGAAGGCTGGTTCCATCATGCGCATGGTATGCGCATGATGGCGTCTGGTCAAGTAACAGGGCGAGGCCGATTGGTGCATATAGATCACCTGGTCGCATCAGAGAAGTTTAGGCGCTTCGTCTATCATTGCCCGATGCAAGTCCACGTCGTCCCTGTCACCGCGTTCCAGCAGAACTGTTCCGTCATCTGGTGCGATGCAACGCGTCAGGCCGCCGTGGTCGATCCTGGCGGCGATCTGGACAGGATCATGGCGGTGGTCAAGGAGAACGATCTGCAGCTGCAGAAAATCCTGCTGACGCATGCGCATATAGACCACGCCGGCGCGACGGCGGAATTGGCGGAACGCGGAGATCTGCCGATAGAAGGCCCACAGCGGGAAGACCTGTTCTGGATCGAGCAGCTGCCGCAGCAAAGCGCGATGTTCGGTTTGCCCGCTGCCCGCGCGTTCGTTCCGGATCGCTGGCTGGAGCATGGCGATGAAGTCACCGTTGGCAATGAACGCCTGCGAGTGCTGCATTGCCCGGGCCACACGCCGGGGCACGTGGTGTTCTATCACCCCGAACAGCACTTCGCACTGGTGGGCGACGTGCTCTTCAAGGGCTCGATCGGTCGCAGCGATTTTCCGCGCGGCGATCACGACACCTTGATCCGCTCCATCCGCGAGCGGCTGTTTCCGCTGGGTGACGAGATACGCTTCGTTCCTGGCCACGGACCGATGTCCACGTTCGGCGAGGAGCGACGCTCCAATCCCTTCGTCGGTGATAGATTGTTCGCTAACTGACTACTGCGCCGGAGCTATGCCATGCCAAAGCTGTTGAGTCTGCTGCTGATCAGTGCCTTGATCGCGCTGGGATGCAGCAAGAGATCCGAGGAACTCGTTACCGAGGCCGGTATTGAGGGTAGCGGCGAAGGAGCGAATGCGACTGTCTCGACCGAGGACGGTGACATGGTCTATGGCATCGGCGACTCGCCATCGATGCCGGCGGATTACCCGCAGGATGTCGTGGTGCTCGCCCACGACAAGCTCCAGACCGCGTTGACGATGCCCGGCTCCGTCGTGATCAGTTATCAGACCCAGCGCCCGGTCGCCGAACTATTCGCTGCGGTTCAGAAAGGCATGGAGGCGCAAGGCTGGAAACAGACTCTCGCCGAACAAAACCTGGGATCGAAGTCGAGCCTGCTGTTCTCCAAGGGCAATCGTCTGATGCAATACGAATTCGAGCCGCCTCGCGAAGGCGCGATCACCGTGATGCAGGCGCATACGGTGCTAGACGAGTCGGAAAAGTAAATAATGGTCGACCAGCAGAGCGACGAACACCCACGTCAGCCAGGTGATCGAGAAGCGGAACACGCGCATCGGTAGTTCCGCCCGCTGCGTCATTTTCAAGGCCAGCGCGTAGTACAGGAAAACGGCGTCCAGACCGATCACTGCGAGCAGGTAGATCGCGCCGCTCATGCCGGTGAGTACCGGCAGAATGGTGATCACAATCAACAAAACCGTATAGAGCAGGATCTGCAGTCTCGTGAACTCGACGCCATGAGTCACGGGCAGCATCGGGATACCGGCGCGCGCGTACTCGTCCTTGCGCGCAATGGCGAGCGCCCAGAAATGCGGCGGCGTCCACGCAAAAATGATGAGAAACAACAACAGCGCGTTCGGATCGATCGTGTTGGTTACCGCCGCCCAGCCCAGCACGGGTGGCGCGGCGCCCGCAGCACCACCGATCACGATATTCTGTGGCGTGGCGCGTTTCAGGAACGCGGTGTACACAACCGCATAGCCGATCAATGACGCTGCCGTGAGTAGCGCAGTCAGTGGATTTACGAGGCCCCACAGCAACGCCATCGATGCAACACCCAGCACTGCCGCGAAACTTAGCGCATTGCGCGCCTGCAGTCGGCCAGTCGGCAGCGGGCGGGAGCGCGTGCGTGACATCTGCGCGTCGATGCGCTCATCGAGTACGTGGTTGATGGTGGCCGCGCAGGCTGCAGCCAGCGCGATGCCGAGATTGCCGAACAGCAAGGCGTCGAGTGGTGGCCAGCCAGGACTCGCCAGCAGTGTGCCCACGATCGAGGTGAACACGATCAGCATGACGACCTTGGGCTTCGTCAGTTCGTAGTAGCTGCGCCACGAAATGGCCGCGGCCGGCAGACTCAGCGCTGGTTCGGGGGTCGACACGGCAGTTGGCGGGGTTTCTCGAACGGGCCGACAAGGTTAACAGATCGGCTGCCGCAGCTCATCAACGCGCGCCGACTGGCCGCAAAGCGCGGGTCAGTGCCACCATGCCGATCAGCAGCAGGGCCGCCCCTGCGTTATGTGCGGCCGCCAGCGTCAACGGGAACGCCTTCAGCACCATGGCCGTGGCGATCGTAATCTGCACAAACAGCGCGGCCAGCACGAACAGCGCAGCATTCCGGGCGCTGCCAGCGCCCAGCCGGATCGCGGCCCAGGCCGCCAGGCATAACAGTAGTGTCGCCACGATCGCGCCGAGGCGATGCGTCAAATGGATGGCGACGCGGGCCGGATGATCGAGTACGCCCCCGGCGTAGTTGATATCGAGGCCACGCCACAGGACGAACGCATCGGAATAATCCGCCTCCGGCAGCCATGCATTCTGACACTTGGGCAGGTCAGGGCAGGCCATCGCTGCGTAGTTAGTGCTGGTCCATCCGCCGAGCAGAATCTGTACGCCAAGCGCCAGGAAAGCGAGCAGCGCCAGGCCACGGGCACGCCGTAGTCCCACGCCAATCGGCAGGCTCGAGTCGCCGCTCGTGCTGAGGTTGCCGACTGTGCGAGTTCGTATACGCATCGTCAGCCATAGCCACACCAGCAATCCGAGTGTGGTCAGGCCGCCGATCAGATGCGCGGTGACGATCAGCGGCTTGAGCAGCCAGGTGACGGTGAGCATGCCGAGCACGCCCTGCATCACAACCGTTGCGAGCAGCACGGTGACGAACGGCACGCTGACGATTCGCTGCCGGCGTGCCACGACCGCGAGCGCGGTAATCAGCACGATCACGAAGCCGAGCGTCGTCGCCGCGTACCGGTGGATCATCTCGATCCACGCCTTGCGGGATTCGAAAGTCCAGCCAGGCCACAGGGATTCGACATGATCGGCGTTCTTGGCGGCACCGGCCGGTGTCACATGGCCGTAGCAGCCCGGCCAGTCGGGGCAGCCGAGACCGGCATCGGACAGTCGCGTGTAAGCGCCAAATACGACGACGGCGAAGCACAGCACGATGCCGAACAGGGCCAGTCGTCGTATCCAATGTGCATGTTGCATTCTTGAGTCCTCCGCTCAGCCGACGTGCGACAATTTCAGCAGCTTTTTCAGATCCGACTGTAGATCCTTCGGATTCTCACGCGCGTCGTGTCGCATCATCAGATTGCCGAGCGGATCCACAATGTAGAGCGCGTGCGTCTGGTCACCTGCTGGAAAAGCGCCGAGCAAGGTCTGGCCGGCCGCATCGCTGGCGTCAACCACGAGCAGGCCAGCCTGCTCCGTCGACAGATAGTTATTGTCGCAGCAGTTGCCAGTTGCCAGGAGAATCCGTTGTACGCGTGGCATTTCATTGGCCAGCGTCAGGCGTGTCTGCCGGACCGCCACGAGTGCCGCCCGACAATCCGCATCGCAGCTACCGTCGGCGATATGCACCACGGACCATTTGCCGCCGAACAGGGCACCGCTGCCAGTTGCAGCACCAGCGGCGTTGCGCAGCATCACTTCGGGCAATGGGACCGCGGGCGAGATCAGTTCGCCCTTGTTAGTGCTATCTGTCGGCCGCCACAGTTCGCCGTAGTAGAGCGCAAACGAAATGGCGAGCGGCACGAAGAATATCGCCGCCAGAATGAGGAGCGTGCGGCGACCGCGGTTGCGCTGTGCGATGGCGACGTCTGGCTGCATGAATGAATGTCCTGAGCTACTTCTGTTGCCGAAGATTGAGGCCAATATACAAACCCGCCAGCAGCACCGCGAACGCCCACCATTGCACCGCATAGCTGAAGTGCCTGATCGGCTCGAGTCCCGGCGCGCTCCAGTGTCGTTCAAACCCACGCGGCGCATCGACATCCAGCAGGACGACGCGCGCCAGCAACGGTTGTGCATAGGCCGCCGTCAGCTCCGCCGCCGTCGGGAAGCTGGTGACGCGCGGCCAAACGCCTTCGGTGGCCGGTGCGACACGCCCCGCGGCCAATCCCGCTGCCGGGAGTTCCTCAATTCTGCCAAGGATTGTTTCCTGCGGTGGAGCATCGAAGCTGACATCCGGCAATCGGTCGCGGAATCCGCCGAAGTGGATCCAGCCGCGATTGATCAGCACGGTGCCGCCGCTCGTCAACTCGAAAGGTGTCAGCACTTCGTAGCCCGCGCGGCCCTCGAAAGTGCGATTGTCCAACAGGAATTGCCGCGTCGGCGCATACGAACCACGCAGCCGCACGTGCGCATAGCGTGGCAGTGAGGCGAGGTCGGCGGCATCGGCATCGATCACATTGGCGGCATCGTTCTGGAATGCATCCCAGGTAGCCTGGCGCTCGACGCCTCGCCCCCATTGCCAGAAACCCAAGGTGACGAACAGACAGCCGAACGAGAGGGTCGCAATCGTCATGAGCCATGAAGGTGCGAACTCGCGACCGAACACTTTCATGGTCATAGCGATGTCAGACAATGCGCGCTGCTAAACGATCCCGATTCCGGCTGCGATTGTACCGGTGTGTGTCGCAAGCCGGCGCTATAATCGCTGCGTCGTGGATGCCATCAAAATCCTGATTGTCGTCGTCCTGGTTGCGATCGTCGCGAGCCTCGGCAATGCGCTCTTCCACCTGTCGAGCGGCAAGGGCGACTCGCGCAAGATGGCACGCGCCCTCACGGTTCGAGTCGGGCTGTCCGTTGCGCTGTTCCTGCTGCTGATGGCGGCCTGGTACCTGGGCTACATCAGCCCCCACGGCGCGCCGCCCGGCCGGTGATGGCAACGCGCAGATGACGTCGAATGATCCGATGGCCGCGCGGGCCGGTAGCAAGCCCTCGCTCTGTGGACCACTGCAAGGCGTCACGTTGGTCACAGACAACTCAGCCGCCACCACCCAGTTTCTGACGCAGGCAATGCGCATGCAGCTGGTTGCCGACGATGGTCCAGCGACGACCGAGGCACGGTGGCGACGCCGGCTATGGGGAATAGCGGAAGGATTGTCATGGCGCGAACTCACGTTCCGTGGCACGGACACCGCTCAGGGGATCACAGTCCGAGTGCTGGTCATGGCGGGGGGCGAGATCATCCGGCCAGGCATGGATTCACGTCTCACGGGCGGGCTGTCGATCGGCTATCCGGTTGCGAGCCTGCCGGTCACACTCGGGCGTGTGACCGCGTTGGGCGTCGAGAACACCGCCGGTATCGTGCCGCTAACTATCACGCGTCCCGATGGTACGAGCTATGTATCGGGCGAAATACTGTTTCGCGGTCCCGAGCAGATCTACATGCTGGCAGTCGGGCGTCCAGCCGACATGATCCCAGTGGGGCCGATCGATCCGACTACCGGTATAGGGGGCCCGGCCTACTCCGCGATGGTCGTGCCGGATGCACTGCGCGAGATCGAGTTCTACCAGCAAGTGCTTGGCTGGGAAGCGCGTCAGAACATCGTGCTAACGACTTCCGGGCCGGCCGGTGGCCTTGGTCTCGATGCCGGCACGCAGTTTCGATTCGTGCAGTTGTTTGCGCCGGGTGCGAGCAGCGCCTATGTCGTGCTGTTGGATATGATGGCTACCAAAAGGGACAATCCAGTCGTTCCCCGGATACCGAATCGGGGACTCGTGCTGTGGACATTCGGCACACACGTGTTCGACGAGGTGGAGCACCGGGTGCGGCGCTACGCCGCTGCTGGCAGCGGCAGCGGCAGTGCGCAGGTCGCTGGTGTCACCGGCGAGCGCACGCTGACAGTCCTGTCGCCTGCAGGCTTGATGATCGAGATCGTTGAGCAGCCGACTAAGGATCGCGCCACTTGAGGCACGAGGGCTAATCGAGGTGGTCGGGCCAATCACGGGTCGAGCGCGCTTCGGAAATTGCTGAAGCAATTTCCGGCGGTCCCGCGTCCGGACGCGGGCCGCATCTTCCCCCTATGTAGCGGCCAATCCGATACAGGAACAGGAGCGCCCCGCGCCCGGAACGCGGCGCTCTCCACGTGATTGGCCCGACCACCTCGATTAGCCCACCACGCATCGACCCGCGACCGGTACGTCCGAAATTGACGAGCGGGCTATTCGGTCCGGTTGTCGTGACTACGTGGAGAGCGCCGCGTTCCGAGTACGGGGCGCTCCTGTGCCGCTTTCAGTCTGGCGGTGCCGCAGGAGGAGAATGCGCCCCGTGCTCGGACGCGGGACCGCCGGAAATCGCCCTGGCGATTTCCGAAGCGCGCTCGACCCGTAGTCACGACAAGCGAACCGAGTAGCCCGCTCCCGTTCTAGCCCGCTCCGAAACGAACGTCTGCGCTAAATCCAATAGACGAACACGAACAACCCTAACCACACCACATCGACGAAGTGCCAGTACCAGGCGGTGGCTTCGAACGCGAAGTGACGCTGCGGGGTCATGTGTCCGTTCATCGTACGGAACCAGATGACCAGCAACATGATGGCACCGAGCGTCACGTGGAAACCGTGGAACCCGGTGAGCATGAAGAACGTCGAGCCGTAGATCCCCGTCGAGAGTTTCAGGCCGAGCTCGGTGTACGCGTGGTGATACTCCATGCCCTGCAGAAAGACGAACAGGAAGCCCAACGCGACGGTGAGGAACAGGAAGGTATTGAGCATCAGCCGGTTGCCGGCGCGCAGCGCATGATGCGCAATAGTCACCGTGACGCCGGAGGTGAGCAGGATCAGCGTATTGATGGCGGGCAAACCGAAGGCAGGGATGATCTCGAAGGACCCGTCTTCACGCGGACCAACTCGTGCCGGCCCGTTGGTCGGCCAAGCGTTCTCGAAGCTGGGCCACTGCAGCGCATGCGAGAGGATCTTCGTGCCCTCGCCGCCGAGCCACGGCACGGCCAGCGAGCGCGCGTAGAAGAGTGCGCCGAAGAACGCGGCGAAGAACATCACCTCGGAGAAGATGAACCACATCATGCCCATGCGGAACGAGCGATCGACCGCCAGGTTGTAGATCCCTCGCTGATTCTCGCCGATCACAGTCGAGAACCAACCGACGAACATGAAGATGAGCAGGGCGAATCCGGGCAAGATCACCCAGATGGGGAACCACTCGTTGAGGTAGGCGATGACACCGAACATCAGCACGAACAGCGAGCTCGAGCCGATGATCGGCCAGGGGCTGCTGTGCGGTATGTAGTATTTGTCTTCGGCGGCGGCTGCGTGGACCTGTGCCATGATCGAGTATTCCCTGCGGTAGTTAGCGAAGTCCTACGCGCGTTGCCGAGTCGTAGAACGTATAAGAAAGCGTGATTCGATCGACGATGCGCGGCAGATCCGGGTCGACGATGAAGCGCACCGGCATCGGGCGCTGTTCGTCGATCGCGAAATTCTGCGGCGTGAAACAGAAGCATTCCGTCTTGCGGAAATAGGCCACGGCCTGGCCGGGCGAGATGTTGGGCACTGCCTGCGCGATCGTGTCGCGGCCGGTGAGATTGTGGGCCACGTAATCGACTTCGTAGAGTTTGCCGGGGTGCACCTGCATGGTTTTCACGACCGGGCGAAATTCCCAATTGCCAACTGTGGGCAGCTCGGCCAGGAACTCGACCGTGATCAGTCGCGATTGATCCGGCGCTTCGGCGACGACACGTTTCTCGGTGAGGGTGGTCTGATCGCCGAAGCCGGTGATGGCACATAACACGTCGTACAAGGGCACGAGCGCGAAGCCGAAAGCGAACGAGCCGACCGCGAACAATGCCAGCTTCGCCGTCAACTGCCGGTTGGCAGTGGCACGTGCCGCGTTGGTGGACGGTTCGTCGAGCTGGCTCATTTTCAGGACGACTTCATTACTGCCAGCAGGATGAAGCCGAGATAGAAACCTAGCGCGACCAGCCCCAGAACGATCGCCGTGCGACGCACGCGTGCGCGCCGCGCCGCGTCGTCATCGTGCGGCACAGCGGCGACCTGCTCTATGGCGCTACGCTGGTTCATCAGTGCCCGGCACCGCGGGCAATCACATCGCGCGACGGCGGGGTGTCCCAGCTATGGTACGGCGCGGGTGACGGCAGTTCCCACTCGAGGCCATGGGCGCCTTCCCAGGCGCGGTTGCCGATTTTCTGGCCGCCCTTCACGCACTTCCAGACGATGTACGGGAACATGAGCTGCGAGAACCCGAACAGGAATGCGCCGACCGAGGAGACCATATTCCAATCGGCGAACTGAGTGGCGTAGTCCGGGATGCGGCGCGGCATGCCGGCGAGCCCGAGGAAGTGCTGCGGAAAGAACAGCACGTTCACGCCGATGGTCGACAACCAGAAGTGCCACTTGGCGAGACCCTCGTCGTACATGTTGCCGGTCCACTTCGGCAGCCAGTAGTACACGGCGGCCATGATCGCAAACACGGCACCCGGCACCAGCACATAGTGGAAATGTGCCACCACGAAATAGGAGTCGTGGTATTGAAAGTCCGCCGGCACGATCGCGAGCATCAGACCTGAGAACCCGCCGATCGTGAACAGGAACAGGAACGACAGCGCGAACAGCATCGGCGCTTCGAAGGTGAGCGAGCCGCGCCACATCGTCGCCGTCCAGTTGAACACTTTCACGCCGGTTGGGATGGCGATCAGCATCGTCGACAGCATGAAGAACAGCTGACCCGCGAGCGGCATGCCCACGGTGAACATGTGGTGTGCCCAGACGATGAACGACAGGAACGCGATCGACGCCGAGGCGTACACCATTGCGCCGTAGCCAAACAGCGGTTTGCGCGAAAACGTCGGGATGATCTCCGAGACGATGCCGAAGGCCGGCAGGATCAGGATGTACACCTCGGGGTGACCAAAGAACCAGAAGATGTGCTGGAACATCACCGGGTCGCCACCGCCAGAAGCCGCAAAGAACGTCGTGCCGAAGAAGTGATCGGTCAGCAGCATCGTGACTGCGCCCGCGAGCACCGGCATGGTGGCGATCAGCAGGTACGCAGTGATCAGCCAGGTCCACACGAACAGCGGCATGTTAAGGAGGCCCACGCCCGGGGCGCGCATGTTCATCACGGTGACGACCACATTGATGGCGCCCAGGATCGACGAGGCACCCATCAAGTGAACGGCGAAGATCAGGAAGGGGAAGGCATCACCCGTCTGCAATACGAGCGGTGGATACATAGTCCAGCCACTGGCCGGCGCACCACCAGGCACGAACAATGTGGCTAACAACAGCGTAAATGCGAACGGCAGGATCCAGAACGAGAAATTGTTGAGCCGTGGCAGCGCCATGTCGGGAGCACCCACCTGCATGGGGATCATCCAGTTGGCCAGGCCCGTCCACGCCGGCATCACGGCGCCGAAGATCATGACGAGCGCATGCATGGTTGTCATGGAATTGAAGAACGCGGGATCGACGAACTGCAGCCCAGGCTGGAACAGCTCGGCGCGGATCACCAACGCCATTGTGCCGCCCACGAAGAACATGATGCACGCGAACACCAGGTACATCGTGCCGATGTCCTTGTGGTTGGTCGCGTACAGCCACCGGCCGATGCCGCGCGGCTTGTGGTCGTGATGATCGTGATCAGCGGAATGTACTGTCGTGGTGGCCATGTTCGTTCTCGGATTCTTGCGGAATTTGGGGTTCTATCAGCCGGCGTTCGGCGCAACTGCGAGCGTCGGCGCAGCTGCCTGCGCGACATCGGTAGTCGCAGTCCCGTCGGTGGCTGTCTCGACCGGCGCGCTCTCCGGAGCTGGCTGCGCGGCGGCTTTCTGGGCGACCAGCCAGG
>Ga0116151_10000824_pt1 | contig 28757 bp, 27 predicted proteins | sample AD_UKC117_MetaG_FD_89893 | JGI IMG/M metagenome (GOLD analysis project Ga0116151, IMG submission 89893) | Active sludge microbial communities of municipal wastewater-treating anaerobic digesters from Hong Kong - AD_UKC117_MetaG | ecosystem: Engineered > Bioreactor > Anaerobic > Digestate... | reverse complement strand
GCTGCTCGACGAGGTGGCGTTCCGGGCAACCCACGACAGCCTGACCGGGCTGCCCAACCGGCATCTCCTGACCGATCGTCTGGCGGGCGCCCTCGACCGGGCACGGCGTGCCGGCAACCGCGTGGCCGTCGTGTTCCTCGATGTCGATCGCCTGAAGAGCATCAACGACGCGCTCGGCCACGCGGTCGGCGATGCCGTGCTGGTCGAGGTTGCCTCGCGCTTTCGCCTGCTCGGCCGCTCGACCGACACGGTCGGGCGGATCGGCGGCGACGAGTTCGTGTTGGTGCTGGATGGCCTCGAGAGCCGCACCGAGATCGCCGCGGCCGTCAATCGCTACCGCGGCGCCTTCGCTCGTCCGGTCGTCGTCGGCGGCCGCCCCCTGCCGGTCCGGGCGAGCTTTGGTGTCGCGGTCTTTCCGGACGATGGTGACTCCCCGGACAGCCTGCTCCGGCGAGCGGATTCCGCCATGTACCGGGCGAAGCGGGACGGTCGCGACCAGGTGGTCACCTTCGATGCCGAGCTGCACGGCGAGACAGGCGACGGTCTCCTGCTCGATGCAGCACTGCGCGACGCCATCGCCAGGGACGGGCTCGAGCTGCACTACCAGCCGCGCATCGACCTCGTCGAGCGCCGGCCGGCCGGACTCGAATCGCTGGTTCGCTGGCGCCATCCGGACGAGGGCCTCCTGCCGCCGGCCCGCTTCATCGGGCTCGCCGAGGAGACCGGCTCGATCGTCGAGCTCGGCCGGTGGGTCCTAGAGCGGGCCTGCGCCGATCTCGCCGGGCCGGCGCTGCGCGATCGCGGCCTGCAGCTGTCGGTCAACGTTTCGGTCGTGCAGCTCAAGCGCGACCCCGGCTTCGTCGACTTCGTCCGCGGCACCCTGACGCGGCACGGCCTGGCGCCGCAGCGGATCGAGCTCGAGGTCACCGAAAACCTCTTCCTCGACCCGTCCCTGCCGATGCTGGGGCGCCGGCTCGCCAGCCTCGCCGAGCTCGGCCTGCACCTCTCGATCGACGATTTCGGCACGGGCTATTCCTCGCTCGCCTATATCAACCGCTTCCCCTTCGACCGGATCAAGATCGACCGCTCCTTCGTCGACCTGATCGACCGGGACCAGGGTGCGCAGGCGATCGTCCGCGCCATCGTCGGGCTGAGCACGGCGCTGGCCAAGCAGACCACCGCCGAGGGGGTCGAGAAGGATGCCCAGCTCGCCTTCCTCGACGAGCTGAGCTGCAACGAGGCCCAGGGCTTCTTCTTCGGCCGCCCGGCACCCCTGCCCGAGATGCTGCGGGCGCTGCCGGGCTGAGCCGGGCGGCTGGACAGGCCGGTTCGCAGGCCGCATATCGGCCGGAATGCTGTGATCGGGGAGGGCGGCGATGCTGGTGATCCTGGGCTCGGTGAATGCCGATCTCCTGTTCAAGGTCGAGAAGCTGCCGGCGCCGGGCGAGACCGTGCTCTGCCCGTCCTATGCCATGGCGCCGGGCGGCAAGGGCTCGAACCAGGCCGCGGCCGCCGCCAAGGCCGGTGCGGCAACGCGATTCGTCGGCCATCTCGGCGACGACGCCTATGGACCGGTGGTCCGCAGCCTCCTGGTCCAGGCCGGCATCGACACGGGTGGCCTCGCCAGGTCGAAGCGCCCGACCGCGATCGCGGTGATCGGCGTCGACGCGACGGGCGAGAACGCGATCATCGTCGCCAGCGGCGCCAATCTCGATACCCATGCCGGCCAGGTGGAGGACGCCTTGCTCGGCCCCTCGACCACGCTCCTTTGCCAGAACGAGATCCGGATGACCGAGACCGCCGCGGTTCTGGCCCGCGGCAAGGCCAGGGGTGCCCGGACGCTCCTCAACCTCGCACCGGCCGGCCCCCTGCCGGACGGTTTGCTGGACACGCTCGACTTCCTCATAGTCAACGAGATCGAGGCGCGCATGGCCGCCGGCGACGCGGCGGGGGAGCCGCTCGCTTTGGCCCGCCGCCTGGCCAGGGCGCACGACCTCGTCTGCGTCGTGACGCTGGGCGCGGAGGGTGCGATCGCGGTCGGCCCAGGGGGCGGCTGGCGGGTCGGCAGCCTCAGGATCGAGCCGGTCGACACGACGGGAGCCGGCGACGCCTTCGTCGGCGTGCTCGCCGCCGCACTCGACCAGGGGCGAACGCTGCCCGAGGCGCTGCACCGGGCGAGCCTCGCCGCCGGGCTTTCCTGCCTCGCCATCGGCGCCCAGTCGGCCCAGCCGGATGCAGCGATGATCGAATCACGTCTGGGTGAGCTGTCGGCGCCGACGCCGCTCGACTGATCCCGGGAGGCGCCTCGCGCGTATCTTCGGCGAGCAGCGGGAGAGAGGCGATGCAGCGGCGTGACGTATTGCGACAGGGGGCAGGGCTGGTGGCCGGGGCGGCCCTTGTCGGCGGAATCGGACCGGCCCTGGCGGTGCCGGCGGGCGAGTTGCGCTTCGCCGTCTTCCGCAACGACCGCGAGATCGGGCATCACACGCTCCGCTTCACGCCAGCGGGCGAGCGTCTGACCGTCGACATCGAGATCGAGCTCGAGGTCCGCTTCGCCTTCATCACCGCCTACCGCTACAGCCACGAGAACCGCGAGGAATGGTCGAATGGCCAGCTCGCCGGCTTCTCCAGCGTCACCGACGACAACGGCACGCTGCATCGGGTCGAGGCGTCGCGCCAGGGCGGTCGTGTGGTCATCGACGGGAGCGAAGGACAGCTCACCGCCCCGGCCGGCGTGCTCCCCGCCACCTGGTGGCACGCCGACTTCATCGCCGGAGGGCGCTGGATCAACACTCAGACGGGCGAGATCATCGCCTCGACCGTGACAGCGCTCGGGCAGGAGACGGTAGAGGCGGAAGGTCGATCCGTCACGGCCGAGCGGTTTCGCCTCGCGGGGGATGTCGACATGGATCTCTGGTACGCGGGCGAGCGCTGGGTGAAGCTCGCCTTCAACGGGCCGGACGAGTCGCGGATCGACTATCGCAAGGTCGAGGGTGGCGCCTACAGCGACCTCACCTATCGGCCCGGCGAGCAGCGCCGCGCCTGAGCGGAGCCATGGCCCGAACGCTTCGCTTCGTCTTCGCCGACCAGCTCACCCACGAGCTTTCCTCGCTCGCCGATGCACGGGCGAAGCATGATCTGGTTCTCATGGCCGAGGTCCGGGCCGAGACCGACCACGTCCCGCATCACCCGAAGAAGATCGCCTTCCTGTTCGCCGCCATGCGCCATTTCCGGGACGAGCTGCGGGACCGGGGCCTGGAGGTTCGCTATGTCGAGCTGGACGATCCCGACAACCGCGGCAGCTTCGAGGGCGAGCTCGCCCGCGCGCTCGACGAGCTCGAGATCGACCGCGTCGTCGTCACCGAACCCGGCGAGTATCGGGTGCTGGAGCGGATCAAGAGCTGGGGCGAGACGTTCGACCTGCCGGTCCAGATCCGGAGTGACGACCGTTTTCTCTGCTCCACCGCCGAATTCGCCGACTGGGCGGGGGACCGGAAGCAGCTCCGCCAGGAGCAGTTCTACCGCTGGATGAGGCAGCGCACCGGCTGGCTGATGACGAAGGGGGGCAAGCCCGTCGGCGGACGCTGGAACTACGACGCGGAGAACAGGAAGCCGGCGGCGCCGGGCTCCGACTTCCCGCGGCCAATGCATTTTGCCCCGGATGCCACCACGGAGGCCGTGCTCGACGTCGTCCGCCGCCGTTTCGGTAGCCGCTTCGGTGAGACCGAGCCGTTCTGGTTCGCCGTCACGCGTGGCGAGGCGCGGCGGGCGCTCGCCCATTTCGTGCAGACCGGGCTCGAGGGCTTCGGCGACCATCAGGACGCGATGCTCGAGGGCGAGGACTGGCTCTGTCATTCGGCGCTCTCGCAGTACATGAACTCTGGCCTGCTCACCGCCCGAGAGGTCGGCGAGGCGGTGCTGGAGGCGCACAGGCAGCGCGAGCTGCCGCTCAACAGCGTCGAGGGCTTCATTCGCCAGATCCTCGGCTGGCGCGAATACGTGCGCGGCATCTACTGGCTGAAGATGCCGGGCTACGCGAAGCTGAACGGGCTCGGGAACCGGCGCCACCTGCCGGCCTTCTACTGGACCGGCGAGACCGACATGCGGTGCATGGCGCACGCCCTGGGCCAGACCAGGCGGGAGGCCCTGTCGCACCACATCCAGCGGCTCATGCTGACCGGCAATTTCGCCCTGCTCGCCGGGGTGATCCCGGAGGAGATCTGCACCTGGTATCTCGCCGTCTATGCCGACGCCTTCGAGTGGGTGGAGCTGCCCAACGTGCTCGGCATGGTGATGCATGCCGACGGCGGCTATCTCGGCTCGAAGCCCTATGCCGCCTCCGGCAACTACATCAACCGGATGTCGGACTTCTGCGGCGCCTGCACCTACGACGTGAAGGAGAAGCTCGGGCCGAAGGCCTGCCCCTTCAATTACCTCTACTGGAGCTTCCTCATCGAGCACCGTGAGCACCTGGAAGAGAATCCGCGCATGGGCCCCATGTTCAGGACGCTCGACCGCATGTCGGAGGAACGCAGGGAGCGGATCATGGAAGACGCTGGCCGGTTTCTCGATGGCCTCGAGCCTTGGAACCCGGAGAACGATGGTGACTGAGCGCGTCTGGATCATCGGGGCTAGCTCTGGCATAGGGGCGGCGCTCGCCGAGCGTCTTGCCGGCGACGGCAAGGAGGTCTGGGCCAGCGCCCGGAGCGTCGGCAAGCTCGAGGCGCTGGCCGGGAAGCATCCGGGCTACATCCACGCCCTGCCGCTCGACGTCACCGACAAGGCGGCTGTCCAGGCAGCGCTCGCCAGGATCGAATCTGCCTGCGGCCCGCCGGACACGGTCGTGCTCAATGCCGGCACGCACCAGCCCGTCGCCGCCAAGGATTTCACCGCGGACGGCCTGAGGCAGGTGATGGAGCTGAACGTCTTCGGTGTCGCCAACGGCATCGAGGCGGTGCTGCCGGGCATGCTCGAGCGCGATGCCGGCCGGATCGCCGTGGTCGCGTCGGTGGCCGGCTATCAGGGCCTGCCGACCAGCGCCTATTATGGCGCCAGCAAGGCGGCGCTCATCAACATGATCGAATCGCTGCGGTTCGACCTCCGTCGCACCGGCGTGGTGCTGCAGCTCGTCAATCCGGGCTTCGTCAGGACGCCGCTCACCGACCGGAACGAGTTTCCCATGCCCTTCCTGATCGAGGCCGACGAGGCGGCGGCGGCGATCGCCCGCGGGCTCGAGGTCGGTCGCTTCGAGATCGCCTTCCCGACCGTTTTCGTCTGGCTTCTCAAGCTCCTCGGCCTCTTGCCCTACCGCGCCTATTTCGCGCTGGTCGGCCGGAGCACCGGCAAGTGAGCGTCGAGGCGGCTGCCGGCGTCTATGCCCGCTATTTCGACGAGCTGACGACAGCGACCACGGGCGATCTTCGCCGGCTCGCGGCGGCGGACATGCGCTTCAAGGACCCGTTCAACGACATCCGGGGCGTGGACCGGGTGGTCGGCCTCTTCGATCACATGTTCCAGACGACGGAGCAGCCGCGCTTTGTCACCGGTGCGATCGCCGTGACCAGCCGCACCGCCTTCCTGCGCTGGCGCTTCACCTGCACCGTGCCGAGCCGGCTCCTGTCATTGGCGCTGGCGATCGAGGGGGTGAGCGAGGTCCGCTTCGATGCGGCAGAGCTGGTTGTCGAGCATGTCGACTACTGGGATCCGGCGGCAGCCGTCTACGAGCGCCTGCCACTATTGGGCGGCGTCCTGAGAGGCCTGCGCCGCCGTCTCGCCCACCGCCCCTGACAGTTCGGGCTTCTTGAAGAAGATATAGACCTCGCCGAGGGTGAAGCCCCATTTCGAGACGGTGGTGCGGTTGATCATCACCGTCTCGTCCTGGAGGAACATCCAGTCGTCGAAGCTGACGCGCCAGATCCGATCTCCGACCGCGAGGTCGAAGAGGTAGGTCCAGCGCATGGCCTTGCCCTCGCGCACCCCCGTCGCGGTGCCGACGATGTCGTCGGCCTCGCCTTCGTAGCGGCCGTCGCCGAGCGGGCGGATGTGCCAGGTGCGCTGGTCGCGCTCGCCGTCCGCGTAGCGAAATGCCTCGTCGAGGACGAGGACGTCGCCTTCCATGCGGCCCTCGATGTCGACCACGAACTCCCGGCGCACGGTGCCGAAGCGGTCCTGGAACAGGCCCCAGGCCCGCGTCTCGCCGAGAAAGTAATCCTCCGGCACGAAGGCCGGGGCGGTGCCGTCGAAATCGTCGATCTTCATGGCCGTGCAACCCGCAATGACACAGAGCATTACGGCGGCGAGAACGGTGCGGATCATCACGTCAGGGCATTCCCTCTGCTCGCAGCTCGCCGAGGCGGGCCGCGTCGATCTCGAAGTTCCAGACGAGGAAGATCGAGGCGAATTTCATGGCGACCGGCAGGAGCGCGTAGAGCCCGACCAGCGCCAGGAGCGCGATCGGACCGTTCGAAGTCCCCTCGGCCGCGAAGCCGGCGACGTCGAGCGTGCCGAAGGCGATGCCGACGGCGAGCGCCAGCGAGAGCTTGGTCGCCATGCTCCAGAGCGCGAAATAGAGCCCGGCGCGGCGATTGCCCGTCACCGCGCTGTCGGCATCGACCACGTCCGCCTGCATCGCCGTGGGCAAGGCGAGATCGGCACCCAGGCCGAGGCCGCTGGCGACGCAGACGGTGGCGAACCACCAGACATCGCCGGCCCCGAGCAGCGGCACGAGCGCGAAGACGCCGCAGACCCAGAGCATCGAGAGCGACCAGGCGCGATGCTTGCCGATCCGGTAGCTCAGCCAGAGCCAGGCCGGGATGGCGACGAGCCCGCTGGCGAAATAGACGAGGAGCAAGGGACCGCTCGCCCCCGGCGCCTCGATCACGTGCTGGACATAGAGGAGGAAGAGGGTCGCGGGCAGGCCGTTGGCGACACCGTTCAGAAGGTAGGCGAAGACCAGCCGGCGAAAGGGCCGGTTGGCGAATGCCACGCCTAGCCCGGCGACGAACTTCAGGGGCCGGGTCTCGGCATAGGCGCTCTCGCCGATGCGCCAGAGGAGGACGGCGAATGCCAAGGGCAGGAGGAGCGCCATGGACCAGAAGATCGCCGCCATGGTCGTCGCGCTGCCGGGCCCTGCACCGATCAGCGTCGGCAGGGCGGCGGCCAGGATGATGCCGAGGATGACGAAGCCCTCGCGCGCGCCGAAGATGCGTGAGCGCTCGTCGTAGTCGGTCGAGAGCTCCGCCCCCCAGGCGCTGTAGGCGAGCAGCAGCATGGTCCAGGCGAGAAAGGCGACGCTCGCCCAGAGGAAGAGATAGAGCCCACCCGCACCTTCCCGCGGCAGGAACAGGAAGAAGCTCGCGACCAGCAGCAGGGGCAGCGCACCGAGCATCCAGGGCCGCCGCCGGCCGAAGCGCGAGCGCGTGCGGTCGCCGAGCGTGCCGACGAGCGGGTCGGTGACCACGTCGAGCAGCCGGGCGGCCAGCAGCACGGCACCGACGGTGGCGAGGTCGAGGCCGAGCTCGGTGACATAGAAGGTCGGCAGGTAGACGTAGAACGGCAAGTTGAGGGCGGCGAGCGGCAGCGCCAGCCCTCCGAACGCCAGGAGATCCATGAGCCCGAGCCGCCGGCCGGGCGGCGGCGTTTCAGCTCCGGCGCAGGGCAAGCTGCACGACGTCGGTGCTGCCGGAGCGGAAGCCGGCCTCGCAGTAGCCGAGATAGTAGCGCCAGACACGACGGAAGCGCTCGTCGAAGCCGAGCTGGCGGATGCCGTCCCAGGCCGTCTCGAAGCGCTCGCCCCAGAGGGCCAGCGTGCGGGCGTAGTCGCGGCCGAAGGCGACCTTCCGGGTGATCTCGAGGCCGACCCGCCCCGTGTGCTCGGCGAGGGCGGTGGTCGACGGCAGCATGCCACCCGGGAAGATGTATTGCTGGATGAAGTCGCTGCCCTTGCGATAGCTCTCGAAATGCTCGTCGGCGATGGTGATGATCTGCAGCCCGGCCATGCCGCCCGGCACCAGCGCCGAGCGCACCTTCTCGAAGTAGGTCGGCCAGTAGGCTTCGCCCACCGCCTCGAACATCTCGATCGAGGCGATCCGGTCGAACCTGCCCTCGACGTCGCGATAGTCCTGGAATCGGATCTCGACCTTCTCGCGGAGCCCGGCCTCGGCGACCCGGGCACTGGCCAGCTCGTGCTGCGCCTTCGAGATCGTGATGCTGGTCACCTTCGCCCCGAACTCGCCGGCGGCGGTCAGGGCGAAGCCGCCCCAGCCGCTGCCGATCTCGAGCAAATGCTGGCCCGGCCGCAGCTCGATCATCCGGCAGAGATGGCGGTACTTGGCCTTCTGTGCGGCTTCGAGATCAGCTTTTTCAGCGGTGTGCCGCTCGTCGAAGAGGGCGGCCGAGTAGGTCATGGAGGGGTCGAGCCAGGCGGCGAAGAACTCGTTGCCGAGGTCGTAGTGGGCATGGATGTTGCGCTGGCTGCCGCGTCTCGAGTTGCGGCGGAACCAGTGCTGCAGCCGTGCGAGGAAGCGCGTCAGGACCGGCCCGAAATAGCCTTGGCCCCAGGCATCGAAATTACGGTCGAGCAGCTCGAGCAGGTCGGCCAGATGCGGCGTGTCCCACTCGCCCGCGATGTAGCCCTCGGCGAAGCCGACGCTGCCGTGGCGCAGATAGCGGTCGACCACCTTGGCGTCGCGGATGGCCAGGGCGGCGCGCGGTCCCGCCTCGGCGCCCCGGACGGTCTCGGTGCTGCCGTCCGGCAGGGTCAGGTCGAGGGTGCCCCGGCGCAGCTGGCGGACGACGCGCAGCACGGCCTCGAGCCGCACGCGGTCGACCGCCCGGCCGGTCGTCGCCCTGGTGTCGGAGGTTCCCTGGTCGGTGCCCATGGTCATGATCGCCACTGCTGCTGCCGGCGACCGATCGTTCGGGCTCGTCATCCGTCGATCGGGTCGGCGGTTCGTGGGTGAAAGGGTGCGCCCTTCAGCCAGAGGCGCAGCGCCTCGACATGAATGCCACCGATCACCTTCAACGTCATGGCAAGATTGCGCAGGAGGCAGAGGGCGAGGTTCCGGTCGTCGAGCGGCAGCGCCCGGCCGGTCTGGCTCGCGGTGAAGAAGAGCCCGTCCCGGTCGGTCTCGCGGATCACCAGGTCCAGCCGCTCGCCCGGCGGCTTAAGGGTGAACTCGTAGGCTGCCGCCATGTCGATGAAGGGCGAGACGTAGAAGGTCTTCGCCGCCGCGTGGCGCAGCCAGGCGCCGGACGCGGCGAGGGCCGGGTCGGTCGGCAGGACATAGGTGTGCTGGCCGCCGAACGTGTTCTTGACCTCGTAGAGCACGGCCATGAGCCGGTCCTCGGCATCATAGCCGAAATAGACGCTGAGCGGGTTGAAGACGAAGCCCCAGAGCCGGGGGAAGCAGAGGAGCTCGATCCGGCGGACGCCGTCCAGGCCGGCGGTGGCGAAGTGCCCGAGCGCCCAGGGTTCGAGCGGCGAGCCGTCGCGGGCGCCGTGGTCGCTGGCGCGAAAGCCGAGGATGCCGGGTCGCTCGATGCCGAGCAGGCGCAAGCGCGAGCCAACCGCGTCGAGCTCGCCCAGGTCGAGCAGCAGCGAGAAGACCCTGTAGCGGAAGCGATGCTTGACGGGGCGCAGTCGCTGATGGACCACCGTTCCCTCGTAGAGCCGCGAGCGCAGCGCAGGGCCGGTCATGCCGATTGCGCCGCCGCCAGCTCCGGCAGACCGTGGCCCGAGCCTGCCATCGGCCGGGATTCCCGCTTCCAGGGTGCGGTGACGCCGAGCCGGGCGGCCGCCTCGAGCCCGGAGCGCAGCCCGTCCTCGTGGAAGCCGTAGCCGAGCCAGGCGCCGGCATAGTGGATGCCGCCGCGCCCCTGGATCCGGCCGATCGCGCCCTGCGCCGCCACGGCGTCGGCATCGAAGACCGGGTGGTCGTAGGAGAACTCGCGGTGCACCAGCGCCGGATCGGGCTCGGCGAGCGGGTTCATCGAGACGAAGAGCGGCAGGCTCTCGTCGATGTTCTGCAGTCGGTTCATCCAGTAGGTGACGGCCACGCGACTGCCGGGCTCGGCGAGGCCGGGGGCGGTGTAGTTCCAGGCCGACCAGGCCCGGCGGCGCTTCGGCATGAGCGCCGGGTCGCTGTGCAGGACGGCGCGGTTCGGCTGATAGCGGAAGGCGCCGAGGATGCGCCGCTCCTCGTCGTCCGCGTCGAGCAGCACCGCTGCCGTCTGCGGCGCATGGGCCGCCATGACCACGGCATCGAAGCGAAAGCTGCCGCCCTGGCCGTCGACCACCTCGACCCCGGCGTTCGTCCGGCGCACCGCCACGACCGGCGCCGCCTTGCGGACACGACCCTCGAGCCGGGCCGCGAGTGCGTCGACATAGGATTTGGAACGACCGCTCAGCGTGCGCCATTTCGGCTGGCCGGTTACCGTCAGGAGTCCGTGATTGGCGAAGAAGCGCAGGAAGCTGGTCGCCGGGAAATCGGCCATGGTCGCCGTTGGGCAGGACCAGATGGCGGCCGCCATGGGCAAGAGATAGCCGCCGGTGAAGGCTTCGCCGAAGCGGTGGGTCCGAAGGAAGTCGCCGAGGCTCCAGGCGTGCTTCGCCCGTTCCTCGAGATGCTCCCGGCCGAGCCGATTGAAGCGCAGGATGTCGCCGAGCATGCCCCAGAAGACGGGCCGCACGAGATTGCGTTTCTGGGCGAAGAGCGCTGCCGGCGAGGCGCCGCTATATTCGAGGGTGCCGCCGGCGATGCTCGCCGAGAACGACATCTCGCTGGCCTCGGTTGCCACGCCGAGATGGCGCAGCAGCGAGGTCAACTCGGGATAGTTGGGCTCGTTGAAGACGATGAAGCCCGTGTCCACGTCGACCGACCGCTCGCCCGCCGATACCGTCACCGTGTTGCTGTGCCCGCCGAGTCGCTGCTCCTTCTCGAAGAGGGTGACCCGATGGCGGTGTGCCAGAAGCCAGGCAGCGGAAAGCCCGGCGATGCCAGAGCCGACGACGCCGATATGCAAGGAAGCTCTCCGTTGGCTGGTTGCGGCTCTGATCCCTTGTGGGCCAGTTGCACGCGATCGTGTCCCTCGCCATCGAGCGGCGGCAGCGGCGGGGCCCGCCGACCCCGGGGGAGGGTAGGTCGGCGGGCTTTCGCCACTGGCTTCGCAGCCGTCTGGCTAGGGATGGATACGCAGCGCGGTCAGGACTGGATCACGGCGATGGTCGATCGTCGATCCGACCTGGAGAGCGAGCATGCGAGATTGCCGACCCCGGGCTCAGCCCTGGCCGCCCAGCGCGCGCGCCTGGCCGATCCAGTCCTCGCGCTCGATGCGTCCCTTGAAGTCGAGCATCTCGTCGATCCGCTCGATGTCCGCAGGGGTCAAGGCCGCGATCTGGCTGAAGGTGGTGATGCCGAGATCGTTCAGCTTCTGCCGCAGCACCGGGCCGATCCCGCGGATCTTCTCGAGATCGTCCGGCGCATCGGCCGGCGGGGTGAAGAGCTGGACCGGGTTCGGCGCCGGCGCCGCCTTGGCCTCGCCGCCGTCGAGCGCCGCCCGCTCGGCCATCAGGCGCTTCCTGGCGGAGGAGCCGGCGGGGAGCTGCGCCAGCTTCGCATCGACCCGCCGGCGTGCCTGGGCCAGCCGCTCGACCTCGGCGGGCACGGCCGGAGCCGGGGCCGGCGCTTTCTCCGTTACCAGGGGGGCCGGTGCTGCGGCGGCCGGCGGCGTCGCTTCCAGTGCCACCTTCTCCTGTTGGCAGAGCCGCAGCCGCTCCTTGGTCTCGTCGTGCGCCGCGTCGGCCCGCCGCACCTCCTGCTCGACATGGGCGAGCTTCTTCTTCCAGCCTTCCTCGAGCGTTGCCCGGCTGGACGCGTCGCGCCGCTCGAAGAACCACCAGGCGGCGATGACGCCGACGATGATGCCGACGATGAACATCAAGAATGAGCCCATGCGCAATTACTCCCTGCATCCACCGGCGGCGACCGGTCGGCCGCCCATAAATCACACCCGATGACGTTTTCCCGTTGCGGCGATACTGGCCGGCAAGGCGCCGCAGCACAAGTCAGCCCCTGGCATCCTCGACGATCATCCGGGCGGCCTTTTCGGCGATCATCACCACCGGCGAGTTGGTGTTGCCCGAGGTTATGGTCGGCATGATCGAGGCGTCGACCACCCTGAGCCCGCCGATTCCGTGCACCCGCAGCCGTGCATCGACCACCGCCGTGCGGTCCTCCGCCGGCCCCATCCTGCAGGTGCCGACGGGGTGGAAGATGGTGGTGCCGAGCGCGCCCGCCGCCTGCACCAGCTCCGCCTCGGTGGCCACGGCCGGACCCGGCAGGTGCTCCTCCGGCGCATAGGGAGCGAGAGCCGGGGCCGCCATGATGGTCCGGGTCAGGCGGATCGCGTCCGCGGCGACCTTGCGGTCCTCCTCGGTCGCCAGATAGCTGGGGGCGATCGCCGGCGGTGCTGCCGGGTCCCTGGACCGGAGCCGGACTGTGCCACGGCTGGTCGGCCGGAGGTTGCAGACCGAGGCGGTGATCGCCGGGAAGGGATGCAGGGGCTCGCCGAAGCGGCCGAGGCTCAATGGCTGGACGTGATACTCGACATTGGGCGTCGCGAAGCTCGGATCGGTCCTGGCGAAGGCGCCGAGGGTCGAGGGCGCCATGCTCAGGGGTCCCCGCCGGTGGAGCGCGTATTCCAGGGCCATCCGCGCCTTGCCGGCGAGGCTCGCCGCCTGCTCGTTCAGGGTCACCGCGTTCTCGACCTTGAAGACGGTGCGGATCTGCAGATGGTCCTGGAGATTGCCGCCAACCCCGTCGAGCGCGTGCCGGACCTCGATCTCCTGTTCCCGGAGGTGCCCGGCCGGGCCGATGCCGGCGAGCAGCATGAGCTGCGGCGAGCCGATCGAGCCGGCGGCGAGGATCACCTCCCGCCCGGCAGCCACCGATTTCTCAAGGCCGTTCTCGAAATAATCGACGCCGGTCACCCGCCGGCCGTCGAGCCTGAGGCCGGATACCCGGGCACCGGTCACCACGATCAGGTTGGGGCGACGGCGCACGGGCTTCAGGAAGGCCCTGGCGGCGGACCAGCGCACGCCCCGGCGCTGGTTGACGTGGAAATAGCCGCAGCCCTCGTTGTTGCCGCGGTTGAAGTCGTCGGTCTTCGGAATGCCGACCTCGGCTGCCGCCGCGCGGAACGCGTCGAGGATCGGCCAGGCGACCCGCGGCTCCTCGACCCGCCACTCGCCGCCGACGCCGTGCAGCTCGTCCGCCCCGCCGCAGAAATCCTCGGAGAGCTTGAACCAGGGCAGCACGTCGTCCCAGCTCCAGCCGGGATTGCCGAGCTGCCGCCAGTGGTCGTAGTCGGCCGCCTGGCCGCGCATGTAGATCATGCCGTTGATCGAGGAGCAGCCGCCCAGCACCCGGCCGCGCGGGTAGTTGAGCGCCCGCCCGCCGAGGCCAGGCTCGGCCTCGGTCTTGAAGCACCAGTCGGTGCGGGGATTGTTCTGGGTGTAGAGGTAGCCGATCGGCACGTGGATCCAGAACCAGTTGTCACGGCCCCCGGCCTCGAGCAGCAGGACACGGGTGCCGGGGTCGGCCGAGAGGCGGTTGGCGAGCACGCAGCCGGCGGTGCCGGCGCCGATGACGACGTAGTCGAAGCCGTTCACGCAACTCCCTCCTGACGGACGCGGGGAAGGTTACCGGCCGACAGCCGACGCGGCAACCGCTTGCCCCGCCAGCGCTTCGTGGCCACCTTGGAGCTTCATTGGAATGTATCCAGAACGGAGCGCTGCTTGCGTGACATGGCGGGATCGGCCGGCGGGAAGGCCCTGAGTTGAGCCGCGGGCGCGGCGTGCCGCCGCCATTGTCCGCGACCCTCGGTGCTGTGGGTCGGCCGGAACGGAGCTGGGCCGATCTCGCCCGCTTCGCGCTGCCCTATGTCTGGCCGGAGGGCGAGCCCCGGCTGCGCCTGCGCATCGTCCTCGCCTTCGCCTGCCTCGTTGCCGCCAAGATCCTCACGGTCTACGTCCCCTTCTTCCTCAAATGGAGCGTCGACGCGCTGAGCGTCGCCAATCTCACCGCCGTGCCGCTGGCATTGCTGATCGGCTATGGCGCCGCTCGCCTCCTCGCCTCGGCCTTCCAGCAGCTCCGTGACGCGCTCTTCGCCCGGGTGGGGGCCCGGGCCGGACGGCGCCTGGCCCTTCAGGTCTACACCCGCCTCTTCGACCTCTCGCTCCGCTATCACCTCGAGCGGCGGACCGGCGAGCTCGCCCGGGCCATCGACCGCGGCGTCAAGGCGCTCTCGTTCCTGCTGCGCACCGGCCTCTTCAGCCTCGGGCCGACGCTGCTCGAGTTCGTCATGGTCATCGGCGTGCTGCTCTGGAACTACCCGCCGAGCTTCGCCCTCGTCACCTTCGTCACCATCGTCGGCTATGCCGCCTTCACCATCCTCACCACCAACTGGCGGACGATGATCCGCCGCGAGCTCAACCGCGCCGACAACGAGTTCAACGCCTCGGCGGTCGACGGGCTGATCAATTACGAGGTGGTCAAGGCGTTCGGCAACGAGGGCTTCGAGCGGCGGCGGCTCGACGGCCAGCTCGCCGCCTACGAGACCGCGGCGGTGCGCTCCGAGGTCTCGCTCGCCTGGCTGAACGGCGGCCAGGCCGCGATCCTCGCCGTCGGCGTCACCATCCTCATGGTGATGGCCGGCCGGGGCGTGGTCGGGGGCTCCTTGACCATCGGTGACGTGGTGCTGCTCAACACCTTCATCTGGCAGCTCTACCAGCCGCTCAACTTCCTCGGCGTGATTTATCGCGAGATCCGCCAGTCGGTGACCGACCTCGAGCAGATCGAGGCCCTGCTCGAGCTGGAGCCGGAGGTGGCCGACGCAGCCGACGCCGTGCCGCTCATCGTCACCGACGGCACCGTCCGCTTCGAAGAGGTGCGCTTCGCCTACGACCCGAGGCGGCCGTTGGTCGACGGCCTCGACTTCACCCTCGAGGGCGGCCGCAAGCTCGGCATCGTCGGGCCGACGGGGGCCGGCAAGTCGACCATCGTGCGGCTCCTCTTTCGCTTCTACGACCCCGACGGCGGCCGGGTGACCATCGACGGCCAGGACGTCAGCCAGGTGACCCAGGCGTCGCTGCGCGGCCAAATCGGCCTCGTGCCGCAGGACACCGTCCTCTTCAACGACACCATCGCCGCCAATATCGGCTATGGCCGCCCCGGTGCGTCCATGGAAGCCATCGAGGACGCCGCCCGCCTCGCCCAGATCCACGACTTCATCGAGAGCCTGCCGGACGGCTACCGGACGACGGTCGGCGAGCGCGGCCTGAAGCTCTCGGGCGGCGAGAAGCAGCGCGTCGCCATTGCCCGCGTGATGCTGAAGAACCCGCCGATCCTGATCCTCGACGAGGCGACCTCGGCCCTCGACAGCACCACCGAGCGCGCCCTGCAGGAGGCCCTCGCCCGCGCCGCCAAGGGCCGCACCACGCTGGTCATCGCGCATCGCCTCTCCACCATCACCGACGCCGACCAGATCATCGTCATGGACGAGGGCCGCGTCGTCGAGCGCGGCACCCACGCCGAGCTGGTGGCCAAGGACGGGCTCTACGCCACGCTCTGGCAGCGCCAGCAGGCGGAGGAAGAAGTATAGGTGAGAGTTTCGTGGAATTGTCCGAGCCGCTGATGGGGGAAGCCAAGGCATGAAGCGTCAACCTGCCTTCGCCAAGGCATTCAAGCGCCGGTGGCGCATCGTCGAGATGGATACCTGGCCCGACGACGACTATCTCGATCTCGTCCAGCCCGCCCACCTCACCTTCAAGGGCGCGTCCAATGGCGAAATCGCCTTCGGCGCGCTCGAGGGCCAGCTCGACGTCCGCTATGGCGCGCGCGATGGCGCCGCCTGCGCCGAATTCACCTGGGATGGCCAGGACGAGGGCGATCCGGTCTGCGGCCGGGGATGGGTTGTGCTCGGCAGCGCCGGACGCCTTGTCGGCCATATCTACATCCATCGAGGTGAGGAGTCGGGCTTCGTGTGCGAGCCGGACTGACGGCTTCACGAGACATTCGGCCCCGGCAGCCCCGGGTGGCTCTCGGCCCCGAGCGCGCCTATAACGCGGCGATGCTGGGGCGGTGAGCACAGGACAGAGCCGATGCGGTGCCCGTTTTGCGGTTCCGAGGACACGCAGGTGAAGGATTCGCGGCCGGTCGAGGACGCGACGTCGATCAGGCGGCGGCGGCAGTGCACGGCCTGCGGGGCGCGGTTCACCACGTTCGAGCGGGTGCAGCTCCGCGATCTCGTGGTGCTGAAGAAGGACAACAAGCGTGTCCCCTTCGACCGCGACAAGCTGGCGCGTTCGATCGCCATCGCCGTGCGCAAGCGCGGCGTCGACCAGGAGCAGATCGAGCGCATCGTCAACGGCATCGTCCGCCGCATCGAGACCAGCGGCGAGCACGAGGTGCCGACCACGCGGATCGGCGAGCTGGCCATGGAATCCCTGGCCAAGCTGGACGAGGTCGCCTATGTCCGCTTCGCCTCGGTCTATCGCGATTTCGCCAACGCGCGCGATTTCGAGGAGTTCATCAGTCGCCTCCCCGAGGCCGACGAAGCCGAGCCGTGACCGTCCTTTGATGACCGATCCGATCGACGCCCGCTTCATGGGCCTGGCCCTTGCCCTGGGCGAGCGCCATCTGGGCCTGACCGCTCCCAACCCATCGGTCGGCTGCGTCATCGTCAGGGATGGGCTGGTGGTCGGCCGCGGCTGGACCCAGCCGGGCGGCCGGCCGCATGCCGAGGCCGAGGCGCTGGCCCGTGCCGGCGACGCGGCCAGGGGTGCGACTGCCTATGTCACGCTCGAGCCCTGCTCGAACTGGGGCAAGACCCCGCCCTGCACCAAGGGGCTGATCGAGGCGGGCATCGCCCGCGTCGTCGTCGGCTGCGTCGACCCGGACCCGCGCGTCGACGGCAAGGGCATCGCCGGGCTCAGGGAAGCCGGGCTCGAGGTCGTGGTCGGCGTGCGCGAGGCCGAGGCGCTGGCGCAGAATCTGGGCCTCTACCGCCGCATCCGGGCCGGCCGGCCGATGGTCGGGTTGAAGCTGGCGATGAGCCTCGATGGCCGCATCGCCACCCGCACGGGCGACAGCCAGTGGATCACCGGCGAGGCGGCCCGCGCCTTCGGCCATCGCCTGCGAGCCAGCCACGACGCCATCATGATCGGCAGCGGCACGGCGCTCGCCGACGATCCCCTGCTCACCTGCCGCCTGCCCGGCCTCGAGGGCCGCTCGCCGGTCCGCGTCGTCATGGACCGCCGCGGCCGGCTGCCTGCCACGAGCCAGCTTCGCGCCAGCGCCGACCGGCTGCCGCTCGTCCATGTCACGGCCGCCGATGGCGACACCTCGCCCGGCCCCGTCTTGACCCGCCTCGCCGACCAAGGCATCACACGGCTTCTGGTCGAGGGCGGAGCGTCGCTCGCCACGAGCCTGCTCGAGGCCGGCCTCGTCGATCGGCTCTACGTCTTCTCCGCGCCTGCGCTGATCGGCGGCGATGGCCTGGCTGCCATCCAGGGCCTCGGCGTCGACCGGATGGCCGATGTCGGCCGGTGGCGCGTGGTCGACACGCGGCTGCTCGGCCGCGACCGGTTCAGCGTGCTCGAGCCCGAAGGTTAGGCCAGAAAGCCAAGAATGTTCACCGGCATCATCACGCACCAGGGCATGATCCTGGAGGTCGAGAACAAGGACGGCGGCCGCCGGCTCGTGGTGCGGCCCGATGGACTCGATCTCGGGCGTATTGCAATAGGTGCCTCGGTCGCCCATTCCGGCGTCTGCCTGACCGTCGCGGGGAAGACGGTCGAGTCCTACAGCGTCTACGCCTCGCCCGAAACCCTGGCGCGCACCACGCTCGGCGATTGGCAGCAGGGCGATACGATCAATCTCGAAGCCTCGCTCCGCCTCGGCGACGAGCTCGGCGGCCATCTGGTCTTCGGCCATGTCGACGGGCTCGGCCGGATCGCCGCCATCGATCCCTCGGGCGAGAGCTTCCGCCTCGCTTTCGACATGCCGGAGGACCTCCGGCCGCTGGTCGCGGTCAAGGGCTCCATCGCGGTCGACGGCGTCTCGCTCACCGTCAACGAGGTGACAGACACGGGCTTTGCCGTGATGGTCATTCCGCATACCTGGGACGTCACCACCTTGCGCCACCGCCGGGTCGGCGATCGGGTCAACCTCGAGGCCGACATGCTCGCCCGCTACGTCGCCCGCCAGCTCGAGTTCGTGCCCGGTGGAGATCGCTCTTGAGCGACGCCGACTTCCTTTCGCCGATCGAGGACGTGCTCGAGGACGCGCGGCGCGGGAAGATGTTCATCCTCGTCGACGACGAGAATCGCGAGAACGAGGGCGACCTGGTCATCCCGGCCGAGTTCTGCGACGCCGCCGCCATCAACTTCATGGCCAAGCACGGCCGCGGCCTGATCTGCCTGGCGCTGAGCCGTCAGCGCTGCGAGAAGCTGGGCCTGCCGCTCATGGCCCAGGGGAACGAGCCGCGCCTCTCGACCGCCTTCACCATCAGCATCGAGGCCAGGGACGGGGTGACCACCGGCATCTCGGCGGCCGACCGGGCGCACACGGTCAAGGTGGCCATCGACCCCGAGAGCCGGCGTGACGACCTCGTCGCCCCCGGCCACATCTTCCCGCTCATGGCGCGGGATGGGGGGGTGCTCGTGCGCACCGGCCACACCGAGGCCGCGGTCGATCTCTCGCGCCTCGCCGGGCTCGATCCGTCCGGCGTGATCTGCGAGATCATGAACGACGACGGCACCATGGCGCGGCTGCCCGACCTCGTCGCCTTCGCCCAGCTCCACGGCCTCAAGGTCGGCAAGATCGCCGATCTCATCGCCTATCGGCTCAAGCACGACCGGCTGGTCGAGCGCGACATCGCCACCACCTTCACCAGCCGCTTCGGCGGCGATTTTCGCCTCCAGGTCTATGTCAATGTGCTGGACGGCATCGAGCACGTGGCCCTGGTCAAGGGCGACGTCACGGCGCCGGAGCCTGTCCTGGTGCGCGTCCACGCCGTCAACATGCTGCAGGACCTGCTCGGCGAAGGCGAGAGCGGCCGCGGCGACCAGCTCCACCAGGCGATGCGGATGATCGGCGAGGCGGGCAGGGGTGTGGTCGTGCTGCTGCGCGAGCCGTCGCCGACCAGCATCTCCGAGCGCGTCAAGGTGGCGCTCGGCCACCACCCACAGCCGCCGGCGGACCTGCGGGTCTACGGCATCGGGGCGCAGATCCTGGGCGATCTCGGCGTCACCGACATGATCCTCCTCTCCAACACGGGCCGCACCATCGTCGGCCTCGAGGGCTACAATTTGCGCGTTGTCGAGACCCGGCCGATCCCCGCAGAGGGAGCGCGTTGATGGCCGGCATCTCGGCCACGAGTGCTGTCCCGAGGCTGCCGGGTGCGCGCATCCTCGTCGTCGAGGCCCGCTACCATGCGGCCATCAACGACTTCCTGCTCGAAGGTGCGCGCGCCGTGCTCGAGGCCGCCGGGGCCAGGTTCGAGGAGCTGACCGTGCCGGGGGCGCTCGAGATCCCGCCCGCCATTCGCATCGCGGATATCCATGGCCGGGGCTTTGCCGGCTACGTCGCGCTGGGCTGCGTCATTCGTGGCGAGACCACGCATTACGAGCTGGTCGCCGGCGAGAGTGCCCGAGGCATCACGGATCTCGGCACTGCCCATGGCCTCGCCATCGGCAACGGCATCCTCACCGTCGAGAACGAGGCGCAGGCGATCGAGCGCGCCGATCCGGCGCGCCAGGACAAGGGCGGCCACGCGGCACTTGCGGCGTTGACCCTCGTCGCCTTCCGGCGCCACATGCTGCAGAGATGAGTGAAGCCCCGCTCCGGCCGTCCGCCGTCAAGCCCGTCCTCAACAAGCGGCGCGCCGCCCGCTTCGCCGCCGTCCAGGCGCTCTACCAGGCCGATGCCGGCGATGTCGCCATCGACCGTGTCGTCGCCGAGTTCCAGGCGCATCGGCTGGCCGAAATCTTCGAGCCGCTCGAGCTGGACGAGCCCTCGCCCGCGGTCGACGGCAAATGGTTCGCCATCCTCGCCGGCGGTGCCTGGGACGCGCGCGAGCGGCTCGATCCGGCGATCGAGTCCTGCCTGGCATCGGGCTGGACCCTCGCCCGCTGCGGCTTTCTCCTGCGCGCCTGCCTTCGGGCCGGCGCCTTCGAGCTCGCCGAGCGCACCGACGTTCCGGTCAGGGTCGTGCTCAACGAGTATGTCGAGCTGGCGCATCTCTTCTTCAGCGGCGACGAGCCGGCCTTCATCAACGCGGTGCTCGATCGCCTCGCACCGATCCTTCGCCCCCAGCAGAGCCCGGTGACCTGATGGTGACGCCTGCGGGAATGGGCGAGTTCGATGTCATCGACCGGTTGCTGAAACCGCTGGCCAAAGGCTTTCCGGGCGCCCTCGGCCTCGCCGACGATGCCGCCCTCGTCGACGTGCCGGACGGCCGCTCGCTCGTCATCGCCAAGGATGCCATCGTCGAGGGCGTGCATTTCCTCGCCGACGATCCGCCGGAAGCGGTCGCGGCCAAGCTGCTCCGGGTCAATCTTTCCGACCTCGCCGCCATGGGGGCGACGCCGCTCGCCTATCTCACCGTCATCGCCCGGCCCAAATCGCTGGACGATGCCTGGCTCGAGGGCTTCGTTGCCGGCCTCGCCGCGGACCAGAAGAACTTTGGCCTGCATCTCATCGGCGGCGATCTCGTCTCGACACCGGGGCCGCTGCTTCTTTCCTGCACCATCCTGGGTCTCGTGCCCGAGGGGCGGGCCCTGACCCGCAAGGGTGCCAGGGCCGGCGACCACATCTGGGTTTCCGGCACGCTCGGTGACGCCGCCCTCGGGCTGCGCGTGCTCAAGGGCCTCGCCGCCACCGAGGACGAGGCCTTCTATCTGGTCGAGCGCTATCGTCGCCCGCAGCCCCGGACCGCCCTCGGCCCCCGCCTCGTCGGTCTGGCGCATGCCGCGATCGACGTCTCGGACGGGCTGGTCGCCGACCTGACCCACATCCTCGACGAATCGGCGGCAGCCGCCACCGTCGACGCCGATGCCCTGCCGCTCTCGCCCGTCGCCCATGGCATGCCGGGCTGCCACGATGCGGCGCTGGTGGGCGGCGACGACTACGAGCTGCTCTTCACCGCCCCGGATGCTGCAACCCCGGCCATCGAGGCGTTGGCCGGCGAGCTCGGCGTGGCCCTCACGCGGATCGGCCGGATCGCCGCCGGCCAGGGCCTCACCGTCACCGACGGCGAGGGCCGGAAGATCGCCCTCGACGGCCTCGGCTGGCGGCATTTCTGAGCCGGTCATGACCGCCGCCGCCCCGAGCCCGACGCTGCACCACGCCCCGGCGCGGCGCGGCGACCGGCCGATCCCCTGTCACGTGCTCGCCCCGGCCGGTGCCGTGACCGGCCTCGTCCTCCTGCTGCACGGGCGGGACGGGGCCGGTCGCTCGGCGCATATCGTGCCCATCGCCGAAGCCTATCTCGCCCGGGGCTGGCGGGTCGTCGCCCCCGACCTGCCGCACTCGCGGGCGGTGCCGGGGTCCGGGCCGGTCGAGCTCTACACCATGAGCGGCCATCTGGAGGATGCCGCGGCGGTGCTCCAATGGGCCCGCGATGCCTGGCCCGAGGATGCGGAACGGCTGGCGCTCGCCGGGCACAGCGTCGGCGCCTGGGCGGCCGCGAGGCTGGCGGCCGGGACGGAAGCGCTGGACCATCTCCTCGGCGTCTCGCCGGTCTTCTCCGGCCCCGCCCTCCTCGCCGCCCGGCGGGCCATGGGTGCGCCGGCGGTGCAGGCGCTGCGCCGGGAGGCGCCGGCCATGCTGGCCGAGCTTCCGACGATCCAGGCGGCCACTGCACTCCGTCGCGTCGAAGCCCCCGTCGCCGTCGTCACCGGTGCGCTCGACGGCATCACCCCGCCGCACGTCGCGCGCGCCTGGTTCCGCGCCGCCGCCGGCGCCTGCTTCTTCGCGGCGCTGCCGGGCCAGCATCACTGCCTCGAAGGACCGCTCTACGACAGGGCCCTCGCCGCCGCCCTCGACGCCACGGGCGCCTGAGGCAGGACGGCCACGCGCGCCTGTCGGGGGACCGGACGCCGGACTGGCTCGACCCGGGCGAGGCCGGCCTCGATCCTGACGATGGTGTCATAGAAGGGCTGACCGGCCGGGTCGGTCGGCAGTCCCTCGCCATGCAGCACGGCGAGGACCATCGTCCGGGGGAGGGCGTCGCGCAGGGATTCGTGGAACCCGATTGCCGCCGCCGCGTCGAGGGCCGAGGTCGCCTCGTCCAGCAGCAGCACGTCCGGCCGGTGCAGGAGGATCCGCGCCAGCACCAGGCGCTGCTTCTGCCCGCCCGAGAGCACATGGCGCCAGGGATGCCCCTCGTGCAGCTCGTCGTGCAGCGCTCTGATGAACGCCCCGAGCCCGGCCTCGCCGAGGGCCGCGGCGACGGCGAGGTCGTCGAACGTCTCCGCCGCCTCCGGATAGGCGACCAGCGCCTTCAGCGTCAGCCGGTCCGGCAGGTCCGGCTCCTGGCCGGCGAAGAGGAGGTGCTGTCCCGGGCCTGTGGCGATCTCGCCCTCGCCATAGGGCCAGAGCCCGGCGACGGCCTTCAGGAGCGAGCTCTTGCCGCAGCCGTTCGAGCCGCGCAGGCAGGCCCACTGCCCGGGTTCGAGTCGGAGCAGCGGAACGCTGAGGAAGGGTTGGGCCAGATGGCCCCGGTGACGCAGCGCGATCCCCTCGAGCCGGAGGCCGGCTTCGGCCGATGGGTGCACCCGGCGAAAGCGGCTGATCCCGGTCTCGGCATAGAACGCGTCCCGGTCCCGCACCCGCTCGACGGCCCGGGCGAGGTCGGTCAGCCGCCCGGCATTGGCGCGCAGCGTGGCGATCGCGGGCATGACGTTGATGAACCAGGAGACGTCCTGGATCAGCTCGGCCGTCAGCTCGGAGCTGGCGACGAAGTCGCGAAAGCCGATGGCGTCGGAGGTGAAGGCGGGCAGGGCGGGCAGGTAGGCGATGAGCCGCCGCGCCAGGAAGCCGTGGACGTCGTTGAAGAGCATCATCCCGGCCCCCCAGGCGTTCTGCCGGGCCCAGGCCCGGTCGACGCCGGCATAGAGCCGGGTGTTGATCGCCCGCTGCGCCCGCTCGCCCCTGGACGTGGCGAGCTGGGTCACCCGGTGCAGCATGGCGCCGAGCTCGCCGCGCCAGGCGCCGTCGCGCTTCTGCCGCTCCAGGGTGATCCGCTCCAGCACCCGGCCGATCAGCCAGGCGGCCATGGTGACCGCCGGGACGTAGAGGAGGATGAGCAGACCGGCCAGCAGGGCGGAGCCGTAGGCGCCGGGGGCGAGGTCGACCGGCAGGCCGAGCGATGCGAGCCAGTCGTCGAGCAGCGGCACGCTGACGCTGCGCTCGATGAGGGCCGCCGCGACGAACCAGACCGAGGTGACGGCACCCCAGAAGCCCATGGCCAGGCCGATCAGCCCCGCATAGAGGCCGGCGGAGCAGTCGTCGAGGCGCTGGTCGATGGCATCCGGCAGGCGCGCCGGCACCGTCCCGTCATCGGCCCGGTCGCTCATCAGGTCGAAGGCGATCCGCTCGTCCGCCAGGATCGCGGCGTCGAAGCGGCCGACCAGCCAAGCCCGCGCCCGCCGGTGCAGCGTCGTCGAGACCAGGTGGCGGCAGGCCACACCGCCGGCGCGCCCGACATGGAGCGCGAAGAACATGAGGGTGCTGGTCAGGAGCAGGGCGGCAGGATCGACGCCGATATCGGGGCTGTGGTAGCCGGCGAGCGCGCCGATGAAGTCGCCTGACGCCGTCGCCACCCAGACGGAAGCCTTGCTCAAGGCCGTGGTCAACGCCAGCACCGCCGCCGTCAACGCCCAGGCCTCGATCCATCGGTCCGAGACCCAATAAGCCGCGAGCAGGCCCCAGAAGTCCTGCAACCGTCGCATCAGCCGCCCACAACGCTGTCGAACGCAGCTTAATTAAACCATTAGTTGTATAAATCGAGGGATTGCGCGCTGTCCACGAAAACCCGAACTTTGGCCTCGATTCTGTCGCATTGTGGCCATCCGGCCCGCTCCCGGGCGTGGTAGGGAATGGCCACGGGCGAGGATGGCCGTCCGCATCCAAAAAGCAGACGCAGCCGTGCTCGATGCCCGCACCAATCTCCCGCCCAAGGGCCTCGTGGAGCGCGCCGCCCCGACGCTCTTCCTGATCTTCTGGTCGTCCGGCTTCGTCGCTGCCAAGGCCGGGCTCGAGGGGGCCGCCCCGCTCACCTTCCTCAGCTTGCGTTTTTCCATCGTCACCGCGCTGATGCTGGCGATCGCCCTCGTGCTCAGGGCGCCCTGGCCCAGCACCCGGGCCGAGCTCCGCCACCTCGTGGTCCTCGGCCTGGTCATCCAGGCGATCTATTTCGGCTGCTCCTACCTCGCCTTCGGCGCCGGCATCACCGCGGGCGGTCTCGCGCTCATTGTCGGCATGCAGCCCGTGCTCACCGCCGTCGTCGCCGTCCCGCTGCTCGGCGAGCGTTTCCGCCCGGTGCAGCTCCTCGGCCTCGCTCTGGGCGTCGCCGGCACCGCCCTCGTGCTGCACGAGAAGCTCGCTGCCGGCGTCGGCACCGTCGCCGGCGTCGTCATCTCGCTCATGGCGCTGGTCGCCATCACCGGCGGCACGCTCTACCAGAAGCGCTTCTGCCCGCGCTTCGACCTCTGGACCGGCGGCACCATCCAGTTCGCCACCGCCGCCATCGTCGTCAGCCTCGCCGCCCTCCTCTTCGAGGACAACACGGTCACCTGGACCCCAGCCTTCGCCGCCGGGCTCGGCTATCTCGTGCTCGTCTCCTCGATCGTCTCCATCGCCCTGCTCAACCTCATGCTGCGCCGCGGCGAGGCCAGTCGCGTCGCCACCCTCTTCTTCCTCGTCCCGCCGGGGGCCGCCCTCGTCGCCTGGCTCCTGCTGGGCGAGAGCTTCGGCCCGCTGGCGCTGGTTGGCATGGCCGTCGCCACGACCGGCGTGGCGCTGGTCATGCGGGCGCCGCGGCGTCGGTGAGCTCGCCCGGCGGCTGCCGCTTTCCAGTGGGCCGGCGCGGATGCAGGGCCTTGGCCCCGAACGTTTGGCGGTTCCATCCGTTGACGTGCATGGCGCCAGATTGGTGGAGAGCATGGACGACGACGCATTCTTCGGTCTCTCGCGGTATCATTTCCTGCTGGCCGGGTTGGGTGCTGCCATCATCCTGGCTCACTGGCTGCCCCGCTTCTTCTCGAAGCGCGAGCCGGCGGCGGCACCGCTGATGATCCTGCTGGGGATGGCCATCGCCTTGGCAGTGCCCGAGCTGGCCCTGCTGCCGGACCCACGTTCATCGCCCGGGCCCTGGGAGCTGATCAGCGAGATGGCGGTCATCGTGGCACTGTTCGCGAGCGGCATGCGGATCGATCGTCTTCGGCCGTGGCGGCAATGGAGCCCGACGCTGCGGCTGCTGGCGCTGGCCATGCCGCTCACCATCCTCGCCGTGGCGCTGCTGGGGGTCGGCCTGATGGGCATGACGGTGGCGGGGGCCATCCTGCTCGGCGCGGTCCTGGCCCCGACCGACCCGGTGCTCGCCGCCGACGTTCAGGTCGGCCCGCCCCATGAGGGCAGGGAGCACCCGGTGCGCTTCGCGCTGACGACTGAAGCGGCGCTGAACGACGGCCTCGCCTTTCCCTTCGTCCATCTCGGGCTGGTCGTCGCGGCGCTGGGCGCGAATCCGGCCATCTGGCTCTGGGAATGGCTCCTGGTCGACGTCGCCTACCGCATCGCCGCCGGCGTCGTTGTCGGCATAGCTTGCGGCTGGGCGCTGGGCCAGGTGCTCTTCGTGCTGCCGAGGGCCGCGGTGCTCGCCGATACGGCTTCCGGCGTCGTCGCCCTGGCCGGCGTGATGCTCTGCTACGGCGTTGCCGAGCTCATCGAGGGATACGGGTTCATCGCGGTCGCGGTGATGGGGCTGACGCTTCGCCGGGTCCAGGTCGAGCACTTCTTCCACCGGCGGCTTCACGATTTCGGCGAGGCCATCGAGCATGCGCTGACGGCGATCCTGCTGGTGGCGCTGGGCAGCGTCATGCCGCTGCTGCTGGGCGACCTGACCTGGCTGCATCTCGTCGTGGCACTGACGCTGCTCTTCGTCGCCCGGCCGCTCGTCACCTGGCTCGCCCTGCTGCACACCTCCCTGACCCACGGTTCGCGGGTGCGGGTCGCGGTCTACGGCGTGCGCGGCATCGGGTCGATCTACTATCTCTGCTACGCGGGCAGCCACATGGAGTTCGTGAACGAGGCGGCGATCTGGTCGTTGGTGGCGCTGGTCATCCTCCTCTCGACGATGCTGCACGGCTTCACCGTCGGCTGGGCCATGGAGGGAATCCGAGACTAGGAAGAATAGCCGCGGGCGCCGGCCGTGGTCAAAGAGCTTGCAAGACGGGCTGCCGCGCGGGCATTTTCAGGCGCATCGAATCAGAGCCGCTGCCGCGAACGCGGACAGGGCAACCGCCTGAGGGAGGAAAGAATGAGGAACATGAGCAGGTTGCTCGCCGCGGCGGCGATCATGGCGGCCTTTGCCGGCAGCGCTAACGCGGCCTATCCGGAGCGCCCCCTCACGCTGATCGTGCCCTGGGCCGCCGGCGGCGGGACGGATGCGATCGGGCGGATGATCGCCCAGGGCCTGCAGGAGGAGCTGGGGCAGCCGGTCAACGTGGTGAACCGCACCGGGGCGGGCGGCATTGTCGGCCACAAGGAGATGGTCGATGCGGAGCCCGACGGCTACACCATCGGCTTCGCCACGGCCGAGCTCGGCACCTACCGCGCCATGGGCACGTCGGAGATCTCGCCGGCCGACGTCACGCCGATCGCCCTCATGAACTTCGACGCGGCGGCCTTCAGCGTCCGCGCCGACAGCGAGTGGGCGACGCTGGCCGATGCGCTGGCGGCGATCAAGGCGGCCCCGGCCGGCACCTACAAGGCATCGGGCTTCCCGGTCGGCGCCGGCTATCACCTCGCTCTCTCCGGCCTCCTGACCGACAACGACATCGATCCGAAGGCCATTGCCGTGGTGCCGAGCCAGGGTGCGGCGCCGGGCTTCCAGGAGCTGGTCTCGGGCGGCGTCGAGATCGTCCCCTCGTCCCTGCCGGAAGCGGCGCCGATGCTGGAGAGCAACCTGGTCCGCACGCTGGCCGTGCTGGCGCCCGAGCGCCTGCCCGCCTATCCCGACGTGCCGACGGCGATCGAGGCGGTCGGCACGCAGTCGGTCGGCGGTTCCTGGCGCGGCGTGGTCGGCCCGGCCGACCTGCCGCCGGAGATTGCCGAGCGGCTCGAGGCAGCGCTCCAGGCCGTGGCCGAGAGCGAGGCCTACATTTCCTTCATGGACGGCCGCAGCTTCGGCCGGCAGTGGCTGCCGGCGGCCGAGTTCGCCGAGTTCATGGCGACCGCCGAGGAGAGCGCCACGGCTTCGATCGAGAAGCTCGGGCTCGGCCAGTAGGCGAAACGGGCAACCGCCCGTCGGCGGCGGTGGAGCCGCGCGCATGAGATGGAACGACGCGGTGCTGGGTGCGATCTTCGTGATCATCGCCCTCGTCGTCGCCCTCGACGCGCGCGGCTTTCCCGATCTGCCGGGGCAGGCCTACGGCTCCGGCACCCTGCCGACGCTGGTGGCGGCGGTGATGTTCTGCCTGGGGGCAGCGCAGATCGTCACAGGCGTCAGGAGCCGCGCCCCGGCGATCCGGCTCGACGCCTGGATGCGGGCACCGGGGGCGGCCTGGCGCATGGCGGCCGTGCCGCTTTTCGTCGCCGCTTTCGTCCTGCTCCTGCGCCCGCTGGGCTTCCCGCTGGTCACGCCGCCTTTGCTCTTCGCGCTCCTCCTCGTGATGACGGTCCGGCCGGCGACCGCCCTCGTCGTCGCCGTCGCCGCGACGGCGGGCATCTGGTTCGTCTTCGCGCGGCTGCTCGGCGTGCCGCTGCCGCTCGGGCTCCTGACCGAGATCGTCTACTGATGGTGTGCGGCGAGCGGGTCGAGGTCGTTTCCTGATGGAAGCGCTGCTCGCGGCCTTCGCCGCCGCCCTGGCGCCGCAGGTGCTGCTGGTCGTGGTCGCGGCATCCGTCTACGGCCTCTTCATCGGCGCCGTGCCGGGCCTGACCGCCACCATGGGCACGGCGCTCCTGGTGCCGCTCACCTTCTTCCTCGAGCCGCTCGCCGCCATCGGCGCCATCGTCGCCGCCTCGACCATGGCGATCTTCGCCGGCGACATCCCGGGCGCCCTCCTGCGCATCCCCGGCACGCCGGCCTCGGCCGCCTACACCGATGACGCCTACCGGCTGACGCAGAAGGGCCAGGCCGGGCTGGCGCTCGGCACCAACCTCGTCTGCTCGGTCCTGGGCGGGCTGATCGGCGTGGCCATCCTGGTGCTCGCCGCCCCGCGCATCGCCCGCTTCTCGCTCGGCTTCTCGAGCTACGAGTATTTCTGGCTGGCCCTGCTCGGGCTCTCCTGCGCCACCGCGGTGAGCCGGGGCTCGGCGGTCAAGGGCGGGCTCTCGATCTGCGTGGGCCTCCTGATCTCGATGATCGGCATCGACATCGTCACCGGCATCCCACGCTTCACCTTCGGCGACACGCCGCTGATCGCCGGGGTGTCGATCATCCCGGTCCTGATCGGCATGTTCGCGATCACCGAG
>Ga0116151_10000823_pt1 | contig 28764 bp, 26 predicted proteins | sample AD_UKC117_MetaG_FD_89893 | JGI IMG/M metagenome (GOLD analysis project Ga0116151, IMG submission 89893) | Active sludge microbial communities of municipal wastewater-treating anaerobic digesters from Hong Kong - AD_UKC117_MetaG | ecosystem: Engineered > Bioreactor > Anaerobic > Digestate... | reverse complement strand
TCAACGGTACTGGGACGCGTCCCGCCGGGCCATGGGCGACGCCCGCGGCACCCGCGCCCTGGTCGAGGTGCTCCTGGCTCACCGGACCCTGCCCGCCGATGGCCTGGCCGCGGCCATGGACACTGCCGTGACCACCGGAATCGTCAACCCCGAGGTCGTGATCATCGAGGCCCGCCGGCGCGCCACCCCCACTGCGTCGAGCACATGGGCAGCGGCGACGGACGCTCAGGTCGCCAACGGTCACGACCTGAGCCGCCACGACCGGCCCGCGCCGTCCCTGACCGGCTACGACGACCTGCTCACGTCACCGACACGAAGGGCCCTGCCATGAGCACCCCCACGAAGAACCGACCCCTCGCGGACACCGCCGCCCAGGCTGCGGTCGATGCCGCCGCCCGCGAGCTACACCTGCCTACCGTGCGGGAGGAAGCGATCCGCCTGGCCGAGGTTGCCGTGCGGGAACGGCGTACCCACCTGGGATACCTCGCCGAAGTCCTCGCCGCCGAGGTCGAGGACCGGCAAACCCGACGGCGAGCACGCCGGGTCGCGGAGGCCAAGTTCCCCCGCCCCAAGCGGTTAGCCGACTTCGACACCGGCGCCTCAACCATCCCCCCAGCCACCCTGGCGCACCTCGCCTCCGGGGCATACCTGGACGCCGGTGAACCCGTGGTCATGCTCGGGGACTCCGGCACCGGCAAGACCCACCTGCTGATCGGGCTCGGCCACGCCGCCTGCGAGCAGGGACGACGCGTGCGGTACGCCACCACCGCACAGCTGGTCAACGAGCTCGTCGAAGCCGCCGACGACCGCGCCCTGTCCAGAATCGTCGGCAAGTACGCACGCCTGGACCTGCTCTGCCTGGACGAGCTCGGCTACGTCCACATCGACCCCCGCGGCGCGGAACTCCTCTTCCAGGTCATCACCGAACGCGAGGAACGCGCCTCCGTCGCGATCGCCACCAACCTGCCCTTCAGCGAATGGGGCACCGTCTTCCCCGACCCCCGCCTCGTCGCCGCCATCGTCGACCGCGTCACCTTCAACGCCCACATCCTCGAAACCGGCACCCAGTCCTACCGCCTACGCACCAGCAAGACCACCACTCGCCGAACCCACTGAAGACACACACCCAGGGGGTGGGGCCAACATTCACGACCACAGGTGGGGCCAGAGAACTTGACGAAACCCAAGCGGCGTGCTCGGGTGCTACGACCGGCCCACGCCGCCCCCACCGTGGCGGACGCGGCATACCGGATGGGAGTGTCGGCGGGTGTGGAGTGCTGGGCGACCGTCGAGGACTCGATGGTCATCCTCGGCCCACCGCGATCCGGAAAGGGTCTGCATCTGTGTATCCCGATGATCCTCGACGCCCCGGGGGCGGTGGTGACGACAAGCACCCGCCCGGACAACCTGACCGTCACCCTGCAGCGGCGTCAGGAGCGGGGGCCGGTGGCGGTGTTCGACCCGCAGGGGTTGGCGCCGGGGATCCCGTCGCAGACCCGGTGGTCACCCATCCGCGGGTGCGACAGCCCGCAGCTGGCGATGCTGCGGGCGAAAGCGTTGACCACCGGGAGCGCGGCCGGCACCACGGACGCGAGCTTCTGGCAGGCATCTGCCGAGCAGGCAGTCCGCTGCCTGCTGCACGCCGCCGCCCTGGCCGGTTGCACCACCAGCGACCTGTACCGATGGTCCCTGTCCGCGGCCCACGCGCGGGAGGCGGTGACCATCTTGGTGTGCGACCGACGCGCCGCGCCGGGGTGGTATCAGGCGTTGGATGCGATCGTCTCCGCCGAGCCACGCCAGCGTGATGCGATCTGGTCGATGGTCACCATCGCGTTCAGCGCACTGGCTGACCCGCGCGTTCTGGATGCCGTATCCCCCCGCGAGGGTGAGCATTTCGACCCGGAGGCCTTCTTGACCGAGTCGGGCGCCCTCTACTTGCTGGGCACATCCACGGGCGCAGCTGCAACGTCGGGTCTGGTAGCGGCGTTCGTCGAGGATGTCGTCGAAGCCGCTCGTCGGATCGCGGCACGGTCCACCGGAGCTCGCCTGGATCCGCCGTTGACGCTGCTGCTGGATGAGGCCGCGAACTACCCCCTTCCGTCGCTGCCGTCGCTGATGTCCGACGGCGGGGGGAGCGGGCTCTCCACCATCGTGGTGCTGCAGTCGCTGGCCCAAGCCCGGCATGTGTGGAGCGAACACGCCGCCGGCGCAATCTGGGACGCCGCCATCGTCAAGGTCATCCTCGGTGGCGGCTCCAACGCCCGCGACCTGCAAGACCTGTCCACCCTGATCGGACAACGCGATCACCGCACCACCACCGTCAGCCGCAGTAAAGACGGCCACCGCTCCACCACGACCAGCACCACCAAGGCCGCCATCCTGGAACCAGCCGAACTGCGCACCCTGCCGTTCGGCACCGCCGTGCTGCTGATGCGCTCAGCCCAACCGATCTGGCTGACCCTGCGCCGCTGGACCGACCGTCACGACGCCAGCCGCCTGACCGCGCAGCGCCGTGGTCTGGAGGGGTTGATGAAAAGGCCTCCCACCACCGCCACCGAGCTCGGCCATGACCGTTGACCCCCGCCTACCTCTTGCTCGCCTCGCACCGCCGGTCGGGCCGTTGGTGGTGACAGGGTCGCCGCTGCACATGCCATCCCTGACCGACGACGAGCACGGCGCGGTCATGAGCGAACTCGTCGACTGGGTCGAGGAATTCGCCCAACGCTTCGCCGTCGAACCCCGCGTCATCCCGCCGTGCTGGGCGCTGCACAACGAGATGGTCGAAACTCTGGCCGCTCTGCGCGATCACGAACGCGGTTCGTATGCCGTCGACGCCCCACCCACCGGCGCCGTCGACTTCCTCCGCGCCTGGCGCGACATCGAACACACCCTCACCACGATGACCGCCACCACCCAATGCACCGCCCTGGAACACCGTCCCCGACGCACTCCCGGCTACCCAGCCAGGGAAGCCACCGCTGACCGGTGACCCGACCCCCCTCTGCCGTTCGCCACCGCGCAGCCCTGGATTTGCGACGGCGTCCTGCACGGGGATACGCAGCCGAAGCCTGGGGCACGGGCAACGGTGCCCCCACAGCCTGGTGAACCCACCGACGCCAGGAGACTCCCGGCGCTCGGGAGGTCACCATGGATCAGGCCCGGCTGGATGACTACCACCGACGGCTCATCGAGCTGATCGTCGGCCGGCACAACGAAACTCAACGAACGGCCGATGCCGGGAACACGGCAAACGCTCGCGGGCAACGTGATTCGCTGATCCATGCCTACGGGCTCAGCCTGGCCGCGCAGCACCGCACCCAACCCGAGACAACCGTCACCGACCGGGTCCGGGACCGGATCATCGCCCTGCTGGACCGCGGTGTCACCGACCACCAGGCGCTGGCTACCGTCGCCGCGCTCGCAGCTCAGGGCCCGACCGATCGGGTAGGCGGGTTGGCGTGGGTGGGGCCGCTGGCGTTCGCGCGCAACACTGCCGCCCAGAAGGGCACCGACATCGACTTCGGGTTCACCTGGGGCGAACACTGCGACACCCGGGTCTCGCTGCGACGCGAGATCGACGCCACCCACGGGCTGCTGTACGCCTACAACGCCACCTGGGACGAATACGCGATCCTCGCTGAGGACATCGCTATCGACCACGTCCAGGTCGCCTACCGCCGCACCATCCACGCCCACCCGCACCTTCCGTTGACCGAACTGGTCACCGCGATCCTGCTCACCCGCCCACCACAACTGCAGCCACGCACCACCCCAGCCCCCGACGCGCCGACACCCATCAAGCAGGTGCGACGGTGAGCGCCGTCGACATCGACGCGGTCCGCGCGGCATACCCGATCGCCCAGGTCGTCGCCGACAGCGGAGTCACCCTGCGGCCCAACGGAACCGGCTACCTCGGCTGTTGCCCGTTCCACGACGACCGCACCCCGTCCCTGTCCGTCGACGGACGCCCCGGCCGCTACCACTGCTTCGGGTGCGGCGCCTCGGGCGACGTCATCGACTACGTCGCCCGCTACTACCAGCTCGGCTTCCGGGACGCCGTTGCCCACCTCACCCACCGCCCGGGTATGCCGCCCACCCCCACCGTGACACCCGGGGCCGCACCCGCCCCCACGCCAGCTCCGGCAGCCGATGCCGAGATCACGCAGGAGCAGGCGTGCGCGGTGAACGCCCTTGCCTGGCAACACTTCACCCACCCGGACCGGCGCACTCTCGCCACCGCCTACCTCGCCGGCACCCGGTGTATCGACGTCACCGACCTGGAAACCGACGTCGGTGGACCCGTCGTCGGTGGCGCCGGGCCGGGCTGGACCCAGCTACGCGACGCGCTCCGCGCCCAGGGTGTGACCGACGCGGAGATGCTCGCGCTTGACCTGGTCCGCGCCACCTCCCAGGGGCGGTTGGTCGACACCTACCGCAACCGGGTCCTCGTGCCCGTCCGGGCGATGGGTAGCCCCGAGCAGATTGCCGGGTTCATCGGCCGCGACATCAGCGGTGACCGGCGAGCACCCAAGTACCGAAACCCCACCCGCACCGTCGTCTTCGACAAGGCCAGCATCCTCTACCTGCCCCGCACCGATCTGCACCGCAAGGACACCGACACCCCCCTGATCGTCGTCGAAGGCCCCCTGGACGCCCTGGCCATCGCCGCAGCGGCAGCCGCCAGAGGCAGCGGCCTGCGACTCACCCCGGTCAGCACCGCCGGCACCGCACTCACGCCAACCCAAGCCGCCCACGTCGGCTCCCTGACCGGGATCGCCCACGGCGACATCGTGATCGCCCTGGACGCCGACCCCGCCGGCCAACACGCCACCCTGCGCTGGTTCACCCTGCTACGCGACCGGTGGGCCGACGACGACCTGCTCGGCCGGGTCCTGACCACCCACCTGCCCCCCGGACACGACCCCGCCAGCTGGCTGGCCACCATCGGCACCGACGGGTTGTGCTGGTTCGACCCCGACTACCTCGGACGCAGTTGCGGCCCCACCCCACCCGGCGCCGAGATCGTCGCCCTCGCCCTCGCGGCACACCGCGCCGCCGGCGCGACCGGCGACCCCACCCCCGCCGTCATCGACGCCCTGCGGCCGCTGGCCACGACCCTGCCCGCCCGACACGCCGAAGCGCTGCTCGCGTGCGCCGCTCACGAGATGACCCGAAGCGGCCACAACCACAACGCCGGCTTCATCCGCGCCCTGCAACGCGCCCAACTCCTGTCCGGGCACCCCGACCCCCAGACCACACCACCGGCCCAGCGACTTCAGACCCGGGCACGACCGGCACCACCACCGGCACCGACCCTGCTGTCCTGACCGCTCGACCACACGAAGGAGCACCCGTATGCCGACCACCGCCACCGCTGCCGCTGCGTCGTGGGCCACGTGCCTATGGCACCTGGACACCGCCGCCGACCTCGCCGAAACCGGCGACACAATCACCCTGCTGGCCTTGGCCGCGCAGATCCGCCTCACCCGCGCTGCCTACCCCACCCACCTGGCCAGCCACTCCGACCCCGACGCAACCACCCGGCTCGCGGCGCCCACCAGTATCCACGGACACCTCCGGGCAGCCGCCGACCTCGCCCACCCAGCCGGGGGCCACCCCAACGACCTGGGCGAATTCGCCGGCCTCGTGCTCGACCTCGCCGACACTGCCCGGGCCGTGCTCGCCCACGAACGCTCCGACACCGGCGGCAACGATGAGCACGGGGCCCGGCGATGACCGCCACCACCGCCCGTGACCTGTTGAACCACGCCCACACCCTCACCGACGACCTCACGCGCAGCCACGAACAGGTCACCCGCACCCACTGGGACACCTTCGAACACACCCTGCACCGGGCCCTGCACACGGTGATACGGCCCTGGGCGCTGCCCACCCGCGGCCGCGAACCCCGAGCGCTGCACGCCATCATCAACGAGTACCCGCCGCTACCCCGACGTCCGGAAGCACGGATGCACTCACCCCGCGAAGCCGCCGCACTGCTCGGCGTCAGCATCACCACCGTCATGCACCGCATCCACACCAGCCAACTCCCAGCCACCCGCAGGACCGACGGCCGGTTCCACATCGACCACCACCTCCTCGACACCGGCGCCCCCCACCCGACGCCCGCAGCCGCCGGCGCCCCACACCCCCTAGCGCGCCTGTGCGTCACCCTCGGCGTGTTCACCGACCTGATGCACCTTACACCCACCCGGCAGCGACCCGACCTCGGCGAAACCCGCACGGCCGCAAACGAACTACTGCACATCACCCGGCAGGTCGCGCGGCACACCCTCACCTACGGGCCCTACGACCTAGCGCAGCGCGCTGCACTCGTGGGTCAACATGCCGACACTCACCTGACCCACACCGCGGCCCGGGCCACCGGACCGGTCGCCCTGGCGATCATCCGCGCGGTCGCTCCCGACCGGACCTCCCGCGACCTCAACGACCGCCTCGAAACCGCCGTCCACGACTGGTCCGCCGCAGCCCACGAGGCCACCTCCATCTCCGCCCCCAGCGTTGACGTACTGCGCAACATCGCCAACCACGGCGCCCACCTCCTGGCCGTCACCCACCACCTCTCACACACCGCGAATACCCCCGGCAAGCCAGCGCTCGCCCCTGCGCCCCACCCAGGTCAGTCGCTCAGCGACACCATCAACGCGCTCCGTCAAGCCGAGACCGCCTGGCGAGCCACAACCACCCTCACCCGCCCCGCGGCGGCATACGTCCACGCCGCCCGCGCCCTGTTCACCGCACTGGTCGACACCCGCCGCGCCCACGACCACGCCGACCCCGGCCTCGACCGTGCCAGGGCCGTCGCCGACCTGAACGCCGGCAGCGGTGCCGTCGCAGACCTGCTGACCACCACCGCCACCCTGCCCCACCGGCTCGCCGGCGCCGGCGCCCTTTACGGCCCCGCCCGGGTCCTCACCCCTGGGATCGACCGGCTCACCGACCGCACCCGCGGCCGACACACCGCCCTGCACCCCGGCGAAGCAGCCGACATCGTCCGCGCTTGGCAGCACGCCGCCGATCAGCTACGCCACACCCTCGGCCCAACCACCGACCGCAGCCCCAGCCGAAGCGCCGACACCGCCGCCTACGCCCTGGGCCGCACCCCGGCCTGACGACCGAACGGACACCCTGATGACCGGCATCGAGATCGAACGACGCACCTACGGCGCGCACGGCTTGGTCCGCGGCTACGACCCAGACGGAAAGCCCAACCCCAGCTGGCCCGAACTCGCGGCCCACGCCATCCGCGCCATCTGCCACCTCACCCGCAGCCACCCCGCAATCCCCGCACCCGTGCTCTACGAGATCCTCGGCAACCTCCAAGATCTCGGCCACCAACTACCCCAAGCCCTCGACCAGCTCAGCCACGGCCTGGCCCGGTCGCTGACCGAATACGACATCTACGACGAACCCGGCACCGATCCCCACGACAATGTGTCACGAGTCCAAGCGGCACTCGACACTGCCGCCAGCCACTCGCGGACCCTCGCCGGCCAACTGGACACCGCGCAAGCCGCTATCGCTCGCCAGGGCCTTCGCATTCCAGCGGAGTTGACCCGGGACACCTGACGCTCGGCCGGATGCCCGGAACACAGAAGCCCTGAGAGCCACCACCGACCAGGTCACCTGGTCCGAACGCCGATTGACACATCAGCCTCTTCGGCTCGGTCGCCAACAGTGCCCCGACCGGGCCCTAGCCAGGTCACCCGAATGGAGGACACCATGGCATCCGCGACGCGACCCAACATGACGGTTCAGGAAGTCTGCAGCGAGTTGGGCATCGCCCGCTCGACGTTCTACGACTGGCGCTCCGCCCGCAAGGCCCCGCCCTGCTACAAGTTGCCCAACGGCGACCTGCGGATCTTGCGGGCCGACTTTGAGGCATGGCTGGAGTCTCTGAGGCAGACGGCCTAGCCAGCATGGAGGACGACACCTACGACGTCCACGTCTTCGGCATCCGGGCCTACCGCGGCAAGGTGAAGACGACCTACACCGTACGGTGGCGGGTGGCCAGCCAGACGAGGCAGCGGACGTTCGACACGGACTCCTACCGGTCCACCCTCGTCTCCACCATGAGGGCGGGACAGCCCTTCTCTGCCGCCACCGGCCTTCCCGCGACCCCATCCGTAGCACCCCTCTCCCCCGGGTGGCTCGACCATGCTTCGGCCTTCGTCGACTCGAAGTGGCCCCAGGCCTCACCGCGCCACCGCAAAGGCATCGCCGAGGGCCTCACAACCGCCACGGAAGCGATGCTCACCCCCTCCCTGCGGACTGCAGAGGTTCGAAAGGTGTTGCGCGACTGGGCCTTCAACACCGCGGCACGGGACTCTCGCCCACTCCGCGAGGCTGGCGCCAACTCCGCAGCGGACATGATCAGCGAGCTGCCCCGGCGTCTGCCGACCGTTTCGCAACTCGCGGACCCTGCCCAGCTGCGGCCCGTCCTCGACGCCCTGGGCCGGAACCTCGACGGCTCGCCAGCATCCCCCTCGACGACCGCTCGCAAGCGCTCAGCGCTCTACAGCGCGTTGGGGTATGCAGTCGAGCTCGGCCACCTGCCCAGCCACCCCATGGACCGGATCGCCTGGCGACGCGCCCAGCCCTTGGACGTCGTCGACCGGCGCGTAGTGGTCAATCCTCAGCAGGCGGCCTCCTTGCTACAGGCGGTGTCCGAGATCTACCCGTCCCTCGAGGCCTTCTTCGCGTGCATCTACTACGCCGCGATGCGCCCTGCGGAGGTGCGCCACCTGACCACGCACGACCTCTCCCTCCCTGCCGCTGAGATCGGATGGGGCACCCTCCTGCTGACCGGATCCACCCAGACCTCGGGCGCGCGATGGACCGACACCGGCAACCGCGAGGAGGACCGCCAGCTCAAACACCGTCCTGCGCGGAGCATCCGAGAGGTCCCCGCGCCGCCGGGCCTGGTGGACACCCTTCGGACGCACATCACTCGATTCCCACCGGGCGTGGGCGGTCGCCTCTTCGTCACCCGGGCCGGCGCAGCCGGCGTCCCGGTGGCCCCGCCGTTCGCGTCGCCGCAGTCGATGGGGATCGTCTATCGAGTCTGGGATCTCGCCCGCCGCCAAGCGCTAACCGACGCCGAGTACCACTCCCCCTTGGCCAAGCGCCCCTACGACCTCCGCCACGCCGCCGTGTCACTGTGGCTCAACGCAGGGGTGCCCGCCACCCAGGTTGCAGAGTGGGCCGGCCACAGCGTCAACGTCCTGCTCCGCGTCTACGCCGCGTGCGTCGTCGGGCAGGACTCGGCCGCCCGAGCCCGAGTGGACTCCGCGCTGCGCAACGCACTGTCCCCGAGCCAGGCCCCGATTTCCCCACTATTTCCCCACTGACCCCCGTAGCGGGCCGGTGGCAGCCACCCACAGCCGGACAGGTCCGGAGGCCACAACGAAGGGCCCTGACCGGCATACACGCTGGTCAGGGCCCTGATCGTGCACGTGGTGGCAGGTCAAGGATTCGAACCTTGGAAGCTTTCGCGACGGATTTACAGTCCGCTCCCATTGGCCACTCGGGCAACCTGCCAGGCGCATGGAAGGATAGCAAGAAGTCCGCAGACCCACGAACCGGTATGCCGCCAGCGCCCACCGCCCGCACGGCGGGCCCGCCCGCGCCGCCGCGCGGCATACCAAGGAGGCAGCATGGCCGACAGCTCGTTCGACATCGTCAGCAAGTACGACAAGCAGGAGGTCGCCAACGCGGTCAACACGGCCGCCAAGGAGATCGCCAACCGCTACGACTTCAAGGGCGTCAGCGCGAGCGTCGAGCTGTCCGGCGAGTCGATCGTCATGAAGGCCAACAGCGAGGACCGGGTCAAGGCCGTCCTCGACGTCCTGCAGACCTGGCTGGTCAAGCGCAAGGTCAGCCTCAAGCACCTCGACGGCGCCGACAAGACCCCGCGGGTGTCCGGCAAGGAGTACCGGCTCGACTGCGCCCTCAAGGAGGGCATCAACCAGGAGACGGCCAAGAAGATCAGCAAGATCATCCGCGACGAGGGCCCCAAGTCGGTCAAGGCGCAGATCCAGGGCGACGAGCTGCGGGTGTCGAGCAAGTCCAAGGACGACCTGCAGACTGTGATGAACCTGCTGCGCGCCAAGGACGACCTCGACGTCGCCCTCCAGTTCACGAACTACCGCTGACCCCGCGATCCGGTATGCCGCGCGGCCGGCTCCCCTCGCCGGCGCCGCGGGACAGAAACTTCACGAAAACCGTGTCATGAACCCTGGGGGTGCCCGTCTCATAGTCGACCGAGGCGCGCCGAACGGGAACGCCCTAACCCGCAGGAAGGCCCGGTCACCAGGGCAAGCACCACCAGCAGGACCCGGCACCGCGCGAGGATCGGAACCCCCGAGCCGACACCGACCGCCACGCCGGCAGCATGAGCACCACCACAGCAGAACAGCACCACCGAACCACCCCATGGGACGATGACGAGAACCCCCGAGCTCGCCACCGCCCGACGGGAGGGCAACGAAGGGCCGCGTCGACAACCCCCGAGGTCGAGGCGGCCCTTCGCTATGCCCGGGTCGGGAAGCGGGCGCGGGAGGCGAGCGCCTCGCGCAGCGGCCAGGACCACTCGGTGAGGGCCCGGCGCAGCGCGGGGTCGAGGTCGGCCCGGGCCAGCTGGGCATCGACGAGCTCGAGGGTGCGTGGCTCGACGACCATCGGGAAGCCGAAGCGGACGACCTTGGTCAGCGCGTCCTGACCGACCCACTCGCGCATCTGCTCGATCGCCTCGAGCCATGGCTCGACGTGCCCGCGGACCAGCTCGACGGTCGGGCTGACCCACAAACCCGCGGAGAGCTCGATCAGCTCGTGGCTCGTCCGGCCGGAGTCGCGGCCGGTGAGCTCGGCGAAGGCCCACGCCTTGGCCTCCGGGGTCGGGCGGGACGCCCGGGCCGACAGGGCTCGCAGTCGGCCCTGCACCGACGGGTCGGCCGCCTCGCCAGCCGCCAGCTCGGCCTCCTCCACGAGGCCGGCGCGGGCCAGGCCAGTGAGCACGCTCCACCGGAAGTCGTGGTCACCGGCCAGCCAGGCCGGCGGCTCGGTGAGCCAGCCCCGCAGCCGCCTCTCGTCGATGGAGCTGCCGACGACGATCCGGGCGCCGACGGTCGCCCGGGCGCTGCCCGGCTCGGCCTCGGCGAGGATCCGCTCGCCGACCTGCGCGATGAGCTGCTCTGCTGCGCAGCGCTGCTCGTCGGCGACGAAGAGCCGCGCGATCGTGCGCGCTCCCCCGGCGACCCGGTCGAGCAAAGCGACATAGCTCTCGTGGGCAAGTGCCGCCTCGACCACCCTGAGGTATGCCGCGGGGTCCAGCGCCGCGCGATGCACGCCGTCCTCGAGTGCCTGCCAGATCACCGACCGGGCCTGGGTGTCCGCGATGGTGGGCAGCAGCTGCGGCAGCGCGGCGACCGAGTCTGCGTCGAGGTCGACCGCGGCCCAGGTGAGGTCGTTGCTGTTGGGCAGCACGACCCGCGGCGAGGCCCCGATCGTCAGCTCTGCCAAGGGAGTTCGAGCGGCCGCCGTGTGCACACGGGTGGCCGAGGTGCCGTGTGCGGCATACGAGGAGACGGTGAGGACGTGCGGGCGGTCGGTGACCGGCGTGCGGGTCGAGGGCTCCTTGACGAGGGCCGGCGGGCTGCTTGTGACGTCGACGGAGAGCGTGTCGCGATCGGCGGTGAGCAGCCAGCGCTGCGCCCAGCCCTGCAGGTCGCGACCGCTCGCCTGCTCGATCGCGGCGAGGAACTCGGCGAAGGTGCCGTTGCCAAAAGCCTTGTCCCGCAGGTATGCCGCGACTCCCGCGATGAACGCCTCGTCGCCGACGAAGCCGATGAGCTGGCCGATCGCCGTCGCACCCTTGGCATAGGAGATGCCGTCGAAGTCCGACAACGCGTCGGAGGCCGTGAGCGCCGGCGCGCCGGCGACCGGATGCGTCGAGGGGGCGCGCTCCGCGGCATACCCCCAGAGCTTGCGACTGATGCCGAAGCTGACCCACGAGTCCCGGAACTCGGTGGCCGTGCTGAGCACGCGCACCGCGAGGTACTCGGCGAAGGACTCATTGAGCCACAGGTCGTCCCACCAACGCATCGTCACGAGGTTGCCGAACCACATGTGCGCGAGCTCGTGCACGACTGTGCGAGAGCGGGATTGGACCTCGGCCTCGGTCGCTGCGCCGCGATAGAGCAGCTCGTCTCGGATCGTCACGCAGCCGGGATTCTCCATGGCGACCGCGTTGAAGTCGGTGACGAAGACCATCGCGTAGTCACCGAAGGGATAGCGGATGCCGAAGAGCTCGTGATACGCGTCGAAGGCCTGCCCGGTGACCTCGAAGATCTGCCCGGACCACCGGTGCAGCTGCGGTGCGAGCGAGCGGCGGGCATGCAGAGCGAGCGGGATGCCGTCGTGCTCGCTGCGGACGCTGGCGTAGGGGCCGCCGCAGACGGTGACGAGGTAGGTGGAGATCGGCTCGGTCTCGGTGCACGTCCAGCGGCCGGTTGCGACCTGCTCGGCGTGGCCGTTGGCGACGATCGTCCAGTGCTCGGGAGCCTTGACCTGCAGCGCGATTCGCGCCTTCAGGTCCGGCTGGTCGAAGCAGGCGAAGAGGGCGGGGGCGTCGTCGAGGAAGGACTGAGCGTAGACGTAGGCCTCGCCGTCCGCGGGGTCGATCGCTCGGTGCAGCCCCGAGCCGTCGCGCCGGAAGGCCATCGTCGCGACGACACGCAGGGTGTGTGGGCCGGAGGTGACGGTCATCGGCAGCCGCCCGTCGGCCCAGCCGGCGAGGTCGAGAGGGGTGCCGTCGAGCGTCACCTCGTGCAGGTCGGCGGCCTTGACGTCGAGGAAGGTCTCCCCCGCCGCCAGCCCGTGCCAGGTGATCGTCGTCGTCGACGCGAAGTGGGTGTCGCCCCGCTCCGGCAGGTCGAGGTCGAGCTCGACGGCATAGCGGTCGACGACGAGCAGCGCCCCTCGGTGGGCGGCCTCGGCGCGGGTCAGGGAGGGCACCCGCGTGAGTCTGCCACGCCCCCTGCGGCGCTGGGTGGGTCAGCGGCCGCGGGCCATCGCCTCGAGCCGGGCGACCCGCTCGTGGGTCGGGGGGTGGGTGGAGAAGAGCCGCGAGACGTCCCGGGCGCGGAACGGGTTGGCGATCATCATGTGGCTCGCGTTGACGATGTCCTGCTTGGGGGCGAGCGGTGCCCGGGCGACGCCGGTCTCGATCTTGCGCAGCGCCGAGGCCAGCGCGAGCGGGTCACCGGTGAGCCGGGAGCCGTCCTCGTCGGCGTCGTACTCGCGGGTCCGGCCGATGGCGAGCTGGATGACCGAGGCAGCCAGCGGGGCGAGCAGGGCCAGCGCGAGCAGGGCCAGCGGGTTGGGCCGGTCCTCGTCGCTGCCACCGCCGCCGAAGAACATCACCATCTGGGCCACCGAGGTGATGACGCCGGCGATGGCCGCGGCGACCGAGCTGGTGAGGATGTCGCGGTTGTAGACGTGCATGAGCTCGTGGCCGATGACCCCGCGCAGCTCGCGCTCGTCGAGCAGCCGCAGGATCCCCTCGGTGACGCAGACGGCGGCGTTCTTCGGATTGCGGCCGGTGGCGAAGGCATTCGGGGCGTCGGTCGGCGAGATGTAGAGGCCGGGCATCGGCTGGCCGGCTCGGGTCGACAGCTCGCGGACCATCGCATAGAGCTGCGGCGCCTGCGCCTCGGAGACGGGGTAGGCGTGCATGGAGCGCAGCGCGAGCTTGGCGCTGTTCCAGTAGCCGTAGAAGGTCATCGCCACACCGAACACCGCGAACAGCCAGATGTAGCGCCCGCCCCCCACCAGCGCGCCGATCCCGAGCAGCAGCGCCCAGATCACCCCGAAGAGGGCAGCAGTCTTCAAGCCGTTGTAGTGCCGGTGCATGTGGGGCTCAACGTCGCCGTCGGCGCGCTGGTTCCGCACGCCCGCCAGTCGGTATGCCGCCGCGACACGCAGGCGCCGTGACACTTCAGGCGCAGAGGAGGTGGGTCGCCGCGATACGGCATTGCTGGCAAGGAGCCAGTAGTGCCGTATCGCCACGCGACGGCATACCCCGCACCCCCAGGCATTGCCGGCACGGGGCCAGCAGTGCCGTCTCGGGCAGCGGACCTACGACCGCTACCGGGACGGCTGGGTCGGCGCGGTCGCCTCGGGCAGCCAGCCGGCCAGTCGGTCGGTCTCGTGCAGCAGCTCCCGCAGATCGGTCGCCGGATAGTCGTGGGTCGGCGCCCAGTGCAGCGCGTCGAAGGGGCAGACGTCGATGCAGATCCCGCAGTAGAGACACAGCCCGACATCGATCGCGAACCGGTCCAGCACCGCCACCGAGCGCGGCCGCCCGCGCGGGCTGGTCGGCGGCAGCGACTCGGTGTGGCTCTCGATATGGATGCACCAGTCCGGGCACTCGCGGGCGCAGATCATGCACGACGTGCAGGCCGCCGGGTCCAGCGCGATGACACCCCGCACCCGCGCTCGCTGCTCAGCCACCGTCGACCCCCCACGCGGGCACACCCGGCGCCTGGGTCCGCCGTCGCCCGGCGGCCGGCCGCGCCTCCCCCGGCTCCTTGAGCCCCGGCCAGGGCACGACACCACGCGCCGCCAGCTCGGCGCTCTTGCGCAGCGGCTCGCCCTCGAAGGTCTCCGGCAGCAGCAACCGGCGCAGGCCCAGCCCGGTGCCGTCGTCGAACCCGGTGAAGCGCACCCCCATCATCTCGGCGACCTCCCGCTCGCACCAGGCCGCCCCGCGCAGCAGTCCGGTGACACTGTCCAGAGTCCGGTCCGGTCCGACTGTGGTGTGCAGCTCGTATGCCGCCCCGGCGGCATCCGAAGCATCCGCAGCAGCCAGCCGCCGCACCCGGAGGATCACCTCGACCGGGGCGTGGCCCTCGGCGACGACCGGCCGCTCGGTCGCGGTGAGCACCTCGAACCACACCGGCCCGCCCGTCAGCACCTCGGCCACCGCGGCGCGCCACTGGCCCGGGTCCACCGTCTGCCGGTGCACCGGCATCGCCCGGTCAGGCATCGGCCCGCTCCGCGATCGACCGCTCCCCACCCGACCCAGCGGCCAGCCTCCCGAACACCGCGGCGAGCGCCCCGGGGGGCGGCGGACAGCCGGGCACATAGACGTCCACCGGCAGCAGCTGGTCGATCCCCTTGAGCACCGAGTAGGAGTCCCAGTACGGTCCGCCGCTGATCGTGCACACCCCGAAGGCGACGACCCGCGCGTGCGGCGGGAGGGCGGCATACAGGGTGCTGAGCACGGGCGCGACGGCGTCGGTGGCGGTGCCGGAGACGACGAGGACATCGGCCTCCTGCGGTCGCTCGACCACCCGCACCTCGTCGGGGTCGAGACCGGCCAGCGGCGCCGTGGCCGCGAGCGCCTCGATCGCGCAGCACGCGAGCGGCACGTGCAGCACCCGGATGGTCATGGGACAACGCTAGCTCCAGGAAACCGTGGCTCGGCCTGTCCGATTGTCTTTGTTTCGGAGCGCATCTCTTGACATTCCGCGCAACCACACGTAGGTTCGGTTTTGTCTCTGTTGGACTCACCGACGAAACCAACCGGAGGACAGCGTGTCCACACTGACGGTCGCAACGCGGGACATCCCGCGCTACGCTCCTGAGCGCCAGCAGGCGATCCTCGAGCAGGCTCGCGAGGCCGGCCGGGTCGAGGTGGGCGCGCTCGCCGAGGCCCTCGGGGTCACCCCGGAGACCGTGCGCCGCGACCTCACCGCCCTCGAGCGGCTCGGCAAGGTCCGCCGCGTCCACGGCGGGGCCCTCCCCGTCGACCGGCTCGAGCTCGAGCCCACCCTGGCCACCCGCAGCACCCAGCTCACCGGCGAGAAGCACCGGATCGCCGCCCGCGCGCTCGAGGAGCTGCCGGCCGAGGGCACCATCCTGCTCGACTCCGGCACGACGACGCACGCCATCGCCACCCTCCTGCCGCGCGACACCCGGCTCACCGTCGTCACCAACTCCCCGGCCATCGCCCACCTGGTCAGCGAGCTTCCCGACGCCGAGCTCTACATGCTCGGCGGCCGGGTCCGACCGCGCACCGGCGCCGCCGTCGGCCCCTGGCTCGAGCAGGCGCTGCGCGACACGTGCGTCGACATCGCCTTCCTCGGCACCAACGGCTTCAGCATCGAGCGCGGCATGACCACCCCCAACCAGGACGAGGCGGCGGCCAAGGCGACCATGTTGCGGGCGGCCCGCCGCGCCGTCGTCGTGGCCGACTCCTCCAAGGCCGGCCAGGAGCACTTCCACCGCTTCGCTCGCATCGACGAGATCGCGCTGCTCGTCACCGACCGCGGACTCGACGACGAGACCACCGCCGCCCTCGAGGACGGAGGCACCGATGTCGTGCGCGTCTGACCGCCCGCAACGTCCACGGAAGCGCTTACACTCGGCCCAGCGATCCGCGGCGGCCTCCCCCGCCTCGGTAAGGAGCACCCGATGATCGTCACTCTCACGCCGAACCCGAGCATCGACCGCACCGTCACGGTGACCGAGCTGCTCCATGGCGAGGTGCACCGTGCCACCGAGAGCCGGATCGACCCGGGCGGCAAGGGCATCAACGTCGCTCGGGCGCTCACCGCCAACGGCTCCGAGGCGCTCGCCGTGCTGCCGACCGGCGGCCCCGAGGGACACCTCATGGAGGAGCTGCTGCAGACCTCCGGCACGGCATACACCGCCGTCCCGATCGCCGGCACGACCCGGATAAACATCGCCGTCATCGAGCCCGACGGCACGACGACGAAGATCAACGAGCCCGGCCCCACACTGTCCGAGGACGAGCAGGCAGCGGTCCTCGCGGCCGTCGACACCGCGCTCGCGGTGGCGGAGTGGGTCGTCGGCTGTGGCTCCCTCTCGCCCGGCCAGCCCACCGAGCTGTATGCCGCGCTGGTCGCCCGCGCGCACGCCGCCGGCGTCCGCTGCGCCGTCGACACCTCCGGCGCCCCGCTCACCGCGGCGGTCCCCGCGCACCCTGACCTCATCAAGCCCAACCACGAGGAGCTCGAGGAGCTCGTCGGCACCCCCTGTCGCACGCTCGGCGAGGTCCGCGACGCCGCGCTGCGACTCGTCGACGGCGGCATCTCGACCGTCGTCGTCAGCCTCGGCCGGCACGGCGCCCTCGCGGTCACCGCGGCGGGCATCGCGCACGCGAGCGCGCACATCGACAAGCCGGTCTCGACGGTGGGCGCCGGCGACTCGCTGCTCGCCGGCTACCTCCATGCCGTATGCCGCGGCGCCGGCACCGAGGAGGCGCTGCGCACCGGGGTGGCATGGGGCGCCGCCGCGGTGAGCCTGCCCGGCAGCCGGATGCCCACGCCGGCCGACATCGAGGGCATCCCCGTCGTCAGCACGACCGACCCCGACCTGCACATTCCGCTCGACTGACCTCCATCACGACGAACAGCACTCTCTCCCAACGGAACTCTCCCAACGAAAGCGGAGGACACAGGCGATGTCGCTCATCACCGACGGACAGGTCGTGCTCGACCTGACCGAGCCCGACCGTCACGCAGCCACCCGCCGGCTGGCCCAGACCCTCGTCGACACCGGTCGCTGCACTGACCTCGAGCAGTTCATCCAGGACGTGCGTGAGCGCGAGGAGCTGATGGCGACCGGGCAGCCCGGCGGCCTGGCGATCCCGCACGCCCGCAGCGCCGCGATCACCGAGCCGTCACTCGTCTTCGGCCGGGCCGGCCAGGGCATCGACTGGGGCGCCAAGGACGGGCCGGCCTCGCTGATCTTCCTCATCGCGGCCCCGGCCGACGGTGCCGACGCCCACATGCAGGTGCTGCCGAAGCTCGCCCGCGCGCTGATGAAGAAGGACTTCCGCGAGGCGCTCACGGCGGCGACCACCGAGGCCGAGGTCGTCGACATCGTCAGCGCCCAGGTCGCGCTCGACGCCCCGGTGCCGGCCGAGAAGCCCTCGGTCGCTCCCGCGGCTGCCGCTGCCGCCACGGGTGCCGCCGGCGCCGCGGCGACCACAGCCGCCACCGACACTCCGGCGGCGGCTCCCGCGCCGGCCACCGCGGCCACGGCGCAGGACGCGCCCGCTGCGCTGCGCGGTGGCAAGCGCTTCGTCGGCGTCACCTCCTGCCCGACCGGCATCGCACACACCTACATGGCGGCCGAGGCCCTCGAGATCGCCGCCCGCGAGGCCGGTCACACGATGGTCGTCGAGACCCAGGGCTCGGCCGGCTCGACTCCGCTGTCGCAAAGCGAGATCGACGCCGCCGACGCGGTGATCTTCGCGCACGACCTGCCGGTCAAGGACAAGGCCCGGTTCGCCGGCAAGCCGACGATCGACGTCGGCGTGAAGAAGGCGATCTCCGACGGCCCCCAGCTCATCGCCCAGGCGGCCGCCGCAGCCGACGAGTGGGCGAGCAACCCGGCGTTGCGCGAGCGGGCCCTGGCCGCCGCCTCGGTGAGCACCGCCGGCAGCATCTCCTCGGCCACCGTCGAGCAGAGCACGGCGACCAAGCTGCGCACCTGGCTGATGACCGGCGTGTCCTACATGATCCCCTTCGTCGCGGCCGGCGGCATCCTCATCGCCCTTGGCTTCATGCTCGCCGGGGCGGCCGTCGGAGGCAACGGGGCGGTCGAGGTCACGAAGTACGGCATCACCAACAAGGACGCCGCGTTCAGCCTCATGGACAGCTTCAACCCCGGCAGCCTCATGCACTGGGCCGCGCTGCTCTTCGTCATCGGGGCGGCGGCCTTCGGCTTCCTCGTGCCGATCCTGTCCGGCTACATCGCCTATGCGATCGCCGACCGGCCCGGCCTGGTGCCCGGCATCGTCGGCGGGTCGATCGCCTCGACCATGGGCGCCGGCTTCCTCGGCGGCATCGTCACCGGCCTGCTCGGTGGCTTCGTGGCCCGCTGGATCTCCGGCTGGAAGGTGCACAAGGGGGTCCGCGGCGTCATGCCGGTCGTCGTCGTGCCACTGCTGTCCAGCCTCATCACGCTCGGCCTGTTCATCACCGTCCTCGGCCGACCGATCAAGGCGCTCATGGATGCGCTCACCAACGGCCTCAACGGACTCGGGGCCGGCGGCGGCATCATCCTCGGCCTCATCGTCGGCGCGATGATGGGCTTCGACCTCGGCGGCCCGGTCAACAAGGTGGCCTACACCTTCGGCACGACCGGTCTCGCGAGCGTCGGCACCGCGACGGACGCTCCGCAGCTCAAGGTGATGGCCGCGATCATGGCCGCCGGCATGGTCGCTCCGCTCGCGATGGCGCTCGCGACGACCCTGCGCCCGCAGGTCTTCACCGAGGCCGAGCGGGAGAACGGTCGAGCTGCCTGGCTGCTTGGCGCGTCCTTCATCTCCGAGGGCGCGATCCCCTTCGCCGCAGGCGACCCGGGCCGGGTCATTCCCTCCTCGCTCGTGGGCTCGGCGGTCACGGGAGCGCTCGCGATGGCCTTCGGCACCACGCTGCGCGCCCCCCACGGTGGCATCTGGGTGCTGCCGCTCATCGGCAACGCGCCCATGTTCGTCGTCGCCATCCTCGTCGGCGTCCTCGTGATGACCGGCATCTACCTCGTGCTGCGGGGTCGCACGCCCAAGGTCGAGCCCGCTAGCGTCTGAGCGACGCACCCACTCGCCCGGTGCGGCGCGCCGCGACCGACGCGCCGCACCGGGGACCACGAGACGACCGACCTGCACCACCCGGCGCGCGGCACGCGAGCCGGCCCAACGGCATACCGAATCCGCTCGACACCCCGCTTGAAGGAGCACCCCATGGCCAGCCGCACCGTCACCATCGCCTCGTCCGTCGGCCTGCATGCCCGGCCCGCTGCGCTGTTCGTCCAGAAGGCCAGCGAGTCCGGGCTGGACATCGAGATCGGCCGCCCGGGCGAGGACCCGGTCGACGCGACGAGCATCCTCGGCGTTATGGCGCTCGGCGCCAAGCACGGCGAGGAGGTCGTGCTCACGGCCGAGGGCGACGGCGCCGACGAGGCCCTCGACGGGCTGGTCGAGCTGCTCGCCACCGACCTCGACGCAGGGCACTGAGCGATGACCGACGGCAGCACCGGCCAGACCCAGGGCATCGGCGTCAGCCCCGGCGCTGCCGTCGGCCCGGTCGTCCAGGTCCGCCCGCCCGTGCGCGCCCCCGAGGGCGAGCCGGCGCCGGCCGACCCCACCGCCGAGCACGAGCGGGTCAAGGCGGTCTTCGAGTCGGTCGCGGTCACCCTCGAGGAGCGCGCCGCGACCGCCGACGACACCGCCCAGCAGATCCTCACCGCCACCGCGCTCATCGCCCGCGACAAGGGGCTGATGAAGGCCATCGGCAAGCACCTGCTCACCGGCAAGGGCCCGGCCACCGCGACGACGGCAGCTGTCGAGGAGTATGCCGCGCAGTTCGAGGCGCTCGGCGGCTACTTCGCCGAGCGGGTCACCGACCTCAAGGACGTGCGCAACCGGGCGGTGGCGCGGATCCTCGGCAAGGAGGACCCGGGCGTCCCGCCCTTCTCCGAGCCGAGCGTCATCGTCGCGCACGACCTCGCCCCGGCCGAGACCGCGACCCTCGACGTCGCCAAGGTGCGCGGCATCGTCACCGAGGCCGGCGGGCGCACCTCGCACACCGCGATCCTCGCCGCGCAGATGGGCATCCCCGCGGTCGTCCGGCTCGCCGGCGCGACCGCCATCCCGGCCGGCACCATCGTCGCCGTCGACGGCGACAGCGGGCTGGTCACCATCGACCCGAGCGAGGACTACCAGAACCAGCTCGTCGGCCGCCGCGAGAAGCGCGCGGCGGCGCTCGCCGGGTCCAGTGGTCCAGGCCTGACCGCCGACGGGCACCCGGTGCCCCTGCTGGCCAACATCGGGGGCGTCGAGGACGCCGTCGCCGCAGGAGGGCTCGACCTCGAGGGGGTCGGGCTGTTCCGCACCGAGTTCGTCTTCCTCTCGCGCGACACCGCGCCCACGCTGGCCGAGCAGACCGAGATCTACTCGAAGGTCTTCGAGCCCTTCGCCGGGCGACGGGTCGTCGTGCGCACCCTCGACTCGGGGGCCGACAAGCCGCTGGCCTTCGCCGACCTCGGCCCCGAGGAGAACCCGGCGCTCGGCAAGCGCGGCCTGCGGCTCTCGGCACACCGGCCGGACCTGCTCGACACCCAGCTCGAGGCGCTGTCGGCGGCGGCCAAGGCGACCTCGGCCGACGTCAAGGTCATGGCGCCGATGGTGGCCACCGCCGAGGAGGCGGCCTGGTTCGCCCGGCGGGTCCGCGAGAACGGCCTGCCCTCGGTCGGCGTGATGATCGAGGTGCCCGGCGCGGCCATCTCGTCCCGGCACGTCATGGCCGAGGTCGACTTCGGCTCGCTCGGCACCAACGACCTCGCGCAGTACACGATGGCCGCCGACCGGATGGAGGGCGAGCTCTCCGACCTGCTCGACCCGTGGCAGCCGGCGGTGCTGCAGGTCATCGGGTTGGCGTGCGACGGAGCCCGATTGGCCGGCAAGCCGATGGGCGTCTGCGGAGAGGCCGGCGGCGACCCCCTGCTCGCCCTCGTGCTGACCGGCCTCGGCGTGGGCAGTCTGTCGATGGCGCCGAGCAAGGTGGCGATGGTCCGCTTCGCGCTCGCGCGGCATACCCTCGCGGAGTGCCAGGGCATGGCGCAGGCGGCGCTCGAGTCGCGCACCGCCCAGGATGCTCGGGCTGCGGTCCTCGCCCTCGCCGACGCCGACCTGGCCGAGCTCGTCTAGGCGGCTCTCTGAGCGGCACGGTGACGGGAAAGGCCTGTCAGGGCATGCCTTTCCCGTCATGGGAGACCCCGCGAGTAGCGTGGGTGGGGTGAGCGACGCACCGATGGGCGAGTCCGGCGGCGGCACCGACGACCAGCCGCCCCGCGGTCCGCTCGCCGGGGTGCGGGTCGTCGAGCTCGCAGGGATCGGACCAGGGCCCTTTGCCGGGATGATGCTCGCCGACCTCGGTGCCGACGTCACCAGGATCGAGCGGCCCGGGCCGGCCGACCCCTTCGACGTGCCGGTGCTGCGCCGCGGGCGCACCGTGGTCACCGCCGACCTCAAGTCCGACGCGGGTCGAGCAGAGGTGCTCGCCCTCGTCGACGACGCCGACCTGCTCGTCGAGCCGTATCGACCGGGCGTCATGGAGCGGCTCGGGCTCGGACCCGACGTGTGCCTCGCCCGCAACCCCCGCCTCGTCTACGGGCGGATGACCGGCTGGGGACAGGACGGACCGCTGAGCCGGTATGCCGGTCACGACCTCACCTACACCGCCCTCTCCGGCGCGCTGTCGACCTTCGTCCGCGCTGACGAGGCAGCCGACGACCCCAGCGGCGCTGCCGCTCCCCCACGACCGGTGCTGCCCGGCCCCTACGTCGGCGACCTCGCCGGCGGCGCGATGATGCTCGTCGCCGGGCTGCTCGCCGCGCTGCACGAGGCCACCCGGACCGGGCGGGGCCAGGTCGTCGACGCCGCGATCGTCGACGGCGCGGCATACCTCACGACCTTCACCCATGCGCTGCGGGTCGCCGGCCTCTGGCCTCACCCGCCGGGACACAACGTCCTCGACACCGGCGCCCCGTTCTACGAGGTCTATCGCTGCGCCGACGACCGACACCTCGCCGTCGGGCCGCTCGAGCCGCAGTTCTACGCCGAGCTGCTGCGGCTGCTCGACGAGGGCGCGGGCGTGCGGATCGACACCGACGACCCGCGGCACCCGACCCGGCGGCTCGACCCCGCCGGCTGGCCGGAGGGCAAGCGCCGGTGGGCCGTGCTCTTCGCCACCCGCACCCGCGACGAGTGGTGCGCGCTGCTCGAGCGCTCCGACGCCTGCGTCGCGCCGGTGCTCGACCTCGACGAGGCCGCCGCGCATCCGCACCTGCTCGCGCGAGCGGCATACCGCGACGTCGACGGTATGACGCTGCCGGCGCCGGCGCCGCGCTTCCGGCCCGGCTGAGTCACTGTCCACCCTGCGGTGCGGTGCGAGACCCCGCGTGGCCCCCGGTCGTACGATGAGACGAGTGTGGGTGCGGACCCTCGCCCCACCGGCGGACCGAGGACCAGTGACCACCCGATGAGCAAGCCTGTCCAGCAACTGGACCGTGTCGTCATCCGCTTCGCCGGCGACTCCGGCGACGGCATGCAGCTGACCGGAGACCGATTCACCTCCGACTCGGCCTTCCACGGCAACGACCTCGCGACCCTGCCGAACTTCCCGGCCGAGATCCGGGCGCCGCAGGGCACCCTGCCGGGCGTCTCGAGCTTCCAGCTGCACTTCGCCAACCACGACGTGCTCACCCCGGGCGACGCCCCCGACGTCCTCGTCGCGATGAATCCCGCTGCGCTGAAAGCGAATCTGCACGATCTGCCGCGCGGCGCCACCATCATCATCGACACCGACGAGTTCACGACCCGCAACCTGGGCAAGGTCGGGTATGCCGCCAACCCGGTCGACGACGGATCGCTCGAGTCCTATCACGTGCATGCCCTGCCGCTGACCTCGATGACGGTCGACGCGCTCGCGGCATACGACCTGACCCGCAAGGAGAAGGAGCGGGCCAAGAACATGTTCGCCCTCGGCCTGCTCTCCTGGCTCTACACCCGGCCGGTGGAGACGACCGAGCGCTTCCTGCAGCGCAAGTTCGGCGCCAAGCCGGACGTGCTCGCCGCGAACATCGCCGCGCTGCACGCCGGCGTCAACTACGGCGAGACGACCGAGGACTTCGCGCACACCTATCAGGTGACCGCGGCCGAGATGCCGTCGGGCCTCTACCGCAACGTCACCGGCAACACCGCGCTGTCCTACGGGCTGGTCGCGGGGGCGCACCGGGCCGGCCTGCAGCTCGTGCTCGGCTCCTACCCCATCACCCCCGCCTCCGACATCCTGCACACCCTCGCCGGGCTCAAGCGCTTCGGCGTGACGACCGTGCAGGCCGAGGACGAGATCGCCGGCGTCGGCATCGCCCTCGGCGCGTCCTTCGGCGGTGCGCTCGGCGTCACCTCGACCTCCGGGCCGGGCCTTGCGCTCAAGGCCGAGACCATCGGCCTCGCCGTCTCGCTCGAGCTGCCGCTCGTCGTCGTCGACGTCCAGCGCGGCGGCCCGTCGACCGGCCTGCCGACCAAGACCGAGCAGGCCGACCTGCTGCAGTCGCTCTTCGGACGCAATGGCGAGTCGCCGGTGCCGGTCATCGCGGCCCAGTCACCGGTCGACTGCTTCGATGCGGCGATGGACGCGGTGCGGATCGCGACGACCTACCGGACACCGGTCATCCTGCTCTCCGACGGCTATCTCGCAAACGGGTCCGAGCCCTGGCGGGTGCCGTCGGTGGACAGCCTGCCCGACCTCACCGTCACCTTCGCCACCGAGCCCAACGGCGTTGACGCCCAAGGCAATCCGGTGTTCCACCCCTACGCCCGCGACCCCGAGACGCTCGCTCGGCCATGGGCCGTGCCGGGCACGCCGGGTCTCGAGCACCGGATCGGCGGCATCGAGAAGGCCGACGTCACCGGCAACATCTCCTACGACCCCGACAACCACCAGCGGATGACCGACCTGCGCCAGGGCAAGGTCGACGGCATCACCGTGCCGGACCTCGTCGTCGACGACCCCAGCGGCTCGGCGCGAGTCCTCGTCCTCGGCTGGGGGTCGACCTACGGTCCGGTGCACGCTGCCGCGAACAACTTGCGCCGCGAGGGCCGCGCGATCGCCCGGATCCACCTGCGTCACCTCAACCCGCTGCCGGCCAACCTCGGCGAGATCCTGCGCGCCTACGACCGGGTCGTGCTGCCCGAGATGAACGGTGGCCAGCTGGCCCTGCTGCTGCGCGGCACCTACCTCGTCGACATCCAGCCCTACACCTCGGTGCGGGGCCTGCCGTTCACGCCCGCCCAGCTGGCCCGCGTCTTCGCCGACGCGATCGACTCGCTCGACCAGGAGAGCTCGAAGTGACCACCGATCTCGGTATGCCGTCGCTGCCCGCAGCCGGCCTCGCTCACGTGCCGGCCGTGCCGGCGGACGCACCACCGTTGACCCGCAAGGACTTCACCTCCGACCAGGAGGTGCGCTGGTGTCCCGGCTGCGGCGACTATGCCATCCTCGCCGCGGTCCAGGGCTTCCTGCCCGACCTGGGGCTGCGCCGCGAGAACATCGTCTTCGTCTCCGGCATCGGCTGCTCCTCGCGCTTCCCCTACTACCTCGACACCTACGGGATGCACTCGATCCATGGCCGCGCGCCGTCGATCGCCACCGGCCTGGCCGTGGCCCGCGAGGACCTCTCGGTGTGGGTCGTCACCGGTGACGGCGACGCGCTGTCGATCGGCGGCAACCACCTCATCCACGCGCTGCGCCGCAACGTCAACATCACGATCCTGTTGTTCAACAACGAGATCTACGGCCTCACCAAGGGGCAGTACTCCCCCACCTCGAAGGTCGGCAAGGTCACCAAGTCCTCGCCGCTCGGCTCGGTCGACACCCCGTTCAACCCGGTGTCGCTGGCCCTCGGCGCCGAGGCGACGTTCGTCGCCCGGACCATGGACTCCGACCGCAAGCATCTCAGCGAGGTGCTGCGCGCCGCCGCCGAGCACCGCGGGGCCGCCCTCGTCGAGATCTACCAGAACTGCCCGATCTTCAACGACGGCGTCTATGACGTGCTCAAGGACCGCACCGAGGCGCAGGCCCGGATCTTCCACCTGCGTGACGGCGAGCCGCTGCGCGCCGGCGACCAGGTCGTCGTCCGCGCCGACGACGGCTCGCTCACCGTGGCCCGCGAGGCCGACGCCGACCCGGACCGGATCGTCGTGCACGACGTCGACAACCCCGACCCCGGCCAGGCCTTCGCGATCTCGCGGCTCACCGAGGCGAGCCTGTCGCACGTGCCCTTCGGCATCTTCCGGCAGGTGAGCCGGCCGGCCTACGACGACCTCGTCCGCGGCCAGGTGGTGGCCGCCGTCGACGGCGCCGGCGGACCGGCATCGGACGCCGATCTGGGCACCCTGCTCGCCGGCCGCGACACCTGGAGCGTCGGGCTCGGCGGCTTCGACGACTCCGAGTGAGCGAGAGCCGGCGCGGCACGCTGCTCGGCTTCGCGGCATACCTGCTGTGGGGCGTCTTCCCGCTCTACTTCCATGCCCTCGCCCCCTCCGGCGCCATCGAGGTGCTCGCCAGCCGGATCGTCTGGAGCCTGCTGCTCTGCCTGCTCGTCCTCGCCGTCTTGCGCCAATGGGCTTGGATCAGGCCGCTGTTCGGGCAACCGAAGGTGCTCGCCGGCCTGGCCCTGGCGGCCGGGGCGATCGCGCTCAACTGGGGCGTCTATGTCGCGGCGGTGCTCTCCGGCCATGCGGCCGACGCCGCGCTCGGCTATTTCCTCAACCCGCTGCTCACCGTCGCCCTCGGCGTCCTCGTCCTCGGTGAGCGACTGCGCCCGATGCAGTGGTGGGCGCTCGGCGTGGGAGCTGCGGCCGCGGCATACCTCACCGTCGTCGGCGGGCAGGTGCCGGTCGTCGCGCTCACCCTCGCCTGCTCGTTCGCGGTCTACGGGCTGGTGAAGAAGCGGGTCGGTGCGAGCCTGGCCGCGCTGCCCGGGCTCACCGTGGAGACCGCCGTGCTCGCGCCGTTCGCCGCCGCCGCGCTCGTCGTGCTGGCCGCGAGGGGCGAGACGACGTATGCCGTGGACGCGCCCTGGCATCCGATCCTGCTGCTGCTCACCGGCCCGGTGACCGTCGTGCCGCTGGTGATGTTCGCGGCGGCGGCTCGCCGGGTGCCGCTCGTGACGATCGGGCTGCTGCAGTTCGTGGCGCCGGTGATGCAGCTGCTCAGCGCGCTGGTCCTCGGGGAGCGCCCGGCGGCGGCGCGGTGGGTCGGCTTCGCGGTGGTCTGGGTGGCCCTGGCCTTGCTCACCGTCGACTCGCTGCGGCATCGGGCCGGGCCCGGACCGGAGCCGGCCGAGCCGGTCTGATGGTCCGCTCGGCGTGGGATGGTCCGCTCGGCGTGGGGTGGTCCGCTCGGCGTGGGATGGTCCGCTCGGCGTGGGAGGGATCAGGGGCCGAGGACGCGGTCGAGGTAGGCGTTGGCGAAGAGCCGCTCGGGATCGAGCTGGTCGCGGACGGCGAGCACGTCGGCGAACCGCGGATAGGCCTCCGCGGCCCAGGCCGCGTCACGCTCGTGCAGCTTGCCCCAGTGCGGCCGCCCCTCGTGCGCGAGCGCGATCTGCTCCATCGCCGCGAAGTAGCGCCGGTGGTCCACCCGGTGGAACTGGTGCACGGCGACGTAGCAGCTCTCCCGCTCATAGGCGGTGGAGAGCAACACGTCGTCGGCCGCGGCGAAGCGCACCTCGACGGGGAAGCTCACCTGCTCGCCGCTGCGCTCGATCCAGGCGCGCAGCTCGCCGAGCACGCTGGCCAGCGCCGCGCGGGGGAAGGCCCACTCGGCCTCCGCGAAGCGGACCCGACGCGGTGTGATGAGCACCCGGTGCGAGACGTCGACGTACGCCCTGGCCGAGAGGGTCTGCGCCGCAACAGAGTTGATCGTCGAGGTGAGCGAGGGCCGCCAGGCGGCGAGGCGGTTGGTGCCCTCGAAGACCCGGTTGGCGAGCAGGTCGTCGTCGAGCCAGGCTCGCCATCGCGGCAATGGCTGAGCCGGAGCTGACGGGGGCAGCCGGTCGTGGTGCTTGGTGAGCACCCGGTCGGTGTGCGGGAACCAGAAGAACTCGACGTGGTCGGTGCCGTCGACCTGCTCGTCGATCGACTCGAGCACCGCACCGAGCCGGTCCGGCCGCTCGCGGGCGCGCAGCAGGAAGGCCGGCACGGCCCGCAGGGTCACCTCGGTGACCACCCCGAAGGCACCGAGCCCGAGCCGCAGCGCCTGGTATGCCGCCCCGTCCCCCGGCCCCACCTCGCGCACCTCCCCCGCGGCCGTGACGACCTGCACGCCGAGCACGCCGCCGGTGAGCCCGGTGAACCGAGCCCCGGTGCCATGCGTGCCGGTGGCCAGCGCACCGCTGATCGTCTGGCGGTCGATGTCGCCGAGGTTCGGCAGGGCCAGGCCGCGCTCGTCGAGCAGCCGGTTGAGCTCGTGCAGCCGGGTGCCGGCCCGCACCCGCACCGCGCAGCTGCCGTCCGGCTGCACCGGCCCCTGCCCGACGATCCCGCTGAGCCGGTCCATCCGCAGGTGCACGCCGTCGGTCAGCGCCGCCCCGGTGAACGAGTGACCGGCGCCGAATGCCTTGACCCGCAAGCCGTCCCGGCGAGCCACGTCGATCGCGGCGACGACATCAGGCACACCTGCGGGCATCACCTCGCGCGCCGGAGTGCACTGTGCCGTGCCCGCCCAGTTGTGCCACGCCATCGAGATCCCTCCCGGTCTCGCCCCCGCCCCGGCCGGTCAGCCGAAGCACTGCCCCTCGCCACGATAGGTGGGCACCGTGTCCACGACGCGCTCGCCACGCACCAGGTGCACCCGATCGAAGCGCTCCAGCACCTCGCCGGACTTCGCCGGCCGCAGCCACACGAGGTCGCCGACCCGCAGGCCGTCGGCGGCCGCCCCTTGCAGCGGCGTCTGCACCTCGCCGCCGCCCTCACTGCGCCGCAACCGCAGTCGGTATGCCGCGTGCGGCCTCGGCAGGCGCGACCACCCGGGTGGTCCGCTCGCGGCATACCCGCCGGAGGAGAGCGTGACCACGCCCGGGCCGGGCCGCCGGCTCACCGGCACCCCCAGCAGCAGCGCCGGCCGCAGGCCCGCGAGCGCGTCG
>Ga0116151_10000821_pt1 | contig 28776 bp, 26 predicted proteins | sample AD_UKC117_MetaG_FD_89893 | JGI IMG/M metagenome (GOLD analysis project Ga0116151, IMG submission 89893) | Active sludge microbial communities of municipal wastewater-treating anaerobic digesters from Hong Kong - AD_UKC117_MetaG | ecosystem: Engineered > Bioreactor > Anaerobic > Digestate... | reverse complement strand
CGATGCTGCCCTTCATCGGCTACAACGCCGCCGACTACGTCGGGCACTGGCTCGAAATCGGCAAGCAGGCCGATGCGTCCAAGTTGCCGAAGATCTACCAGGTCAACTGGTTCCGTCGCGACGAGGACGGGAAGTGGCTGTGGCCGGGCTTCGGTGACAACGCGCGCGTCCTGAAGTGGGTCGTCGAGCGCCTCGACGGCACCGGCGAGTCCGTCGAGACGCCGGTCGGGCACGTCCCGGCCCCCGGTGCCCTCGACACCAGTGGCCTCGACATGAGCGACGAGGACGTCGCCAAGGCGCTCAAGGTCGACCCGGAGGAGTGGAAGACCGAGCTGGCCCTCATCGAGGAGTGGCTGGGCAAGTTCGGCGATCAGCTGCCCAGCCAGATGAAGGACGAGCTCGCCACGCTCAAGGCCAACTTGGGCGCGAACTGAGCCCTACGGCATACGCGGTCGGCCCCCCACCACAGCGGTGGGGGGCCGATCCATGTCTGCCCGCTGCGCACGGTCGGCGCGGAATGGTTCCACCCCTGGAGCCCGGCGCCTGTCGTGCGATAACATACCAAGCCGGGCCTCGCCGCCACGACGAGCCCCTCTACGGATGTTCGAGACGTTCCTGAGCCCGGGGGTACCCCAAGTCACCGGCCCCCTTGGAGCCGTGCGCGAGCCGATGGTCCGGTCGCCCGGGCCAGCCACACAGGGCGCCCAGCCGCGGCTAGTGCGAGTCTGGGGCAGACCTCAAGACAATGTCGCCGGTTCCTACCCTCGGTAGGAGCTGTCGCGCCAGGTCGGGCAGAGCCTCGTGGACGTTGACCGACACGACGCCAACGGCCTGGCCGCACCGACCGAGGACGAACAGGGCTTGACCGTCGCGGAGCGATCCCCAGAGCAGTCGTGTGGTGTCGGCCACCTGCGGGTACCCCACCACACGCGCCCGCAGTCCATGAATAGTGGTGGCGTACGTGGGCAGTGTGGGACACCCCTGTGAGTCGACGCGGCCCTGCAGCAAGCTTTTCGCTGCGACGTCGGCCTGGGCAAGGGTGCTCGCCCAGGACTCAAGACGTAGCGGAAGACCGGCGAGCAGGGACTGCGGCACGAGCGCGACGTCCCCGGCCCCAACGATGCGCTCGTCGGCCACGGCGCCGGAGGCGTGCAACGTAGCCGTGCATCGCAGTCCAGCCGCGAAGTCCAGCCCACTACCTTCGAGCCATTCGACGTTGGGGGTGGTCCCGGTGGCGAGCACGACGGTGTCCGCGCGCCATACATTGCCGTCCCGGAGTCGCACGCCGCGAACCGCTCCATCCGAGATCACCAGGTCCTCGGCGCGTTCGCCGGTGAGAACCGTCAGGCCGGCAGCGCGATGCAGATCCAGGAGGTGTTCAGCCACTGGATGCCCCAGCGCCCGACTCGTGGGCACCTCGCCCGGGTCGATGAGCACTGTTCGATGACCCCCGGCGTTGACCGTCGCCGCGACCTCGGCCCCGATGAGCCCGCCACCGACCACCAGGACGTGGCGATGCTGAGTCTTGAGGTGGCGGCGCAATGCCTCGGCATCGTCGACCGTCCGCATGACAAAGGCGCCGGAGACCCGGTCGACCCGATCGGCATCGCGGGCCCGAGCACCGGTTGCGACGACCAGCCCGTCGTAGGGGAGGCGCTCACCGGAGTCCAGCACGACCTCGCGTCCCACTGCGTCGAGTCCCACCGCCCTGGATGACAGGCGCCAAATGGCTTCGTGCGCAGCAGGCGCAAGGTCCAGCTGGTCGCGACGCAACGATCTGTCCAGAAAGCGTTTGGACAGGGGGAAGCGGTCATAGGGAGAGTGGCGTTCCTCCCCGATCACCGTGAGGTAGCCCGCGTACCCAGCCCGCCGCAATGACTGAACTGCACGATGGCCGGCCAGTGAGGCTCCGACCACAACCACCCGGCTCAGGTCCCGGCGCAGCGTCACCACAGGACCTGGTTGCATCCCTCGTGATCGGTCGGCTCGATCTGCACTGTGGCGTGAGTGATGTGATGCGTGTCGCGCAGGAGATCCCGTGCTCGATCGAGGACAGCGTGGGTCTCGGCTCCCGGCTCCACTTGCAGGTGGACGCTCATGGCATCCATTCCCGAGGTGATTGTCCAGACGTGGAGATCATGAGCCTCGACGACACCGGGAAGTTCGGCGAGATCCTGGGCAACACGATCAACATCAATGTGCGCCGGAGCCGACTCGACGAGCACACGGAATGCTTCGCGGCCCAAGCTGTACGCACGCGGAAGGATGAATAGGCCGATGCCCACTGCGATCACCGAGTCGACCCAGTACCACCCAGTGAGCGCGATGATGGCGCCGCCGATGAGAACGCCAACAGAACCAATGGCGTCTGCCATCACCTCGAGGTACGCGCCGCGCAAGTTGAGGCTCTCCTTGGCCCCGGCCATGAGCAGGCGGAAGGAGATCACATTGATGACCAGGCCCGCGACGGCGACCCCCATCATGAGCGTCGAGCCGACCTCGTGCTCCCCTGGATGACGCAGCCGGTCGTAGGCCTCGGCCATGACGTAGACAGCCACCCCGAAGAGGAGCAGCGTGTTGACCAGCGAGGCCAGAATCTCTACCCGGTACCAGCCGTAGGTCCGGTGAACGGCCTTGCTGCCGGCGCTGGCCAGGGTGATCGCCGCTAGCGCCATGCCCAGGCCGCCGGCATCGGTGAGCATGTGGCCGGCATCGGAGAGAAGCGCCAAAGACCCCGAGAAGAGGGCAGCGACGAACTCGACACCGACGAAGGCCACGGTGAGCAGAAAAGCGATAAGGAGTGGCTTGCGGTGCCGAGCACCCGCCGTCAGCGCGGCCGCACCACCCATGCCGTGGCCATGGGAATGGCCATGGCCGTGACCATGCCCATGGCCGTGGGTATGGCCGTTGCTCATGCTGTACCTCTCTCGTTGAGCCGCCGGGGGTGTGAAGCAGGCGACGTCGTCACTGCTGCTGCCAGAAGTGGCAGTTGACGGTGTGATCCGGGCCCGCCTGGGACTTCGCTGGATCCTGAGTCGTGCAGATGTCCTGAGCAACCGGACACCGCGGATGGAATCGGCACCCCGTCGGCAGCTCGATCGGGCTCGGTGGCTCACCGCGCAACTGGGCAATGGTCAGGTGATCAACGCCGTCGTCGAGCATCGAGGCCGCCAGAAGCACCTTGGAATACGGGTGGCGCGGGCTGCTGAAGAGCTCGTCGCGTGGTGCGACCTCGACGATCCGGCCCAGGTACATGACCGCGACCCGATCACAGAGATAGCGGACAACGCGCAGATCATGCGAGATGAGAACGAGCGTCAGGTCCAACTCGTCCTTGAGCTCCACGAGGAGGTTGAGGATCTGTGCCCGCACCGAGGCATCGAGCGCCGAGGTCGGCTCGTCGCAGATGAGGAACGTCGGTCGGAGCAGCAGCGCACGGGCGATGACCATGCGCTGCAGCTGTCCACCAGAGCACTGGGCGGGCAGGCGTTGGAGGATCTCCTCCTCCAACCCAACCTTTTCGATCATCTCGCGAACTCGGCTGTCACGTGCGCTGCGGGCCCTGACCCCGTTGTGCCGCAGTGGAGCATCGAGGCTCGCACCCAGGGTCATGCGGGGGTCGAAGGCGCCGTAAGGGTCCTGGAAGACGAACTGCATGGTGCGACGCAGCGTCTTTAGTTTGGCCCCCTTGACCTTGGTGATGTCCTCACCTTCAAACGTGATTCTCCCGGAGGTCGAGGGAAAGGCCCGGAGAATCGTCCTCGCCAATGTGCTCTTGCCGCAACCGGATTCGCCGACCAGCCCGAGGACCTCGCCCCTACGCACGGAGATCGTCACGCCGTCCACCGAATGCACCGTGCGCCCTCCGCCCGCCGGGAAATGCTTCACCAGCGAGTCCAACGACATCATTTCATCCGAAACGGCCACGTGATCCAGGGCCGTGTCGACCCGAGCGCTCACGAGACCGCCTCCTCGCGCTCACCTGCATAGCAGCGGAGGTGGTGATCATGTCCCGCACACTCGGAGAGCGCAGGCTCCAAACCTGCGCATCGGGCGGTCAGCCCGCGCTCGGCAGCGACTGCGCAGCGCGGCAGGAATCGACAACCGTGTTCGAGCGCCCTCGCCTGCGTGATGCTCCCGGGCAGGGTGAACAGCCTCCCCCGTTCCCCCTCGAGGAGTGAGGCCCGCACGAGTGCCCTCGTGTAGGGGTGCTGGGCATTCTCAAAGATCTCGCGGGTCGGTCCGTCTTCCACGATCCGACCGGCATACATGACGGCCACCCGATCGGCGAGCGCGGTGACGATACCCAGGTCGTGCGTGATGATGAGGATCGACAAGCCCAGCGTTTCCCGCTTCTGTCGAAGCAACTCCAGGATCTGCGCTTGGACGGTCACGTCCAGCGCTGTGGTCGGTTCGTCGGCAATGAGCAACTCCGGGTCCGCACCGAGCGCAGCGGCGATCATGACCCGCTGTGCCATGCCGCCGGAAAGCTGGTACGCGAAGGCTGAGGCGCGCCTTTCCGGCTCGGGGATGCCCACGTCCTTGAGGAGCCGCACGACGCGCTTCCTTGCCTCCGGGCGGCTCACCTTGAGGTGCTGGCGCATCGACTCGGCAACCTGGCTCCCGACCCGGGCGGTGGGGTCGAGCATCACCTTGGGCTGCTGGAACAGCATTGCGACCTTGTGGCCGCGAACCTCGTTGAGGCGCCTCGGGGTCATTTCCGCGACATCCTCGCCGTCAAGGAAGGCGTGGCCATCGGTTATGACGGCGCCCGACGGGAGCAGCCCCATGATCGACAGTGCAGTCAGACTCTTCCCGGAGCCGGACTCACCCACGAGGGCCACGATCTCCCCCCGTTTGACCTGGAGATCGAGCCCGTCGATCGGCGGACCCCCCGGAACCTCGGGGAAGTCGACCCTCAGTCCCCGGACATCGAGGAGGAGCTCATCCACCGATGAGTCGCCAGTCGATGCTGACTTGGCTGCGGTCCCGGTCATCGCTCCAGCTCCTCCGTTGGTTGCTGCGGAACTCGATCAAGCAGTGTCACGATCGCCTCATCGAAGTGCTTGCTCAGCGCGTTGAGCGCCTCGTCGCGCATGCCTGCCGCGATGAGCTCCGCGATATGGCGGTGTTCATCGACCAGATCCGCCCGGGCCTTGGCCTCGGTAAGCACCCCGAGACACATCCGAGTCTCGGAGATCACCGTTGAGAACATCCGGTGCAAGCGAGTGCTGCCACTCAAATGCACCAACGCCACGTGGAAGGCCAGGTCATGCTGACCGACGCTCTCCCAGTCGCCGCTGGCCTCGGCGGCCACCATCGAGGCCACGTGACGGCTCAGTTCGCGAGACGCCTCAGCCTCGAGCCCGCGGTTCAGGATCAACCGCACGGCGGCGAACTCCAGTGCTTCGCGAGTCACGTACACATCTCGGATATCGGCCTCGGTGAGGACTGGCACGAAGACACCCCGGTGGGGTTCGCTCACCAGCAGGCCTTCTTGGACCAGCCGTTGGAGAGCCTCTCGCACCGGTCCGCGGCTGACTCCGTAGTCGTTGGCGAGCTCGACTTCGTTCAGCTGCGTCCCAGGCACGATTGCACCACTCAGAACACTGTCCTTGACGCGTTCAATCACAGCCGATGCCAGCGTCGCACGCGGGATGCGGTGTCGCGAGGTCGTCACGTTCACCGGACATCCCCTCCCGGCGTTGGCGCGTGCGCCCCTGGCGTGTCCTCCAGTTCCAATGTGTCGGCCGAATCGACCGTGTCAGCCACCGCGGCCGCACCGACACCCGGGACGGGTGGAAGAGCGGCGAGGCGCCGCTTCAGGCCGCGCTTGCGGCCCTCGAGGCCTTGACCGATCATCGTCACGCTCAACGCCGTGACGAAGATCGCCAGACCAGGCAGGACTCCCAAGTTTGCCGACCGCTCCATGTAGGGCTGGGCGTCCATCAGCATGGCACCCCAGTCGGAGTTCGGTGGTTGCACCCCTAGACCGAGATAGGACAGTGCACCCACCGTGATCAGCTTGTGGCCGAAACGTAGGAACCCCATCGCGAGAACGGGTCGGATGGCGTTCGGGATGATATGGCGGAACACGATGTACGCCTTGGGTGAGCCCAAGATCTCCGCCGCCTCCACGTAGTCCTTGGAGCTGATGTCGAGAGCCAGCCCACGCATGAGGCGACCGAAGGGTGTCCAGCCGGTGATGGTGAGGGCCGCAATGAGCGTCGCGGGCCCGGTTCCGAACAAAGCGATGAGGAACAACGCCACCACCACGTCCGGGAAGCAGATGAGTACGTCCACCGTGCGCATGACGATCTCGTCCACCCACCCGCCGGCTCGGGCGGCCACTGCACCGAGGATGATGCCGACAGCAGCGCAGAAGACCAGCGTTATCGCGGCGATGGTCACGGAGAAGCGACCGCCCCACATGAGCCGTGACAGCACGTCCCGTCCGAGGTGATCGGTACCCAGCCAGTGCTCTCGGGAGGGGCCCGCCAGCCGGGAGGCAAGGTCTTGGGTGGCCGGGTCGTGAGGTGCGATCCAGGGCGTCAGCAGCAACACGAGAAGGATCGTGACAAGCAGGACCGTTCCGGCCACGAGGGTCCACGAACGACGCCGCGACCCTTTCAGGAACAAGCTCAGGACGTTGGGCCGCACCTGCGGAGGGTGCCGCACCTCCGGCGGCATCTGGTGCACATGGGCAGTCGGGTCAGCCACGGGTCACCCTGATCGCCGGGTTGAGCACACCGTAGAGCAGGTCGGTGACCGTGTTGATGAGCACCGCAAGGATGAGGATCCACATGAGTCCTCCCTGGATCACAGGAACGTCGTTGTTCGTCACGGCGGTGTACAACATCCGCCCCATGCCCGGGATATTGAAGATGACCTCGATGACCACGGACCCGCCCAGCAGGCCCGCGAACCAGAAGGAGAACAGGGTCATCACCGGGAGCATGCTGTTGCGTACCCCATGCTTGAGCAGGGTTGCCCGGAAACTGAGCCCGCGACTGCGAGCGGCCGTGATGAAGGGAGCGGCGAGCACGTCGTTCATCGCGGCTCTCGTCACCTGCGCGAAGTATCCGAGAGGCCGCAGTGAAAGCGCGATGGCCGGCATGACGATATAACTCATGCCGGTCCAACCGCCCGAGGGCAGCCAGCCGAGCTTGCGGGCGAAGATGAGCACGAGCACCGGACCGACCCAGTACTCCGGCGCAGAGACGGCGCTCTGCGAGAGGAACGTGACGGCGTTGTCGATCTTTCCGCCCTTGGACGTGGCTGCCCACGCGCCAAGCGGGAGAGCGATGACAAGCGCAATCCCCAGCGCCGCCAACGCCAAGGACATCGAGACCCCGAGGGACGGAAGGACCAGATCGTTAACGGGTGTCCGGCTGGTGAACGAGTACCCGAAGTCACCGGAGAGCGCGTTGCGCAGCCACTCGATGTACTGCACGTACACCGGCCGGTCAAGCCCCAGCTGGCGGGTCAGGGCCTCGACCTGCTCAGGCTCCAGGGCTGGGTCGTTGACCCGAGCCTGGAGGATCTTGCGCGCGGGGTCCCCAGTACCGGCATACGGGATGAGAAACGCCAGCACGGAAACCGCAAGCAAGGTGATGCCCAGGGTCATCGCCCGGCGAATCAAGAAGCTCAACATGTCATCCCCTCCGGGTGGGCGCAAGGCCTACTTGATGCGGTCCATGGCGTTGTAATAGGCCCCGGCGAACGGAAGGAACCACGGCGGGCCCACATGACCCGGAATCCGCTTGAACGGCAGGTCCCGCCACGGATTGGCATCCTCGTTGCCGCTGAGCACCTCAGCCATCTGTCGCCCCATATAGGTGGCCATTTGCACACCGTGACCGGAGTAGCCCAAGGAATAGAACAGCCCCTCGTGCTGCCCAGCGTGGACCATCCGGTCCAGACTCATGTCGACCAAACCGCCCCAGCAGTAGTCCACTCGGGCCTGTGACAGTTGCGGGAAAACCGAGACCATCGCCTCCCGCAGGATCTGGCCGCTCTTGACGTCCGATTGTGGGTTCGACATCGCGAAGCGAGCTCGACCACCGAAGAGCAACCTCTGATCGGGTGTGATTCGGAAGTAGTAGAGAAGGTTTCTCGAGTCCGAGGCCATCCGACGGTTCGGCAGGAGTTGTCGGCACACCTCGTCATCGAGCGGCTCTGTCACGATGATGAAGCTGCCGACTGGAGCAATGCGCAACTGCATCCACCGGAAGGGCCGGCTGGTGTAGCCGCTGGTAGCAACGAGGACCTGGTCCGCCTCCATGCTGCCCCTCGACGTGTACAGGCGATGCTTCGTGCCCGATTGCCTGCTGACCTTTTCGACACCAGCCCGCTCGTGGATCTGCACGCCGGCCCGTGCCGCAGCCTCACCGAGACCGCGGGTGAACTTCCCGACATGGAGGCCAGCCCCTTTGGGGTCGACCATCGCCCCGTGGTAGAAGTCGCCAGCGATCTCGGTGGACAAATCGCTCTTGGGCACCACGATGGTGTCGTAACCGAGTCGTTCCGCCAGCACTTCGGCGGTCTTCTGCAGACCATCGAAGTGGCTGGGCTTGCAGGCCAGGTTCATCTTTCCCGAGCGCTCGAAGTCGCAGTCGATCGCTTCTTCGTTGACCAGTTGCTCGATCGCGTCGATCGCCTCGTTGTACTTGAGGTACAGCGCGCTCGCCGTGGGGAATCCGTACCGCGCAATCGCGTCGCGGAACCCGATGGCGAGCCCAGTGGTCGCCATCCCGCCGTTGCGCCCCGAGGCTCCAAATGCCACCGTGTCCCGCTCGAGAACGGCAACCGAGGCCCCGCGACGAGCGAGATGCAAAGCCGCGGACAGCCCGGTCAGGCCAGCACCGACCACGGCCACGTCAACCCTGCCCGCCATCTCGGTGGTCGATCGGTCAGGCCCCGGCGTGGACGTGTCGAGCCAGTACGGCGTGAACTTCATGGACGTTCTCCTTGGCGACGCTCGATGACGCGATCAGAGACCCAACAGTGGCGGGATGCCGGCGATGTCGCTGACCTCGTGGTAGCCGTAGAAGGGCGTCGACGGCTCGTAGCCCCGGTTGACATAGACCTTGTTCGTGATCCGGAGATCGTGCGCTGGCATGAGGTCGTACCTCAGGCTCGAGGACACGTGAAGAATGTCGTCCGGGCTGCACCCGAGCTGGTCAAGCATGTACCGAAAGGCTTGATACCGAGGCTTGTACGCTTGGGCCTGTTCGGCCGTGTAGACCGCGTGGAACGGGGCACCGAGCTTCTCGACATTGGACCCGATCTGCGCGTCCGCGGCGTTGGACAGGATGACCAAGGGGAAACGCGATGCGAGTTTGTTGAGCGCCTCCGGAACATCCGGGTGCGGGCCCCAGGTCGGCACGGCCTCGAAGATGGCTTGGGCATCTGACTCGCGGAAATTCAGCCCGTATCCCTCGACCGTCCGTCGGAACGCATTGTGTAGGACCTCCCGGTACGGCTGCCAGGGGCTCATGACCTCGTCGAGGCGCTCGGCCTCGAAGTCATCGAGGAAAGCCTCCATCCGGTCGCCCTCGAGCTGATCGGACATCAGTTGCTTGGTGACGGCTCCCATCTGGAAGTGCGTGAGGGTCCCATAGCAATCGAACGTGATGAACTTCGGCTCCCGGTCGACCATGTGCATCTCCTGTCGTTGCGTGCTGGTGCGGGATGGTTGTGAGGGCTGCCCGGACGGACGTGGGGCCAGCAGATCAGCCCACGTCAAGGTCCTTGGTGAGGACGTAGTACTCGAGCGGGTGCAGCTTGAAGTTCTTCACGTTCGACCTGTGGCCCCAAATGGCGCCCTCGTGCACCAAGAAGACTCCTGGCGCCTGCTCCTCGAGTTTCTGGGCGATCTCCTGATAGCCCTTGTTGCGGGCGTCGATCTCGGGCAGCTTGGTCGTCTCGCTGATTAGCTCGTCGATGTCGGCGTTGCAATAGTGGGCGAGGTTGTAGCCACCCTCACAGCTGAAGTCGGACAGCAGGTAACCAGCCGGGTCGGCCACGTCGACGAGGTACCCCCGCGAGAGCAGCGCAGCGTCGAAGTTGCCCGCCAGCATGTCCGGCTCCACCGAGGCGTACTCACCGGTGCGGATCTTCACCGTGATGCCGATCTTCTGCAGCTGTGCCTGAATGACAGCGGCCAGGTCGGCGAACTCGGGACGGTCGTTGTAGGCGATGAGCTCAATGGTCAGCGGGCCGACACCGGCCTGCTGGAGTAGCTGCTTGGCCTTCTCGACGTCGGGCGTGATCGCCTTGGCGTCGGAGGGCGCCCACGGGGTGTCAGGGGCGAAGGGCCCGACCGCAGGCGTGCCCGATCCTTCGTAGATCGCCGCGACGATCGCCTTGGTGTCGAGCGTCTCCTGGATGGCCTGCCGGACCTGGAGATTGTCGAATGGAGCTCGGGAGTTGTTGAGCAGCATGACCGTGGTGCGAGCCACTTGGAGGGTGTCGATCTCGACGTCCTTCGACCCCTCGATGGTCTTGACGCTCGTGGCCGGAACCGAGTGGACGATCTGCGCCTCGCCGGTCTGCAGCTGGGTCGCGCGAGTCTGTCCCTCGACGATGTAGCGGACCTCTGCGGACTTCAGCTTGGGCTTGCCAGCCCAATAGCTGTCGTTCCGCGTCAGGCTCAAGGATTGGCGCGGAGCCTCGCCGGTCACCGTGAACGGACCGGTGCACGTGCCCTTGATGTCAACCTGGGCGCCCGCGAAGGCCTTCGGAGACAGGATGCCGGTGTTCGGGCTGGCGACCCGCAGGGGCACCAACGGGTCCTCCGCCTTGGTCGTGATCTCCACGTGAGTGGGATCGATGGCCTTGACGCCTGCGATCCGCTTGGGGTTGAAGGCGCGAGCGGGTGTCGCCGCCTTGAGCAAATGGTCGAGTGCACCGACGACAGCATCGGCGTTGAACGGGTCGCCGTTCTGGAACTTCACCCCGTCACGCAGCGTGAACTCCCATGTCGTCGGGGAAGTCTGCTTCCATTCCGTTGCCAGCATGGGCTTGAGCTTGCTGTCGTAGTCATACTGCAAGAGCGTTTCGAGACAGCCGGCACGCATCAGCGCGTGCGCGTCATCGCTCTCGGGGGCCCACGCGGCCTTCGGGGGGATCGACGTGTCGAAGACGACGTGTCCGTTCCCCGACCCGGCACTGCTCGATGCGCTTTCCTGGCCGCTGCTGCCGCCCATGCCGCATCCCGCTGTGGCCAACGCCACGGTTGCGAGGGCTGCTGCCAAACCAACTCGACGCATGTGCTCACTCCTGCCTGGTTCGACTGACCCGGGGGCAGCCGTGTGGTTCAGATCACCAAGCACACCATCAGTGTTGTATGTTGTCAACAACTTGCAGTTGACTATTTGGAGCGACCATGACCAATGTCACCCCCCTCACTCCCTTGTGGGCTCCGCCTGGCGGCGCGTTCTGGGCCGGGACGTGGCGTGACACCGGCCTGACTCACGAGGTTCGCAACCCCGGTTCCGGGGATGTGGTCGGCCATGTGGCCGACTGCGGCCCTGATGATGTCGACCATGCCGTGCGCGCAGTCGCGGATGCGGTGCTCGCCGGCCCAGCCTGGCCGCTCTGGCAACGTCGTGAAGCGCTCCGCCGCGCCGCCGAGATCGTCGGCGAGCGGGCCGACCTGCTCGCCACAGTCATCTCGAGCGAGGGCACGAAGACCATCAGGGAGGCCCGCCGCGAGGTCACTCGCGCCACCGAGGTACTCCGGTTGTGCGCCGAGCAGGCCGACCGCCTCGAAGGCCACACGGTTCCCTTCGACAACACCCCACGCGGGGTCGGTCGGTTCGGGTGGTACACCCGGGAGCCGGTCGGGGTCGTCGCCGCCGTCACCCCGTTCAATGACCCGCTCAACCTCGTAGCGCACAAGCTCGGTCCCGCCTTGATCGGCGGCAACGGTGTCGTTCTCAAGCCCGCGGAGGCGACTCCGCTGAGCGCGTTGGCCCTCCTCGAGGCGCTGCTCGACGCCGGTGTGCCTGGGGGCCGACTCGCCGTCACGCCCGGGCGCGGCGCGAACATTGGCTCCGTGCTGCTCGCGCACCCTCTCATCGACATGGTGTCCTTCACCGGTGGCGCGGAGACCGGCGATCGCATCGCCAGGACGGCCGGAGCAAAGAAGACCCTCATGGAACTGGGTGGCGTGGGGACGGTCATCGTTCTCGCGGACTCCAACCCGGCAGCGGCGGCCGAGGCCGTGGTCGGAGGAGCTTTCGGCAATGCCGGGCAGAACTGTCTCTCCGTACAGCGGGTGTTCGTCGCGCGCGACCTCATGGCCGACATGACCCGTCGCGTCGAAGCCGGAGCGTCGGCACTGGTGGTGGGGGCCCAGCATGACGAGGCCACCGACGTGGGTCCGATGATCGATCTCAAGAACGCCCAGCGAGTCAAGGAGTGGATCGACGACGCCGTGGCCGCGGGAGCGACCTGCGTGACGGGTGGTCGCCGAGAGGGCACGTATGTCCACCCGACCGTGTTGACGTCGGTGCCACGAGGTGCCCGCCTTCTGGTCGAGGAGGTCTTCGGTCCGGTGGTCTGCCTTGAGGCCTTCGACGAACTCGATGACGTCGTCGCTGAGGTGAACAGCCTGGAGTTCGGACTTCAGTCCGGGGTCTTCTCCGAAGACCTCTCGAAGGCCCTGGATCTCGCGGATCGCTTGCGGGTCGGAGCGGTGATGATCAACGACACCGGGGACTTCCGCATCGATGCCATGCCGTTCGGCGGCAGCAAACGATCGGGTGTGGGGCGCGAGGGTGTGCCGTTTGCCGTGGAGGCTATGACCGAGCCGAAGCTCGTGGCCATCAAACGCCGGCCAGAGCCACGCGCTCCCGCATGCGGGACGTGACCGGACTGCGGTCCGGCGGCTGGCGCGCCGGCCGCCGGACGGCATACGACCCCGGAACCTGACGGGATGCAGACTCAGTCACCCACCGCCTGCTGGACCGCCTTCTCCCAGATCTCAAGGCCATCGACCACCTGCTCCCCAGAGACGACCAATGGCGGAATCATCCGGACGACGTTGCCGAACGGGCCGCAGGTGAGCAGCAGCAGCCCCAGCTCTGCTGCTCCCTGCTGGGCCCTGACGGCGGCAGCCGGGTCTGGCCCGCCCTCCGAGGTGACGAACTCGCTCCCCAGCATCAGGCCAAGGCCTCGGACGTCACCGATGGCAGAAAACCGCGCGGCTACCGCACGCAGGCCGTCCTCCAGGATCTTTCCGACGCGATGGGCGTTCTCCACCAAGCGCTCCTCGCGGATCACGTCGAGAGTCGCGATGGCCGCAGCGCACGCCACAGCATTTCCGCCGTAAGTACCGCCCTGCGACCCCGGCCATGCCTTCGCCATGAGGTCGGAAGAGGCGGCGATCCCCGAGAGCGGGAACCCGCTGGCCAAGCCCTTGGCCGTGATGAGCACGTCCGGAGCGACATCGAAGTGATCATGACCCCAGAAGTGTCCCGTGCGCCCCCACCCGGTCTGCACCTCATCCAGGACGAGGAGAATGCCGTGCCGGTCCGCCCGCTCCCGGAGGCCTTGGAGGAACGTCGTCGTCGCCGGGACATAGCCACCCTCCCCCAGGACCGGTTCGACGAAGAAGGCCGCTGTGTCGTCCGGGGAGCTCACCGTTGTCAGGAGGTAGTCGAGCTCCTTCAACGCGAACTCAGTGGCGCGCTCCTCATCCCAGCCATAGCGGAAGGCCGTAGGAAATGGTGAGATGACCACCCCACCCATGAGCGGCGAGAAGCCCGAACGGAACTTCGTGCCCGAGGTGGTCATGGACGCGGCACCAAAAGTACGTCCGTGGAAGGACCCGTGGAAGACCACGACATTCGGGCGACCGGTGGCGTGTCGCACCAGGCGTACGGCTGCCTCGACGGCCTCGCTGCCCGAGTTGCTGAAGAACATTGAGTCCAAGCCCTCTGGCAAGACCTGCGAGAGGTGTTCCACCAGTGTCAGCAGAGGTCTGTGCATGACCGTCGTGTACTGGCCGTGGATCAGCGTGGCCACCTGCGACTGCGCCGCCGCCACGACCTTGGGGTGACAGTGGCCGGTGCTCGTCACGCCGATGCCTGCGGTGAAGTCGAGGTACCTGCGGTCGTCCTCGTCGTAGACGTAGACGCCCTGGCCGCGCGCGACGATCACGGGGGTGGCCTGCTTGAGAAGCGGTGAGAGGGTCGCCATGGCACGATCTCCTTGGTAGATTGTCGACAGCAGACAATAGCACCGGCACTCGAAGGATGCAGATGATCGCCAAGGCGCGCGAGGAGGGTGTGGTCGACGCTGTGCGCACCGACCTCTTCATCGACGGGGAGTGGGTACCGGCCGAGAACGGAGGCACCTTCCCGGTGGAGGATCCGTCCACCCTGGCGGTCCTCGCGCACGTTGCCGACGCCTCGGCCGCCGACGGCATGCGGGCACTGGCCGCAGCCTCCGACGCGCAAAGTGGCTGGGCGTCCACCGCTCCACGCATGCGCAGCGACATCCTGCGACGCGCCTACGAGCTCATCTTGGAGCGCCAGGAGGATCTCGCCATTCTCATGACGCTGGAGATGGGCAAGCCGCTGAGCGAGGCCATGGGTGAGGTCTCGTATGCCGCGGAGTTCTTCCGGTGGTTCTCCGAGGAGGCGGTGCGAATAGACGGCGGTTTCGCGACCGCCCCGAATGGCCAGGGCAGGCTACTCGTCATGCGCCAGCCCGTCGGGCCCTGCCTGCTCATCACGCCGTGGAACTTCCCGCTCGCGATGGGGACGCGCAAGATCGGCCCGGCGATCGCCGCGGGCTGCACGATGGTCGTCAAGCCGGCGCACCAGACGCCCCTGTCCACGCTCGCGCTGGCGTCCATCCTCGATGAGGCAGGCCTACCCCCCGGGGTCCTCAATGTCATCACGACGATGCACGCCGGTGCCGTCATGGAGCCCATGATCCGCGACGGTCGCGCCCGCAAGCTTTCCTTCACCGGGTCAACAGAGGTTGGCCGGATCCTCCTCGAACAATGCGCGGGACAGGTCATGCGCACGTCAATGGAGCTCGGCGGCAACGCCCCGTTTGTCGTCTTCGAGGATGCCGTCCTCGACAACGCGGTCGACGGGGCGATGCAGGCCAAGATGCGCAACATCGGCGAGGCCTGCACGGCGGCCAACCGCATCTATGTCCAAGAGTCGATCGCGGACGACTTCAGCCGTCGGCTCGCCGAACGTATGGCTGGTCTTCCGATGGGGCGCGGACTTGACGATGGCGTCGTCGTAGGGCCGCTCATCGACGCCGACGCCCGGACAAAGGTGTCCGCGCTGGTCGAGGACGCCGTCCAGTGCGGGGCCACGATCGTGGTCGGCGGGCAGGCTGTGGCTGGCGACGGCCATTTCTACCCGGCCACCGTCTTGACCAACGTCCCGTCGGAGGCCCGGATCCAGCATGAGGAGATCTTCGGACCAGTGGCGCCGGTGGCGACCTTCACCACCGAGGAGGAGGCAATCGAGCTGGCCAATGACACGGAGTTCGGACTGGTCGCCTATGTCTTCACCCAGGATCTGGACCGAGCCCTGCGGGTGTGCGAGCGCCTGGAGGTCGGCATGGTCGGTCTCAACCAGGGCATCGTCTCCAATCCGGCCGCGCCGTTCGGCGGCGTCAAGCAGTCCGGGCTCGGACGCGAAGGCGGGCGCGTGGGCATCGAGGAGTTCCTCGAGACCAAGTACGTCGCGATCGCCATGAGCTCCTGACCGATGGTTGCGAGCAGCAGGCGCCGCCGAGTCGCGCTCATCCCCGGCGACGGCATCGGGGTGGAAGTCGCCGAGTCGGCACGTGCCGTCCTCGCCACTCTTGATCGACTCCACGGTCTGGGGCTCGAGGTAGAAGAATTCGACTGGTCATGCGAGCGCTACCACACGCACGGCACCTTGATGCCAGACGACGGACTCGTCACCTTGGCCGCACACGACGCCGTGCTCCTGGGCGCGGTCGGTTGGCCCGGCGTGCCCGATCACGTGTCCTTGTGGGGCCTGCTCATACCCATTCGTCGGGCATTCCAGCAATATGTCAACCTGCGACCCGTCCGCTCATTCGAGGGAGTCTCCGGTCCGCTCGCCGGTGGTGCTTCACGCCGGATCGACCTCGTCATCGTCCGCGAGAACACTGAGGGCGAGTACTCGGAGGTCGGCGGCCGGTTCGGCCGAGGAACTGAGCAGGAGATGGCCGTCCAAGAGGCCGTGTTCACCCGCCGAGGCATCTCCCGGGTCGCCGACTATGCGCTGGAGCTCGCCGGGACGCGACGTGGTCAGGTCACCTCGGCGACGAAGTCCAACGGGTTGATCCACTCGATGCCCTTCTGGGACGAGGTGGTTCAAGAGCGCGCCAGCGAATGCCCGGACATCACGCTGGCCAGCGAACACATCGACGCGCTGGCGGCCAAGCTGGTGCTCCGGCCGGAACAGTACGACGTGATCGTGGCGAGCAATCTGTTCGGTGACATCCTCAGCGACCTGGCAGCCGGAGTTACCGGGAGCATCGGCATCGCCCCGTCGGCCAACCTGGATCCGACCGGCCGTCATCCATCGATGTTCGAGCCGGTCCACGGCTCGGCGCCCGACATCGCCGGGCAGGGGTTGGCCAACCCGGTCGGCATGTTGTGGTCGGTCTCGCTCATGCTCTCCCAACTCGATGCTCCGCAGTCCGCCGCGGCCCTCATGGAAGCGATCGAGTCCACGCTCGCCAAGCCCTCGACGCGCACCCCGGATGTGCAGGGCACGGCGACCACCAACGGGGTAACCAAGGCCGTCATCACCACCTTGGAGAACCCCACGTCCCATGACCGCGACAGCGAAGAGGAGCACGCATGACCAAATACGTCCACATCCCCGCCGAGACGGTGGGAGGTCCGCTCGATGGTCTCGGTCAGCGGCCAGGCGCGGACCGCGGGGATCCTCAGATCAGCTTGCTACCGTTCGACACGGACGGCGCGGTGCGCGCAGGTGTCTGGGAGTGCCAGCCCGGCGGCTGGCCGGTGGCCGAGCGCGAGGACACCGAGACCTGCTACATCCTCAGCGGTCACGCCATTGTCACGGATGGGTCCAGCGGACAGCGTTTCGAGGTGCGTGCGGGAGACGTGATCGTGCAGCCGCAGGGCTGGTCCGGCCGCTGGGACGTCATCGAGACGATCAGGAAGGTCTGGTCCATCCGCTGATCGCGGCGGAACCGTACACCGCCGCCGTTGGCCGAGACGACGCGTCACCCGGCCCGACTGACCTCCACCTGCTCCAGTCGGTGCCTGAGGCTGACGACGGCGTCGCGAAAGTGGGTGCCCAAGACGGCCAGGGCCAACTCGACATCCTTCCCCCGCAGGGCATCGGCAATGCGGCGATGCTCTTCGACGAGATCGTCGGTAGCGCTGGTGAGCATCCCCAGGCACAATCGGGTCTCCGAGATGACGGTGGTGAAGGAGCGCTCCAGGCGGGGGCTGCGCGCTGCACCCACCAGTGTGGTGTGGAAGTCCAGGTCAAGGTTCGCGACCTGCTGCCAGTCGTCGGCGTCCTCGGCCGCCCGCATGGCCATGCAGACGGCGTCGAGATCATCGGCCGTGCCCACGGCACGCGTCGAGGCCATGATCTGCCGGACGGCGGTCGACTCGAGAGCCTCGCGCACCAAGTAGATGTCCTCGACGTCGTCTGACGTCATGACCGGGACGAACACCCCGCGGTGGGGCTCAGCGCGAAGCAAACCCTCCTGAATGAGTCGCTGGAGCGCCTCACGCACGGGTCCGCGACTGACTCCGAAAGACTCAGCGAGCTCTACCTCATGCAACTGCGACCCCGGCCGCACCGCCCCTTCGAGAATGTCTGCGCGCAACCGCTCGCCCACCATAGAGGCGTAGGTGACTCTTGGGATTCGCTGCGACGAGGTCCGTTGTGGCACGGGAAGACTCCTTGCGTAACCGATGTTGGTGGATCTTGACTGAATGCGCATTGGCAGGTGCCAGGCCGAATGCGCGGGACCACCCCTGTCAACATCATACGCGGGCGACTCGGCAGCTCCGTCCCCTCCGGCTCGGGGTCACCGGACGGCGTGGAAGGCCCCGGCCGCTGGCTCTGCCGGCCGACCCCCAGGAGGCAGTCCCGTACTTGCGTGTGGGCGATGTGAACTGCCGCGCACACTGCGCCCTGGGCCACCGACGTGCCCAACATCGGGGTATGCACCCTGACCTCGGGCCCCCCTCGGGGAGATCCTCCCACCCCAGGGCTCCAGCGTGACCACCACGGGGGTGATGGCCTGCCCCAAAGCCCCGGCCCGCCAGATCGCCGGCGGGAAGGGCATCCTCGACGTCCTGACAAGACCTACGGCGACCGTCTCCGGTTCAACCAAGCCGATGCCCACTTACACAAAACACGGACACTCCCGACGGAAGAGAACGGGGTGACAGATCTCGGGGTCCGCAGAGAGGATCCCGAGCAGCAGGGCATTCGCATCGCTGTCACGGCAGACCGGCGCCTTGACGAGCCTGTTCAGGACTCGGTGGAAGCCCGAGCCGGCAATCGACGCCAGTGTCCGGCGGCCCGAAGATCTCCGCCCTCCATCGCGGTCACGGTGCGCCTGACCTTCCGATCAGATGCCGAGCATCGAGTTGAGTTCGTCAAGCGACTTCACCACGGTGAGCCCATAGCCGGGCGGGACCGGGTCGTAGCCGCGGTCGAGTAGGACGAGATTGCGGAATCCCATGTCATGCATCGGGAGCGGGTCGTAGCGCGTGTGGGACGAAACGTGCACGAAGTCGTCGGGGGTGGCATCGAGCTGGTCGAGCATGAACTCGAACGCGGCATACCGAGGCTTGTAGTACCCGGCCTGCTCGGCGGTGAACACCTTGTAGAAGTCCGCACCCAGCCGCGGGACGCTCTCGGCGAGGTAGGAGTCCTCGGCGTTGGAGAGGATGACCAGGTTGTAGTGCTCGCCCATGGTCTTGAGCGGAGCGGGAACGTCGGGGTGTGGACCCCAACTGCGGACGCCGTCGGCGAATCGTTTGCCCGCGGTGGGGTCGGATCTGATGCCCCACTTGCGGCACACCCGATCGAAGGAGTCCTGGAGCACCTGCTCGTACGGGTAGAACTCGCCGAGCACCTGGTCGTAGCGATAGCCCCGGAACTCGGCGACGAACCGGTCCCAGTCCTCGGCCGGGATCTGGTCACCGACGAGTTCCTTGGTGATCGGGGTCATCGGCCAGCTGATGAGAGTGCCATAGCAGTCGAAGGACACGAATTTGGGGCGGAAGGTCGGGGTGGTCATGCTCGCCTCCTGGCGGTTGAGTGGTTCTAGCATTGGTTGTTTCCGTTGCAGACTGGGATATTTTTCGTTGGCCGTACGCCGTCTTCAGAGGCCCGGTCTCGACCCGGAGCCGCCGCGTGGACTAGCTGGGGGGAAGGAACGGGGCGGCGAGCCGCGCCCGCTTCGCGGGCCTGCCAGTGCGCTCCTCATACGCGTCAGACCCTTCCAGTGCCTGGGTGATGAGCCGGGCGGCGATGAACCGAAGTGGCTCCGGCTCCCAGGTGGGGCTGCGATGGCCCACCCAGGGCAATGAGGTGAGCTCAGTGCGCTCTCCGCTGATGAGGTCACGCATCGTGCGGCCGGCAATGTTCGCCGCGGTCACGCCGTGCCCACCGAAGGCACCGACGAAGCCCACCCCCGTCGCTGGGTCGAATGTCGTCCGCATGCACCAATCCCGAGGAACCGCGAGCGGACCTCCCCAGTGGTGGGTGATCTGTGCCTGCGCTGCCGCGGGAAACGCCTGCCGCAGAGTCTCGACCAGGCGCGCGTAGACGCCGGCATCGCGCTCGTTGCGAGCGGTGATTGGACTGCCCAGCTGGTACGGCGCGCCGCGTCCGCCGAGGGCGATCCGGCCATCCATCGTCCTCTGGGAGTAGTAATAGAGATGCCTGATGTCCCCGATGCCGAGCCCGTCGGGCCAGCCGAGTTCTTCCCAAACCTGCACCGACAAGGGCTCGGTCGCGATCATCAACGAGTACAGCGGCAGGAAGCTGCGGTGCTGGCCTCGCTCGCGCACGGTGTATGACTCCGTGGCCCGGATCACGATCTCCGCGTGGACCTGTCCGTTCGTGCACCGGACGAGCTTTGGCTCCAGTTGCTCCGCCCGGCTCTGCTCGAAAATCGTGACTCCCAGTCGCTCGCATGCGTCCGCCAGTCCGCGAGCCAACAGTGCCGGGTCCACTCGAGCACAGTGCGGCGTGTAGGACGCTGCCAGGACACCGGCCGCACCAGGGACGAGGTCGGCACATTCGGCGGCGTCGAGCAGGCGGACGTCCTCCTCACCCAGTCCGAGTTCACGCTTGGCCTCCACCCGGGCGACGATCCGCTGAACTTGGGGCTCAGTGGTCGCGACGATGAGACCGCCGCCCATGGCGAACCCGCAGTCGATACCCTCAGCCCCGACGACACGACCGATCTCCTCGACCCCGTGTAGGGTCTCCCGCTCGGCGCGGATGACGGCATCCCAACCGTGGGCCTTGGCATACCGCCCCGGGCTGCCCGCGATGCCTGGGGACACAAATCCGCCGTTGCGGCCGGCCCCGCCGAAGCCGGCGATCTCCGCCTCGAGGACGGTTACGCGCAGCGACGGGTCCGCGGCCTTCAGGTAGTAAGCCGTCCACAACCCGCCGAAGCCCCCACCGACGATGACCACATCACACGTGTGGTCTCCCGACAGCGGTGCACGCGGCACACTCCCCCGGGTGACGCCCTCAAGCCACAGGCTCCGGGACCACCGGTTGGGCGATTCGGGGGGGAGCCCTCCGACGGCTGCCGGGCGACTCTCCGGGCGTGGGATTCGAGACACAACTCACCCTTCTCTGCAGGGCCGGATCGACTCGGTCGGGACGGGAAGCGTTGGGAGGCGCCCACGGACATTGCGCTACGTCCCGCGGCCTCTTCAACATAGCGAGGGAGACTGCACAGGATCCAGATCAGACGCATAATCCAATATGATCGTGTCTTTTCGCGCGTTGAATCCAAGAAATCGTCTGTCTCTAGATAGCTCTGATCGGCAGATTGTCTGACCAACTTTTGGTGACCTCAGCAGCCGCCCGAGGCTCGCGCTCGGTCCGATTCGCCCACTCAGCACTCAACGTGCCCCCAAGATCGTGGGCACCGAGGGCAACGAATACCTCGCCACCAGTCAGCATCCAAAGAGACGTGCCTGGTCGCTGCCGCCTGGTGAGCGAGGAATGCTGCGCGACACTCATCACCCTGGTGCTCTCGGCGATCACGCATTGAGGGAAGCCAGTCCGAAGGGAAGACGAGGCCTCCGAGCCCGAACGCCTCGACGGCAAGGCCGCCGCGCTGGGTGCCAGGCCGCACCGCGCGGCCACGGCCGAAACAGCAGTCCGTATCGGACGCGTGCTGGGCCTACCTCGTCCCACCGATCGTGAACTCACCACCCCACGGTTCGGCGCCACGCGCCTCTCCCTCCTTGCGCGTCCCGACTGTCGACGGCGCTTGAAGACTGAGCAGTAGCGGCGCTCGAAAAGTGAGCACTCTTCGACGATTGGAGTGTGATCACCATGGAGGACTGGGCGCTGATCAGGAGGCTGGCCGCTGAGGGCGTGCCGAAGGCCAGGATCGCCAGGAGGTTGGGCATCGCGAGGAACACGGTCGCCAAGGCCGTGGCGTCGCAGGGTCCGCCGAAGTACGAACGGAAGCCGGGGCCGACGTCGTTCACGCCGTACGAGACGCGTGTTCGTGAGCTGCTGGCGGACATCCCGGACATGCCGGCGACGGTTCTGGCCGAGCGGGTCGGTTGGACCGGCTCGATCCGCTGGTTCCGGGACAACGTCAACCGGATCCGGGCCGACCATCGCCCGATCGACCCGGCGGACCGGTTGACGTGGTCGGCCGGGGACGTGGCGCAATGTGACCTGTGGTTCCCGCCGCGCAAGATCCTGCTCGAGGACGGATCGCGCACGCTGCTGCCGGTGCTGGTGATGACCTGCGGGTACTCGAGGTTCATGCTCGCGCGGATGATCCCAACCCGTAAGACACCCGACCTGCTCCTGGGGACGTGGTCGTTGCCTGGACCAGCTGGGGCGGGTGCCGCGCCGGTTGATCTGGGACAACGAGCCCGGCATCGGACGACGCGGGGTCACCGAGCCGGTGGCGGTGTTCGCCGGGACGCTGGCGACGAAGGTGGTGCTGCTGCCGCGCAAGGATCCGCAGTCCAAGGGCATCGTCGAACGGCGCAATGGCTTCTTCGAGACCTCCTTCATGCCCGGGCGGCACTTCGAGTCACCCGCGGACTTCAACGCCCAGTTCACCGACTGGCTCACGACCGCCAACGCCCGGGTGGTGCGCACGATCAAGGCACACCCGAGCGAGCTGCTGGCGGCGGACAAGGAGGCGATGCTGCCGTTGCCGCCGGCGGTGATGCACCTGCGCTGGCGCAACCACGTCCGCCTGGGCCGGGACTATTACGTGCGGGTCGACACCTGCGACTACTCCGTCGACCCTCGCGCGATCGGGGCTCGGGTGGACGTGTCCGCCGACCTGGACACCGTCCGGGTCCGCCACGGCGGGCGGTTGGTGGCCGAGCACTCGCGCCGCTGGGCACGGAACATGACCGTGACCGACCCCGCCCACGTGGTGACCGCCGCGACACTGCGGCACGACTACCAGCACCCCACCCCACCGGGCTCCACGGATGAGGGCCTGGTGCGGGACCTGGCCGACTACGACCGTGCGTTCGGTCTGGGTGAGGTGAGCCAGCCGTGAGCCGCAAACCCGCCGGGGACGAGTCGCTGAAGCAGATCACCCACCTGGCCGCCGCGCTGAAGGCGCCGCGGATCACCGAAGCCGCCGCCCGCCTGGCCGACCACGCCCGCGACACCGGGTGGACCCACGAGGACTACCTGGCCGCCGTCCTGGAACGCGAGGTCGCCGCACGCAACGCCTCCGGCGCCCGACTTCGGATCCGCGCGGCCGGCTTCGGTGCGGTCAAGACCCTGGACGACGTCGACTTCGACCACCAACCCACCGCCCGCACACCCATCCGAGCCCTGGCCTCCGGGGCGTACCTGGTCGAGCACCGCACCATCGTCCTGCTCGGACCACCGGGCACCGGCAAGACCCATTTGGCCACCGCCCTGGGCGTCGCCGCCGCCCGGAAGGGCCACCGGGTGCTCTTCGCCACCGCCACCGACTGGATCACCCGCCTGAGCGAGGCCCACGACCGCGGCCGCCTGGCGACCGAGCTGACCCGGCTACGCCGCTACGGGCTGATCATCGTCGACGAGGTCGGCTACCTGCCCTTCGAGCAGGACGCGGCCAACCTGTTCTTCCAGCTCGTCTCCTCCCGCTACGAGCACGCCTCCCTGGTCCTGACCTCGAACCTGCCGTTCAGCTCATGGGCCGGCGTCTTCGGCGACCAGGTCGTAGCCGCCGCGATGATCGACCGCATCGTCCACCACGCCGACGTCATCGCCCTCAAAGGTGCCTCCTACCGGCTCCGCGACCGAGGCATCGACACCTTGCCCAGCATCAAGGCCGAGCAAGAATCCCTAGACTGAAACCGCTCACTCTTCGACCGCCGAAACTGCTCAACATTCGAGCGCCGTCGACATCGGTGCCGTGCACTGGCGAGAAGGCCTTCCGGGGCTGGCGCCGTGACCAGCAGCCATCGCTACGATTGAAGGCGATCCGGTGCACCTGGCGCACGATCGTCCGGAGTCCAGTCCACGACGCCGGACCGTGCGATCCGGCGCGTTCCCGCACCGATCCGGCACCCGCGCCTTGGGCACCGGATCGACCCTCCGCTGCGAAGGTGGTCGCCCGTGTCCCATCCACACGCCCCCTCGGGCACCCGTTCCATCGACGACATCGACCTGGCGCTGCTCCATGCCCTTCAGGCGGACGCCCGCGCACCGATCAGCATCCTCAGTGAGGCGGCGGGGGTGTCCCGCGCCACGGCATACGCCCGGCTGGCCCGGCTTCGGGAGGAGGGTGTCATCGAGGCCCTCACCGTCACCGTCAACCCCAAGCGCGTCGGGCTCGGAGTGACAGCGGTCATCCTGATTCGATCCACGCCGGATCATTGGAAGACGTGGGCGTCGTTGGTGCCGATCGTCGAGGCGATGGAGGAGGTGGAGTACGCAGCAGACATCGCCGGCGAGGTCGACCTCCTCATGTTGGTCCGGCTTCGGGACATCGACCATCTCCAGCGTTTCGTCACCGACGAACTCCGGCGCAGGGTTCCGGGCGTCGGCAGCGTGCGGACCCTCCTCGTGCTCAACCAGACACCCGAGAGGTCACTCGTCCTTCCCCGCCCGTGAGCCCTGTGCGAACGGATCAGAAAGCTGTGTAGCCGCCGTCCACAGGAAGGACGGCACCGGTGACGTACGACGACTCCTGCGACGCGAGGAACAGGACCGCGTCGGCCACCTCCTCCGGTGTGGCGAGCCGCTGCAGAGGGATCTGGGACGCGCGGAAGCGGCGGTAGGCCTCCGGGTCCTCCTGACGCTGGATCGAGGCCTCGATGACCGGTGTGGCTGTCAGGCCGGGGGCCACCACGTTCACGCGGATGTTGCGGTCCGCCCACTCGATCGCGGCGCCTTTGGCGAGCATGATGAGCCCCCCCTTGGCCGCCGAGTAGAGCACTTCCTCCGGCTTCCCCACGATGCCCAGTCGCGAGCTGATCAGCACGAAAGAACCGCTGCCCGACGGCATGAGCGGTGCGAAGTGCTTCATCACCAGGAACGAACTGAGCAGGTTGCTCTCCAGGACATCGCGTGCCTTGTCGACGGACATCTCGGTGAGTCGACCACCCGCCTGCAGCCCGTGGTTGAGGACCACCACATCGATGGTGCCGTAGACGTCGGCCGCTCTCGCCGCGAGCCTGGCCACGAAGCCCTCATCCCTCAGGTCGCCCGGCAGGTAGACGTCGCTCCCGCAGACACTCTCGAGGTGTTCGCGACGAGCGGTCAACAGCAGGCGCGCTCCCTCCTGCCGGAACCGGTAGGTCACCGCCTCTCCGATACCACTGCTGGCCCCGGTGACCAGAGCGGTCAGGTTGTCTAGTCTCATGTCAGGTCCTCCTGATGATGGCTGGTGGGTGTGCTGGCGAGGCGGGACAGCATCGGGGTGTCCTTCAGCTGAGGCGTCCCCGAGCAGCGACCTCCCACTGGTCGAGGGTGGCGCCCTGCGAGTCGGTGATCAGAAGTTCCTCGAAGCTGGCCACGACAGGGCACACATGGTTCGGCACGACTGGCACCACGCTGCCCAGGCGGGGTTTCGCCTCCCCCTCCGGCAGCGCTACATAGCCGTGGTACTCGTTGAGCCGGGCGAGCGCAGCGCGGGACCCGGCGAGAGCGCCATATCCCTTCTCCGCATTGCCTTCTCGACCCATTGCCTTGGTGCCAACATCGAGGATGACTTGGTCCGGCACCCAGTTGCTGACGACCGTGGCCGCAAGGAAGAGCGCGATGTCGTCGGTCGTGCAGGCCCCGATACGGGAGTTGTCCATGTCCCCGAAGACGTACTCTCCCGGGCGCAGCTCGGTGATGAGACCGCCGGTCGCGAACGCGAAGGTGGGCGTCGAGCCGGCGCTGACCACTTCGGCCCGCACCCCGACGTCCTCGACGCTGCCCACGGCAATGCCAAGGGCGAGCTGCTGGTCCTGCGCAGCACGCACGCGCGCCTCACGGCCTGCCCAGCCGTGCCCGGGGTAGGTGAAGACGCCGACGGGCCGCAGGCCCCGCGCCCGAGCCTGGCGAGCCAGGTCGCCGGCCAGCTCCGGCGGCGCCCCGGATCGGCGCGCGCCGCAGTCGATCTCGACGACGACCTCGAGACGCTCCGGTTCCTCCCCCATCGCCGCCGCGAGGGCGTCGACCGCCGCGGGGTTGTCCACGCCGATCCGGAGACGGGTCGTCTCGGTGAGTCGCCGGATGCGCTCACCCTTGGTCCCCGAGGGCCATACCGGATAGGCGAGGAAGATGTCCTCGAAGCCGGCCGCAGCGAATACCTCTGCCTCTCCCACATTGCCGGCGGTGATCCCGATAGCCCCCGCATCGACTTGGCGCCGACCGATCTCGATGCACTTGTGCGTCTTGACGTGCGGGCGGACCGCGATGCCTCGAGCACTGGCCATCGCCTGTGTCCGCTCGATGTTGCGCTGCATCACGTCAGCGAGGACGATCGGCACCGGCGTGTCGATCCGGCCCTCCAGCCGGTCGAGGATCTCCTGGAACTGGTCCATGGCGACCTAGGCCGGCCCGCAGACCAGCTGGATCTCCACCGGGCTATTGCGTGGCAGGCTCGCGACACCGATCGCCGTGCGCGCGTGCCGCCCGTTCTCGCCGAGTACCTCGACAAGCAACTCACTCGCGGCGTCCGCGACAGTGGACTGGCCGCCGAAGTCCGGCGTGCTAGCCACGAACACAAGCATCTGCGCGATCCGGACATGCTCCAGTCCACCGAGAGCGTCCGCGGCTACCGCGAGTGCGTTCACGACCGCCTGGCGGGCCAGGCCCCGAGCGGACTCGACATTGACTTCACGCCCCAAGGCGCCGGTGCCCAGGAGCACTCCGTCCCGGTAGGGAAGCTGACCCGACACATGAACGCTCGACCCCATGACCCGATGGCTGTCATAGGGCGAGCTCCGCGAGACGGTGGGCAGTTCGAAACCATATGACTGAAGTCGCTGATGGGGTGAGCCACTCGTCGAATCGATATCAACCATCTCTAGCTTTCTCCATGTCGGGCAAACACACGTGTTCTCTCGCGGTCCCGACCCAACGTGTCGATGGGTGGGCTGGTCAGATAACCCCGACGCCGAGCAGGGTCCCCACGACATACGTCGCGCCTGCTGCGATGGCACCGAAGCCGAGTTGGCGCAGACCGCTCAGCCACCACGGCACCACTGTGGCCATGGACGCGAGTGAGCCGGCCACGAACAGGCCCACCGCGCCGATCGCGAGTCCAGCGGCGAGCGAGGCGTAGCCGAGCAGATACGGGATGAGCGGAATGATGGCGCCGAGAGAGAACGTCGCGAACGATGATCCGGCAGCGACCCGAGGCGACGGCTTCTCCCGCGGGTCCAGCCCGAGTTCGTGGGTAACGTGCACCAGCGCCGCCCGGTCCGGGTCGGAGTGCACCTCCGCGGCGGCGGTCGCCGCCGTCCCCTTCGACATCCCCATGGACCGGAACATCGCCGCCAACTCCCGCGTCTCCGCGACGACGTTCTTTCGGATCTCCTGAACCTCCTTGGCCCACTCTCGGTCTACCTGCTCGTTCTGGGTCCGGACCGAGGTGTACTCGCCCATAGCCATCGAGAACGCCCCGGCCACCAGGCCGGCCAAGCCCGTCAGGATGACGAAGCGTGCGGGTGCGCCCGCAGCTCCGACGCCTGCGACTAGGGCGATATTGGTCACAAGCCCGTCCATTGCCCCGAAAACGGAGGCGCGCAGAGCTCCGCCGGAGACATCCGCATGGAGATGCCCAACCTCTGCGGGGCCCGATGGCACCTTCACCGAATCACTCATGTGAGAATTCTAGTGTCTATTGTCGACAATCAGCAAGGAGCGGATTTTAGGCATCTAGCGGGATGCCGTGGCGCTCCCGATAGGCGCGTCGCGCTTGGGCGCTCGCGTGATGCCCGGACAGCTCATGAAGGTCCTCATCGGTCGCGTCGACCGGGTGCAGGTGAACGATGACGGCGTCGAGGTTGCGAACGACGTGCATCATTTCGTGCTCGACTTGGTCCGCGATGGCGTGAGCCTTCGAGACGTCGAGTCCCTTCGCAATCCGGATGTCCGCGTCACCCTCCATGCGGTGACCGAGCCAGCGTGCCCGCACCCGGTCGACGCCCTCGACCCCGTCGACGGCCGCGGCAGCTTTGGTGAGCTGGTCGATGACGCCGTCTTCGATCCCGTCCATGAGCCGCCGGAAAACGGGCTTCATCGACGCGACGAGGATGCCCAGAATCATGAGTGCAATGAGAAAGCCCATGATTGCGTCCGCCCGCGGAAACCCGGCCCAGACCCCGAGCACCCCCACGACCACCGCGACCGAGGTCAGGCCGTCCGCGCGTGCGTGCTGGCCCTCAGCGATGAGAGCGGCCGACCCGATCCTCCGGCCGGCCCGAATCCGGTAGACAGCCACGAGTTCATTGCCGAGAAAGCCCACGACTCCGGCCGCGAAGACCCACCAGAGATTGGTCAGCTCGCGCGGGTTGATGAGCGCATCGACGGCTTCGTAGATGATGACGCCAATGCTGATCAGGATCATCAGGCCGATGAAGATGCCGACAAGGTCTTCCGCCCGACGGTAACCGTAGGGGAAGTGACGGCTGGCGGCGCGCTTGCCCAGCCTGAAAGCCATGATGAGCGGCACCGTCGTCGCGAGGTGACCGAGGTTGTGCACCGTGTCCGCGAGGAGCGCGACCGAGCCGGAGATGGCAACGATCAACACCTGGAGGATCGCGGTGATCATCATGCCGACCAAGCCGATCCAGGCTGCCCGCGTGCCGTGGGCTGCGCTCTCCTCCGCTGACTGAATCGCTTCGGTCGCGTCGTGCGAGTGGGGTACGACCGCGTGCTTCAGCCGGGCCCAAATGCTGGTGCCGTGTTCGTGGTCATGCCCGTGATCGTGCCCATGAGCGTCACCATGGGGGTGATCGTGTCCGTGAGCGTCACCATGGGGGTGATCGTGTCCGTGAGCGTCACCATGGGGGTGATCGTGTCCGTGAGCGTCACCATGGGGGTGATCGTG
>Ga0116151_10000819_pt1 | contig 28801 bp, 20 predicted proteins | sample AD_UKC117_MetaG_FD_89893 | JGI IMG/M metagenome (GOLD analysis project Ga0116151, IMG submission 89893) | Active sludge microbial communities of municipal wastewater-treating anaerobic digesters from Hong Kong - AD_UKC117_MetaG | ecosystem: Engineered > Bioreactor > Anaerobic > Digestate... | reverse complement strand
GGCGGGCATTCATCGAAGGCCATGATGATGTCGGCGCCCAGGTTTTCCTGGATGGCGACGCTGCGCTCAGGCGTGAAGCGGTGGTAAGAGCCGTCGATGTGCGATTGAAAGGTGACGCCATCGGCGTCGATTTTGCGGGTGTCGCCCAGGCTGAAGACCTGAAAGCCGCCGCTGTCGGTGAGGATGGGACCGTCCCAATCCATGAAGCGGTGCAGGCCGCCCAAATCGCGGATGAGTTCGTCGCCGGGGCGGAGATAGAGGTGGTAGGTGTTGCTGAGGACCAGCGAAGCGCCCAGCGCCTGAAGATCGCTGGGTTTCATGGCTTTGACGGTGGCGGCGGTGCCGACCGGCGCGAAGACGGGGGTCTGGAGGATGCCGTGAGGGGTGTGGAAACGGCCGTTTCGCCCCCCACTCTGCGGATCAGTTGCGTCGATGTCAAACTCAAACATAGGCGGGATTATAACCCACGCCGCCAGGAATGGAACTTTTGCGTTGCGGCTGCGTTATAACAAACAGGCAAAGTAAAAATTTGCGTGCCCAAACTGTAATCTACGCCACAGCGTAGGAAACGTAGAAAAGGTATCGTTATTTCATACGTTTGGCGACCAGACCAGACGCCCATTTTCAAGCATACTAGCCTTATTAAGACAACAACCGCTAACCGATCAGGAGAAATGGCATGTTCGCTCAACCAATCAACAACCAATCCTTGTATGAAACGAAGGAATCGAGCCGAGGCTTTACGGCCGTGGCGCTTCTCATCGGGTTGCTGTTGGGCGGCCTGTTTAACTGGCTGTGGAGCGGGCTGCCCGTGCTGGCCATGGTAGCCATGTGGCCGCTGGGCGTGGCGATTGGCCTGATTGTCGTTGCGCTGGCCAGCCATTGGCTGCGCGGCGAGGCGCGTTGGGGGCTGGCGCTGGCCGGGCAAGGCATTGGCGTGCTGGCGATTGCCCTTATCTTTATCGCTTCCTTGCTGTAATTCCCCACAATTTTACGCACCGCTTGGCTCCGGCGCTGTCTGAAACGAGACAGCGCCGTTTTTTTGTTAACGGCCGTTGCCTTAAGCAATCAGTAGAAAGTTTTCAGAAGACCCGAAGGGTTTGAAACTTTGGATACTCGACTAAATTGATGCAAAACCCTTCGGGTCTAATCCCCCAAACCTTTTGCGGTTTACTCAAAACGGCAAGAATCCGCCTCTTCCTTAAAGATTACCCAACACTTACCCCCCGACATTGCTTGCCGGGCAAGTTCGATTACAATAATTTTGGTGGCCTAGGGGCTAATGCCCAAAGTCAACCTAGATTGCGACGTTGAGTGAGGAAATAACCATTGTCCGCGCATTTGCGAAAAATCATTTGGTCAGGTCTGGCCGGGGTCATTCTGGTGATGACCGGCTGCGGCGCGTTGGAAGCGCCCGAACGCCCACCCCTGCCAACGCCAGTAGCCACGGCTCGCCCCTTTACGGCGAACCTGGAATCGACCGGCGATATGGTGCTGGACCCGATTAGCGACGTGACCCCTAAAGTAGATCGCAGCATCGCGACGCTGGTGGAGCAGGTATCGCAGCAGCAGTTGATGGGGTATGTGCAGCGCATGGAAAGCTTTGGCAACCGCAACGCGTTTAGCGACACCGAATCCGACAATTGGGGGATTGGCGCAACGCGGCGCTGGATTTTTGACGAGTTTGTGCGAGTGGGAAACGGCCGTCTCCAGGTCAGTTACGATGATTTCCCGCTGGACTACAATGGCTACTCGGCCCCGCAGAGCAACATCGTGGCCAAATTGCCCGGCACAGGCGAAGGAAATGGCGTGATCGTGGTCATGGCCCATTACGACAATCGCGCCCCCGACATTACCGATGGGGAAAGCCGCGCGCCCGGCGCCAACGACAACGGCTCCGGCATCGCCCTGCTGCTCGAATCCGCCCGCCTGCTGAGCGCCCAGGAGTGGAAACAAACCATCATCTTCCTGGCCACTTCGGCCGAAGAGGAAGGCACGGTCGGCTCACGCCATTTTGCCCAGAACGCTTTTTTGAATAACATGAATATCCTGGCGGCCATCAACTACGATGCGATAGGCGGCCGGAAAGGTATTCCCCAATCTGTGCGCGTGTTTGCGCCGAATCTGGCTTACTCCCCGTCGGGGCAGTTAGCCCGTTATTATGAATACATTGCTGGCCTTTACGTGCCAACTTTCCCCATCACCAAAGTGGACGCATTGGACCGCGAAGGGCGTTGGGGCGATCATCGGGAGTTTGTGGCCATTGGCATGCCGGCCATCCGGGTGATTGAATCAGAAGAGGACCCAGACATGGTCAATTCGGTGCGCGATACCTGGGACCGGATTAATTATGATTATTTGCAGCAGGTTGTGCGGCTGAATGTGGCGGTGGTGAGCAGCATTGCCGGCGCGCCCATGCCGCCGCCGCCGCCTTTGGTGAATCCTACGGATGCTTTGGGGATGTATCAACTGCGCTGGCCGACGTCTGTGGACGCGGCCGGGTATGCCATTTCTTTTCGTCCGTTGGAGGAGTCTTCTTATTCGATATTTCATCTGGTGAAATCGAATCAGGCCGGCAACGTGGGGTTAACCGGGTTTGACCCGGCAGCGAATTACGTGGTCAGTGTGGCGGCGTTGGACGAAAACGGCCGTCTCAGTTATTTTTCGCCGGAAATCATTGTAGGCCCGGATGCCTTGGCTTTGAGCCAGTAAGCCAGCCTGTTTAACCAGCATGTCATCGTCGCCCCCAAAACAGGAACCCCGGATGTTGAGCGCTTTGCAAGCCGCCATCCTCTCCTTGCAAAAGGCCGGGCACTCAGAAACGGCCGTATACCAGGCTTTCGGCAATGAACTGCGCAATTTGGGGCTGCACGGGGCCGTCAGCGTGCTAAACGAAGCACGAACCCATTTCGTCGTCCAGTCGTTGGTGATGCCCGAACGCTTCAATAAATATTTGTGGGCCGTGGAAAAGGTGTTTGGACAATCGGTGGGCTACACCTATCCTAGCAAAACGGCCGTGATCGATCGCCGCGTCGTGGAAACAGGCGAAGGCGTCTTTTTGCCGGACAACAGAACCAAGCTGGAACAGGTCTTTCCCAAAGCCAACTTCCTCAACCGCCAGGTGCTGCGCGGGTTTTCCGGCATACCCGGCATTGTCGTCCCCATTTCCCTGGTAGGCCAGACAAGCGGCGTGTTGTACGTCGCCGGCCCGCAGCTAACGCCCGAAGACGTTCCGGCAGCGACGGCTTTTGCGCATCAGATTTCAGTCGCCCTGCAAGACGCCCATTTATTCGCAGCGCTGCAGCAATCTGAAAACCAATACCGCCGGTTGTTTGAAATGGCCAACGAGGCCATTTTTGTCGTCGACGTAGCCACGCTGCGCATCCTGTTCGTGAATCCCAAAACGGTCGGCTTAACCGGCTTCAGCGAAACCGAGCTGCTCACCAAAACGATTAACGAGTTGATGCCCCTGGCGACCACACAGGCTGTGTTCGATTTTGTACAATCGATGGCGGAACAACAATCGGTCGTGGCCGATGCCACCCTGAATTGCGCCGATGGGCAATCGCTGCTCGTGCAGGTTTCGGCCACGTCGTTCCAGTTGAATGGGCGGCTCTTCCTGCATGGCATCGTGCGCGACATCACCGAAAAGCGGCGCAGCGAACTGCTGCAAACGGCCGTTTACCAGATCGCCACGCTGGCCAATTCAGACATCAGCCTGGACGACCTGTACCGCTCCATCCACGAAGTCGTCAGCCAGTTTTTGGATGCGCGCAATTTTTACATCGCCCTCTATGACGCCGGTGAAGACCAGTTGATGCTGCCCTATTTTGTCGATGAGCGGGACACTTACGACGGCCGTCCCTACCGCGCCGGTCGCGGCCTGACCGAATACGTCATCCATACCGGCCAGCCGCATCTCCTCACCTACCAGGCCCACACAGAACTCATCCGGCAGCAAATCGTCGATGAGGTTGGTCCCCGGGCGCAAATCTGGCTGGGCGCCCCGCTAAAAACCAGGGACGAAACCTTCGGCGCCATCGTCGTGCAAAATTACGAGGATGGCACGGTCTACACCGAACGAGAAAAACAATTCCTGGTCTTTGCCTCCGGCCAGATTGCCGCCGCCATTCAGCGCAAACGCGCCGAATTAAAACTAACTCTCCTGGCGGCTGAATTGGAGCAGCAGGTTCACATGATGGATGTGGTGCTTTCCACCACGCCAGACCTGTTTATGATCCATGACCTGGACGGCCGTATCCGTTACGCTAGCCCATCCATGGTCGAAATCCTCAACCGGCCGTTAGCCGACATCGTCGGCAAAACCCTGACAGAACTGGATACACCCGACCTGGTAGTCCACCAGTTTGACCGAACGTTTAGGGAAGCGCAGCAGGCCGGCCAGACCACCAGCGGCGAGATCCAGGTTCAGATTGACGAAGAGCTGCGGTACTTCGAGTTTCACCTCTACCCCGTGCGCGATCCAGACGGCCGTGTCACCACCATCGTCTCGACAGCCCGCGACTACACCGTCCGCAAGCGGACAGAAGACGCCCTGCACTACACGCAAAAAATGGAGAGCCTGGGCGTCATGGCGGGCGGAATCGCCCATGATTTCAACAACTTGCTGGTGGCCCTCATGGGGCAAACGTCGCTGGCCCTGTCTAAAACCCAGCCAGACGATCCGGCTTATCGCCACATTGAAAAAGCCATGCGCGCCGCCGAACGGGCCGCCGACCTGACCCAACAGCTTTTGGCCTACTCCGGCCGCGGCCAGTTTGCCTTTCAACCTTTGCAGCTCAATACCATCATCAGCGAAAATCAACATTTGCTGGATGTAGTCATTCCCCGGAACGTGATGCTGGAAGCTTCGCTGCACGAAAATTTGCCGTTGATTGATGCTGATCCCGGGCAGATTCAGCAGGTGGTCATGAACCTGATCCTCAACGCCGCCGAAGCTCTGGAAGACCAGACCGGCATCATTCGCCTGACCACCGATGTGCACACAATGACGGCCGCCGAACTCGCTTCCTGGCAGGCCACAAAGCAGTCGCTGAAAACGGGCAGCTACGTTTCGCTAACTGTAAGTGATAACGGCTGTGGCATGAGCGAGGAGACGCTCAGCCGCATCTTCGACCCCTTCTTCACGACAAAATTCACCGGGCGGGGACTGGGGTTGGCGGCGGTGTTGGGCATCATGCGCAGCCATAAGGGCGGCCTGCGGGTGACCAGCCAGGCCAATGAGGGCACTGTGTTTGAGTTGCTGTTTCCGGTGAGCGCGACAGTTAGCGTTTCGGCAGCAGAAGCCGCCCAGAATCAGGCAAAGGTGACGGCCGTTATCCTGGTAATTGACGACGAAGCCCCGGTTCGTGAAGCCATTCAAGACATTTTGGGCGTCGAAAACATCGAAGTGCTGGTGGCCGCCAACGGCCGTGCCGGCATCGAGTTATACCGGCAGCACGCCGCCACCATCGATCTGATCATCCTGGACTGGTTTATGCCCGGCATGAACGGCGCCGAAACCTTGCGCGCCCTCAAGGACATCAACCCCCGTCTGCGCGTTCTGATCTCTTCCGGCTACAGCGAAACAGACACAGTCAGCCAGTTCGTCCACGACGAAACGATCGGGTTCTTGCAAAAGCCGTATACGCTGCAACGTCTCATTGACGAGATCACCCGCTGCCTTGTCTGACCTGTCCGCGAAAGCCCTGACTTGACAACGCCACTGGCTGTTTTATAATCAACTTACATCATTTACATGACAAAACGATGATCGGGACGAGTATTCGCCTGACTGCTGCCAGAGAGTGCAGGCCATTGGCTGAAAGCCTGCATCACCTGAAAGGCGAAGAAAACCACCCGGGAGTGATTCTCAGAAAAGGTTAGGGCAAACTATCTGTTTGCTCTTTAGAGGCAGACTTTTGAGTCTGCCTCAATTCTACCCCATTAAGAGAATCCGGTTGGCTCCGTTAACGGCCGTAATGAGTGCAGCCTGTCGTTTGCTGGCTGCTGAATTTGGGTGGAACCGCGAGCGCCATCGCCCCAAAAGGGCATGGCGATTTTTGTTTTAAATTGTCAATACGGGAATGGGCCGGGAACGGCCGTTCCTGATCAAATCATTATCGGAGTCAAAAATGTCTGCACAAGAAACACCTTACGAACAATCAGATCTGTACCGCATCCGGCACTCTGCCGCCCACGTCATGGCCGAAGCCGTGCGTGAATACTACCCGGACGCCCTGCTGGCTATCGGCCCGCCCATCGAAGACGGCTTCTACTACGACTTTGACCTGGGCCAGGACGAAAACGGCAAACCCAAAACCTTCTCGCCCGAAGACCTGGAAAAAATCGAAGACACCATGAAGCAGCTCCTCAAAAAGAATGCCCCCTTCGAGCATTCCAACATGAGCATCGCCGAGGCCAAAGACTTCTTCGCCGACCAACCCTACAAACTGGAGCTCATCGACGAATTGGCCGCCGGCAAAGTGGATGAAATGGGCAATCCCATCACCCAACCGGCTGACGAAGTCAGCATCTACCGCCAGCGGGAGTTTGTAGATTTATGCCGTGGGCCGCACGTCAAATACACCAGCCAGGTCAAAGCCAACGCGGTCAAACTACTGCGCACCAGCGGCGCTTACTGGCGCGGCGACGAAAACCGGCCGCAGCTGCAGCGCATCTACGGCACAGCCTGGCACAACAAAGCCGAACTAGACGAATACCTCAAACTGCTAGAAGAAGCCAAAGCCCGCGACCATCGCCGCCTGGGTAAGCAGTTGGGACTGTTCCACATCTCGCAGCTGGTTGGCGCCGGGCTGCCGCTCTGGCTGCCCAAAGGGGCCATCCTGCGCGAAAACCTGGAGAACTTCCTGCGCCGGGCACAGGTGGAACGCGGCTACCTGCCGGTGATCACGCCCCACATCGGCAAGCTGGATCTGTACATCACCAGCGGGCATTATCCCTACTACAAAGACAGCCAATACACGCCCATCGACGTAGACGACGAAAAATTCCTGCTCAAGCCGATGAACTGCCCACACCACATCGAAATCTACAAGAGCGAGCCGCGCAGCTACCGCGACTTGCCCCTGCGGCTGGCCGAATTTGGCACGGTCTATCGCTACGAACAAAGCGGCGAACTGAACGGCCTGACTCGCGTACGCGGCTTCACGGTGGACGACTCCCACCTCTTCGTCACGCCCGATCAGCTGGAAGATGAATTTATCGGCGTCGTGGAGCTAATCCAGTACGTCTTCCAGACAATGGGATTTAATGATTTCCGTGCTCGGCTGGGGACCAACGATCCCAACAGCGACAAATACGCCGGCGCACCGGAGATGTGGGCGCGGGGCATTGCCGCCATCAAACAGGCCGCCGACAAAGTGGGCATGAATTACACCGTGGAAGAAGGCGAAGCGGCCTTTTATGGCCCCAAGCTCGATTTTATCTTCCGCGACGTGCTGAAGCGGGAGTGGCAGTTGGGCACGGTGCAGGTGGATTTCTTGCTGCCGGAACGGTTTGATCTGGAATACATCGGCGAAGATGGGCAAAAGCATCGGCCGGTAATGATCCACCGCGCCCCATTTGGCAGCATGGAACGCTTTGTGGGCATTCTGATCGAGCATTTCAACGGCGCTTTCCCGCTCTGGCTGGCTCCGGTGCAGATCATGATGATTCCCATTGCCGACCGGCATGTCGATTACGCGCAAAAGGTTGCGGCGGACCTGCGCGCCCAAGGCTTGCGCGTTGAGGTGGACGGCGGAAGCGATCGTATGAATAAGAAAATCCGCAACGCCCAACTTCAAAAAATCCCTTACATGCTGGTCGTTGGCGATAAGGAAGTGGAGGAGGGGCAGGTGGCGGTGCGCACCCGCGACAACGTCGACCATGGCGCGATGCCGGTGCAGGCGTTTGCCGACCACGCCACCACCCTGGTGTCAAATAAATCGATGGACTTGTGAGCTAAAAAAGGTATCCGCACAGTTTTAGGAACAGGGAGCCGCTCACAAGAGCGGCTTTTTGTTTAGGAGGTAATGATGTTGAACGAGCAAGATGCAGCGTATGAAAAATCGGACCTGTACCGGCTGCGGCACACGGCCGCGCACATCCTGGCGCAGGCAGTGCTGGAATTGTATCCCGAAGCCAAATTGGGCATCGGGCCGCCCATCGACGACGGCTTTTATTATGACTTCGACCTGGGCACGGACGAACAAGGCCGACCACACACGTTTACGCCCGACGATCTGCCGCAGCTAGAAAAGCGTATGCGGCAAATTATCTCCGGGCAGCATCCTCTGGTCTATCGGGAAGTCAGTGCGGTCGAGGCGCGGCAGTTGTTTCGGAATCAACCATACAAGCTGGAGTTGATTGAGGGGTTGGCCAACGGCCGTATCGATGAAAACGCCGCCCACCTGGCAACGGCCGTGCCCCTCAGCACCTACCGGCAAGACAGCTTTGAAGATTTATGCCGCGGGCCGCACCTGGCCCACACCGGCCTCATCCCCCTCGATGGCTTCAAGCTGATGCACACCGCCGCCGCCTACTGGCGCGGTGACGAAAAACAGCCGATGCTGCAGCGCATCTACGGCACAGCCTGGCACAGCAAAAAAGAATTAAAGCAGTACCTCCACCTGCAGGAAGAAGCCAAAAAACGCGACCACCGCAAACTGGGGCGGGAGCTGGAGTTGTACGTCATCGACGACGAGATTGGGCCGGGCCTGCCCCTCTGGCTGCCCAAGGGCAACGTGCTGCGCGAAGAACTGGAAAAGCTGGCCAAAGAAGTGGAAGACAGAGCCGGTTACCAGCGCGTGGCCACACCGCACATCGCCAAAGAGGCGCTCTACCTGCACAGCGGCCACCTGCCATATTATGCCGACGACATGTACCCGCCGATGGACGACGACGGCACGCGCTACTACCTCAAACCGATGAACTGTCCATTTCATCACAAGATTTTTGCCAGCCGGCCGCGCAGTTACCGCGAACTGCCCCTGCGCCTGGCGGAATACGGCATGGTTTACCGGTATGAACAGAGCGGCGCGCTGTTTGGCCTGATGCGTGTGCGGGCCGCGCAGCAAAACGACGCCCACATTTACTGCTCCGAAGCGCAGTTTGAGGCTGAATTCATCGACGTGGTCGACATGTACCGTGCCTACTTTGACCTGTTTGGCATTGAAAAATATGTGATGCGCCTGAGCAAACACAGCCGGGCCGGGCTGGGGAAAAAATATGCCGATAACGAAGCCATGTGGCTGAAAACAGAGGAAATGGTGCGCCAGGCGATGCAGAATGCGCGCGTGCCGTTTGTGGAAGCAGCCGATGAAGCGGCTTTTTATGGACCGAAGATCGACGTGCAAATCTGGAGCGCGATTGGGCGGGAGTTTTCGCTGGCCACGAACCAGGTGGATTTTGCCCAGCCGGCCAACTTTGACCTGGCTTTTGTGAATGAGCGGGGGGAAGCGGAACGGCCGTTATGCATTCACCGCGCCCCCCTCGGCAGCCACGAACGCTTCATCGGCTTTCTGATTGAGCATTACGCGGGCAACTTCCCGGTCTGGCTGGCTCCGGTGCAGGTGATGGTGATCCCGATCACCGACCGCAATTTTGCTTACGCTCGGCGCGTCACGGCCGTTCTCCGGGCCAAAGGCATCCGCGCCGAAGCCAATCTGGGCGACGAACGGATGAACAAGAAGATTCGCCAGGCCCAGTTACAAAAAATCCCCTACATGCTGGTTGTAGGGGACCAGGAGGAAAGCGCCGGCACGGTGGCCGTGCGCACGCGCCTCAACGAAGATCGCGGTCCGGTAGCCCTGTCCGAGTTTCAGGCGCAAATTCTGGAAATCACCGAAAACCGGCTGGCCATTTTATGACGCGCCGGTTACGGGAACGGCGTGGTGGTCCACTGCATGCCGTCGACGGCCACCCCGTTCACACGCAGGTCCCAATGCAAATGCGGGCCGTTAGACAGGCCGGTGCTGCCGCCCAGGCCGATCGCCTGCCCGGCGCTCACCTGCTCGCCTTCGCTCACCAAAATTTCCGACAGGTGGAAATAGGCGGTCATCACGCCCAGGCCATGATCCAGAATGACGGTGTTGCCGCGCAGTTCTAGCTGGTTGGCATATACCACCACACCGTTGGCCGGGGCCAGAATGGGCGTGCCAATGCCGCCGGCAAAGTCCACGCCGGTATGGAAGATTTCGATGGGGCCGTCGTTGTAGGAACGGCCGTCGCCATACCCCGCCGTCACCACCGTCGTCGTCACCGGGGCCTGGAACAGACCCTCCCAAAGCTGCGTGTCGCTGAAGCGGGTGTAAATGGTGTCCAGGAAGGCGTCTTCGTTGCGGCGCAGTTCCGGGTCTAGCAGGGCGTTCAGCTCTTCGGGGATGGTGATGTACTGCGTGCCGTAACCGGCAGAGGCTACCGTCACTTTCTGGGTGAAGGGCAGCCAGGGCTGGCTGCCGGAACCGGCCAGTTCCAGCTCGTAGGTTCCCGGCTCGGTGAAGGCGTCCAGGCCCACCAGAGCCACGTAGCCGTCGCCCTGGGGCGCGAAGCGCAGCGTATGGCCGGCCAGTTGGCCGGTTGGCAGGCCATCCAGCAGGTTCTCGACGTAGACGGAGACGGTGGATCCCTGCTGCAAAGAAGACGGCCGTACCCGCACGGCCACCCACGTCCCCGGCAGCGCCCGGTAAGGCTGGTCGCCGGGAACACGCAGCCGCTGGCCGGGAAAGACAACAGCCGTTTCCAGCCCATTGGCCGCCAGCAAATCTGTCACCGACGCGCCGGTGCGCGCCGCCACCATGGTCAGCGTTTCGCCGGGAGCCACGACGACCGGCGCGCCGGTCAGGCCGGCGGGTGCTTCGGAGCCGGTGCGGCTGGTGACGGACACAACCTGACCCATCGTCAATTCCTGGCGCGGGTTGATCAGGCGGTTGGCCTGGGCCACGGCCGTCAGCGACGTGTTAAAATTCGCGGCCACCGCCGCCAGCGTGTCGCCGGCCTGGACGACATAGCTGGTCGCCACCGGCTGGCCCTCGCGGCCGGGGATAATGAGCGGCTGGCCGATAGCCAGCAGGGCGTCTTCGCCCAGCCCATTGGCCGCCAGCAGGTCGGCCACGCTGATGTCGTAGGTCGTGGCGATGAAGGTCAGGTTTTCGCCTTCCTGAACGCGGTGGACAAAGGGAATGGGCGCGTCGCCGCCTGGTGGCGGGGCCGCCGGCTCCGTCTGGGCCAGCGCCGCCAGGGGCAGCAGGCCCAGGAGCAGCGCCAGCGCCAGCAGCAGGCTAAAGCCCAATTTTTGCTGATTGGCTTTTATCAAACGTTACACTTCCTTGTCTAAAAATTGCAGGTGGTCGCCAAGCCGGACCTGGGGCAGCAGGCTGGGGTGCAGTTCGATGACGTAACGGGCCGGAGCCTGGGGCGCGTAGGAGGGCCGCCAGGGCCGGGCCACAACCACGTCGACCACTTCCCCGGCCTCGTTCACCCAGATGACGCCCAGATCAAAAAAGACGAACAACATGTGGATGGCGGTGCTGAGGCGGCTGTCGCTTTTTTCCACCAGGACAAGACCGTCGGCGGGCGAGAGGCTGCGCCGGAAGGTGAAGCCGCGCAGTTTGCTGCCGAAGCTGTCGCACCATTTCAGGCGGTTTAGCAGGACACGGCCGTTTTCCACATGCCACAATTGACGATAGGTTACCATGGGCGGAAGTATAGACAATCCTGGCAGGCGGGCAAACCGGCTCAGGGTTGCCCGGCCCGGCGGCGGCGCAGTTCCTCATAAAGCGCCTGGGCCTCGGGGTAGTGGAATGTGTGGGGAATGTGCCAGAATTCGGCCAACTGGCGGTTGCCGGTTTGCTCTTCGTACATGACGGCCTGGATGAACATGTCCAGCTTGTCGGCGTCGTGGACCAGGTGGGCTTCCGGGGAAACGGCCGTGTGCAGCTCTTCCCACCACGCCAGCAGCGGCGCGGCAAAGGCCACTCCGTCCAGCATGGTCAACATGGCCTGGCGTTCGACGCTGGACTTAATGTCCGGCGGCAAGTAGGCCCAGGCGGGCGTGGGAATGTCGGTGGTCAGGCCTTCCGGCAGGTCGTGGAGGGCGGCCATGGCCAGGGCCTTGCCAAGGTCAATCTCGGCCGCCACCAGCGGGGCCAGGATGAGGGTGACGTACACCACGCCAAAGCTGTGGGCGGCGACGTTTTCGGCGGCGGGCACGCCGCGCTGCACCCAGCCGGTGCGCGGCGTGCGTTTGAGCTGGTTGCCGTGGAGCAGGGTATTGAGAACGGCCGTTATATCCATAAACATTTCCTTCCTATTTGCGAGTTTTTGGGGAGTTTGAGACGTGATACTTGATGCGTGATACGTGATGCGTGATGGCGCGCCTCACGCCTCACGCCTCACGAATTCCGCAAAATTTCCCAAGAGCCGCATTTTTTGCCCGTTATTGTGCCGGATTGCCCAGGCGCGGGCAATGTTGCGGCAAAATCGGCCAATCGCTGCTATAAATGACCGGCCCGCGCCCCACCACAGGCGCAGGGCCAATCGACGGTAAAGCTTTTAGCTTGAAGCCGTAAAGCCGTTAGCGTGAGGCTGTAAAGCCTATACATGCTGGCCCTAACGCCTTTACATGCCGACTGTAACGCCTTTACATGCCGACTGTAACGCCTTTACATGCCGACTGTAACACCTTTACATGCCGACTGTAACGCCTTTATATGCCGATTATAAAACGCCGGCTTGCCAGAAACGCCGCCGAAGCGTGATAAACCGAGGTGATTTGATGCAACAAAAAATAAGAGAACTGGTCGGGGGACTGCTGTTGATAGGGGCTATTTTGGCGGGCTGCGGCGCGCCGCCGGCTGTGCTGCCCACGCAGGCGGCGGTGGCCGTGCTGGCCACGGCCGTGCCCACCCAACCGGCCAGCGCCGCCAACGCCGCCGCGCCGCTGCCGACCCCTGCGCCGGAAAATACGGCCGTGGCCGAAGCGGAAACCGCCGGGGAACGGCCGTTGCTGCCCCGCTTCGCCGCCAGCGCCGAATCCGCCGGCCCGAGCGCCGCGCCCGGCCCCGATGCGTTCGCCCAGGCCGCGTTCAACCTTACCGCCGCCCTGCCCGCCGAACCGGCCGCCGCCGCTGTCCTGCGCGCGCCCGACCTGCCCTTCAACAGCCAGCAGGCGCAAACTGTAGCCGCCCGCTTTGGCTTCAGCGGCCCCATCTACACCGAACTGCTGCCCGACGCCGTACAGTCGCCAACCGGGCTGCCCGCCGACGCCGCCGCGCCGCCCGCCCTGACCCCCACCTTCTTCGCCTTCGACGGGCCGCGCACGCTCAACGTCGGCCCGCAGATCACCACCTTCACCGACAGCAGCGTGGCCGTCGATTACCAAAATCCCCTGCCCTTTGCTCAGGCCGCCCCTGCCGCCGAAGCCTTTTTGCAGGCCCGCGGCCTGTTGGATTTTCCCTACGCGCTGCAAGAAGGCTGGGGGCAGGAAGTGTTTGTGGTGCGGTTGATTGACGGCCGTCCGGTCAGCCAGCCCGAATTCAGCGTCGGCGTGGGCAGCGGCGGGCAGGTCGCCTACGTCAGCTACCAGATGGCCGGCGCGCCGGTCCCCGTGGGCGATTACCCCCTCATCACCGCCGAGGCCGCCTGGCAGCAGCTGCAAGCCGGCATCGACGCCAGCGTCATCACCACCATTACCCCGGCCAACGCCGGCGCGGCGGCGGAACCGGCCAGCGGCTTCCAATACTGGCCGCGCCAGCAGCAATCCGGGCCGGACGTGCACTTATACGCCTGGCCCACGGCCTATCTCCCCGCCGACGGCGCCGGTGCGCCGCGCGTCCAGATGCTGGGCTACGCCCTGCAAGCCGATGAGACCACGCTGGCGGCGCTGGCGGGGCAGGTGGGGCAAAACGTCCACGTGTGGGGGAGTCTGGATACGGCCGTCAACACCCTGACGGTCGCCGGCTGGGAGCCGCTGCCGGAGCTGAACCCGCTGTTCAAAAATGGCCCGCTGCAGCGGGTGGATGGGCAAACCCGCCTGCAAGACACCCAAACGGGGGAAACGTTCATTTTGCCCGACGTCCCGGCCGACGTGCCGGACAGCGCATCGGTGAACGTCTTTGCCTGGGCGGCGCGGGAGACCGGGTTGGCCTACCCGGTGCTGGATTGGGAGGGGATTGACCTGCAACTGCCGGGGGCGGCCGCGGCGGGCCAGGGCGCAGAGGGGGAAACGGCCGTGCCCGCCTATCAACAAATCACCGTCAACCAGGTGGAACTGGCCTACTACGCCCAGGCGGCCAACGGCGAGACCCTCTGGCAGCCGGCGTGGGTGTTCCGCGCCACGGCCGACAACGGCGATACGCTGACGTTTGCCGTGCAGGCAGTGGGCCTGGCTTTCCGCCAGCCTTAGACCCGGCTTTCCGCCAGCCTTAGGCCCGGCGGATCAGACGTCCTGAATCATGTGATAGACCAGGTCGCTGGCGGAAACGACGGAATAGGGGAGGAGACGGCCGTTCTCCTCCCGCACAGCCACCACCCGGTGAATTTGCTTTTCCAGCAGCAGGTTGGCCACGGCAAACATCGTCGTCTCCAGCGAAACGGTAATCACGTCGGCGGTCATAAACTCCGCCACCGGCTGGCTTTCCCAGTCGCCGGCCCGGATGCAGGCGCGCACCAAATCAAACCGGGTGATGATGCCCACCAGGTAGCCCGGCTCGTCGACCACGATCAGGCAGCTTACGTCTTCCTGGGCCATTTGCCGGGCGGCGGCTAACAAGGTGGTTGCCGGGCGGCAGCTAAAAACGCCATAACGCTTGGATTGTAAAACGGTGCGGCTCTGTTTCATCGGCTGACTCCTCTCGCTAAACACGGTGGTAAACGGCCGTGCGGACACAGCCTATTATACCGGGTTTAGCCCCGCCCCAGACAGCAAAAATAAAACGGGTGATGGCTTTCACGTCCCATCACCCGTTTCATCAAGCGTTACAGCGTCTCTTTCAGGATGGAGGAATCCTTAATCAAGGCCGTCGTCTAAATCATAAGCATAGTAATAACCGCCCTCGTTGATGTTCGATTGGCCAATGCGATAGAACCAATCCTTCACCCAGCGCTGCTCAAAGCGGAAACTGGTCGCCTGCGACAGCGTAATCTGCGGCGCTTCGTCGTGGAATAGTTGTTGCAGTTCAAAGTAATACTGCTCGCGTTCGGCCGAGGTCGGCGCGGAGACGCCGGCGTTCACCAACTCGGTAAACTGGGCGATCAGGTCGGCGGGCATGTTTTGCCGGCCGGCATACGTGCCAATTGTGAATGGCTGCACCCAGTTGTGCGGGTCGTGGATGTCCTCGCCCCAGCCGCTGATGGCGATGGGCAGCTGCTTGGCGCGGAAGGCGCGCAGCAGCGTGGGCCACGGCAGCCCGACAATGTCTACCTGGTAATTGGGATTAACGGTCGACAGGCTGTCTTGCAGGATGGTGCCGATGGTCTGGCGGGTGGTATTGCCGGTGTTGAAGGCCACCTGTACCCGGAAACCGGTGTCGGGCAAAACGCCATCCCAGGCTTGCGAGAGTTCGTCGGCGCATTTGTCCAGGTCGTATTCGTAGTAGGGGCCATCTTCGTTGTAGCCCAGCATGTCACGGATGATAGGACCATTGTTGCGCACACCCTTGCCCAACTGGACGTCATTGATGTAGGTGTCGTAATCGAAGCAGTAGTTAAAGGCTTTGCGCACGTGGATGTCCGAGAAGAAATCCGCGGGCACGCCCTGGCCGTCTAATTGGCCGCTGCCAATGTAGGGGTTGTTGCCATTATCATCCGTGGCCACGTCAAAGTTCAGGAAGACGTCGGTACGGGAAACGGTGGGCAGGAAGTCCCACTTGCGCAGCGTCCCATTGGGATTATCCGGGTTCGGCGTGCATTCGTTGGTTTTGTAGTCGCAAAACTCGCCAACGAACGGATCGACCTGGGTTTCATTTTCGATGGGCACGTTGACAGAAGCGGCGTCGCCGGCCTGTAAGGCGGCAAAGCGTGTGCCCCATTCATTCACGATCTTGACGATAACTGTTTGGATACGGGCAATGCCGGACGGACCGCCTTCCCAAACCGGCATATCGGCGGTGCGCCAGTAATTGGGATTGGCTACGAGGGCGAACTCTTCGCCGGGCGTCCAGTGGTCCAGCATGTAGGGGCCGGTGCCATTGATGATGCTGGTTAATTCGCTGTTTTCGGAGCCGGGCGCGTAATGGCTGGTCCAGGTGGCGCAGTCGCCGTCCCAGGCGCCGTTGGCGATGGCCCATTCGCTGTCGAGCACGTTGCCCCAATAACCCGCCAGGGTAACCAGGAAGGGACCCCACGGCTGGGCCAGGTTAAAGGTGACGGTTCCGGCTTCGTCGTCGGCGACGATGGCGGCTTTAACTTGCTCACAAACGGCCGTTAGCTCCGCCGGATCCACAGCCAACAACGCTTCCACGTCACCCGCCAGACCACATTCCGGGTCAATACCCTCTGTGATGTCATAGCAAGTGTTGTAGCCCAGAATCGGCTCAATCAACAGCCACTGCGGCCCGTTGGGATCCGATTGCAGCAAACCACGCTGGAACGTGTAGGCGACGTCATGGGGTTCCAGAGTGCCGCCATCATGGAAGGTAATTCCTTCGCGGATGTTAAAGGTGTAGGACATGCCATCTTCAGAGATCAGCCCGTTATCCAGACTGGGCACTTCTTTAGCGAGAGCCGGAACAACTTCACTGCTGTTTCCCTTGTTGTAGTAAACCAGGCCCTCCATGACATTTTGGATGACCTGACCGCTGGCGCTGTCGTAGGCCAGGTTAGGGTCGAGTGTGTCAATATCGCCAAAGGTGAGGGCGACGTAGGTGCCCGGTTCCGGCGGGACGAAGCTCGCAGGCGCTTCCGGCACCGGCGTGGCCGTGACCACGATTTCCTCGCTGATGACACGGGTTACTTCGACAGGCTGCCCTTCTTGGGTAATGGTTTCGGTTATCACACGGGTAACTTCCACCGGCACTTCCTTGACGACCTCCACGGTTTGCGGCTGGCACGCAGCCAGCGCCAGGATACCGATCGCCAGGACAATCATTAACAGGCCAACTTTGGGAAGCGGCAATCGTTTGGCTGAGAACATAAGGACCTCCTCCTTAATCTAAAACGTTTATTTTTATTGGGTTTGGACTTTCACAAGATTCAGCTGGTAAAACGGCCGTTTGCCAGCCAAGAGTGAACAGTTGCGTAAGCGCCTGCGCTATGAAGGACAGTAGGATTTTACTACAGTATCATTATAGTGTCAATATGGTGACAATTTGGGTATTAAGAAGGGTCACGGTCGGACACAAGAGGCGTTGCGCGAGAGGGGTGACGGCCGTTTTGGCCGTTTTGGCGTTGCGATGGCGGGAAACGGCCGTCGCCAAACGCACCTTCACCATCCTGCACTAGACAAATCCTGCAAAATTTGTGTACAGATGACTTGCTCATTTCTTAAGGCTCGCTATACTAAATTAGGAATTAGGTCCTACCAGCCAGAAATTTTGTAAAAAATATCGCTCACCTACCGCTAACTCACCATACTTCTGGGCGCTTTTAATGACCTTCTGTCTCGGCAGGCCTGAGTTATCCACCATCCTCGGCAAACAATCAGGCGAAAAACTGAAGCATGTCATATGTGTTTGAAACCCAAAAAACTGGCAGCCCAAGCCATTCCCACCAAAGACAGCTTAACGCTTTCAGAACAAGCCGCTAAACGCACGAAGCAAACCACCATCCAAATCATTCATTCGCCCTAACCGGGTATTGAAGACCATATTACGAATAAGGAGGTTTTATCGAGAAGACTACGTATTGGCACACGTGTTTGTTTACCCCAACTTTTTAACTTTTTTCGGAGGAGAGATTTCATGAACAAAAAATATTTTCTTGCCCTAGCCAGCTTTGTGCTCGTCGCTCTGCTGCTCGTCGCTTGTGGCGGCCAGGCACAGGTAGAAACAGTCACCGTAGAAGTCACGCGCATCGTCGAAGTTCCCGCAGCCGGCGCCGACACGGCCGCTCCCGCTGAGCCGGCCGCCGAAGGCATCACCTTGCAAACCGTGCGCGACCGGGGCACGCTCAAGTGCGGCGGCAACCAGTCCGTACCGGGCTTCGGGTACATCAACCCGGACACCAACGAATTTGAAGGCTTCGACATCGACTTCTGCAAGGCTGTCGCAGCGGCCGTTTTAGGCGACGCTACAGCTTTCGAAATTCGTCCCACCACCGCCAACGAACGCTTCCCCGTTCTGCAGTCTGGTGAAATTGACGTGCTCATCCGCAACACCACCTGGACCCTCAGCCGCGACACCCAGCTGGGCGCCGACTTCCAACCGACCACTTTCTATGATGGGCAAGGCATGATGGTTCGCAAAGACAGCGGCATCACCGACCTGGAAGGCCTGGCCGGCGGCACGATCTGCGTGCAGTCGGGTACGACGACAGAAAAGAACCTGGCCGACGTTTTCCGCGCCAAGGGCATTGATTTCGAGCCGGTTGTGTTTGACGATGCGGACAAAACACGCGAAGCGTATGACAGCGGCCAATGCGATGGCTTCACTACCGATAAGTCCGGCCTCGTTTCCCAGCAAATTCTGCTGGCCGAGCCAGACGCCCACACCATTTTGGACGAAACGATGTCCAAAGAGCCTCTGGGACCGTTGACGCGCCATGGCGACAACAACTGGGGCGACATTGTGATGTGGACGGTTAACTGCACCTTTGAAGCTGAAGAACTGGGCATCGACTCCACCAACGTCGACACCTTCCTGGGCGGCGACAACCCGGTGGTGCAGAACCTGTTGGGCGAAGCGGGTGACCTGGGCGCAGGCATGGGCCTGAGCAACGACTGGTGCTATCAGGTGATCAAGCAAGTCGGCAATTATGCCGAGATTTATGACCGCAATCTGGGTCCGGACACGCCGTTCGACCTGCCGCGTGGCCTGAACAAACAATGGACTGATGGTGGTTTGCTTTACTCGCCCCCGTTCCGTTAAGCCGGCGATTTAAATACATAGAATTAAAGCACAGCCCGACAATTGTCGGGCTGTGCTTTAGATGTGTTTTGGGGGAACGGCCGTTGCCCTTCCCCTTACGAGGTATCAGCCATGGCAGAATTAAGCCCTACTCCTCCCAAAGGCCAGCAATCGATACCCTTTTGGCGAGATGGCCGGGTGATCGGGGTGCTGGCGCAAATTGCTTTTGTGATTCTGGTTGCTCTGGGAACCGCCTGGCTTCTGCGCAATGTCAACGACAACATCGGCGCGCTGGGTTCATTCCGCTGCGCCGATGGTACGGAGCGTTTTAGCTGCGGCTTTAACTTTTTGCGCATCGACGCGCAGTTCGACATTTCGGAATCCATCATTCGGTATGACCCCAGCGATTCTTATGGGCGGGCGCTCGTTGTTGGCGCGTTGAATACCCTCAAAGTAACCGTCCTGGGGGTTATTCTGGCGACAATCTTGGGCACGCTGGCCGGTATTGCCCGCCTGTCGACAAACTGGTTGGTGAGTAATCTGGCCAAGTGGTATGTGGATTTTTTCCGCAACACGCCTTTGTTATTGCAGTTATTTTTTATTTATTTCGGGGTTATCCTTCTGTTTCCGGGGATTCAGGAAGCCATTCAGCCGTTCGGCCTGCCCATTTTCCTGAGTCAGCGAGGTATCAATTTGCCGGGGCCGGTGTTCATGCCGTCCTTTGCCATTTGGATGGCCTTTCTGATTTTAGGCATTATTCAGGCGCAGGTGACCTGGCTCTTTTTGGGCCGCCAGGAGCAGCAAACAGGCCGCAGCAGCAATCGCGGCTTGTGGGCCGTCGCTTCCTTTTTATTGGTAGCGATTCTCGGCTGGTATATTGCCGGCAGCACGGCCAATTCTCAGGGAATATTGCTGGCCAAGGCTGCACGGGTTCGCGAGTTTAGCGATCTGGAAACGCTGGTTTTGGGCCGTTTGCCGGTGAGCGAGCTGGGGGATATTGATACGGCCGTTGCCGACGGCACCCTATCGCCAGAAAACCTGACCGCCGCCTCCCTCCAAATCTGCGCTGTTAAAGAAGACTCTTCAGAAGTCAATCTCACGTCCCAACTGCGCCGGGCCGGCATCCCTTACCTGGTGAATCGCAGCGACCGCCTGGATCAGGCAACGGAAGCGTTTGCCGCCGGAGATTGCGAGGTGTTGGTGGCCACACGCGCCGCACTGGCCGCAGAACGCAACGTCCTGGAAAATGCCGCCAATCTCTCCATCGTGCCTATTGCGGAAACGCCCGTCCGTATCGCCGTGCCGCGCATCGAGGGGCTTAATTTTGTGGGCGGCATCAAGCTCACGCCCAGCTTTGCGGCCATTTTGATCGGGCTGGTGCTGTATACGGGTGCGTTTATTGCGGAAATTGTGCGCGCCGGCATCCAGTCTGTGCCCAAAGGGCAAACGGAAGCGGCGCGCGCCTTAGGGCTTTCCGAATCACAACGGCTGCGGCTGGTGGTGCTGCCGCAGGCGATGCGCGTCATCATTCCGCCGTTGACCAGCCAGTATTTAAACCTGGCCAAGAATTCCTCGCTGGCGATTGCGGTTGGTTTTGCCGATTTGTGGGCCATTTCTTATACCACCCTGAACCAGTCAGGGCGTTCGGTGCAGGTGTTCATGATCGTGATGGCCGCGTATCTGACATTGAGCCTGACGATTTCCTTTTTGCTGAACTGGTATAACCGGCGCATTTCGCTGGTGGAGAGGTAGCCATGACGACCTGGAGAGAGAGTTTACAAGAACGCGTGGGTAACGGCCGTGAGATTCATTTCGACAGCGGCCGTTTCATCCGCGAAAACATTACCAAAAGTTGGATACAGACCTTGTGGCTGATCATCCTGACCTATCTCACCATTGCCTACACCATCAGCCAATTTCGCAGCCTGCCCTTCACCACCGGCTTTGTCACCCTGGTCTGGCTGGTAACCGTCGGGCTGACCATCTACAACGAACTCACCCGCAGCCACAACCCCATGACCTTATGGCTGAAAAACAATCTATACAGTTCCATCACCAACACGCTGCTGTCCCTGCTGCTGGTGCTGGGCATCATCGCCGCCGTGTGGGCCTTTATTGATTACGCCTTCGTGCGCGCCAGTTTCTCGCGCATCCCTGAAGAGGCCCAGGCAATCCTGGCGCAGTTCCAAACGCCCGGCGCAAACTGGGGCGCTGTTCTGGACAACATGCGCAATTTGATGGTCTTCCGCTACCCGCGTGAGCAAACCTGGCGATTATGGTTCGTGCTGGTCTATGTCGGCGTGCTGCTGGCTGGCAGCACCTTCGTCTACTCTCAGGAGCGCTTCCGCCGCCACTGGCTGCGCCAGGTCCTGACCGGTTTCTGGCTGATCACGCCGCTGTTGACTTTTGGCCTGTTGGTGGGCGTCGTGCCGGTTCCCGGAGAAACGATCGCGCTGCTCATTAACCTGCTGATCGTTCTGGCCGGGTTGGTCGTCTTATTCTTCCTTTCGCGCCTGCTCCTGAGCCGGTTCCCCAGCCTGATTATGTCCTTTGTCGTGACGGTGTTGTGGGTTGCGGCCCTTATCCTGTCCGTTTACCGCCTCTCGAACAACCTGACGACCATTCTCAATCCGGACATCGCCTGGGGCGGCCTGCTCCTTACCCTGATCATCGCCGTCTTTGCCATTGTGGCCTCCTTCCCGTTGGGCGTCTTGCTGGCCCTGGGACGCCGCAGCCAGATTCGCGGCGTCCCCGCCTGGCTGACCTATGGCGCGGCGGCCGTTCTTGCCGCTTACTACATCTACAACAATACCCTGCCGGCCTTCGCCCGGGCCAGCAGCATCCTGCAGCAGTTGGTCGCCCTCTGGCCCCTGCTCTTCCTGGTGATCGCGTATCTGTTCCAAAAGTACTTCCGCGGCAACGTGGTGGCTCTGTTTTGCACCATTTACATCGAATCGATACGCGGTGTGCCGTTGATTACCGTGCTGTTCATGTCCATCATCCTCTTCCCCATTCTGCTGCCCAAGGGCATGGAAATCCTCAGCACCTGGCGCGTTATGGTGGCCGCCGCCCTGTTTGCCGCCGCCTACCTGGCTGAAAACGTGCGTGGCGGTTTACAAGCCATTCCCAAAGGCCAATACGAAGCCGCCGACGCCATCGGCCTGAACACGTTCCAAAAATACCGGCTCATCATCCTGCCGCAGGCTATTCGCACAGTCATTCCGGCTATCGTCGGGCAGTTTATTGGCCTGTTCAAGGATACCACCCTGATCGCCATCGTCGGCCTGGTGGAACTGTTGGGCGTGGCCAACCTGATCTCGGCGCAAACCGATTGGTTAGGCGTGCGCCGCGAGCCTTATATTTTCTTGATGATCATCTATTTCACCGGCAGTTGGGTGATGGCTAGCTCCAGCCGCCGCCTGGAAAAACGCTTGGGCGTCGGCGAAAGATAAACCACGGGAGTTAAAGAGGCAAATTATGGCAACAACAAATGCAACCAATACCAATACGCTAACCAGGGCAGAAGAAGTCATCTCTTGCAGCGAGGTCCACAAGTGGTACGGCGATTTCCACGCCTTGCGCGGCATCAGCCTGACGGTGAAGAAGGGCGAAGTCATCGTCATCCTGGGGCCATCCGGTTCCGGCAAATCAACCTTTATTCGCTGTATCAACCGCCTGGAGGAACACCAGCAAGGCGAGATTGTGGTGGAAGGTACGACGCTCAACTACGACGTGCGCAACATCGCCGAAATCCGCCGTGAAGTGGGCATGGTTTTCCAACAGTTCAACCTGTTTCCGCATCTAACGGTGCTGGATAACGTCACGCTGGCGCCGATCCACGTGCGCAAATGGACACGCGACCACGCTGAAGAAAGGGCCATGCACTGGCTGACGCGCGTGGGCATTCCCGAACAGGCCAACAAGTATCCCGGCCAGCTTTCCGGCGGCCAACAGCAGCGCGTGGCTATTGCCCGCACGCTGACAATGGAGCCCAACATCTTGCTGTTTGACGAGCCAACGTCGGCGCTGGACCCGGAGATGATTAAGGAAGTGCTGGACGTGATGCGCGACCTGGCGACTGAAGGGTATACCATTCTGGCCGTGACGCACGAGATGGGCTTTGCGCGCACGGTGGCGGATCGCATCATCTTCATGGACGCCGGGCAAATCGTGGAAGAAAATACCCCGGAGAACTTCTTCACCAATCCCAACAACGAGCGCACCAAGTTGTTCCTGAACCAGATTTTGCACCACTAACTTCTGTGTCGGCGCTGCCTGGCCTCGTCAAGATCGTCAGGCAGCGCCGGCCTGAAACCTATCAGGGGGGAGCAAACCAGCGGAGAGGGGGCGTATGGTGGGCTACTTCTTGGGGCGTTTGTCGGCCGGAGAGAACGGCCGTTAACCGCTCCGCTCCAAAATATTCTTTCTCATCTAACAAAACCGGCCGGGCAAAAGGAAACGCCGCCCGCAGCGGCTCGCTGAGCGCTCGTGGCAGTGTTTGCCAGTACGCGATTCGCTGCGCCACAGACGGCCGTGCCGGAATCAGCCGGTAGCGCGGCAGCGGCGCCTGATAACTTAAAAACTTCAACCATTCCCAGACCGCCAGCGGCTGCCGGCTGCTCTGGGTGATAAAACTCCCATCCACCCACAACGGCGTGATGCCGTCAAAGCGCGCCGAGCCAGGAAAAGTCGTCACGCCCAGCGCCGACATCTGCAAAAAATGCTCGTAATAAACCGGCTCCTCCACGCGCACCGCCGCCTGCCAATTCCAGCGGCGACTGTAGCGCACCGGCTGCCCGCCATCCGGCAACATTCCTGGCTGCCCGGCTAACTGCCGGTACCATGTCAGCGCCGCCGCCACCCGCCCCGCCGTTAGCGGCGTCTGGCAGCGGACGGTGGCCGTCTCAGTACAGTCGGTTTGCCAATTGTAGGCATACGCCAGCAGCGTGTCTGGCCCCACGTCCAGAAAAACCGTGTAGTTTAGCGACGAATTGACCGCGCCAACCGGGCCGACGAGGGCGGCCAGATCGGCATCCATTTCTTGCCACGTCCAGCGCAGCGATGGCTCGGCCAGCCCGGCCTGATTGTAAAAATCCTTGTTGATAAACATGACCTTCATGCCGGCGGCCTGCGGCAAAAACCACATGCGCTCATGCCACCACCCGCCCTGCCAGATTTGCTCATAAAAATCGCCGGGAGCAAACTGCGGGTCGCTGTCGACCAGCGGCGAGAGGTCATACACAGCGCCGGCGGCAACCATGTCCACCGGCGGCACAAAGGCTGCGCCGTCGTACGGCGTTAGTTCGCGGTAATCGGCGGGCATCCGCTCCAAGGTGACAAGTTCGATCTGGATATCGGGATGTTGCGCCATAAAGTCGGCGGCCAGGCGTTCATAGTCGAAGGTGTGCAAGCCCAGAAAGCCGGTGGGCGGCAGGGCAAAGCGGATGACGGCCGGAGACAGGTAGGCGCGAAGGCGTGAAGACAGCAACTGCCAAAACGGGGCAGCCGGCTGGCCGTTCTCGTCCAGGGCCAGGAGGCGAGGCGAGGGGATGAGCAAGGTGTGGGGCACGGCCGTTTCCGCATACCCATCCGCCACCACCAGCGTCAGCGGCAGGCGATCCGGCGGGCACGACTCGGCGCACAGGCCGGCAACCACCTGATCGACAAAAGCGGCCAGGCTGTCTATCCACTGTTCGTCAACCTCGGCATAACGAACTTCGCCCCAGTTGGTGGTTTGCGTTTGCGGGCGACCCCAAAAGGATGGGTCGGTGGCAGCGTGGCGCAAACGGCCGTCGCGCTCCTCAAAAAACAGCAGCCGCTGATACGTTTGCCCGGCTTCCGACCAGGCTGCGTTGGCCCGAATCACGTCTACCTGCGCGTCGACGCCGGTAACGGTGTAGCCGGCGCGCCAGGCCGTTTGCTGCTCTGGCCGCAGTTGGGCGGCGCGCCAGGCCGAATCGCTGGCGAGAAAAGAGAAGAACAAATCGCCGTCGCCCGCCAGGAAAGCCTGCCTTTCCAGGTCCAACAAGGCCTGCACGTCGGCCTGGCGGGCGGCCTGGAACTGCCCCAAACGCTGCCGGCTGATCGCCCAGCCCGCCGCCAAAACCAGGAGGATGACCAGGATCGCCAGCCAGAACGTGACGGCGTCAGACGGCCGTAACGGCTTTTCCGGCTCCGGCTCTGGTCCAAATTCGGTATCGGTTTGCCATTGGAAATGTGCGCCCATCGCTACAAGATAAACGAAAACCGGCAGGCAAAGCAAGCGGCCATCAACCAAACGGTTGATACGGCCGACTCTTTTGGTGGAAGGAAGAATCAGCCTGTCGTCGCTGCCTTTTCCGCACTTCGATGGATTCACAAAAGGTGGGCATCGCTTACTATTCAGGCATCGATTCAACAAATATATACCCAGGAGGTAACGAGATGAACGAAAACCTGAATGAACGCTACAAAGCAGAAGAACAAAACAAGCCGCAGCCGCCAGCCATCGGTGGCATCTTTTTTATCGCGATGGGCGGCATCGCCTTGTTAGCCGCTTCCGGCGTCACCATCGCCGGGCGCAGCCCGTGGATGCTGTTTGGTCTGCTGCCGGCCATCTGGATTGTGTGGACGGCTTACCAGCGGTATGAAGCGAACGGCCGTCGCCTGACTCGCAGCGTACTCGCCATACTCATCTGGTGTCTGATCCCCCTCGCCTTCGTCGTCGCCGGGTTTGCCGGTCTCCAGACCAGCGTCATCTGGCCATTAGCCATCATCCTGACCGGCCTGTGTCTGCTCATCATCCGGCCCGGCAAATAATAGAAAAACGAACCTCCCGGAGGCTCTCACCCCAAAGCGCCTCATGAAACGAACCTTCGGGAGGCTGTTTTCAGGAGAATGATCATGAATCCTGTAATCGAAGTTGACCATTTGCGCAAAACCTATGGGGCGGTAACGGCCGTCGAGGACATCTCCTTGCACGTGACCGCTGGCGAAATTTTCGCCATCGTTGGCCCCAACGGCGCGGGCAAAACCACGGCCGTCGAGTCCATCATGGGCCTGCGCCGGCCAGACAGCGGCGAAATTCGGGTGCTGGGATTGAATCCGCAAACGCAAGGGCGCGAACTCAAGCAGCGCATCGGCATCCAGTTGCAGCAGGCGGCCCTGCCCAACCGGCTGAAAGTGTGGGAAGCGCTGGATTTGTTCGCCACGTTTTACGGCCGTTCCGTGCCCTGGGAGCCGCTTCTGGAAGCCTGGGGGCTGGCCGACAAACGGAATGCCCAGTTCGGCAAGCTCTCCGGCGGGCAAAAGCAGCGGCTGTTCATCGCCCTGGCCCTGCTCAACGATCCGGAAGTCGTTTTTCTGGATGAGCTGACCACCGGGCTGGACCCGCAGGCCCGCCGCGCCACCTGGGACGCCGTGCGCGCCATCCGCGACCAGGGCAAAACGGTGGTCCTGGTGACCCATTTTATGGAAGAAGCCGAAGAGCTGGCCGACCGCCTGGCGATTATCGATAACGGCCGTGTGGCGGCCAGCGATACGCCGCAGGCGCTGATCCAGAATTTGCAGGCGGGCAGCCGGGTGCGCTTTACCAGCCAGAATGGTTTTGATGCGGCGGTGTTACGGCCGTTGCCCGGCGTCACCCAGGTGGAGCAGCATGGCCGGCACATCACCGTGCACGGCAGCGGACCACTGCTAAGCCACGTCGTCACCACCCTCACCGCCGCCAACCAGAACCCCGCCGACCTGCGCGTCGAACAGGCTAACTTGGAAGACGTTTTTCTGGCCCTCACCGGCCGCAAAATCCGTGCCTGATAACAGAAAACTGGAGAATCTCATGCATACCTTAAGCAAAATGACTTTTGTCGAATTAAAACTCAAGCTGCGCGAACCGATTAGTACCTTTTTCACCCTGGTATTTCCGCTGCTGCTGCTGCTCTTGTTTGGCAGCATTTACGGCAACGAGCCGACGCCATTTCTGGGCGGGCGCGGTAACGTGGACGTTACCGTGCCGGGCTACATCGCCATGATTATCGGCACGCTGGGCATCATCGGCCTGCCGGTAGCCCTGGCCGAATACCGCGACCAGGGCATTCTGCGCCGCTATCGGGCCACGCCGCTCTCCTCGTCCTCGATTTTAAGCGCGCAGGTGGTCACCAATCTGGCGATTGCCCTGCTGGGCATGGCCCTGATCGTGACGGCCGCGTACTTCGTCTACGACCTGGAATTGCCGGCCGCGCCGCTGGCCGTTTTGGTGGCGATTGTGTTTAGCGGGATCAGCTTTTTGGCCGTGGGCTTTTTGCTGGCCGGCCTGATGCCGACCGCTTCGGCGGCGCAGGCGGTGGGCATGGCCATCTACTTCCCCATGCTCTTTCTGTCCGGCGCGGGCCTGCCGCAGGCCATTTTGCCGGACACGCTGGTCAAGTTCAGCCAGGTTTTGCCGCTAACCCACGTGGTCAACCTGCTGCAAGATTTATGGACCGGGGAGGGCTGGAATATGACGGCCGTGTTGGTTTTAGGCGGCATGATGATCGTGGCCACGGCCGTTTCCACCCGCACCTTCCGCTGGGAATAACGTTAGCTTCAGACGGCAAATCCGGAGGATGGCTGTGTCGCCGGCCATCCTCCGTTATAATGAAGCCAACAAGCAGCAAAATCATGACCAAAAAACTGAACCCACCGCCTAAACTATCTAACGCCCGCGACCGGGACGCCTGGGAACGCACCGATTTGCTCTGGTCGGGCGTTTTTCTAACGGCCGTCCTATTGTCGTTGTTCCTGGCCCTGCAAGACGAAACGATCACGGGCAGGGCACGGCAAACGGCCGTCGCGCTCAGCATCGTCCTGGTTCTATGGCACGTCGGCTTTACGGCCGTCTACCGGTGGCGCGCCCCCCTGCGCCAAAGTACGCCTCTCGGGCTGATTTACAGCCTGGGCATTCTCTCCTTGTGGTTTCTGACGGTGCGCATTGACGCTGCCTTCTATTTCACGCTGTTTGGCCTGATCAGCCAGTTTTACCTGACCCTGCCGCTGACCTGGGCCGCCGGCATGACCATCATGGCCTTGTCTGTGCTGTTGTACGGCCAGACCCTGGGCGAAGGACGGCCCATAAACTGGCAAATTTCCCTCGTCTATCTGCTGATGGCCGCCGCCGGAATTATGCTGGGCGCGTGGATCCACAGCATCATCCGGCAAAGCGTGGAGCGGCGCACCCTCATCGAGAAGTTGGAAGCGACGCAGGCCGAACTGGCCGAAGCCGAACGTAAAGCCGGCGTGTTGGCCGAGCGCCAGCGCCTGGCCCACGAAATCCACGACACGCTGGCTCAGGGCTTCATCAGCGTGGTGATGCACCTGGAAGCGGCCGAACAGGCGTTGGGAGACAGCAACGCCACGGCGCAGCGGCACGTCCTCCAGGCGCGGCAAACAGCCCGCGAGGGGCTGGGGCAGGCGCGCCGCCTGGTGCAAGATTTGCGCCCGGAACCCCTGGAAGACGCCGCCCTGCCGGAAGCCATTCAATCGGTCGCCGGCCGTTGGGCCGACGCCAGCGGTATTGGCACGGCCGTCACCGTTACCGGCCAGGCGCTGCCCCTGCCGGGCAACGTGGAGACCACGCTGCTGCGGGTGACCCAGGAAGCGCTGGCCAACGTGCGCAAACACGCCCAGGCGCGCAGCGTCGCGATTACGCTGTCTTATTTGGGCGACGTGGTGCTGCTGGACGTGCAGGATGACGGCGTGGGGTTGGCGGGCGGAACGGCCGTGGCCGATCCCCAGGATGGCGGCTTTGGCCTGATAGCCATGCGCGAGCGCGTGACTCAGTTGGG
>Ga0116151_10000808_pt1 | contig 28898 bp, 23 predicted proteins | sample AD_UKC117_MetaG_FD_89893 | JGI IMG/M metagenome (GOLD analysis project Ga0116151, IMG submission 89893) | Active sludge microbial communities of municipal wastewater-treating anaerobic digesters from Hong Kong - AD_UKC117_MetaG | ecosystem: Engineered > Bioreactor > Anaerobic > Digestate... | reverse complement strand
TCGCCGGCCGTTGGGCCGACGCCAGCGGTATTGGCACGGCCGTCACCGTTACCGGCCAGGCGCAGCCGCTGCCGGGCAACGTGGAAACCACGCTGCTGCGGGCGACCCAGGAAGCGCTGGCCAACGTGCGCAAACACGCCCAGGCGCGCAGCGTGGCGATTACGCTGTCTTATTTGGGCGACGTGGTGCTGCTGGACGTGCAGGATGATGGCGTGGGGTTGGCGGGCGGAACGGCCGTGGCCGATCCCCAGGATGGCGGCTTTGGCCTGATAGCCATGCGCGAGCGCGTGACTCAGTTGGGCGGCGAACTGCTCATTGAGAGCGAACCCGGCGAAGGCACGACGGTCGCCGTATCGATTCCGATTAACAACCAGCAACAGGGAGCAGCGAGCGAGGGAAGGAGAATGGGTGACGCATGACGGATGAAACGAAAGATCAGATTCAGATCGTGATTGTCGATGACCATCCGGTCGTGCGAGAAGGGCTGGCCGGCATGTTGGCCGGACAGGCGGATTTTGCCATCGCCGGGTTGGCCGCCAATGGCGCGGAAGCGATAACGCTGGATGCCCGTCTCCGGCCAGACGTCATCTTGATGGATTTGCGGATGCCCGAATTGGACGGTGTGGGGGCGATTCTGGCGATCAAGAAGCAACGGCCGTCGGCCAACATCCTCGTCCTCACCACCTACGACAGCGACGCCGACATCGTGCGCGCCGTGGAAGCGGGGGCCACCGGCTATTTGCTGAAAGACACCCCACGCGAAGAGCTGTTTCGCGCCGTGCGCGCCGCCAGCCGCGGCGAATCGGTGCTGGCGCCGGCCGTGGCCGCCCGCCTGATGACCCGGATGCGCGCCCCGGCCGAAGAAGCGCTGAGCGCCCGCGAAATTGAAGTCTTGCAGTTGGTCGCGAAGGGCAACAGCAACCGCGACATTGGCAAGGCGCTGCACATCAGCACGGCCACCGTCAAAACCCACCTCATCCACATCTTCGACAAACTGGGCGTCAACGACCGCACATCGGCGGTGACGGCGGCGCTGGAGCGCGGCATTATCTCGCTGGAATAGGTTGGGCGATGTTAGATAACTTTTGGGAATTAGACCCGAAGGGTTTTGCACCAATTGAGTCGAGTATCCTAGGTTGCAAACCCTTCGGGTCTTCTGAAAACTTTCTACTGATCACTTAGCTACGGCCGTATACCGGCACTGCCGCCCCCTGCACAGCCCGCGCCGCATCGGAAGCCAGGAACAAAATCACGTCCGCCAGCGCGGCCGGGGCCACCCATTTGTCAAAATTCGCCTTGGGCATCGCCTCGCGGTTCTGCGGCGTGTCGATGGTGCCCGGCAGAATGCAGTTGACGTTGATGTTGTGGTCCTTTAATTCCGCCGCCATGCTTTCTGTCAGGCGGATGACGGCGCTTTTGGACACGACGTAAGGGGCCATGTTGGCCGCGCCTTCCAGCCCGGCTCGGGCGGCGACGCTGACAATTTTGCCCTTTTCCTGCGCCAGCAGGTGGGGGATGACGGCCCGGCTCATCAAAAAGACGGTGCGAGCGTTGAGGTTGAGCATGAACTCCCAGGTTTGCAGGGGCGTTTCATGCACCGGTGTGCCCATTTTAAAGCCGCCGGCAACGTTGATGAGGATGTCGATACGGCCGTAACGCGCCACAATCTCCGCCACACAGTCGGCCACCGCCTGTTCGTCGGTTAAATCGGCCGTGACGTATTGCACCCGCTCGCCTTCCGGCAAATCTGTCCCCAGCACAGCCTCCGCCTTTTCCCGGTGGCGGGCTACCAGTGCCAGGCTGGCCCCCGCCGCATAAAACGCTCGTGCCACCGCCTCGCCTAGATTCCCGGCCGCCCCCGTGACCACGACCACTTGCTCTGAAAAATCAACCATCAAAAACCTCCATTCGGTGATGACTCACACAATCCAGCCTCCTAGTTGTACCATTGGCGCGCGCTGGCAGCCAACCGGCCGCCCGACGCATGATTTGCTATGTGGCGAGCACAAGAGTAACATTCCATACTTTTTTCGAGGTAAAACGTCATGCCTGTACAACCTTTATCGCCAGAGAAACTTCGTCACACGGTTGATCCGTCGCTCTTCGCCTTTGAAACCACGGCCGAATTACCGCCCAGCACCCACATCATCGGCCAGCCGCGCGGCACCCACGCCATTGAATTTGGCATTGGCATTCAGAGCCAGGGCTACAACATCTATGTCATGGGCCCCATGGGCACCGGCCGGGCCACTGCGATTGAACGTTTTTTACAAGAGCGCACCGCAGCCCAACTGCCGCCGGAGGATTGGGTTTACGTACACAATTTTAGCGTTCCCCACCAGCCCCGCGCTATTGCCTTACCGGCCGGCGAGGGCAGCGTCTTCCAGGCCCGCATGGCTACCCTCATCTCGCGCATCAGCGAAGATTTGCCGGCGGCTTTTGAGACAGACACTTACAAGGACGCCATTCAGGCGACCCGCAGCGCGTTTGACGAGCAGCAGGATGCACTGCTGCTGGCTTTGCAGGAAAAGGCGGCAGCGCAGGGCTTTGGCCTGATTAAAACGGCCAGCGGCGTGACCATTGCGCCGGTGCATAACGGCCAGCAGTTAACGCCGGAACAGTTGCAAAGCCTGTCGCTGCCAGAGCAGCAAGAGCTGGAGAATTTACTGGAAGCCCTCAGTGAAGAATTGGAAGACACCCTGTACCAGATTTACCAGTTGGAAACGAACACCCGGCAGCAAATTCAGGAAATTGATCGGGCGGTGGCGGAAACGGCCGTGCAGCACCACTTTGCCGAACTGCATGACACGTATGGCGACTTCGACGAGATTTTGCTCTATCTCGACGAAGTCCACCAGGATGTGCTGGACCAAATTGACGATTTTGCCCCGCAGCTAGACAGCGAAGAAGAGATCAACCTGCGCCGGTATGAAGTGAATGTGCTGGTAGACAACAGCAAAACGGACGGCGCGCCGGTTATCATCGAGCAAAACCCGACGTACAACACCTTATTCGGCCGTCTGGAATATGAAATGGAGTCCGGCGTCGTCTTTACCCATTTCACCAACATCAAGGCGGGCAGCCTGCACCAGGCCAACGGCGGCTATTTGATCATGCAGGCGACCGACTTGTTGAAAAACCCGGAGGCCTGGGAAGCCCTGAAACGCGCTTTGCGCGGGCGCGAAATTCAGATTGTGCCCTACGCCACGATGGACGATACGCGCGTGCTGGCAAAATCGCTGGCCCCGGAGCCCATTCCGCTGACGGTGAAAATCATCCTGATGGGCAGCATCGACGTCTATTACCTGATGTATCAGCAGGATGAAGATTTCCCGGATTTGTTTAAAGTGCGGGCGGATTTCGACTCGACCATGCTGCGGGACGTGGACAACATGCAGGAGTACGCTCACTTTATCGCCACGCGCTGCCATGAGGAAGGATTGCGGCATTTTGACCGCACGGCCGTAGCCAAAGTCATCGAGTTTGGCTCGCGGCTGGTGAACCAGCAGAGCAAACTTTCCACGCGATTTGGGGCGATCACCGACCTGATCCGCGAGGCCAGCTATTGGGCGGGGGTCAACGGCCGTGACTTCGTCACCACCGACGACGTCCAGCAAACCCTCAACGAGCGCATTTACCGCTCCAACCGGGTGGAAGAAATCATCCAGGAAGAGATTATGGAAGGCACGTTGTTCATCGCCACCCAGGGAGCCGTCGTCGGGCAGGTGAATGGCTTGTCGGTGGTGGACATTGGCGATTACAGCTTTGGCCAGCCGGGGCGCATCACGGCGCGCACCTTCATGGGCGAAGGCGGCGTCATCCACATCGAACGGGAGACGGAAATGTCCGGCCCCATCCACGAAAAAGGCGTGCTGACCCTGACAGGCTACCTGGGCGGGACTTACGCCCAGCAGCAGCCGCTTTCCCTCACCGCCAGCCTGACGTTTGAGCAGAACTACGTGGGCATTGAGGGCGACAGCGCCTCATCGACGGAATTGTACGCGCTGCTTTCCAGCCTGGGCGAAATCCCCATCAAGCAAGGCATTGCCGTCACCGGGTCGGTAAATCAGCGCGGCGAAGTGCAGCCGATTGGCGGCGTGAACGAAAAGATCGAAGGCTTTTTCCGGGTGTGCTGCGCCTGCGGACTGAACGGCGAGCAGGGGGTGATCATTCCGGCCAGCAACGTGGAGTCGCTGATGCTGCACGAGGATGTGGTAACGGCCGTGGCCGAAGGCAAATTCCACATCTGGCCCGTGCGCACCATCGACGAAGGCATCGAACTGCTCACCGGCGTCCCGGCCGGCGAATTGGATGAAAACGGTCTCTACCCGGAAGGCACGGTGCATTACGCGGTGCAAAATCGCTTACTGGAACTTGCCGAAGATTTGAAAGCGTTTGGCAACGGGGAAGAGTAAACGACAAACAAAAGGCGAGTGTCGCTTCACTCGCCTTTTGTGATCAGTAGAAAGTTTTCAGAAGACCCGAAGGGTTTGAAACCGAGGATACTCGACTAAATTGATGCAAAATCCTTCGGGTCTAATTCCCAAAACCTTTTGCGGTTTACTTTATTCATCACCTGAACTGCTTAAAAAACCGGCCAAACACCGCAATCGCATAATCCAGCATGGCCGGCGTCAGCGATGGATAGACACCAATCCAAAACGTCTGATTCATCACAATATCTGTGTTGGTCAGGTCGCCAACCACACGGTAGGGCACGTCCTGATACGCTGGCTGCCGGGTAATGTTGCCACTGAATAACAGCCGGGTCGCCACCCGGTTCGTCTCCAGATAATTGACCAATTCGTGGCGCGAAAACGGCGCTTCTGGGCGCACGGTCAGTAAAAAGCCAAACCAGCTGGGATCACTGTCCGGCGCCGCCTCCGGCAGGATGAGAAACTCTTCAAACGGGGCCAGACCGGCGCGTAAATGCCGCCAGTTGCGTTTGCGCGTCTCGATAAAGTCGGGCAGCTTTTGCAGTTGGGCCAGCCCCACCGCCGCCTGCATGTCGGTCAGCTTCAGGTTATAGCCCACGTGGGAATAAATGTATTTGTGATCATAGCCATAGGGCAGCGTGCCCAACTGCCACTCAAAACGCGTGCCACAGGTGTTGGCCTCACCGGGCACACACCAGCAGTCGCGCCCCCAATCGCGGAACGATTCGACCAGCTTTTTCAGGCGTGAATGGCGCGTCAGCACGCAGCCGCCTTCGCCCATGGTGATGTGATGCGCCGGGTAGAAGCTAATCGTCGCCAGATGACCAAACGTGCCGGTGAGACGGCCGTGATACGTACTGCCCAGCGCGTCACAATTGTCCTCAATCAGCCACAGGTTGTGCCGGTTGGCAATGTCTAAAACAGCATCCAGTTCAAACGGGTTGCCCAGGGTGTGGGCCACGATAATGGCTTTGGTGCGCGGCGTGATGGCCTCTTCCAGATGCGCCAACGACATATTGTAGCTGGGAATGTCGATGTCTAAAAAGACGGGCGTCAGACGATTCTGCACGATGGGGTTGACGGTCGTGGGGAACCCGGCGGCCACCGTGATCACTTCATCGCCGGGCTTCAACTGCCGCTCTTCCAGGGTGGGTGACGTGAGGGCCGAGAGCGCCAGCAGGTTGGCCGAAGAGCCAGAGTTGCACAACATGGCGTGGCGCACCCCGACGTAACGGGCAAAATCGCGTTCAAATTGTTGGGCAAAGCGCCCGGTCGTCAGCCAGAAATCCAGGGAAGCGTCCACCAGATTGATGATTTCGGCGCCATCAAAGGAACGGCCGGAAACGGGTACGGCCGTTTCCCCGGCCACAAACGTCTTTTCCGTAAACTCCGCCTCGTAATATTCTTGTACCAGATCCAGGATGCGCTGCCTGATTTCCTTGCTTTTGCTCATGCTCTGCTCCGCGAACGGGCTGCTCTGCGCCAGGCAAAACCACCCGCTGATGCCGTGTATTACGCCATGATTGTGGCCGCTTCCGCTTGAAGCGCCCATGACGTTTTGCCGCCTAATTGTAGCCGATAGTTGGGTTTCGCCACGCCCCGGGGGTGAACGCTCAGGGGGTATTGAGGAAAACGGCCGTCTGCCACACGCCGATGATACTTTTTGCGTCCCGCAAACGGCCGTGGCGCGCCATCGCCACCAGCTCCGTTAACGGCAGGGGATGGAGCTCGATCTCTTCGTCCAGGTCGCCCGGCAGCGGGTCGGGCTGCAAGCCGGTAGCCAGATACAGGCGCATCAACTCGTCGGAGACACCCGGCGACGGCCAGAATTCCGCCAAAAACTGGAAGGAGTCCGCCCGAAAGCCCGTCTCCTCGCGCAGCTCGCGCTGGGCGCAAACCAGCCAATCCTCATCCCAGCCACGTGTGCCTGCCGGCAACTCTAAAATCGTTTGCCCCAACGCCAGCCGATACTGCCGCAGCATGAGCACCTCCGGACCATCCGCGCCATCGCGCAGAGGAACCAGCACAACTGCGCCGGGATGCTCGATGACGCCTTTGGCCAACCGCTCGCCATGCGGGGCTTCCAATTCATCTACCCGGAAGCGCCAGGATGCCCCTTGCCACAATATCTCGGAACGAATCGTTTTCATAGGGTTTGCCCCTCAGGCTGGCAACAAAATACGTGATGCACGGCGGCAGTACGCTGTGCATCACGTATGGGTCATGTCGAGAGACGGCCGTTTTCTGCCTTGCCGTCGTGTAGAAGGATTATTTCGGCGGGATGCGAATCACCTGCCCCACAAAAATGAGGGTAGGGTCGGCAATGCCGTTGTAGGCGGCCAGTTCGTTTACCGTCAGGCCATAGCGCAGGGCAATGCGGAACAAATTTTCACCTGCCTGGACTACGTGCACCTGCTCGCCGGTGGTCGGCGGCGTCGTGCCGCCGGGTACCGTCGTGCCGGGGGCCGGGATAATGAGCACCTGCCCCACGTCTAGTTGGTTGACGTTGGCCAGGTTATTGGCGGCGGCGATCTCTTCGGCTGGGACGTTGTACTGCTGGGAGATGCTGAACAGCGTCTCACCCGGCTGCACGGTGTGCGTCTGCTGCCCGGTTCCAGTTACCGGCGTGGCCACCGGCTGAGTTTCGCCGCCGGGGACTTCACCGGCCGGGGTGGCCGTGGGGCTTTCGACTGTTTCACCAGGGCCGGGATAGGGAACGGCCGTTTCCACCGGCAATGGCGTCGGCACGATTACTTCCGGCGCCGTCGTGGGGTTTTCTACCGGCACAGGCGTCGGGCTGGCCTCCGGTTGGGGCACAGGCCGCACGCAAGCGGCTAAAACAAAGAGCAAAATTGCTGTTGCCAGCACGAACCAGAAGGGGGTGTTATTCTTCCGTTTCACGGGCGTCCTCCTAACTTGTCTGCTTATAGATTTGCTGTAGGGCGGGAAACTCCAATGATTTCATTATGTGAAGCCATTTGGTAAACATAAAGTAGTCTACCATATGCCCCCCAGGGCGTCAAGCACTGCGGCGGCGGCTCCTGGCCGCGCGGCTGATTTTACTTGCCCCACCGTTTGGCTATAATCGCCCCTCATGGCTTTTGGACAAACCATTGAAACAAAACGCCCGGCCGTGGGCATCAACGCCCATTTGCTCTCCGGGGAAGCCGGCTACCGCCGGGCCGGGATCCATCACTACATTGCCCAGGTACTGCGCCACTTACCCCAAGATCTGCCCGGCACACTCCGGCCGGTGGTCTTCACCCGCTACGCCGAAGACCTGATCGGCGTGCCGGGCCTGGCCTTCGTCGGCAGCCGCTGGCCCACGGAACGACGCAGCGTGCGCATCCTGTGGGAACAGCTTGTCTGGCCCTGGCAGGCGTGGCGGCGGCGGTTGGACTTGCTGCACAGCATGGCCTTCGTCACGCCGATCATTGCCCCCTGCCCGGTCATCGTCACGGTGTATGATTTGAGCTTTCTCCACTTTCCGGAGCAGTTTCCCCGGCTGCAGCGCTGGTATCTCACCAGCCAGACGGGCCGATCCTGCCGCCAGGCGCGGCGGGTCATTACCATCTCTGAAGCCAGCCGCCAGGACGTGCACCGCTTTTTCGGCGTGCCGCTGACGCAGATTGTGGTGGTGTATCCGGGGGTAGACGGCCGTTACCGTCCCCTACCCGCCCCGGAAATCGCCGCCTTTCGCCGGCGCGAACAGCTGCCGGAGCGCTTTGTGCTGCATGTGGGCACGCTGCAGCCACGCAAGAACATCCCGGTTTTGCTAGAAGCTTTCGCCCAACTGCCCGACCCCGATCTGCATCTGGTGTTGGCCGGCGGCAAAGGCTGGCTGTTTGAGGATATTTTCCGGCGCGTGCAGCGGCTGGGCCTGGAGCAGCGCGTGCGCTTTACGGGCTACGTCGCGGACGAAGACCTGCCGCTGTGGTACAACGCGGCGGCGTTGTTTGTTTTCCCCTCGGTGTATGAGGGATTTGGCATGCCGGTGGTGGAGGCGATGGCCTGCGGCACGCCGGTCGTGGCCTCGCGCTCCTCATCTATCCCGGAGGCTGCGGGCAGCGCCGGTCTGCTGTTTGACCCGCAAAATGCCGCCGAACTGGCTGAACGTATGGCAAGCGTACTTAACGATCCGGCATTGTCGGCTACAATGCAGCAGCAGGGAGTGGCACAAGCCGCTAATTTTTCGTGGGAGCAGGCCGGCCGGGATACGGCCGTGCTGTACCGTCAGGTATTGCCGCCAACATGAGAAACCGCCGCATACGATTCATCACCATCGTGACCGACCTCTTTCTGATCAACCTTGGTTTTTTGGTTGCTTATATTGCCCGCTACCACTGGCAATGGTTTTTGCCGGTGCCCGAGCAATTTTTTGAGCCTTACGGCCGTTACCTGGGCCAGCAAATCATCCTCAACTCCCTGCTGATTCTCACGTTCTCCCAGTCGCGCGTCTGGGTGCGGCGGCGCGGAGAATTCTGGGTGGATGAGATTTCCCGGGTGGCGTATGCTACGGCCACGGCCGTCATCCTCATGATGGCCGTCACCTTTTTCTTGCAGCCCAACGGCCCCTTCTCTCGGCTGATGTTGTTCTGGATCTTTTTGTTTGTGGTGCTGTTTGTGGGCCTGGCCCGGTTGATCCGGCGCTGGACGCTGGCCTATTTTTACCGGCACGGCCGTTGGGTAGATCGGGTCCTGGTCGTCGGCTCCGGCGAAACCGGCCGCAGCCTCATCCGCACCCTGCTGGCCCGCCCCGACCTGGGCTATCAGGCCATCGGCTACCTGGTCGATGGCAGCCGCGAAAACAACATTGGGCTGGGCTTGATCCCCCACCTGGGATCTTACCAGGAGCTAGAACGTGTGCTCTTGGAACTGCCCACTTTACACACCGTCTTCATCGCCCTGCCCGGCGAGATGCACCAGGCCACGGCGCGCCTGCTGGCCATCTGCGAAAAGTACGACGTGCGGGCCCAGGCTGTGCCCGATTTGCTGCAAATCAGCCTGCATCGCGTGGAATTTACCAACATGGGGGGCATCCCCATGTTGGGCGTGCGCGAAGTAGGCATCAGCCGCCTGGAGCGCTTTTTAAAGCGGGCCATGGACCTGATCATCATGGCCATTTTAGCCATTCCTTCCCTGCTGATCGGCAGCGTGATTGCGGCGGCGATCAAGCTGGATACGCCAGGGCCGGTCATTTATTCCGGGGTGCGCGTGGGCAGAAACGGCCGTTTATTCAAGATGTACAAATTTCGCTCAATGGTGGTGGACGCCGAACAACAAAAAGAAGCCCTGCAAGCCCTAAACGAAGCCGACGGCCCGCTCTTTAAAATCAAAGACGACCCACGGCTCACGCGCGTCGGCCGCTTTATTCGCCGCACCAGCCTGGACGAACTGCCCCAACTGGTCAACGTGCTGCAAGGCAATATGAGCCTGGTCGGCCCGCGCCCACCGCTGCCAGAGGAAGTAGAACAGTACAAGCCATGGCATCGCCAACGGCTGACAGTGATCGGCGGGTTGACCGGCTTATGGCAGGTCAGCGGCCGCGCCGACCTGACGTTTGACGAATTGTGCCTGCTGGATATTTACTACATCGAAAACTGGTCGCTCTCGTTAGACATTCGCATTTTGCTGCAAACCATTCCCCATGCGCTGTTTGGCCGGGGGGCTTACTGAGCCATCTGCCGGCTAATCCTCATCAGGCACGGCCGGTTGATCCAGCCGCACAACTTCACCGTGAATGTTGATGATAATGCGAAAGCCGAGCATTCCGAGCATGTTACGCGCCTGCTCGGGGATGCCCTGGGCAATGATCTGATTCATGTCGATATTGCGCAAGGACGCATCGACGGCCGCTTTGGTAAACAAATCGTCTTTGCCCATCATGTTGAGCATTTGCTCGACGGCCATCTCTTTGTTTGCTTCCAATTGCTGCAAAAATACGCCCAGCACCTGGCGATCGACATCTTCAGAATTGACGTGCCGCAAAAAGCCATCGTCGTCGATGACATACTGCGCTTCGGCGCCAATGATTCGGGTTTCAACCGGCCGGCCAGCCTCGTCATAAACCAGTCCGGCGAAAAGGGCTTGGTGTGCCATTTGCTTTTATCCTTTGCCACAAGACAAGAAAGCTATACTTGTGCCTCAACTTTACATTTCCTAAAATCATACAAATTTCCTGGCCGTTGACAAAGAAGGCGCTCATGCAATATTAAGCCATTTGGCGACTTTTTGGGGTGTTTATGAGGGCAAACTTGGTAATGCGTGCAGGGGAAATGGCGTATGGTATAATCGTCGCTTGGTTATTTTCGGGAGAGAAGACCATATTTTGCGAAGAAGGTAAAGATCTTTGTTTAGACCATTAGATTGGCTGTTAGGCCTTTTTTCATTAGACGTGGGCATCGACTTGGGCACGGCCAATACCCTGGTTTACATTCGTGACAAGGGGATTGTGATCAATGAGCCATCCTGGGTAGCCATCAACAAGCGGACGAGACGGCCGTTAGCCATTGGGGCCGAAGCGCGAGAAATGGTCGGCCGGACACCGGGCGACATTGTGGCGATACGGCCGTTGCGCGACGGCGTGATCTCCGAATTTGAGATCACCGAGGCAATGCTCAAATACTTCATCGACAAAGCCCACGAACAAATGATCGTGCCCTTTCCCCGGCCGCGCGTCGTGGTGGGCATCCCCAGCGGCGTTACCGAAGTGGAAAAGCGCGCCGTTTACGACGCCACCATCTCCGCCGGGGCGCGCGAAGCCTTTTTGATCGAAGAGCCAATGGCTGCGGCTATCGGCGCCGGGCTGCCCATCATCGAATCGCGCGGCAGCATGATCGTCGACATCGGCGGCGGGACCACCGAGGTGGCCGTGTTTGCCATGGGCGGCATCGTCGTCAGCCGCTCGATTCGTGTGGCCGGCGACGAAATGGACGAAGACATCATCCAATATGTACGCAGCAAATACAATTTGCTCATCGGCGAACGCATGGCCGAGCGCGTGAAAATTGGCATTGGCTCCGCCTTTTCCCTGCCCGAAGAGCGCACCATGACCGTGCGCGGGCGCAACCTCATTAACGGCCTACCCCAATCGGTGGAAATCAGCAGTATCGAGCTGCGCGAGGCGATGGGACCCTCCATTAACATCATCGTCGACACGGTGCGCGATGCCCTGGACGATACGCCGCCGGAACTGGTGGCCGACCTGATGGAGGTGGGCGTGTGCATCGCCGGCGGCGGCGCGCAGATTCGCGGCCTGGCTGAACGCCTGGAAGACATGGTGAAGATGCGCGTCTGGGTGGCGGAAGATTCGATGACGTGTGTGGCCCGTGGTGCAGGTCGCGTGTTGGAAGATCTGAACAACTACTCGCGTGTGCTGGTGGGCACGCACCGGGGCAGTACCCACCACTAGAACGAGGAACAGGGAACGATGAACGGGGAACGTCTTAACGTTTGGCGTTCAGTGTTCAGCGTTCAGAGTTTAGCATGAACCTTAATGATGCACCGCAACGGATTCGTTGGCTTACGGTGGCCATTTTGGTGGGGCTGGCGGTAATCATCTCCATTTTGGATGCCACCGGCAATCTGGATGCGGCTTTTGGCGTATTGCGTGATCCGTTAACGGCCGTGTTGCGAATCACGTCCGGCGGCGCCGACACCGTCGCCGGCGCCCTCTCTGGCCCGCGCGATCTGGAAGCCGCCCGCGCCGAAATCGCCGTTCTGCAGGCCCAGGTGGATGATCTGGAGCGGGAAAACGAAGAACTCCGCGAAATACAGGGCGAATACCAACTGCTGCTAGACCTTTTCAACCGTGCCCGGCAAACCCCCGAATATACCCGCCAGACAGCCTCCGTTATCGGCCGCGACACCAGCCCGGCAATCGACAGCATCATCATCGACAAAGGCTCCGATGACGGCGTGCGCGTGGGCATGCCGGTGGAAAGCGCGCGGGGTCTGGTCGGTCGGGTGTTCCGCACGACAGGACGCTCGGCGCAGGTGGCTCTGATTACCGATAACGCCAGCGCCATCCCCGCCCGGCTGGGCAATTCCCGCGCCACCGGGCTGCTGCGCGGCGGCGAATTGGGCGGCTCATTGCTGATGGACTGGATCGATTTAAAGTATCAGGTGGAAGTAGGCGAAGTGGCGCTGACTTCCGGGCTGGGCGGCGAATTTCCGCAGGGCATTGTGATTGGCCGGGTGATTGAGGTGAATCGCAGTGAAGCGGAGCTTTCACAGCAGGCGCTGGTGCAGCCGGCGACGGATTTCGATTCGTTGGAAGTCGTGTTTGTGATCACCGATTTTCAACCGCTGGACGTGGATATCTTTTCCAATCCACCGGGGAATTAGACTCGGATGCGCTTAGGGATTTACGTTGCGATTCCGGTGATGCTGGTGCTGGCTGTGCTGCAAACGGCCGTGCTGCCACGTTTCCCCATTCTCGGTCTGGTTCCGCAGCTATCATTCCTGGTGGCCTTGTCCTGGGGCCTGCTCCGCGGCCTGGAGGAAGGGCTGGTGTGGGGCTTTATCGCCGGGCTGACGCTGGATTTGTTTTCGATTGGGCCGCTGGGGGCCACGGCCGTGGCGTACATGGCGGCCATTCTGGTCGTCAGCGGCCTGGTGCGGGCGCTGCCGGAAAATCGTTTTTTCATTCCGGTGCTCATGGCCGTTGTCGGCAGCGCGGTGTATTTATTCGTCTACCTACTTTTTGTGCGACTTCTAGGATTTGCATCATCGGTGGAAACGGCCGTAACCCTGGCGCCCCTTATCGTCCTGAACGCCGGGTTTATGCTGCCTGTCTATTGGCTCATCTACTGGCTAGATCGCCTGATTCACCCCCGCCGGGTAGAGCTATAACGAGGTAAATCACTATGTCTCGCATGGGTTGGGAACGTGTAGAAGAACTAGAAGAACAACAAAACGAAGATGTAGGCTTACGCGGCCGTCTATACTTTCTCCGCGCCCTCATCATCATCATCTTAAGCCTGCTTCTGTATCGCGTCTACTGGCTGCAACAAAATCGCGGTTCGGAGCTGCAATCATTGGCCCAAGACAATCAGCTTGCCATCCTGCGCACAGACGCCCCGCGCGGCGTCATGTTCGATCGCAACGGCGAGGCGCTGGCCATCAACCTGCCCAGCTACAACGTCACCATCACCCCCGCCTTCCTGCCCGACGACCCCGCCGAACGCGAGGCAGTCTTTCAAAGGCTGTCGCTGCTCACCGGCGTGCCCGTAACCAACACCGTCCAACAACAATCCCTCATCGAATCGGCTAGCCCGGAACTGATAAACGCCTACACCCGTCTGGCCAATATCTACGGCGCCGACGTTCAGGAAACCCTGGACGAAGCGGGCATTGTCGAACAACTGCCCGACAGCATCGAAGCCATCTGGCGCGAAAACAGCTTCGCCCAATACCTGCCGGCGACCATCGCCTCCAACGTCCCCGTCACCCTGGCCTATACCATCGAGCAAGAAAGCATGTTCCTGCCCGGGGTGCGCGTCATTCAGGAGCCCTTGCGCTACTATCCATCCTCTGAGCTCACCTCTCACATCGTCGGCTTTATGGGGCCAATTCCCAACCAGGGCTGGATCGATCAGTTAGGTTACCAACGAGACGATCGCGTCGGCTGGTCCGGGCTGGAATCCTCCATGGAAATCGAGCTGTCCGGCCAAAAAGGGCAGCGGCAAATCGAACAAGACTGGACCGGACGCGAAGTAAGACAATTAGGTGAAGAAATCCAACCGCAAGCCGGGCTAAACCTCCACCTGACCCTGGACCTGGAATTGCAGCGGCAGGCAGCCGAAATATTGAAGCAGTACATGGAGGAAGACGCCAAAACCGTGCGCGTCGACTCCATCACCGGGCAGCGCTCATTTGCGGAAGTGGAACAAGGGGTGGTGGTAGTCATCAAACCCCAAACCGGTGAGATTCTGGCTATGGTCAACCTGCCAACCTTCGATAACAATCGCTTCGCCACTGAAGTGCCGGTGGATTATTACCTAGGTTTGGCGCGCAACGATTACACGCCGCTGGTCAATCATGCCATCAGCGGCACCTATCCGCCGGGTTCTACCTTTAAGATTGTGCCGGCCGCCGGTGCGCTGCAAGAAGGCGTTGTGTCGCCGTCGCGCCTGCTGTACGATCCGGGTCAGATTGAAATTCCTAACCGCTTCGCCCCAAATGATCCCGGCCGTTCGCAAATTTTTGTTTGTTGGAACCGCGCCGGACACGGCCTGATGAACATGGTGCTGGGCATTGCCAACTCGTGCGACGTGTACTTCTACAAAATCAGCGGCGGGTTTGACCAGGACGGCGAGTATGTGGAAGGCCTGACAGTAGACCGTATTGCCAAATATGGCTATCAATTTGGTTTTGGGCGGGTGCAAGGGATAGAGCTGCCGCTGGAAGCGCCGGGTAATATGCCGCCTTCGCGCAACTGGAAGGCCCAGGTTTATGGCGAACCGTGGTCCACTGGCGACGATTATAACCTGGGGATTGGGCAAGGATTTATGACAGCCACGCCCTTGCAGGTGGCACAAATGGCGGCGGTAATCGCCAATGGCGGTTTTTTGTATCGCCCGACTCTGATCCACCACATGACCGATGAGGATGGCAACGTGGTCATCGTGAACGAAGACAGCCAGATTGTGGCGCGCGCGCATCCGGGCGAAAATGGGGAAACGGTTTTGTTAGACGCCGACGGCAATCCATTGAATGATCCGTCGATCAACATTGAATTTGACGCCGAAGGCAACTATATTTTTCAGCCGGAGGTGATCGATTCGCTGGATGTGGACCGGCAGTACATTGAGGTTGTGGCGGAGGGGCTGCGCCGGGTGAATTCGGTGGACGAGGAGGGCAGGCCGATTGGTACGGGGTCTACTTATGTGACCTGGCTGGATGATTTTGGTATTCCCACGGCCGGTAAGACGGGGACGTCTGAATATTGTGACAATATTGCCATTAAGCGTGGTTGGTGCCGGTTTGAAGAGCGAGCTATTCAGCCAACCCATGCGTTGTACACTGGCTATGCGCCTTATGATAACCCGGAAATTGCGGTGATGGCATTTATTTTTAACGGGGGTGAAGGATCGCAGTGGGCTGCGCCGGTGGTTTGTAATGTAATGGCTGCATATTTTGGTGTGGGCCAGTATGCGGACGGCCTGACGGAAGCGGAATGGCAAACGGCGATGCGCCAGGAAAATCGAGCATGTGACACGGTGATTCCAGAATCTGGTCGCAGCTTTGTGCCCATTGTGGAGCCGACGTCGTTTGCGCCGGAACCGGTGGACGAGGGAAATGAGGCGATTTTGCCGCAACCTGTAAATCCACCAGCGCCAACAGACGGCGGGGTTGCTGTGCCTGACGCGGAGAATTAGGCAAGTGGTGCGCGTACCGTTGCCTGTTTAAATGTGCTATTATTGTTACATGACAACGATTATTCTCGTCCGTCACGGTGAAAACGATTGGGTAAAAAAGCAAAGATTAGCCGGCTGGATTCCAGGTATTCATCTGAATGAGAACGGCCGTCTTCAAGCCCAAGATGCGGCGCAGCGTCTGGCCGGGCTGCCTATTCAGGCGGTCTACAGCAGTCCGGTGCTGCGGTGTGTGGAAACGGCCGTTACCATCGCCCAACCGCACCAACTCAACGTCACTGAACTGCCCGACGTCGGCGAAGTGCGTTATGGAAAATGGGAAGGAGCCAAGATCAAAAAGCTGGCCAAAAAACCGGCCTGGAGCGCTGTGCAGCACTTCCCCAGCCGCTTTCAATTCCCCCAGGGCGAAGCGCTACGCGAAGTCCAATTCCGCGCCGTTCAGGCGTTGGAAGCGTTGAGTGCCCGTCATGAAAAAGATACCATCGTTGTCGTTTCCCATGCGGACGTGATCAAGCTGGTGCTGGCCCATTACCTGGGCGTGCATATGGACTTGTTTCAGCGTATTGTCATCTCTCCGGCGTCGGTGAGCATCCTGGCCTTGATGCCCAATGGTGTCGTCCGGGTGGTCCGCCTGAACGATACCGGCCGGCTGCTGCCACCAGAAGACAAACGGCCAGGAAAAGAAACGGCCGTAACCCCAACCCACCCAGAAGACAACAGGCAGCTGCCCGAGCCCAATCAGAGCAGTCATCACCACGATGTAACAAAAGAGGCATAATCATGGCCCACCATATTGAACTCAACCCGGTCCATCACCTCACAATTGGCACAACGGGCGAACCAGGTCACCGCGTTTTTTACCTGCAAGGCGGGCAGGGAACCCAGATCATCACGCTGGTCATTGAGAAGGAACAGGCTTCTATGCTGGCCAGCAGTTTCGAATCTTTGCTTTCAGAACTTAACGAGAAACATCCCCAGGAAGCGCGCGAAGCCGAAGAACCCATCTGGACCGATTTACGCCTGCGCCAGCCGGTGGAATCACTCTTTCGCGTCGGGCACATGGGGCTGGGTTACAATGAAGACAGCGATCAGATCGTCCTGGTGGCTTATGAACTGGTTGAAGAGGAAGAAGAACCAAACGTCGTCAGTTTTTGGGCTTCTCGCAACCAGGTCAAATCGCTCATCCGGCACACGCTAGACGTGGTCAAAGCAGGCCGGCCCATCTGCGGCAATTGCGGCCGTCCCATCGACGCGGACGGCCATTTCTGCCCGAATCGGAATGGGCACATTCATTAACAATGGACAGTATGGCTTCGGCTGAAATGCTGCATCTCTTACAAACTGGCTCGTTAGAAATTGAAGGACTCTTGCCCTGGAGCTCCAATTACACCTTTCTGGTGCAAATTTGCAGCGAGGCAAATGGCGCAGATAAACAGCAGGTGGAAGCCGTTTATAAACCACGGCGCGGGGAACGGCCGTTATGGGATTTTTCCCAGGGCACCCTTTGCCAGCGCGAAAAGGCCGCCTTCCTGACCAGCCAGGCCCTGAACTGGCACCTGGTTCCGGCCACTGTCTTGCGCGAAGGGCCACATGGCCTGGGTTCTGTGCAGTTGTTCATCCCCCATGACCCGGAAAGCCACTACCTCACCTTTGAGGGCGATCCGGCATACCGGGCACAGCTGCAACAAATTGTGCTCTTTGACATCATCATCAACAACGCAGACCGAAAAAGCGGCCACGTTTTGCTCGAAGAAGCCGGCAACGCCGATGGCAGCAACCGGCTCTGGACAATTGACCACGGCATTTGCTTCCACACCGACCCGAAACTGCGCACTGTGATCTGGGAATTTGCTGGGGAACCCATACCCGAGGATCTGCTGCAAAGCATGCAGCAGTTTCAAGAGCAAATCAGCACCAACCAAGGAGGTCTGCGTTCAGAACTTGAAAAGTTAATTACCAGGGCTGAAATGGCAGCCCTGCAAAAGCGGACACAGCGTTTGCTGGCAGACGGCCGTTTCAACTATCCTGGCCCCGGACGACATTATCCCTGGCCGCCCATTTAGCCTGACGGCCGTATCCGCTACCAGGCACATAAACACCCATGACTTTCAAACTGCTCATCGTCGATGATCACCCAGAGACACGAAGCATTATTGGGCGCGTCCTAGAACAACAAGGCTACCAGGTCGTTACGGCTGCCAACGGCCAGGAAGGGCTGACGCTGGCCGAACAGGAAAAACCAGACCTGGTCTTGCTAGATTTTATGATGCCGGTGATGGATGGCCGCGAAACCTGCCAGCGCCTGCGCCAGCGGCCAGAGATGGCCAAAGTGCCCATCATCATGTTCACGGCCGTTGACGATCCGCAGCAAAAACTCTCCGTCTTCAACGCCGGCGCCGACGATTACATCAACAAACCCACCGAACCGGCCGAACTGGTAGACCGGGTCAAAACCCTCCTGGAAACCGCCTACGGTCCCTTGCCAGAAACTGGCTCCCACGAAGAAACCCGCCTCCACGATCCGGCAGACGCGCCCACATTCCTGGAAAACGCCGCCCCCCACGCCGCCGAACGGCAAATCATCGCCGTGATGGGCGCGCGCGGCGGCGCCGGGGCCACCACCATCGCCATCAACCTCAGCGCGGTATTTGCCGGGCTGGGCCAGCCCACCATCCTCGTCGACCTGGACATGGCCCAGGGCCATATCGGCCTCTACCTCAATCAGAAACACGCAGGCGGCCTGAATACGCTGGCTACCCTGCCCACAACCGAAATCGCCGCCAACGTCGCGGACTTCCTGATACCTTACACGCATAATTTGCGCCTGCTGCTGAGCCAGGTAAACCAGAACCATCATTTTCCCCGGCTGAATGGCCAGCAAACGGCCGTACTCATCGACGCACTCGGCCAGACAAACCAGATGATCGTCGTCGACCTGGGGGTAGACATCAACGACTCTTCTCGCGCCGTCCTCCAGGCAGCCGATCAACTCATCGTCTGCCTGCGACCAGAACGGGTCGCTCTGTCGGCCGCGCGCTATCTTCTCAATTCGCTTAAAGACGGGGTCCACCAACAATTCGCTCTTCACCCCGTGATGATCGACTATGGGCCAAACGCCGCGCAGCTGCCGCGCACGGCCGTCGAAAGCTTCCTCGGGCATCCCCTGCTGGCCATGATCTCCATCCCCCCAGCCGAGATGACCCGCGCCGTAAACCAGGCCCAGCCACTCGTACACCTGAGCGCCCAAACACAATCAGGCGCTTATCTGCGCCAACTGGCGCAACAGCTCGTCAAAATTTAAACCCCCAGGCTACCAACCCGCCAGACCTGGTCAGGAAAGGGTAAACCGGCAGCATGAAGGACAGGCAAGTGGACGACTTTGACGCAAAAATCCACCAGGCGCAAGACATCCTGAAAAAAGCCAGGCATCTGGTCGCTTTAACCGGCGCCGGCATCAGCACCCGCTCCGGCATCCCCGACTTTCGCAGCCCGGAATCCGGCCTCTGGGACCGATACGACCCGATGGAAGTAGCCACCATGACCGCTTTTAAGCAAAAACCGGCGGCTTTTTACGATTGGATTCGTCCCCTGGCACAGAAAACGTTCGCCGCCCAGCCCAATCCGGCCCACCTGGCCCTGGCACGGCTGGAAAAATTCGGCCCATTGCAGGCGCTCATTACCCAAAACATTGATGGTCTGCACACCAAGGCCGGTTCGCAAAACATCTACGAAGTACACGGACACCTGCGCGAAGCCACTTGCATGCACTGCCTGCAAATCTATCAGACGGCCGTCGTCCTGACCGACTTTTTGGCCAACGGCCACATCCCCCACTGCCCGGCCTGCGGCGGCATCTTAAAGCCCAACATCATCCTGTTTGGCGAGATTTTGCCGGTGACTGTTTTGAATCGCGCCAAGCGCCACGTCCACCAGTGCGACGTCATGATCGTCGCTGGTTCATCGTTGGAAGTGGCCCCGGCCGGCGACCTGCCCATGCTGGCCAAATATGCCGGCGCCCAACTGATCATTGTCAACTTGAGCGAAACACACCTGGATTATCTGGCCGACGTGGTCATCCACGCCGACGTCGTCGACGTCTTGCCCCAATTGGCCGCCAATTTTGTACCGGATTATTCTTAGCGTAAAAGGCAAGTGTTTTCATGACCACAGTCGAAGAAGCGGCGGCACGGGCGTTTCCCGCCACCATTCACGCCGACAGCCTGGCGCGCCTGCTGGAGATCAGCACCCGCCTCAGTTCTACCCTGCACCTGGAAACATTGCTGAATCTGGTCATGGACGTGGCCACAGAACTCACCAACACCGAAGCCGCCTCCATTTTACTCGTGGAGAAAAAGACCGGGCAGCTGCGCTTCGCCGCCTCCACCGGCAGCCAGATGCCTCAGGATATGATCGTGCCGCTGGACAACAGCATCGCCGGCTGGGTTGTGCGCAACGGCCGTTCCCTCATCCTCGCCGACGTGCAAACCGACGACCGATTTTATGCCTCTGTTGATGAAGACCTGGATTTTCACACCCGTTCGATGCTGGCCGTGCCCCTGGTCACCGCCAAGGGTATCATCGGCTGCCTGGAAGTGATCAACAAAAATGATAACAGCGCTTACAGCGCTCAAGACATGGCCATTTTGGAAGCACTGGCCTCGCAGTCGGCCGTCGCCATCCTTAACGCCCACCTCTTCCAACAATCCGATCTACTGGCAGAGATCATGCACGAACTGAAAACGCCGCTCATGGCCATCACCACCGCCAGCGAACTCCTGGCACGGCCTGATTTTCCCATGGAGAAACACGCCGATGTCGTGCGCATGATTCAGCGGGAATCGGAGCGGCTCTCGCGCATGACCAAGGAGTTTGTGGACTTTGCCCGGCTGGAATCAGGCCGGATGCATCTGGAACGCCAGCCGGTCGACGTCAGCGAAGTGATTGAGGACGTGCTGCGGCTGTCTCAGGCGCAGGCCGAAGCGCGCGGAATAACGCTAACGGCCGTTTGCCCGCCCGACATGCCCACCCCCGCCGATTCCCCCTGCCTGGTCGGCGATCAGGACCGGCTGAAGCAGGTGCTGCTGAACCTGGTGAGCAACGGCATCAAGTACAATCGGGAAAACGGCCGTCTCACCATCACCGCCGCCTGCCAGGCCGACCAGCTGACCCTGACCGTCCGCGACACCGGTCAGGGCATCGACCCGGAAGACCTGCCCCACCTGTTCGAACGCTTTTACCGCATCCCCGACAGCGAAGGCCACGCCGAAGGCAGCGGCCTGGGCCTGGCCATTGCCGAAAAGATCGTTAGCGAGCATAACGGCCGTATCTCCGTAGCCAGCGAAGTCGGCAGCGGTACAACCTTCACCATCAGCCTGCCCCTGACCAACCCACACTAGCAGCCGGTCTCGTTGCCCATCAGGCGGGCAGGTGCCATTGATTGAGCGTGATTTCCACCTGAGTAAAGCGGCACCAAAAATCCCGCCCGATGGGGCTGCACGCATACGGCCCCACTTCCAACTGCGGCGCGCCGGACTGCAAATGGGTGATGCGCATTTGCTGCCACGTCTTACCGTCTGCCGCCTGCTCCAGTAGAAAATCGTTGCCGTTGCGGCTGAGACGGTACCAGCGCTCGCTTACCGCAGAGCTGATGTCCTGTGTAGCCCAGTCTGAATAGCCCAAATTGGTGACTACCGAGCCGAGCCGGCTAACGGCCGTGTCCTCATATTCAATCCCCATCTTGATCCAGTTCTGAGCGTTCGCCCGCACCATCAAGCCGCACTGATCATACTGGCTGCGCGGCTTAAACGTGACGTGGGTCGTCATGGTAAAATCGCCGGTTATCCGGGTGAACAAACAATGCCCGTCATCCCGTTGAAATCCATAATGGGTCGTTTGCCAAAAATCCGTCTCCGGATTGGTCACAATCTCCGCCCCGTGGCCAAAATGATAGGTGTCCGGCGGATTAAACCAGTAAAAGCCCACCGGCATGCCCGGCGCAGTGAAGGTCTCTAATCGTTCCATACGGCTTCTCCCTGTTCGGTTTGCCCTCGCAAACCATGTTCATGGGGTCACTGAAAACGTGCCCGACAATTGTTGTACCCCATTTAGAGAAAGAAGCAATTCGTATTCGCCCGGCTGCAGACCCGTTTCAAAATCATAAATGGACACGTCACTCACCACGCCTTGCGGCCCATAGTGAAGGTAATCCCAGGTTTCTTCACGCACCAGCCAGGGCTGACCGTCTTTCAGCCACACCCGCCGCACCACGTCGCTGACGCCCATGTTTTGGTAATCCCACACGGCAAAAATCTGCCGCGTCCAGGCCGGAAAACTGCTTTGCGGCGCGCCAAAGGGCGTTTCGGCAAAGCGCAAATTGGCGATGCGCGGCTCGCCCGCCGCCGGGCGGGGCAAGATGACAAACTGACCATAAGCTTGCTGTATGCCGTTAACATAAAGTTCCAGTTCGTAATTCCCCGGGTCCAGGCCGCCCAGGCTGCGGTCGTAAATGGACACGTCGGTAACCACGCCGGTTGGCCCGGCGGTCCAAGCTTCCTCCCGATTCAGCCAGTTGACGCCATCTTTGCGCCAGACGCGCTGCACCCGGTCGCCGTTGGCCATGCCCTGGAAATCCCACAAGGCAAACACTTCGGCGGTGCCCACGGGAAAGGCGTTTTGCGGCGGCTGGCCGGGGCCGGCGGCGAAGCGCAAGTTGGTGAAGCGGGTGTCGGGCGGAACGGCCGTTACCCCCTCGCTCGTTGGCGGCAGGCTGGTGCTGGTGGCTGTAGGCAAAAGGAATGGGGTGGGCACGGCCGTTTCCGTAGGCGTCGGGGCCAAAGTGGGCGTGGCTGTCGAGAGCAGCACGGCCGTTCCGGTAGGAAACGGGGTGGGTGTAACGGCCGTTGGCAAATTGCACCCCAGCAAAACACCCACCACGCACACCAACACCAGCCAATTCTTCATGATCGCTCGTTAGCGCGGCTCCCACTTCACGGCGTCCCAGGCCACGTCCTTAGAAAGATACGGCTCATAGGTGACGTCGGACAGTGAGACGTAATCGTCGCGCGTGCCCCGGAAGGAATACGTGCCCAGCGAGACCCATGCGCCGCTGGTAGCCGATTGATTGACCACCCGCAGCGTGAAGCCGTCCCGGTGCGATACCCAATACCGCGCCTGGGTGGTCGTGGCCCGCTGCTCGGGGATGTAAACGAATACTTCGTAGCGCCCGGCGCTCAACGTGGGATACCAGCGGCCCCAGTTGTAACCCTCGCGGGTGGTGTCGTTGTTTTGCGTCCAGGTTAGACGGCCGTTATACCCCGCGTTGGCAGTAGCCCAGCCCGAAGCCAGGCCGCCCTTCACAAAGCTGGCGTCGGCGTCATCGATGATCACCGCACCGCCTGGCGGCGGACCGCCGGAATCAAGCTGCCAGTTCAATTTGGCCACCGCCAGCCCGCCGTTTTCGTAATACTCCATCTTCAGGCTGGTGTCCCCGGCGGCGTAAATGACATTGGCCACGGCCGTAGCCGGATGATCATTCCAATTGTCCAGCAGCAGATGACCGTTCACCCAGAGGCGCACCCCATCGTCTGTCGTGGCCGTAAACCGGTAATTGCCCGGCGGCAGGTTGACGGTTCGCGTCCAGCGCACGGAGAAATTGTCCGCCGCCACACCCGGCCCCGGCGCGCCATACCCCCAATCAAAATTAACGGCCGTGTCGTCGCGCACCATCACCGGGGTGCCCGCCAGGTCACGGTTGTTAAAATATTCCCCGCGAAAACCTTGCGGTGCGCTGTCCAGCGGTTGGAAGGTAAAACTCATCGAGGCCAGGCCGGCTTTTTCAAAGTATTCCACCATGATGGTATGCGCGCCGGCCGTCAGGTACAACGTGGCCCGATTTTGCACGGCCGGGTGCTCGTTCCAATCGTTGATCACCAGGTTGCCGTCTACGGTTACCCGCACGCCATCGTCGCTGAGCGTGGTGAACAGGTAATTGTTGCTGGTGGGGATGGTCACCGTGCGCGTCCAGCGGGCCGAAAAGTAGTCGGCGGGCAGGCCGGGCGCAGGCGAACCGTACCCCCAATTGAAATTGATGGCTGCGTCGCTGCGCACCAACGAGGGTTGGCCGCCCAGGTTGGCGTTGGCAAAATAGCTGCCGCTCCAGGCATTGGGATCCACGTTGACCGCTTCCCAACGCACTTTGGCCACCGCCAGGCCGGCGTTTTCGTAATATTCCACGCGCAGCAGGTGATGCCCTGCGCTCAGATTAACGTCGGCGGAGAAGGTGAGCACGGCGTGGTCATTCCACTGGTCGATGATCAAGCGGTCGTCGACCCACACGCGGATGCCGTCGTCGCTGGTGGCGTAGAAGCGATAGGGACCGGCGGGCACGTCGATGTAACGAGTCCAGCGAGCGGAAAAGCCATCGGCGTTCACGCCGCCGCCCGGTGAGCCGGTCCCCCAATCCCAATCCAGGTTGGGCTCGGCGCGCTGCATCACGGCCGTGCCGGACAGGGAAACGTTGTTCCAATAGGTGGCCTGCCAGTTGGGGTCGCTGTGCTGAGGGTTGATGGGCTGGTCACCATCCTGGGCCCAAACGCTGCCGGTTAAAACCAGCAGCAACACGATTACCAAAGGATAGAAAATTTTCCGTCTCATGATCAAACCTCCTGTGTTGTTTAATCAAAATGGATACGGTCCTATCCTCTATCTTTGATCAACTGCGGTGAAGATTCTGCACGGCCGTTCGCCTGAACAATGACGTTTCCCCCACAAACGCGTGAATTTTTCGTAAACGGTGACCCCGAAATGCCACCAAGATGACCGAAATTGTTCCGGGTCGGGAAAGCTTGTGGCGGCTTTACCCGACCCGGACGTTTTACGGCGTTGGCGTCGGAATAAGAATGGGGTTGATTGGCAGAATGGGCAAATTAGGCTGTAGCGTCACCAAAATCATGGGCGGCAGGATGATGATGTTGCCTTCATTCAGGCAGTTCGTGGGTTCTGGGGCGCCGTTGCGCTGCCCGCACCAGGCATTGTTGCTGTTCCAGTTACCGTTAAACTGATCGCCGTTGCTGATCATGAAAAATTTGAGCGTGCCGCTGTTGCCGTTGCGGAACCAGTTGCCAGTGACGATGCCGCTGTCCACCGTACCGCTAATCGTGCCTTCGCCGTCGGCGTAAGTGCCTTCAATGTCCGCGCCATCCTGGGTAATGGTCAGCGTCTGGTAAGTTGAGGTCCATTCGCCATACCAGCGCGCCAGCCCACATGGCGTGGGGAAGTCCTGCACGCCGGCATCGCGCACACCGCACCAATCGGCCGTTTTGTCCCAGTTGCCCTGCCACATGCTGCCGGCCGGGTCAATCCAAAAATCAAACGTGCCGTTGCTGCCATTCAGCGACCACGTTCCGGTCAAACGGTTGTCTTCGACGATGCCGACCAGCGTGCCGGTGTCTTCCAGCGCCTGGAAGGAGCCTGTCACCGTGTCGCTGCCATCCGCCTGGGTTAAGGTGACGGTGCTGCATTCCAAATAGCCGCAGGTGCTGGCCCATTCGCCGTCCCAGATGCCCACGGCCGTTGGCGGCGTCGCGGTGGGCGTGGGGGTAAATGTCGGGGTCACCGGGGCCGGTTCCGGGGTGTTGGTGGGCGTGGCCGTGGGCGGCAGCAGAGGGTTGCTGCCGGCGGCCACTTCGATGCCGTCCGGCGTGCCGTCGTTGTCGGTATCCGGATTGGTGGGCGAGGTATTGTAGTCGTTGACCTCCGCGCCATCGGGCAGCGTGTCGCCGTCGGTGTCTTTGTTTTTGGGCTGCGTGCCAAACTGGTTGACTTCCGCGCCGTCGTTCAGGCCGTCGCCGTCGGTGTCGGGGTTGTTGGGATTGGTGCCGAGCGCCTGTTCCTGTTGATTGCTCAGCCCGTCGCCGTCATCGTCGCCTTGGGCAACGGCCGTGGCCGCCAACGAGGTCGCCGTGGCCGCAGCGGCTTCTTCGGCGCTGCGCGTGCCCAATTCCGCCGCCGAGAGCAAAGCCTCCTGCGTCTGCGTGGCGGCGACTTGGGCGTTGGCAATGGCCTCGGCCGTGGCCTGGGCCGTCTGGTTTTGCTGGTTGACATAGGCGTAGCCGGCTACCAGGGCAATGCACAAGATAACCAGCAGAGCGATGAGCAGTCCAGGCGCCCATGGGGGAATGATCGGCGTCACGTCCAACTGGCCGGCAATGCTTTGTTGGTCGCTGCTGGCCGTGCTGACCTGCACTTCAAAGGGTAACGTTTGTTTGGCGCCGAGAAACGGCCGTTTCTTCGGCGATAGAACCATATCCACAGTGGCCGAACTGCCGGCCACAATCGGGATACGCGTATGAGGCGTGTGAAATTTAATCGCCTCACCCGGATCGCGCCCCACAACGCTAAACGTGGCGTCAAAATTGCCGTCATTGCGAATGAGCAGGCGGGTCGCTCCGGAGCCTTTTAGCTGCTTGGGCCGCATATCCAGGCTGAAGCGGTTGAAGGGTTTCACCGTGACGCTGCCGGAAACGGCCGCCGATTCTCGTTTGTCAGAGCGGGAAGTGACAACCAGCCGATAGCGGTGCTGGCCGGAACGCGACGTGCTGTCGGCCGGCGGGTGGATGGCCACGGGCATAGAGCCGCGCGCGCCGGGCATGAGCTGCAGCGACTCTTCGGGCAGCGTCACCCAATTGGCCGGCAGCCCCTCCATATTCAGGCTGAAATGATCCACCGTCATGCCCTGGTTGAACAACTCCACCTGCATGTCGGCGCGCTGGCCGGGGGTCACGTCAACGTGAGTGGGATGGACAACCATACCCAATTGGCCGCTGCTGCTCTGGATCTGCGACGAGCCGGGCGTCGAAGACGCAGGCATGGTGGCCTGATAAGTCATGCCGCCCAGGGGAATGCCCGCCTGCGGACCAACCGGCGACTGGCCGGCCTGCCACTGCAAATGGTACGGGCCAATGCGCAGCGTTTCGCCAACTTCCCAGGCTTCGGGCACGTCGGGCAGCAGCTTGCTGCCCTCCAAAAAAGTGCCGTTGGTGCTGCCTAGATCGGTCACCTGCCAGCCAACGGCCGTTTTCTCCAGCCGCGCATGACGACGAGAAACACCTTTGGCCGGCAACACCACGTCGTTTTCGTCCGTGCGGCCGATCACCAGGGATTTTTTATCCAGGTTTTGCGGGCGCGTGGTTTCGTCCTGCTGGGCGATGATCAGCCGGTCCACCTGGCCGGGAGCAGCGGCGCTAAAGTCCCACTGGCTGGGTTCGCCGCTGGCGTCTGGCGCCTCGATCTGGGTCATCAGGCTGACGACGTTGGCGGCGGCGGCCGTTTTGAAGACGGTCACATCTTCGGTGGTCAGGCCGGCGGCGGCGGCGCGCAGCGCGTGGGCCATCGCTTCGCCAGTCTGGTAGCGGTCGGCCGGTTCTTTGGCGAGCGCCTTGGTGATGACAGCTTCCAGGGCGGCCGGCAAGCCGGGCTGGAGCTGGCGCGGCGGCGGCGGCACTTCGTTCAGGTGCTTGAGGACGGCGTCGGTGGGGGTCTGGATGTCGAAGGGGAGTTTGCCGGTGGCCAGTTGATAGAGCACCACGCCGAGAGAGTAGATGTCGGAACGGCCGTCTACCTCTTTGGCCAGCGCCTGCTCCGGCGACATGTAGGGCAGCGTGCCCATAAACGTGCCCGACTGCGTTTCAATGCCGCCTTGCAGCAGCTTGGCCAGGCCAAAATCGGTCACCACGGCGCGCACCGGCGGTTCGCCTTCGCGTTCCGGCTGCTCCAACGGTTTAATCAGCACGTTGTCCGGCTTGATGTCGCGGTGGATCACCCCCTGGCGGTGGGCGTAGCCCAGCGCGTCGGCCACCTGGGCAATGATGTGGGCCGTTTCGCTCAGCAGCATCACCTGGTTGCGATTGGCCAACTGCTTGATGTACGCGCCCAGGCTGAGGCCGTTGATGTACTCCATCACAATGTACAGATAACCCTGCTTGTTATCGAAGCGGTGGATGATGACGATAGCCGGATGACTGAGACGGGCGATGGCCTGGGCCTCTTGCATGAAGCGCCGCTGGAATTGGGGCTGGCTGGCGAACTGCTCATGCATAATTTTCAGGGCCACGCGCCGCGCCAGGGCCACGTCATACGCGCGATAAACTGCGCCCATGCCGCCGGCGCCCAGCCGGGCCTCAATGCGATAGGTGTCTATTTGCTGTCCGATTAGATTGTTCATGGGTATGTGTGGTGGTCTTGTAGTCTTATAGTCCTTTAGTCTGTTAGTCTGGTGGTTAAACTATTTCTAAAAGTCTGATCGCCTTCAAGTCTACTCGACTACAAGACCGCTCGACTATTCGACTGCTTTTACTGCTTAAACCGTAATTTGTAGGTGGTGTGGGCTGGTTTGTTACTGTCTATGATATGCTCAATTAAAGTACGATTCAACTCTTTTTCCCTTACAGGTATATTTACGATAAACGTAAAGGGGTCGAGTTTTTCGGCTTTGTCATCTACTTGGGGGATATGGCCGGTGTAAATTTCCAGCAGGCGCTGCATGGCCCATTGGGTGCCGCGACGGCCGTACAGCTCCGCCGCCTCGCTTAAAAACTGCCGCCGCTGCCGCTCGGTCCACGTATCGTCAAACACCACCTCAAACCAGTTGCACAGCCAGGGCAAATAGCCCACCGGCGACGTTTGCGGGTCCAGGTACAGGTCGAAATTGTCGATGTTCCACTCAATCGGAATGAGGATCGATTCAAATAGGGCCAGGAAGCGGCTCATCAGGTCGGTGTGGTAAATGCCGGGCAGGTAGGCCAGCAGTCGGGTGGAATGGGTGGAGAGACCGGGCGGCGGGGACGGTGTGGGGATGAGCGGGTGAGTGGATGGGGGTGGCGGAGTGACAGGAGGTGGGGGTGAAGGGATGCTAGGTTCTTCCTCTTGCTCTAGCTCTTGCTCTAGCTCTAGCTCTGGTTCCGGTTCTAGCTCTGGCTGCACGGCCGTTGCGCCCAGCACCAGCTTGAACGGCCCCATTTCGATCAGGTCGTTGTGGTTGAGGAAAACAGGCGCGTTGGCAGGCAGGGCACGGCCGTTCAGCCGCGTG
>Ga0116151_10000806_pt1 | contig 28929 bp, 11 predicted proteins | sample AD_UKC117_MetaG_FD_89893 | JGI IMG/M metagenome (GOLD analysis project Ga0116151, IMG submission 89893) | Active sludge microbial communities of municipal wastewater-treating anaerobic digesters from Hong Kong - AD_UKC117_MetaG | ecosystem: Engineered > Bioreactor > Anaerobic > Digestate... | reverse complement strand
CTATATTTCCAATGAATACAAGATGTAATATTCCGGTCAAGTGTCTTCCGATTCCGGTTTAACCCCGTCCTTATCGAAAAATTCCGGTTTCACGGCTTCCGCACCGGCCAGGTGAAACCGTCAGGAGAAGGCCGCGACCCGCGAAGGCGTTGCCATCACCGCCCAAACACATCCAATTGGCGGAAAAAAGCTTATCTTTAGAAGGTTATGCTTATTGATGCCTTCGGATCGGAGAAGCGGTCAAACCGGAATTAAGGAAAAAGTTAAACCGGAATCATGCGGGCGGACGGCAGCCGTTTAACCGTATTTTTCCCTCCCGGAAGCCGTTAAGTCGTAGCTGACAGCGGACATTCAAATTCGGTTTTTATACCATCATTACTATTACTTATTAAACAAAACGTAACATGTAATAATATTTTATAATATGAAATGAATGGCCTCAATTCACTCCTGATAACGGGCCAAATCAGGAATGAAAGAGGATTTATGGGTTTATTAGCATCACAGGACGCTGCGCAATGCTGCGGGCGGGGTTCCGTTCGGGACAGGTGAAGGATCGGGATGCCGGTCCGGGGAAGGGGGGCAAAAAAAGCGAATCCCTGACTTGTTGATGGATTGTAGGTCCAGCTTTCACAAACTACGATTAGGGGGGTGTAAGCCGGAATTCCCGGTTTTTCCGGCATCGCAAATTTTCCCATTTGCGAGGGTTGAGGCCACTAAACGTGCGCCCATTCAGGCTTGATTTGATCGTGATTGACGTTAAAAACGTTCCCTTTTTGGGTCGTTATCGGGAACGGTTTGACAAGAAATCGGCGAAAAAACGCCTCACAGAACTTTCTGGAGTTTGGGTTCATACCCTCGAAAAGGGCACGTCGGGCGGGGCGGGATGAGATGCGGCACTGCATAAATCCCATATTGACTTTGCGAATTATTGAAATACACTTCGAAAAAATAGGATTCAACTGAAAGCCAAACCTGTCGCGAGACAGGGGCGGAAAGTCGCGGATCCTGACGTCAGGACAGCCGGACTGCCGAGAGCGACGCCGTCAAGGTCGCGCGCGGTAGTGCGGCTTTCTTGTTTCTGCGCTGAAGTATGGAAGGCGCCACCGACAAGCCGCGGATAGGGAGCAGGGCGAGTTCGCCGGGGGATGAGCCCGGCCGGATCGAGATCAGAAGAGGAATTTGGCTCATGACTCAGAATCCATCGTCCACGCCGAAGCCTGACGAACAACCGACGGCGGCGCCATCGATTACGCTCCCCAAGGGCGGCGGGGCGATCAAGGGTATCGGGGAGAAGTTCGCCGCCAACCCGGTCACCGGCACCGGCTCCATGACGGTGCCCATCGCGACCAGCCCGGGGCGCGGCGGATTCGGCCCGCAGCTTTCGCTCTCCTACGATTCCGGTTCCGGCAACGGCCCCTTCGGCTTCGGCTGGGATCTTTCCCTTCCGGCCATCACCCGCAAGACGGATAAAGGGCTGCCGCAGTATCACAACGCTGAAGAGTCCGACATTTTCATCCTCTCGGGTGCGGAAGACCTGGTACCGGTCCTGCGGCCGGACGGCGCGCGATTTGAGGATGACACCACCGCCCCGGGCTATGTCATCCACCGCTACTGCCCCCGCATGGAGGGCCTCTTTGCGCGCATCGAGCGCTGGACCGATACCGCAACCGGCGCGATCCACTGGCGCTCCATCACCCGCGACAACGTCACCACGCTGTACGGGAAGGACAACGGTTCCCGCATCCTTGACCCCGCGGACCCGGACCCGGCCCATCCAACGCGCATCTTCTCCTGGCTCATCTGCGAGAGCTACGACGACCAAGGCAACGCCATCGTCTACGAGTACGCGGCGGAGAACGCCGACAACATCGATCGCGGCCAGGCCAACGAGCGCAACCGCCTGCGCACGGCCAATCGCTACCTCAAGCGCATCAAGTATGGCAACCGCGTGTCTCGGCTCGTTCAGCCGGATCGGGCACTGGCGGAGTGGATGTTCGAGGTGGTCTTCGACTACGGCGAGGGCCATTACGAGGAGGTCGATCTCGACCCGGCCCGGCCCGAGGCCGAGCAGCACCGCTTCGTCCGGGCCTCGGCGTCGCCGGATCTGCCCTGGGACGCCTCGCAGAGAGGTTGGGAGGCGCGCCCCGACCCCTTCTCCTTCCATCGCCCTAGCTTCGAGGTGCGCACCTACCGCCGCTGCCGGCGCGTCCTGATGTTCCATCACATCCCGGACCTCCCCACGGGGGAGCAGGGCTACGACGGACTGGTGCGATCCACCGAGTTCGACTACGCGGATCTCGACTACGCGCAGCCCGTCCCGATCGAGGCCGAGCTCGCCCATCCGGGCAGCACCCGCTTCGCGTCCTTCGTTCGCCGCATCATCCAGTCGGGGTATGTGAAGGACGATACGCAGGCCCCGTTCGTGCGCAACGGCGTCCAGTACGCCACCTACCGCCAGCAGTCGTTGCCGCCCCTCGAATTTGAATACACCAAAGCGCAGATTCAAGATGAGGTTAAGGAGCTGGATGAGGGCAGCCGGGAGAACCTACCGGTGGGCATCGACGGAGCCAACTACCAGTGGGTTGACCTCGATGGCGAGGGTATATCTGGCATCCTTGCCAAACAAGGCGTTGCCTGGCACTACAAACCGAATCAGGGAGGAGGTAAATTTGGAGCGACGCAAACCCTCCGTACCCAACCGTCGCTTTTCGCTGTAGCTGCAGGAGGCGAACAACTCATCGATCTGTCAGGTGACGGACAGCTCGACGTGGCCGCCTTCTCGGGTCCGACACCTGGGTTTTACGAACGTACGCATGATTACGACTGGGAGCCATTCAGGTCGTTCCGCCAGCTCCCGAATATCCCCTGGGATGCTCCGAACCTTCGCTTTGTCGACCTCAATGGCGATGGCCACGCCGATGTCCTGATCACCGAGCATGAGGTGTTCACCTGGTACCCGTCCCTTGAGGAAGAGGGCTTTGGCCCTGCCCATCAGGTGCGAAAACATTGGGACGAAGAGGCCGGACCGCGCCTTGTTCTGGCTGATGGCACCCAGTCCATCTATCTCGCCGACATGAGCGGCGACGGTCTCACCGACCTGGTTCGCCTTCGCAATGGTGAGGTCAGCTATTGGCCCAACCTTGGGTATGGTCGCTTCGGCGCCAAGGTGGCCATGGACAACGCCCCTTGGTTTGACCATCCCGACCAGTTCGACCAAGGGCGCATTCGACTGGCCGACATCGACGGCTCTGGCACGAACGATATCATTTATCTCGGCAGCGATGGTGTGCGCCTCTATTTCAATCAATCCGGAAACGGTTGGAGCGAGGAACGCCGACTGCCTCAATTCCCGAAGATTGACAATCTCACGTCGGTAACTACGGCTGATTTGTTAGGCAACGGCACCGCCTGCCTGGTGTGGTCGTCGCCGCTGTCGGGCGATGCCCGGCGACCGCTTCGCTATATCGACCTTATGGGCGGCCTGAAACCGCATCTCCTTACAAAATCGGTGAATAACCTGGGTGCCGAAACCCATGTCGAATATGCCCCATCAACGAAGTTCTACCTGACCGACAAGCTCGCTGGAAAACCGTGGGTTACGCGAATCCCTTTTCCCGTCCACGTGGTCGAGCGAGTCGAGACCTACGACCACATCAGCCGCAATTGCTTCGTAACCCGATACGCCTACCACCATGGCTACTTTGACAGCGTGGAGCGCGAATTTCGCGGTTTTGGTATGGTCGAGCAATGGGACTCCGAACATTCTACAGTCGCCGGGCAAGCCTCGCCTCCCAAATATGAAATCGGTCAGGTCGCTACTGCTATCATTCAGGGTGCCTGGCAATTCTCCTTTAGACCGATTATTAATATTAAGCCTTCAATGTGTCCTGATAGAGGGTGGTTTTACTTTTTTGAAGGCATTAATAGCGGGTTTCACGAGGATGATGTTCTCTTATTGAAAGATGCAGGAGAACATGCTTCAGGCAGTGTTTGGGATGGGACACCAGAGGGGGAATCTATCGTACTCACTGATGATGCCTCTGCAACCAATATTGACGAGGCGTCGCATGTCCCACCTGTATTAACTAAAACCTGGTTTCACACCGGGGTCTATGACGAGGTGGAGGAGATCAGCCAGCACTTCGCCGCCGAGTACTACGGCGCTCCCGAGAAGAGCGACCCGAACTACGACGCGGCCTTCGCTGCGTTCTTCCAAACGCTGCTGCCGGACACGGTGATCCCGCCTAATCTGACGCCTGAGGAGGAGCGCGAAGCCTGCCGCGCGCTCAAGGGCTCCATGCTGCGCCAGGAGGTCTACGCCGATGACGCTGGCCCCGATGCCACCGCCGCTCAGATCCAGCGCGCCCGCACGCCCTACACCGTCACCGAACAGAACTTCACCATCCGGACCCTGCAGCTCCGAGGCGCCAATCGCCAAGGCGTGTTCTTCACGCACGCGCGGGAGTCGATCAGCTACCACTACGAACGCAACCCAGCCGATCCCCGCATCCAGCATGCACTCACGCTGGAAGTAGACGACTTCGGCAACGTACTCAAGCAAGCGGCGATCGGCTACGGGCGGCGCGCTTCGCCGCTGTCGACCCAATGGGATCGCGATCGGCAAACAACCGCACTGCTCACCTATACCGAAAACCGCGTCACCAACGCCATTGAGACATCGGATACCTACCGCACCCCGCTGCCCTGCGAGGCGTTGACCTTCGAGCTGACGGGCTACACGCCCACCGGGGCGGCTGGCCGTTTCCAGGCCTCCGACCTGGTCGAGCCGGATCCCGCCACTGCTGGCCGCCTACGCCACAAGTTCACGGACCAGGTGCCCTACGAGGCCCCGGCCACAGGCAACCCCTGCCGTCGTCCCATCGAGTGGCTGCGCACGCTCTATCGGCGCGACGATCTGAGCGGACTGTTGCCGCTCGGCGAGCTGCACGCACTCGCCCTTCCCGGCGAAAGCTACAAGCTTGCTTTCACCCCCGGATTGCTGACCCAGGTCTACCAACGATCCCATGGGGGGCAGCCCGCCGAACCCTTGCTGCCCAACCCGGCAGCCGTACTCGGCGGACAGGCTGGCAACCAGGGTGGCTACCTGCGAAGCCAGACGCTCAAGGCCGACGGCCGCTTCCCCGCGACCGATGCCGACGATCATTGGTGGATCCCGGCCGGGCAGTCGTTCTTCACCACCAACCCGCTCGATGCTGCCGCCACTGAACTGGCACAGGCGCGGCAGCATTTCTTCCTGCCCCGCCGCTACCGCGACCCCTTCGGCCAGGACGCCTTCGTCGACTTCGACGGTAACGATTTGCTGATGGTCGAGACCCGCGACGCACTCGACAACCGCGTGACGGTGAACGCCAACGACTACCGCGTCCTTCAGCCGCGCCTCGTGAGCGATCCGAACCGCAACCAGACCGAAGTGGCGTTCGACACGCTCGGTATGGTGGTGGGCACCGCCGTGATGGGGAAGCCACTCCCAGCTCCCGTGGAGGGCGACACACTCACCGGCTTTGTCGCCGACCTCACTCAAACCCAGCTCGACGGCTTCTTCAACGCCGCCGATCCTCACGCCACCGCAACGGTACTGCTGAAAGACGCCACCACGCGCATCGTCTACGACCTCGACCGCTTCTGGCGAACGCAGCAGGCCAACCCCAACGACCCGACGAAGTGGCAGCCCGCCTGCGCGGCCACGCTCACCCGCGAAACTCACGTCAGCAGCCTTCTGCCGTCGCGGGGCTTGAAAATTCAGCTCAGCTTTTCCTATTCCGACGGCTTCGGTCGCGAGATCCAGAAGAAGATCCAGGCCGAACCGGGGCCGCTGGACGTCAACGACCCGCAGGCGCCCGTCGTCAGTCCACGCTGGGTCGGCAGCGGTTGGACCATCTTCAATAACAAGGGCAAGCCGGTCCGGCAATACGAGCCTTTCTTCAGTGCCACACACTGCTTCGAGTTCAACGCCATCCATGGCGTCAGCCCGGTGCTGTTCTACGACCCGGCCGAGCGCGTCATCGCCACGCTGCACCCGAATCACACCTACGAGAAGGTAGTGTTCGATCCCTGGCAGCAAACCACCTACGACGTCAACGATACCTGCGCGCGGCGCAATCGAGAAACCGGCGACCCGCGCACCGACCCCGACATCCAGGGCTACGTGGCCGAGTACTTTAAGACGCAGCTCGCAATATGGCAGACCTGGCACGCACAGCGCATCAGCGGCGCCATGGGACCGGACGAGAGTAACGCCGCCCAGCGAACTGCAGCGCACGCCGACACGCCGACCACGGCACATTTCGATACCCTCGGTCGCCCGTTTCTGACCGTGGCGCGCAATCGCGTGGTCTGCGTCGGTCACGACCTCGACGGCACCGAAGACAGCTTCGCCACCCGCGTGGAGCTCGACATCGAAGGCAATCAGCGCGCCGTGCGCGACGAGCGCAAACTGCCTGTCAATCACCTGCCGAACGGTGCACTTGAGCAGCGCATCGTCATGCGTTACGCCTACGACATGCTCGGCAACCGCATCCACCAGATCAGCATGGAAGCGGGCGCCCGCTGGATGCTCAACGACGTTGCTGGCAAGCCGATCCGTGCCTGGGACAGCCGTGGCCACAACTTCACGACCAACTACGATGCGCTGCGCCGCCCGGTGGAGCAGACCGTGCGTGGCACCACAACGGACTCCGATCCGCGCACGTTCAACCGCGACATCCTGGCCGACAGGATCGAGTACGGCGAAGGTATCGCCAACGCGGAGGCGCTCAATCTGCGCACCCGCATCTACCAGCACTTCGATTCCGCGGGCGTCGCGACCAACGCGCGGCTCGATGCCAACGGCAACCCGACGGGGGCGTATGATTTCAAAGGCAACCTGTTGCGCAGCACGCGGCGGCTGGTCAGCGACTACACGGCCATACCGGACTGGCTGCTGAACCCCCAACTCGACGCCGAAACCTTCGAGGGCAGCACGTGCTACGACGCGCTCAACCGCCCAGTCCAGTCCATCGCCCCGCACAGCAGCCTGACCCGGCCCGGGCACCCCAACAAGTTCAACGTCATCCAGCCGGTCTTCAACGAGGCCAATTTGCTGGAGCGAGTGGACGTCTGGCTGGAGCGTGCCACCGAGCCGGCTGGCCTGCTCGACCCGGCCGCGGAAGCGGCGTCGCCGGTCGGCGTGGCCGATATCGATTACGACGCCAAGGGCCAGCGCACGCTCATCGATTACAAGACCCGTGACGCCACGGTCATCCGCACCGCCTACGCCTACGACCGCGAGACCTACCGCCTGACGCACCTGTACACCCGCCGGGGCGTGAACCCCGCGACGGCCCAGGGCGTGGCCTTCACCGACGACTGCGAGAACCCGAACCCACCGCCGGCCACCATCGCCGCGCCTGCGCAACCGCCCGCAGGCAAGGGCTGCGGCTTGCAGAACCTGCACTACACCTACGACCCCGCCGGCAACATCACCCATATCCGCGACGACGCGCAGCAGACTGTCTACTTCCACAACCGGCGCGTCGAGCCGAGTAACGACTACATCTACGACGCGCTCTACCGGCTGATCCAGGCCGACGGTCGCGAGCATTTAGGCCAGGCGGCTGGCGGTGTGCGCTTGCCGCCAACGGCCCCGGACGGCTTCAATGCCTTTCACACGCGACTCGACCACCCCGGCGACGGCAACGCCATGGGCACGTACATCGAACGCTATGTGTACGACGCCGTCGGCAACTTCCTGCAGATGCAGCACCGCGGCAGCGACCCGGCGCATCCGGGCTGGACGCGCGCCTACACCTACGCGGAAGTCAGCCTTACCGAGCCGGGCAAGCAGAGCAACCGTCTCACCGGCATGCAGGTGGGCAATGGGGTCGCTTCTGCCCCCGAGACCTACCTGCACGATACCCATGGCAACATGCTGCGCATGCCGCATCTGGGAGGCGGCGGTGCAGGGCCGAACATGCACTGGGACTACAAGGACCAGTTGCGCCAGATTGACAAGGGCGGCGGTGGCGCGGCCTTCTACGTCTACGACGCCTCCGGCCAGCGCGTGCGCAAGGTGTGGGAGAAGGCGCCGGGCCTCACGGAGGAGCGCATCTACCTCGGCGGCTTCGAGATCTTCCGCAGCCACGGTGGCCCCATCGGTGTCAACACCGCAACGCTGGAGCGTGAAACGCTGCATGTGATAGACGTCAAGCAGCGTATCGCCCTAGTGGAGACGCGCACCCTCGACACGGCAGGAGACGACCAGGCAACTCAGAATCTGATCCGCTATCAGTTCGGCAACCACCTCGGCTCCACCAGCCTGGAGGTGGACGAGCGGGCGCAGATCATTTCCTACGAGGAGTACGCGCCTTACGGAAGCTCGACTTATCAGGCGATGCGCAGCCAGACGGAAACGGCAAAGCGGTATCGATATACGGGGAAGGAGCGGGATGAAGAGAGCGGGTTCTATTACCACGGGGCGAGGCACTACGCAGCTTGGCTGGGACGGTGGTTAAGCAGCGATCCGATCGGGATCGCCGATGGGGTCAATACATTCGCGTACTGCAGAAGTAACCCTTTGAACAACACCGATCCCACCGGACGAGGGACTGAAGGTGAGAGGCAAATCTATTGCAAGGCGAAATCAGAAGGATTCATTAAAGAACACTGGATGGAGCACAGAACCTTCAAGGAAATGGCTTCGAAAGAGGGTTGGAGTCTTCCGAAGAGTGCCGAGAATTACTTGTATGAACATACCCAGACATCGCTGAGTGACAAACGATTCTCTCAGACGATAAAGACCCCCAGCGATGCACAACTCGGAAGAGGCGTAGCTTCCGGAGAAGTTCCACCGAAGGAGGCGCTCGCTCGGAGTGTGGCTAAGAATCAGGCAGAGCTCACTGCCGCAGGAAAATCGGCTGCGATAAGAAACACAGCGGCTGAACTGCAGATGGCACAGGCACACGGACGTGTCGCGGGAGTACTAAAGCTTCGAGAAAATATGAAAGCAGGCTTGGAGGGGAGACGGTTGTATAGGGGCGTAAACGACGCCATTCGGGGCGCGGAACAGAGATATCTAGCGAGCTTGAGCAAATCAAGTTCACCTCAAGTAGTACCGGCTGCGCAACCGACTGTTATTGTCGATCCTTCTTTGCAGACTGACGCGAGTTCCGACAGCGCTAAGCCCAGCAGAAAAGGTAGGCTTCTTGGCCGAACGATGCAGGTTGCAGGAGGTGCAGCCTTGGCGGGTGATGTGCTCGTTAAGCTGCACGAGGGACGCCCGGTTGAGGCCGCCGTGACAGCAGCAGTCGGCGGCGGAGCAATGTTCGTTCTAAGCAAAGTCCCAGCACTTGCTCCTTTGGCAGTGATGGCGTCAAGCATCCAAGCGTCCAAGGATCCGACGATTCAGAGACATGCGTTTTCTGCCGGTGACTGGGTTGCAGAGAGAACGCACCCGGTCGTTGGAGCCATGGCGGCGGCTGGTGTTGCCACAGGCGAGTCAGTATTCGAGGGAACGTTTGGGGTTACCGGAAGAGCGATAGGCGAAGGTGCTGCGGTGGTCTACATACGCGCCACCTCCGACGAGTACACCTTCGTTCCATGGAAGTCTCAGCTTTGGGCTGGTTGGTTCGGTGATTAGAGGGGCGTGGAAAGGGCAAGCATGAACTTCGACCCCCAGAAATTCTTCGTCGGCCTGATGGACTTCTCCTCCATCCTGCTGCCGGGCGCGCTGCTCACCTGGCTGCTGATGGGCGACGTGGGTCCGGTCGTGCTGGGGGATCGCTATGCCAAGCTCGACGGCACGCAGGCCTGGGCCGCCTTCCTGTTCGCGAGCTACCTCCTCGGCCATCTGGTCTTTCTGCTCGGTTCCTGGCTGGACGAGTTCTATGACTGGGCGCGGCGCTACACGCTGAACACGCAGATCGCACGGCTCGCCCGCTGCGGCCGCCTGCTGCCCTGGCTCGCCCGTGCCCTGATCTGGCTGGTGTTCAAGCACGAGCGCAACCTTGCGGTGGACCGCGCCACGAAGATCAAACAACAGGTTCTCGGCCCGTTGCAGGCCAAGGACCCCGTCAACACCTTCCAGTGGAGCAAGGCGCTGCTCAATGTTGAAAGCCCGGCGAGCCTGGCCGTCGTGCAGCGCTTCGAACCCCATTCCAAGTTCTTCCATGGAGCAGCGTTTCAATAAATCTGGAGAACTCACCCATGACAACCATCGATATCGAGAAAACCGGCGCGGAGCTGATGAACGCCTATCCGAGGACCGCATTCCCTCAGTTTTTCCCAATATCATGATTTGGCGTTCCCTGTACGGAACGCACGGAGTACAGCCATGGCACACAAAATTGCGATCGCCTGTCAAGGCGGCGGCACTCACGCCGCGTTCACCTGTGGCGTTCTTACCAAAATTCTCGAAACGCAGAAGGCATGGGCGGTTGCAAAAGGACCCAAGCAATTCGATATCATCGGCATCAGCGGCACGTCGGCGGGTGCTCTTTGTGCGTTGATGGTCTGGTACGGCCTCGCGCCGAAGGCGGGAAACCCGGGCAGCACCGGCGAAGCCATCGAACGGCTCAACTACCTGTGGGATATCTTTGCCGCCCGCACCCGCACCGAGGTCCGGCACAATGCCCTTTCCTGGTTGTACCTGCGACTGAAGGAACTGGGCCTGCCATTGCCCGAGCATAATCCCTATGGAGTCACTGGAATAGCCGCCGATACTGCGCTCTTTGGGTTGGTCCTCCTCGGCGCTCGCGGCAAGTACTTCGATTTCAAGGACCTGTTAGACGACTGCTGCCCGCAGTTTAAAGAAAATGCCGACAACATCGACTGGCCCAAGGTCCAAGTCCGTTGCCTCGCTGGCGCCATCGAGGTTCTGAGTGGAAACCATGAGGTGTTCGATACGGACCTTAACGTAACCCCGGTCACGACGGTCCCGCCTGGGTGGCGGCAGCGGCGCCCCTTTTCGCTGAAAGGCGTGATGGCCTCCAGCACCCTGCCTCATGTTTTGCAGGCGCAGCGCATTTCAAATCTTCAGTTCCCCTATGAGAAGGATGCAAATGGCAACTATAAGCCACGGGACGGTTTGTATTGGGATGGTCTGTATTCGCAGAATCCGCCGGTCCGCGAGTTTCTGACCGAGCCCGGGCCCAGCGGCAAGCCGGACGAGATCTGGGTCATCCGCATCAACCCCCAGAAGGGGATGAGGGGAGAGCCACAAAAAACAGCGGACATCGAGGACCGCGAAAACGAGTTGGCGGGAAATATCTCTCTGAATCAGGAGCTCGATTTCATCCTGACGGTGAACAAATGGGCGAAGAAGTATAAAGGTACCCCGTTCGCCACCGATTACCAACAGGTCACGGTCCGGACCCTCAAGATGTCTCAGGCGACGGCTCAGGAGCTGCTCGCCTCATCGAAATACGACCGTTCCCCCTTGCGCATCGACGATCTGCGCCGGGAAGGTAGCCAGGTAGCGGAACAGTGGCTAAGCAACTGGCCGAACGCGGTCGACGAATATCCGCAGGATTCAAGCTATTGATTGATATAAGCAGCGTGGCTCAGCCGCTCATCGAAACGGCATGAGCCTGCAAATCGGAGAGGATAAAATGAACCTGTTAACTGCTCAGAAGTGTGTGGTCCAAGTCCCGGCAAGGAAATCCTGGAGGGATACAACAGTCGACATGGTGCTCGGGGAACAGTACGAACTGACGGCGACGGGAACGTGGTGGGACGGGTTTATCCCGGCATCCCCCAACGGCTTCTTCTTTCTACCGGAAATTTTGCTAAACCGCTTTCTACGGCATCGCTCCAGCAATTTTTTCGCCTTGATCGGTTGTTTGGATCGGCGTCCCGATCAGCAGTTCTTCATCGGTAAATACTGCAAGTACAAGCCCGACGTGGCCGGCCGGCTGTTTTGCTTCGCCAACGACGTGCCGGGTTTCTATAGGAACAACTGGGGTAAGGTTGATCTCACGATCAAGCGCGTGCTCTAAGCCACTCGATTACCTAAAAGTCGCCAGGCCATTGAATATGCTGATGTTTGCAAAACCAGTGGTTTTCAACAAAGCTCAATCAATTCAATAGCTTTTTATGCTGCGGCGCAACATATGTGTAATCGACAGCACTCCCGATTGGTGTACGTGGCGGATCGGGATAATGATTTTTTATGACAATTAGCCACAGCGTTGGCTTTGAATGAAGGCAGTTCATCACGGAAGTTAAGGGATACTACCGAATTCTGCACAAGGCGGGAAATCTATCATGACCGGCAAGCCGTTATACAGACTATCTGGAAACATCATCGACCGAAAGCAACGTCAGGGAATCGATGGACTCACGATTTACGCCTGGGATAAAGACATCTTTACGTGGGATGACCTTCTCGGCAAGGCGGTTACAGAAAATGAAGGCCGATTTGAGATTGCGTTCGAATGGCCAAGAATACGGCACTTTTGGACCCTGTGGGAGGACATTCTCGATTGGCGTCCGGATCTCTACTTCGAAGTGTACTACCGCGGAAAATCGATTTCTGACTTCGAAGTGTTTTACCCTGACGTAGCGCATCCGTTCCGAGGACGCTCTGTCAGGTGGAACGTTCCTAAAGACGTAGGCGATATCAAAGTCGAATTAGACGGTCCCACAGCGAAAGAACCGTCAGCACCGGAGGAATTTACCGTACTCGGTATCGTGGTTGAACCGGACGGCCAGCCTATTGCCGATCTTACCGTTAAGGCTTTTGATTACGACGGGCAAAAGGAAACATCGTTAGGGGATGATGAGACCGGGACTGATGGAAAGTATTCCATCTGGTATTCCGCTGAGCAGCTACAACCAGAAGGGAAGCCATGGCCGGATCTGATCGTACGCGCCTATGACAAGAAGGGCAATGAGGTCGCATCGTCTCCACTCCACGTTAACGCCTCGGCTCACGAATTCATTCGGCTGGTTATGCGCAACGAGACGTACGTCGGTCCGTCTGAGTACACTGTCCTTCACGCCAAGCTTCAGCGCCTCTTCGCGGACACGGACATCGCTGACCTGACCCAAGAAAAAATCGCGTACGCTGCGAAAAAAGCAAATCTCAAAACAACCTCCATCGAGCTATTAGTCAAGGCAGCACAACTCCAAAGAAAAACCGCCCTCTCTGCCGAGGTCTTCTACGGCTTGTTTCGCGAAGGACTGCCCAGCGAGTTGCCGGAACTGCTCGCACAGAGTCCCGATTCGCAACGCACGGCGCTGCTCGCCGCCGTCGAGAAGAACATCATCCCGCTACAGTTCGGGACAGACACGGCAATCCAGGAGACTCTTGAAAAGCTCAAAAAGCTGATCGTCCAACAAGCCTTCGAACCGCCACCCGGTCAACCGCAGCAACCCGCGCCAGCGGCGCTTGTCGCCACCGTGCTGCCAGAGAAGAAGAAGCAGGAAGACTTTATCGAGCACTTCATCACCGATTCCGGATCGGCCGAAGAGTTCTGGAAGAAGCTCGCAAGCAAGCCCGGCTTCAACAAAGACCTGGCGGAGAGCGTGCGCTTCGCCCTGCAGCTTGGCGCGCTCACGGCCAACAACCTGCCGCTGGTGCAGAAGCTGCAGGGCATGAAACAGACCGGAGAGATCAAAGCGCTGGCGGATTTGGCGCAATACGATGAAAAGGGCTGGCTTGAGCTGCTCGAGGCGTCAACAGAAGCATCAACCAGCGATCCCCCTCCTGGCGCGGCGAGCAACGAGGATTACGCCAAGGCATTAGCGCGCAAGGTCGAGGCCGCTTTCCCGACCGCGTTTGCCACATACCGTTTGAAGGAGGACCCGAACGCAAAGGATATAGCCATCTTTTTCGATAAGAACCAAGAATACGAGCTGAGAGGCAGTCGCCTGGACAGTTACCTGAAAGGCAACCCGCAGAAAGCGAAGGATACACAAAACGCTATTGAGGGTGCCGGTTTCGACTTTGAAAAGACGATCAAAAACGTAAGAACCTTCCAACACTTGTACAAGGTGACGCCAGGCTTTAAACAGACCAACGCGCTCATGAAAGACGGGTTCGATTCGGCCCATAGCATCGCGCGCTTGAGCACGAAGGCATTCGTGGACCGATACCGCAAGGCCTGCGGCAGCCTGGCAGAGGCCGTGGCGAGCGATGCCGTTGAAGAAGACGCCAAGAAGATCTACAAAAAAGCCCGGCAAGTCGAGGCCATGACGTCAAACCTGGTGGTGGCGTTCGGGCCGAACATCGGGCGTGTCGGGATGCGTGCCGTGCCGGACGAGGCGGTGCAAGAAGTCGAGACGCCAGACGGTGAAAAAATTCCGGAATGGTCCACCCTGTTCGATTCCCTCGATTTTTGTGAGTGCGAGCATTGCCGATCGGTCTACAGCCCGGCGGCCTACTTGGTAGACCTTTTGCATTTCCTGAAGAAACGCGATTCGAAGGTCGCGGGCAAAAACGTCAAAGAGATCCTGTTCGAGCGCCGGCCCGACCTCGGCGACATCGAGCTCAGTTGCGAGAACACCAACACCCTGGTTCCCTATGTCGACCTGGTGAATGAGATTCTGGAGGACGCCGTGGTGAAAGAGGCAGAGGGACCACCAAGGCCGTTCGTACCCTTCGTTCTCTCGGCGGACGACGTGGAAAGCCTGGACCGGGGCCATCTCTCAGACACGATCAAGAACAAATTTTCCGCAAACCACTTCCCGCTGTCTCCCGAGGAGACAACAATCGATGTCAGGCGGCCGGGCGAGTGGTGGCGGATCGAAACCCTGCGGTGCACTTACACTGTTCAGAAGGAAGCAGGAAAACAAGGTCAGGCTGCGCCAGTGAAGGTCACAACCCGCAGCCGCCAGACCAGTGGCACGGCCGAGGAACGGGCCGCCACTCCCCAATACGTGAACCCCGACGCTTACTGGACCCTTCGCATTTGCCTCTATCCCTGGTCGCTTCCTTTCGATCTTCACTGGGAGGAGGTGCGAGCCTACCTGGGACATCTCGGCGTGCCGCGTCACCGGATCATGGAGGTATTCCTGCCAGGCGAGCGCCGAGCGATTCTCGAAGACCCTGGCCTTGGGCTAGCGCGCGAATACCTGGGCTTCATCCCGGAAGAGGCTGATATCCTCACTAAGCCGTATCCTGACCCCCCCTCGAAGCCGAAACCCTGGAAGCTGTGGGGATTCGAGCAACTGACGCTCGATCCTCAACACTCCATTCCCGATCCCGCCGATAGCACCCTGCGGATCGCCAGTGGTCATTGGCTGGACGTCCTCGGCTCGCGCGTGGACGTTTTTTTGCAGCAGTCCGGGCTCAAGTACAAGGAGCTGCTCGACCTCTTGGAGACATGGGGCGCTGCGACGCTATGGGGCGGAAACGGCGGGCGAACAAAGTCTCAGAAAGTTTTCATTCAGGCCCCTGCGGAAAATCTGGACACCTGCGAAACGAGCAAGATGCGTCTGGACGGACTCAGCGAAATCTTCGCAATCAAGATCGTCCGCTTTGTCAGGCTGTGGCGTAAGCTGGGCTGGACCATGCGCGACCTGGACCGCGCCATAACCGCCTTCAAGGAGGAGGCGTTTCAAGAATCCGAAGGGAAATCGATCACAGATCAATTTATCACCCAGCTCTCGCACGTCCAACGCCTGCGGAACGAGCTCAATATACCCGTGGTTAGCCTGCTGAGCTGGTGGGCGGACATGGATACGGCCAGTTACACCGACCATAACGCCCCGGGCCGGCTGCAGGTGCCCTCGCTCTACGCCCAGCTCTTCCGCAACCGGATGGTCACCAACCCGCTTGATCCGGATTTTCCTGAAGATCCAGACGACCTTGGTCGGGGCGTTCCTGGAGCTCCAAGCACGCCGAACACGAATAATGAACGTCCCAAGCTCAGAGATAAGACCGCTACCCTCACCGCGGCCCTCGGTATCAGCGCCGCCGATCTCACGCTCCTCATCCACGAGCCCAGGGTCATCGAGAGGATCAAGAACAATGACGAAGAGCCCGATGACAAACTGACCCTGTCCAATCTCTCGAAGCTTTATCGCCATGCCACCCTGGCGCGTGCGCTCGAGCTCCCCGTGCGCGAGTATCTCATCGCGCTACGGCTGATTCATCCGGACCTACCGGTCAGCCAGAACGGTACGCCCCATCCGCCCTTCGACGACACGACAGAGACGCTGCTGTTCGTGGAAAAAGTGCGGAAGATCCAGAATTCCGGATTCACCCTGGCAGAACTCGACTACCTGCTGCGTCACCAGTTCGTCCCCTCTTCGGGTATCGCACCCAGTGAAGAGGCTACGGCCGTCGTTCTGGACGAAATTCGCAGCGGACTGCGAAAGATCGCCACCGAGTACACCTTTAGGGAGAATTCCCTAGACCTCGGCGGCGCGACGACCGATCCCAACGGGGACTTGACCCGTCAGAAGCTGGCGCTGCTCAACTGGGATGCAGCATTGATCGAGCAGGTCGTGGCCACGTTCAACGGCGCCATGGTCTACGAGGCCCCTCTGGGCCCCCTGCCCGCCGGCCTCATCTTGCCCAATGACACCGGCAGTTATGAAGTCGACCTTGAGGAGGAACTTCCAACAGGATTCGCTTTTCCCGCGCCGTTGCGCAACGTGATGGCGTACGACAAAGAGCAAAAGAAACTCAAAGCCTCGCGTCTTCTTAGCCGGCTGGAACGGACGTTGTTGAAAGAGGCGGCACAAGAACCAGAGTACCAGGCTTACCTAGAAGAGCTGTTCAAGCTCCAGGACGGTCTGCAGGGAATCATCACCTACGATAAGAAAACCGATAAGGACACCGGCAAGCTGCGGTTTACCGGTCCCATGACCGAAATTCGGCGAGTCCGGCTCAACGAGGCTTCCGATGATGAAAACTATGAAAACGCCATCACAGCCCTCTTCAATGCGCCCCGGACGTTCGTCAAGCGCTACATGCGCTCCTTCCGTTTCCTCCCGGGCCATGACTTCACGACGGACCTAGCCGCCCTGCCAGCCAGTCTGCAGAAATCGGGGTTTCCCCAGGCGCTTAGGCGCAAGATCTACTACACGGCTCCCTATGATCCCTATGAGGTCGACCTTGCGGCACTGCCGGCGGGATTCGCCTTTCCCGATCCGTTGAAGAAAGTAATCTCCTACGACGAGGGCAGCAAGAAGCTGATCGCCACGCGTATCCTCACTTCACAGGAGCGGGAAGACTTAAGGAAGGGTTCGGAGGATAAAAGCTACCGTACCGCCCTGGAGGCGCTCTTCGAGCTCCAAGACAGTTTGGGACCGAAACAGTTGCATTTTATCGGCGTGATGACCGAGCAGGAACGAGATACCCTGCGCGGCCTGTCCACCGACCCAAACGATCCTCATCACAAGGCCTACCAGAAGGCAGTCGAGGCGCTGTTCGACGCCAGCGCGCCGAAGCCGAACAAGCCAGGGCCAAAAGTGAACGACCCCTTCCTCACCGACGGGGATGTCGATGTGATGTTCGCCACCCCCCCGATGACGGCAGAAGACCGTTTCCTGCTGGTGCTGAAGAAGCTCATTCCCTATCTGAAGCGGATGCTGAGCGAGGAACTGGTCGAGCAAAAGATCGCCGAGGCCCTCCAGTTGGAACCCGGGATCGCGCAGGCGCTGCTCACCGAAAGGATCTTTTCCGCAGTCGATCCTGCGAACAAACACGTTGCGCTTGCGGATTTTCTGGATCCGAGCTTCGCCGAGAGCCATCCGGAGGTGAAACTGGTTCCGAAGTCGTTCCCGGCGCAGTTCAAGACCTTCACCTTGCTGCAGAAGATCGCCACTTTGACGAGCCGATTCAACATAACGGCCCGGCAGATGGAGTGGTTGTGCGAGTATGGCCCAGCTGTCGGATGGTTGGACCTCAATAAGCTACCGACCGACGAAAAAGACCCTGCCGCTTCTTTCGACCAGTGGCTAAGGCTGGCGGATCTGTTCCAATTACGGGACGGACTTCAGCTTGGCGAGATGCTCCTCGACAGGATTTTCCGTTTGGCGCGGACTGCAAGCATCTCCGAAGTTGATCTGAAGGGATTGCCACAGAACTTTGCCTTTCCAACTGAACTGGGTGATCTTGTAACTTATGACGCAGTTAACCGTAAACTCAAGGCTTCGCATTTTCTAACAAAGAGGGAACGCGCGCCGCTAGCTGATGCCGCAAATGAGACAAACGACACAAGCCTCATCATAGCAGTTAATACGCTTTTTGATTCACAGGCCAGCCTGTTAAAACCCCTGAGCGAGCATACCCGGTGGGATCAAGGCGACTTGGAATACTCGGTGGGCGCCGAAGGCTTGAACTTGTTTTTCCCCGACGCCTTCCGCGACGAGCGCGCGCTGCGTCGCCTGCAGGACTGCTTCGCGTTGTTGCAACGGCTCGGGATGTCGGCGGAACAGTGTTGCAGGCTTACAAAGTGGGAGAAGCTTTCCAACTCCGAGGAAAAGCGTTTTCGTCTCGCGCAAGAAGTGATGCAGGCGGTCAAGGCCAAGTACGATGAGGCACAATGGTTAAATGTCGCCAAGCCATTGCGGGATGTGCTGCGGGAAAAGCAGCGCGCCGCCCTCGTCGCCTATTTAGTGGCCCACGCTGATCTGCCAAGCAATGTGCGCGGCGCCAACGACTTGTATGCTCATTTCCTGGTGGACGTGGAGATGAGCCCGTGCAGGATGACCTCGCGAATCAAGCAGGCCATCAGCTCGACGCAGCTTTTCGTGCAGCGCTGCCTGATGAACCTGGAGCCCGAGGTGCTCGCCGACACCGAGGCCGACGACGACTGGCTGCAGTGGAAATGGATGAAGAACTATCGAGTGTGGGAAGCCAACCGCAAGATCTTTGTCTACCCAGAAAACTGGATCGAGCCCGAGTTGCGCGACGACAAATCGCCCTTCTTTAAGGAACTGGAGAGCGAGCTGTTACAAGGCGACCTGACCAAGGAGACCGCCGAGACGGCCTTTCGGCACTATCTGGATAAGCTTGACCAGGTCGCGCGCCTGGAGATTGTCGGCACCTACCACCAGGTGGAAGGTAAGGACATCGACATTCTACACGTCTTCGGGCGCACCGAAGGGATACCCCATGTCTACTACTATCGGCGATGGGTTAAGCAATCCTACTGGACGGCGTGGGAGCGGGTCGACCTCGATATTGAGGGCGACCATCTAATTCCCGTGGTATGGAACCACCGCCTTTACCTGTTCTGGCCGATCTTCACCGAGAAAACCGAGCCCCTTCAGGTCAACATCAAGAGCGGGAATTTTACAAGCTCAGATCCTGAGAAAAAGTGGGAGATCAAGCTGGCTTGGAGCGAGCACAAGCAAGGCAAGTGGGCAAATAAGAAGGTTTCGTCGTCGTCCTCGAATGACCTTGATGTGAACCAATACATATTTTCCGTCAGGAAGATCAAAGATGATCTACAGCGGTTCCTGGGTAGGTGGCGCATAGATCAACATAACGCTTTAACTATCGTTGTGGGTCATGAGAGGCCATATAATGTTATGGGTCACAAGGGGGGATCTCTTGCTCTTGTTTGGGTATATTCAGTGTGTGAAGGTGTTGCTTTTCGATTTGATAACTGTCACGGCGATCCTGCGGTTATCAACGAATCATATTCGGTTTATGAGAAGCCGATGGGAACAGACTTCTCACGCATGTTTCTCAAGGGGATGGCAGGCAAGCAAAAGCTTTTTCTTCCGGCCCCTGCTGATACCGAGGCCCTAGCTAACACCCCAGGTACTTTCCGGTTGCTGCCCCACGCGGACGGCTCTCGTCTCTCGGATCGTCCCTTTTTCTATATGGACGACAGGCGAAGCTTTTTCGTCAGGCCTTCCGAAATCAGTGAGTCCTACGGTACCACTTATACCCTTATTGGTAAGAAAGATGGTGTCAAGGTCACGTTGTACGTTCCTCCGGAGATCCGGAAACGAATCGATGAATTGATTCAACAACATGGAGCGCAATCTGGAATTATCGAGGAAGCCGCTCCCAGGTCTGCAGCGGGCTCTTCAAGCGTGCCAGTTAACAACCCAGTCGCTGGCGAGACCCGTGCCAGCTACCGTTATCTCTTCGAGACCTTTTACCATCCCTACGTTGGCGCTTTCGTGGGAGAACTCAATCGCCACGGTGTAAATGGGCTGCTCAAGCGCGATGTACAGAGGAGGCCTCATGCCTTGCCGGCAGTAGAATTCTTTGATTTCGAAGGTACCTATAATCCAGCGGAATTCGAAGTGTCGAAACCTCGGCGGGTCGAAATGGGCTCCGGCATCTATCGGGCTGATGACTGGATCGAGCCTCGTCGCCTTGTCGTCCCACCCTATCCGCAAGAAGATGTCGACTTTGAATACGGCGGCGCCTACTCCCTCTATAATTGGGAGCTCTTTTTCCACGCCCCCCTCATGATCGCCGACCGGCTCTATAAGAACCAACGCTTCGAGGAGGCGCAGAGGTGGTTCCACTACATCTTTGATCCAACAGATTCTTCGAGCGAAGAGATCCCGCAACGCTACTGGCAAACCAAGGTATTTTTTGAGACCACACGCGCGGATTACCAGACGCAGCGCATCCAGCACCTGCTCAAACTGCTGGCGGTCGGCGGTGACCCAGTAGCGCGTGGCAAGCTGCCGCCGGATGAGCAACGGCAGTTGCGAGACCTTGAAAACAGCGTCGCGAACTGGCGCGACGATCCTTTCAAACCGCATCTGATCGCCCGGCTGCGGACCACCGCTTATCAAAAAACGGTGGTCATGAAGTACATCGATAATCTCATCGCTTGGGGAGACCAACTGTTCCGCCGCTACACGATTGAATCGATCAACGAAGCGACGCAACTCTACATCCTGGCGGCAGAGATCTTGGGCCGCCGGCCGGAGGAGGTGCCGCCACGAGTGACGCCCAAGGTCCAAACCTTCAATTCGGTGGAGGAGAAGCTCGGCGAGTTCTCCGATTTGTGCGTGGGTTTCGAAGACCTTGTTTCCTCATCGCGCGATGGCGTTTCGCGATCCACAGCCGAGCCGCCGCCGCTGCCCTTACCCTGCGTGACCTATTTCTGCGTGCCGAAGAACGACAAGTTGCTGGGCTACTGGGATACCGTGGCGGACCGCTTGTTCAAGATCCGCCATTGCATGACCATCGAAGGCGTGGTGCGGGAGCTGCCCCTGTTCGAGCCGCCCATCGAGCCCGGCCTGCTGGTCAGGGCCGCCGCCGCCGGCGTCGACATCAGCAGCGTGCTCAACGATATCAATGTCGCCCTGCCGAATTACCGCTTCAGCGTGCTCGCTCAGAAAGCGACCGAGCTGTGTGCCGAACTGAAGTCGATCGGCGCTGCGCTGCTTTCCGCCCTGGAAAAGAAGGACGCCGAAGCGCTGGCGCTCAAACGCGCGGAGCACGAGACCGGCCTGCTCAAGCTCGTCGAGGAGGTTAGGGAGCAGCAGTTGAAAGAGGCGGAGCAAGCACTCATGGGCTTGCGGAAATCGCGGGACGTGGCGGTCACTCGATGGATACACTATCAGAAGCTGTTGGGCGTACAGAGCCCGCAAGTCCCGGGCGAAGGGCAGCCTGTTGCCGAGCAGGCGGCGTCACCGCAGGTGACTATCAAGGAAGAAGGTGGGGTCAAGCTCATTCCGTATGAACTAGAGGAGATGGATAAGCTTCAACAGGCGAATGACTATCAAGAGAAGGCGTCAAGTGCAGATTTTGCCGCACAATTTGGTTATCATCTGCCTACAATAAAGGCGGCATACTGGGGTGTTGGGTTGCAGTGGGGTGGTTATGCGATTGGCCTTGCGGCTTCTGGATTTGCCACATATTACCGCACAGAATCGGGAGAATCGTCATACCAAGGATCTCGATCGGCCAAGCTCGGCCAGTACGCCATGAGAGCCCACGATTGGACCCTGCAGAGCAACCTGGCCGCCAAAGAGATCATGCAGATCGACACGCAGATCGCCGCCGCCGAGATCCGCAAGGAGATCGCCACCAAAGAGCTGACCAATCACCGTCAACAGCGCGAGAACGCTCAGGAAGTCGAAGAGTTCATGCGCGACAAGTACAGCAACCAGGAGCTGTACGGCTGGATGCTGGGTCAGATCGCGGGCGTCTTCTTCCAGACTTACCAGTTGGCGTACGACGTCGCCAAACGGGCCGAAGCCGCCTACCGCTTCGAGCTCGGGCTCAAGGACTCCAACTTCGTCCGGTTCGGTTATTGGGACAACCTGAAGAAAGGGCTGCTGGCTGGGGAGAAGCTCTATCACGACCTCAAGCGCATGGAAGTCGCTTACCTCGAACAGAACCAGCGCGAGTACGAGATCACCAAGCATGTCTCCCTCGCTCAGCTCGATCCCCTCGCGTTGATCCAGTTAAAACAGACCGGCGAGTGCTTCGTGTCCTTGCCGGAAGCTCTCTTCGACCTGGATTATCCCGGCCACTACATGCGCCGGATCAAGTCCGTCGGCGTGACCATCCCGTGCGTGACGGGTCCCTATATCGGCGTGAACTGCACCCTGACCCTGCTCAAGAGCTCGATCCGCCACGGCAATCTCCTGCTCAATGGCAACAAATACGCTCGCCAGGAGGAAGATACCCGTTTCATCGACAACAGCGGCGCTATCCAGTCCATCGTGACCAGCAGCGGACAAAACGACAGCGGCCTCTTTGAAACCAACCTGCGGGACGAACGATACCTGCCTTTCGAAGGTGCCGGCGCGATCAGCGAGTGGCGCATCGAGTTGCCCAGGGATTTCCGGCAGTTCGATTACGACACCATTTCCGATGTCGTCTTGCACCTGCGTTATACCGCTCGAGAAGCCGGTGGGCTGCTCAAGCAACAGGCCACCGTCGAATTGCAAACGGCGCTCGACGAGTTCATTCGCACCGAAGGTCAGAGAGGGCTGGCTCGCCTCTTCAGCTTGCGTTACGAGTTCTCCAGCGATTGGCAGCGGTTCCTGAATCCGCTAGCCGGCGACAAGAACCAGAAAATTACCATGGATCTCAGCGCCCAGCGCTTCCCCTTCCCCTTCCAGGACAAGCTGAACAAGTTCGAAGCAATCGAGCTATTGGTAAAAATCAATCCAGATTTCGTGGCTACGCACAACCCATCCAACCTGAAGCTTTCCCTGGAACCGGGAGATGCCGCATCGGCAAATCCCATCGATCAGCCGAAAGCTTGGAACGGCTTGCTGCGCGGCACGAAGAAGCTAACTGAGGCGACGAACAAACCGGGTCATTGGACGCTTGCTGCCTGGCGGGAGGAGGCTGGCCAAAAGCAGAAATTGGACCCGAACGCCGTCGAGGATATCGTCCTTGTTTGCTGTTTCAAACTGTCATGATTAAAAGTCGTTTTGGTTTCGGCTGCGGCGTTTGACGATTTACCCTCGGGTTCATCAGTCGGGGCTTGATCTCTACGACAGACTTAAGGAGTGAGCCAATAGCCAAATAGCGTTTTGGATCCACGGTTCCAGCGTTCAGGTCGAGCGCAAAGGCTATTTCATCTCGAAACAGAGCGTAGGGATACGCAGCAACCTTCAGGATCCAAGGAACGGAGTGGTTTCACTTCGCTGTTCCCACCCCGGTGATACTGGGTGGGGCGCGTTCGTCTGTGTTTGTGACGGGGTCTGACGAAGTTGGGCGTTTGTAACTGTATTGCTGATTATGGAAGGCATTATGAGTCTAATCTTTGACCGAATCTCCAACAAACCGCAAACCCACGCCCTGGTAATTGGCGTTGGCGGCTACCGTTATCTCACGGGTGGCGCAGAGCCGAGGGATCAGGTATTCGAGGCAGTAGGCCTCTTGGGACAACTCACCTCGCCGCCACGGTCCGCGCTCGGTTTCGCGCAGTGGCTGGAATCTACGCAGGACCAGTGGCGGGCGCCATTGGGCAGCATCGAGTTGTTCGTTTCGCCCGCGCCAGGTGATCCTCTGCCTGCCGGTATCAATGTTGATCCGGCCACGATCCGGAAGATTCAGGACGGCTACAACCACTGGAAGCAGCGTTGCAAGGCGAACGAGGACAATATCGCCGTGTTTTTCTACAGCGGTCACGGCGTCGAGAAGCAGGAACATTACTTACTCGCTGAGGACTTTGGAGAGAACCCCAACAATCCCTGGCTGGGCTCGTTTGCCTTCGACTCCACCCGTCGCGCCTTTCACGCCTGTAAGGCCAAAACCCAATGTTTTTTCGTCGATGCCTGTCGCAAAGTCACGTCAGGCATGTTACAGCATGATCTGCCCAAGATCCCACTGGACGTTGAAAACATGCAGGAATCCGCTGACTGCGACTTCAATCTCACACTTAAGGCTGCGGCTCACAACGAAACGGCTCATGGCCCGAAAAACAAGCCGTCCTATTTCACCCAAGCGATTTTAAACGCCTTTAAGGGTGCAGCAGCTTCTAGACGTGGATCAAAGTGGGCAATCAAAACAGGCGAGATCTCTGCCAATATCAATGACATCCTGCGGATGGTCAAAATATCGGAAGGGTACCGGCAACGGTGTATCAGCACTACCAGTGGTTCAGGCGAGATTTTCCGGCTGACGAACGTGCCCCATGTGCCGGTAAGCATAGCTTGTCAACCGGACCAGGCGAATGCGCTTGCCGCGCTTTCCTGCAAGAATTTGGAGAGTGGAGCTTGCCGAAGGCGTGGACCAAAAAAGGGGCCATGGCGATTGACGGTAGACGCCGGCATTTACCGCATTATGGCGAAATTCGCCGACGGTGAGGGATTTCATGACTGCAACAGGCTAATCCCGTTTGATCCGCCGTTGATCGAAGAGATTCTGGAGTGTCAATGATGAGCGAACTAGCGATCACCCTTGGTTACGGTTCTCAATCCCCGCCTGATCTTCGTGTCAAGCTCGAAATTTTCGACACCAAGCTCGAAGTTTTAGAGGAACGATGGACCAGGGTGGGGGATCGAGCTCCCCGGTTTACTGTTTCCTCGGGCGTGTACGGAATCCGCGCCTTAATGCCATCCGGTAAGTCGGTCGAGGAAGTGTGGGAAATTGGTGATGATGAAAGAAAAGATGTGTTTCTGAATGTTTCGCATCTGAGTCCGCATGAGACACATGAGTGGGCCTATCTCTCCCAAAACATGGGGCCTAGCTCGTGCCGATTGCTCTACGAGAAGGAATTCTCCGGAGCCTGGATTCGGTGCTGGCGAAGGAAAGGTGAAAAATGGGAATTGGCATCGATCCCGATCCAGAGTAACAGTTATTGGGATAAGGACGGCGTGAGCTATGCTCTGGAAGTACACCGAGGATTGCACGTGCTCCAGGTTGGTGGGCCTAAAATTCCCTGGAAAATAGTTACGTTGCCACCAAGCCCGCAGCTACTGTGTCTGATCCGTCCTGCGGAGGGTCCGCGTGGTGTCGTTCACCCACTTGAGGTCAGCGTCTCCAGCAAAAATTGGGCAGCAGAGACACTGCTGACGTTTCTTGCCAAAGGTGCCATGGATCGCGCTCATGAGATGCTCAAGCATGACCAGGAGGCTGAAGATCTATTGTTGCATAAGATCATCGACCCAGCCGCAGCGGCCGTGGGCGCCTATTACCTCCTGAGGATCGGTGCGCTTGAGCGCCTGCATAACTGGGCAGAGCATCTGGCAGATTGGATGGAGTGGATGGCAGACGGCACCGTAGTCCGGGCTTGGCAGCTCATCAAGGAAGCCAAGAAGGATCGCCAACGGGGTTTGGACCAAGCGGAGGTCCGTGAGCGTCTGCTGGAGGCGGTCAAACGTGGTTTTCCTATTTATACGGAGGGTCTACGTCTTCTCCATGAGGGACTTCACCTTTTGCATCACGAATCGAAAGGTGACGATGCGGAAGTGGCCGAGGCGCTCGAAACCGTTTCGCTTTACGCCACCGCAGCCGACTGGAGCACTGCGACAACGACGTTTCTCGGCGCAACCCCTGAGGAGCCGACTGTGAAATCACGCAAAGGCACCCCCCATTCGCGGGAAAATCTCGCGTTTATCTATGACGTTCCCCTCAAAGAGATGATCCGCCAAAGCGTCCTGGCGCCGGGTACGGAACTGGTGCTAGGCGATAGATCTGAGCTACCAACGTTTACAGTTTCCGAAGCGGGGCGACTGCAGACGAGCGAGGGGGTTAATTTCTTCTCTCCTGCTGAAGCGGCTCTAGCAATCAGTGAGGGCAAGACGACGGGAGGGTGGGAGTGGAAAGAAGCCAGGAGCAAGCAAAAATTGGAGGAACTAATACAGCGTTTGCGCGGCGACCCGGAGTATCAATATCAGATGAGGGAGGCAGAATAATGCTAAAGATCGAATTGCTCCCTGCCCGTTTTGGCGATTGTATCTGGATCGATTACGGTGATGCCGCGCACTCGTACAGAGTCCTGATCGATGGTGGAACCCGAGGTACTCGAAAAGATATCAAGAAACGCCTGAATCGAATTTCGGGTGACAGGCGCTTCGAGCTTCTGGTGGTCACACACATCGATCGGGATCACATCGAAGGGGTGCTCGATCTTCTCAGCCAAGACGATCCCGGCTTTTTGGTGCGCGATCTTTGGTTCAATGGTTGGTGCCATCTTCCGGATAACCCTGAGGATGAAAAATTTGGTGCTGTGCAAGGTGAAAAGCTGACCGATCGCATCGTCAAGCTCGGATGGTGTTGGAACCAGGATTTTGCTGGCAAAGCGGTGGTCGTACCTGAGGGCGGTGAGCTTCCGGTGCACGAGCTGCCAGGCGGACTCAAACTGACACTCTTGTCGCCAACTCCTGACAAACTGATCACGTTGAAGCCCACATGGGAAGCGGAGGTGCGCAAGAATAATTTGGATCCCGGCTTCGCTCTGGAACCCAACGACGTAGCAGAAACCGAGGTCGAAATATTTGCCCCCATGGAGCTGCCGGACGTGCGGGCCTTAGCCGATTCGCCGTTTGACGAGGATGACTCACCTGCAAACGGAAGCAGCATTGCCTTTCTGGCCGAATTCGAGGGAAAACGCCTGTTGTTGGCGGGAGATGCCCATCCTAGTGTGCTGAATAATACGCTGCACCGGCTTTCACCCAATAAGCCTCTGGCGCTTGATCTTTGCAAGCTACCGCATCACGGTAGCGATCACAACGTGAGTCGCGAGTTGCTTGGGAACTTATCCTGCGAGCGTTATGTATTCTCGACTAACGGGTCTATATACCATCATCCTGATCCGGCTGCGGTATCACGTGTTATCGTAGGTGGCGGCGACTATCCCGAACTTATTTTTAATTACCGAAGCGCCCATAATCAGATCTGGGAACTACCACTGTTACGCAATCGCCATCATTATCGAGTGAGCTATCCAGATCCGGATCAAGAGGGGATAGTTATTGAGCTATGAACCACCTTCCAGGGTTCCACCTTCCCCACGTTCTTCGCTATTTTGAAGAACAGGTCCTGCCTGTAAGGCATTGACTGAAATTGAGAGCGGGATCTTGTTCCAGATAGATTGATAAAGGTACTGCGAATATGCCAAGAGAGCTTGGTGCACCAGTTGAATTTTTGCCAACGGACCGACGTGAGGCCGATAAAGGCATTGCTATCTGCCTCTCCGGGGGTGGTTATCGGGCTATGCTGTTTCATCTGGGGGCGCTCTGGCGGCTTGCAGAGCTCGGCTATCTTAGTTCCCAAGCCCAGGGAGATAGGGGAACCCTGGAGAGGGTCTCCAGCGTGTCAGGTGGGTCGATCACCTCGGCTGTGCTGGGCTGGAAGTGGCAGAGCCTTAACGTTGACGAGGCAAGTGTCGTAAATCGCTTTATCACGGAGGTCGTCGAACCGGTACGCGAGCTCGCTGGCAAGACCTTAATCGGCCTCGGTTCCGGAGTATTGGCGATGATCCTGCCAGGCTCGATTAACGACTGGGTGGCGGAGGGTTACTGCAAGCGGCTCTACGGAAATGCCACTCTTCAAGATTTACCCGATAGACCAAGGTTTGTGATCAACGCGACAAATCTGCAGTCAGGTGTTCTGTGGCGGTTCTCGAAGCCTTATATGTGGGACTGGCGGGTCGGGAAGATCGAGAGGCCGACCGTGTCCCTCGCCCGCGCTGTGGCAGCCTCATCGGCGTTTCCGCCGTTTCTTTCGCCGGCAAGGTTCAAATTTAGAGATTCGGATTACACCCCGAACAGTGGTAAAGGTCTCCAGCAACCGCCTTTTACCACCAATCCAGTGCTGTCCGACGGTGGGGTTTACGATAACCTGGGTCTGGAAACAGCATGGAAACGGTATAAAACTCTGCTTGTCAGTGACGCGGGTGGCCAGATGGAGTGCCGAGGGAAGATTGCCAACGACTGGGTGAGACAGAGTTACCGTGTCCTCAATGTCATTGACAACCAGGTGAGAAGTCTTCGAAAGCGAAATTTGATTGCATCGTACCTGAATGGTGAACGTGCGGGTGCTTTCTGGAGCATCCGAGGCGATATCGCAGACTACCATGTGCCGAACGCCTTACCGTGTCCCCATGACAAGACAATAAAGCTTGCTGAGGTGAAAACCGACCTCGCGAAGAAAGCCCCTGTGCTGCAAGAACGCTTGATTAACTGGGGATATGCCATATGCGATGCCGGGATGCGACGCTACGTGGATTCTAGCCTGCCCCCACCATCTGGCTTTCCGTATCCCAGTGCTGGTATTGGTTAAATGATTGAGGTGGACCCGAATGTCAATACCATTTAGCATTCATTGAATGAGCATATCCACGGAAAAGCGGTTATGGAACGGACGATTTCCGGATGATCGACGTAGTGGTTCATGGCGATGCAGAGTCGGTCTGTGACAGCATCCATGGAATCGAAGACGGTATTGCCAAAGAACTTTTCCCGCAGGTCGTCCCAGATGTTTTCGGATGGGTTGAGTTCCGGGGAATAAGGCGGCAAGGTCAGGAGCATCATGTGGTCCGGGACATCCAGAGCGCCAGGACTGTGGCAAGGGGCGCCGTCATAGACCAT